>Ga0224559_1001703_pt1 | contig 11894 bp, 12 predicted proteins | sample 714S33034metaG_FD_180676 | JGI IMG/M metagenome (GOLD analysis project Ga0224559, IMG submission 180676) | Peat soil microbial communities from Stordalen Mire, Sweden - 717 S3 30-34 | ecosystem: Environmental > Terrestrial > Soil > Wetlands > Peat | place: Sweden: Norrbotten County, Stordalen... | reverse complement strand
AAATGTATCTCCATCAGCATGGGCCGTCAAATATATTATAGGCACATCAAATCTTTGGGATATGCGTTCAACAGCATCTATCCCATCCATGTCTCCTCTAAGTACGATATCTGCTAAGATAAGATCTATTCCTTTTTCATTCGCTATTCTAATGGCATCTTCTCCGGATCCTGCCAATCCAACAACAACATATCCCCAACTTTCGAGTTTAGTCTGTATTTCGAGAGCAGTAATATTTTCATCTTCTATAACTAAAATTTTTTCTTCAGGAACCGGAAACACCCCTTTTATAACCATTGAATATATTTAATCATATGTCTACCATGAAAGTTTATATCCTTTACGGAAAAATACTTTTAAACTTTTTTTATGGAAATGATATGAATATTTGATGCAATAATCTATTAATTGCCCTATATTTGCTAAATCGTTAAAAATACAGTAAATATTATATGTTTAATGTTTACCATTTAAATTTAAAATATTACAAATAGATTTTTTATTTACACTTCATAAATAATTATTCATAATTATAAATTAATTGAAATATTCCTTTAAAATACAATAAAAATATAAATATCATTAAATGGAATACATTATTGCATATTTTTCTAAATAAATATATTAATAATATACTATAAATGTATAATTAATATAAATTATAATATAATAAGTAAGAATTAAATTTGAAACATTCATTTATAAAATTAAAGAAGTGACAATATGGAATACACTTTAATATCAACTATTTACTCTATAGAACCTATTATGGTTTGTATCACACAATTTTCATGCAAAAAAGTAGTTCTTTTAAGGGAAGAAGATGCTCCTCAAGCCAAACTCCAAGTTGAGCAGATAATCAAAGATACAGTTGGAAAATTTATAGATATTGAAACAAAAATTACCAGTCTTTACGATGTTGTTAGAATTGCACAAGACACTGTCGATGTAATAGAAAATGAACGAGCCAACAATAGAAATATTTATGTAAACATAAGCGGTGGTAGAAAACCCCAAGCTTTAGGTGCTCTTTTCGGTTGCTATTCAAGACACGGTGACATTGAAAGAATTGTTTACATAACAGAAGAGGACAGTCAAATAATTGACCTTCCAATATTAAACTTCGGATTATCTGCAACTAAAAGAATGGTTTTAGAAGAACTTAAAAAGAATGGGGAAAGTGTTAAAAATTTAGCCCTGAAAATTGGGATAAGCAGAGGCATGACCTATAATCATATTAGAGAACTTAGGGAAATGGGATTTATAGCAACCGATCAACTAAAAATAACCACAGCAGGTGAGCTTGCAATAATCTAAATAAAATCTGATAAGATGTAAAATTAATTATTATATTTTTTTTATAAAAAAATTTATTTAATTTATCAATTTATGAGGATTATCTTTACACATTAGACGTATCTCATCAATTGATACCCCTTCATGGATCATTGAATTAATAAACATCTTCATTCCATTAACTGGACTGGGATTATGTATCTGACCAAAGTCTGTTGCCATCAAACATCTATTAGCTCCAACTTTTTTTATTGAATCCTTGATCAATACTGGATCTAAGTTATCATGTTTTTCCATACATGCCACAAAACAGTGCTCTAAATAGGCATATGTAGACATTTCAACTTGTTCGTCCAAACTGGCTCCAACAACTTTAGTTAATGGATGATTAACAATTATTCTCCAAATTCCAAGACCCTTTGCCATATCTAGGAGAGTGAATATATCATCGGATTTAAGGTGCCCTGTAGCAAGTATCATCTGATTTTCCTTTATAACATACAAAATATCTTCTACATGAGACCAGTTGATCTGTATTGAAGAGTAGGAAATTGTTGGAAACCATACAAATTTTCCCCCGATCATGGCAGAGGATTTAACAGCATCAACATTTAAGCCACCAACACTGTTGTTGAGTACCACACCACCATATACTGGAAGATCTGTTACTCCAGATGCTATTATTGCCCTTCCAGATGTAGATTCAAAATGAGATTTTAATACAATTGAATTCATTCTCTCTTTTTTTGCATTCACTGCAGCTTCAATATCGGTTAATAATCTGGGTTTAATATCGGGCGATGTATGTATATGAGTATCAGTAAATCCTTCAAGTGAATAATTTTTCTCGGTAAATTCTCTATGAGTAATCTCTTTTTTTAACTTCATCATAGAGGTTGCCGCCTGTTGAATCCATTGTAACTATTAGTGGGCCAAATTCTTTAACTTCAAGTTCCCAAATTGCCTCAGGAACTCCTAAATCTAACCAATGTACACTATTAACTTTAAGAACTGATTTAACATACAATGCAGCACATCCTCCGACTGCCGATAGATAGGATTTTTTATAGTTAACAAGAGCTTCTGAAGTGGCTTTGTCCATTCCTCCCTTCCCAATTATGAGTCCCGCACCCATTTTTAATATTTGAGGTTCATAGGGATTCATTCTAGTACTAGTTGTGGGCCCAATTGCAATCATATCGTATTTATCGCCTGATTTTTTTATAATTGGTCCTGCATGGAAGATTACAGCCCCTTTAATATCAACAGGAGATCCTTCTTCAACCATTCTCTTATGGGCACTGTCTCGGGCGGTATAAATTTTCCCGGATATGTAAACAATGTCTCCAATACGTAAATTCGCTGTTTCATCCGATGAAATTGGGGTTTTAAGTTTCACATTCATAAAGTTCACCTTTTATAAGCATCACTAACATAAATTAAATGATGTATATAAACATTAGAAGTACTAACATAATGATATTCAACTTCATCATAGATAAATCCAGATTAAAAAAAAAATTACAAATTTTAAAATATAAATATTATAAATAATCAAATTAACAAATTAATCTACATTATTAGAGGTAAATCATGCCAGAATCAGAAAGAATAATGGGCCTAAGTAAATATATAGTATCACTCCCAGGAACAACCTTCTCAGTTGCAAGTATGGTAGTTTTAAGCTTTGTTTTAGGTTGTATTGTATCGGCGATACAGCCAAGTGCCCATCACTCCGCCCTATATAACGTTGTATACGGCGGTGCAGCCGGATTTTTGATATTTGGTTTAACATCCATAATGGGTGGAGCCGTTACACAACCAATGATCAATTCCCTTGAGGGTAGACATATGAAAATGAAACAGTCCATGTTTCTATCTTTACTCTCAATGTTAATAGTAGGATTTGTTTATCTGATTGGCAGTCTTATATCATCATTTTCAATTTATAGTTACACTATCGATGCCCTGGTATATGGTTGTGTTATCATATTTGCAATCAGAATCCTTGTACTCTGGGGAACTTCAAATATCAATTTTTTCAAATCTTTACCTGCTGCAGCAACCCAACCAATACTTATCATAAGCATGGTTATTGTTATAGTGTCCTTAACTAGTATCACAACCAATATTGGATATTTCAGTATACTAGCATTACTAATCAAAATAGTTATAGCATCTCTTATTTTAGTTGTTGCAATATACTCCTTTGTGGTTATAGTAGAATCCCCAATGAAGAGGAACCTAGGAGTAGGGGGTTTGGAACTCCTGAGCTTATTTTTAGCCCATGTAACTGAGGGTTCAAATGCATTAGAAGGTCTTTTTGAAGATATGGGTGAACCAATCGACACATTAATAGGAATTACCGCTTTTAAAGGAAAAGACGGTCTTAAAGCTATATTTTTAAGTCCTAGTGTGCATCCCGGTCCAGTTGGTAATATAGGTGGGGGTAACATGCCCACTATCTTGGCAAATACATTCGATACATTTACAATGGTATCTCATGGACCTTCAACCCATGATTTTAACCCTGTATCAACAAAAGAGATTTATAAGGTTGAAGGTGTAGTTAAAAATGCCCTTAAAACCATGGAATATTCGAATAAAGCCAGTAAATTCTTTAGAGTTGAAAGTGGAGATGCAAAAATTGGTGCTCAGTTCTTTGACAACAATCTTGTCCTCCTTGCAACTATGGCACCTGTAGGATTTGATGATATGGACTTTGGTGTTGGTCTAGCAATTATTAATCTTGCAAAAGCAAGGACCGGTGTGGATAATGTTGTTCTTGTTGAATGTCATAACGCATTTCAGGGAGATGGAGGTAGAATATTACCCGGTAACAAAGAAGTATTTGAACTTATGGACGCTACTGAGAAGCTTCAAAAATCTGATGATCAACACAATCTTAAAGTTGGTATTGCAAACGATCCAATGGAAGATGTTAGTAAAGAAGAAGGAGTCGGAGAGAGTGGTGTTAAAGCTATGATTGTAGATGTTGACAATCAGAAGACAGGTTATATCCTGCTTGATTCCAACAATATGGTAATAGGGTTTAGGGAACGAATCATCAAACATTTAAAAGAATTGGGTCTTGACGAGGCTGAGATCATGACATCAGACACCCACTTTGTAAATGCACTTTCAGGTGGACATAACCCAGTGGGCCGTAAGAACCAAGATATTATACTTCAAAAAGTTGTTGAATGTACCAAAAATGCAATGAAAGACCTTGAGGATGTTACTGTTGCCTGTGAAGTATCAAAAATAAAGGATTTAAAAACTCTTGGACCGACCCATGCAACAGAACTTGTAACAACCATAAGTTCCATAGTAGCTGTAAGTAAAATATTCGCTCCATTAATCTTTATAATTGCATTCCTATCAGCATTTATATGGATATTCTACTGGGCACTCTAAAAAAAAGATATAATTCAGAGTTAAATCATTAAAAAAAGGAATTTAATTAATTAGATTTATAAAGAATTAAAAAAAAGGAATGATTTAATTATTTAAAGTACTTTAACTGGTGGAACAGGGTTGTAGTTGAAAAGAAGTATCCATACAACTAACCAAACAGCTAGAAATGGTACAATTCCACTCCATAACCATCCCTTAAATCCTCCAACTTCTTCTTTACCAAGTAGTCTCTCTGAAACCTGTCCACATAGGTAAAGGATCACTATTGCCAATAGTAATGCAACAGTTTCGCCACTGAATCCAAATATAGATCCAGTTGTTAATCTAAATGATAGGTAAGCTGCGATTAAACCTCCAATTACATGTAAGATCGTAACTTTAGCATCTACATCCATAATTTTTACCTCCAAATATGTTTATTATTAGTATCAAGTTATAAATAAAACCATAAGGTGTTCCAATGAAAGCCATGTCCAACGTTGATGTTTACGCAATATGCAAAGAATTAGGGGAAATGTTAAAAGATGCCCGAGTACAAAAGGCATATCAACCCACTAAAGACACAGTACTCATAAGATTCCACGTACCAAGCAAAGGCCGTGTAGATGTGGTTTTTCAGGCAGGTTTAAGGGTTCATTCAACCCAATATCCTCCTCAAAACCCTAAAATACCTCCAAATTTTCCTATGCTACTACGTAAGTACATTAAAGGAGGTAGTGTAACTGGTGTTAACCAGCATAATTTTGACAGGATCATGAGAATTGACATCCAAAAGGAACATAAATTTTCTTTGGTTATAGAACTCTTTGCGAAGGGTAATATAATACTTTTGGATGAAGACGATCAGATTATTCTACCGTTAAAAAGAAAATTATGGCAGGACAGGAAGATAACCTCCAAAGAAGAGTACAAATACCCTCCTGAAAGGGGAATAAATCCACTTGAAATTGAAAAAAATGAACTCAATGAATTATTCCAGAATTCTGATAGAGACATCATAAGAACACTTGCTAGTAATGGTTTAGGTGGACTCTATGCCGAGGAAATTGCATTAAGATCTAGTGTTGACAAAAAAAAGAATGCAGCAGATGTAACAGAAGAAGAAATTGATTTGATATACAGTGAAATGACTGAAATATTTAAACCACTAAAAACTTATGATTTCCATCCTCAGATAATATCTGGTGAAAAAGAGGATGTTCTACCTCTTGATCTACAAATGTATTCAGATTACCCAAAAGAAAAGTATAAAACCTACAATGAAGCTGCAGATGAATTCTACAGTAGCATTGTTGGAGAGGATATTGTACAGGTTCACGATGAGGTATGGTCTGGTGAAGTGGGTAAATTTGAAAAACGGTTAAAAATACAGTTAGAAACCCTTGATAAATTTAATAAAACAATTAAAGATACTAAAATTAAGGGTGAAGCAATATATTCAAATTATCAAAATATCCAAAACATAATCGATACCATAAAACATGCCCGAGAAACACATTCATGGCTCGAGATCATTGATATTATTAAGAAGGCTAAAAAAGCGAAAGCTGAAGGCGTAGATATTATTGAATCAATAGATAAATTGGGTATTTTAACATTAAATCTAGATGATATCCGTGTAAATATTGACACTACAGTAGGAATTCCAGAAAATGCTGAAGTTTATTATAATAAGGGAAAAAAGGCTAAAAAGAAGATTAGAGGAGTTAATATAGCCATTGAAAAGACCCAACAAGAAATTAAAAAGGCTGAAAGTAAACGGGAAATAGAGATGGAAAAGGTTATTGTACCTCAAAAACGTGTTAAAAAAGAACTTAAATGGTATGAGAAGTTAAGATGGTTTTTAACATCGGATGGACTTCTTGTAATAGGTGGAAGGGACGCAACAACCAATGAAATGGTTGTAAAGAAGCATATGGAACCTAAAGATATATACTTCCATTCTGATATTCATGGTGCTGCATCTGTAGTTCTAAAAGCAGGAGAAGGTGAAATCCCTGAAAGCAGTATCAATCAAGCCGCAGCTTTTTCAGCATGCTTTTCAAGTGCCTGGTCAAAGGGTTTAGGTTCTGCAGATGTGTATTGGGTTAATCCAGACCAAGTTTCTAAAACACCCCAATCAGGTGAATTCCTAACCAAAGGTGCTTTTATCATAAGAGGGGCCCGTAACTACATAAGGGGACTTCCACTAACTTTATCCATTGGTAAAGTAGATTATGAAGGAGAAAGAATAATGGCAGGTCCTCCAGAATCGGTTTCAAATTATACTGAGAACTTTTCAACGGTGAAACCGGGATATACTAAGAAAGAAGAAATTGCAATGCAGATAAGAAATAAAATCGACCCTGAAAAAATGTTCATAATAGAAGATGTTGTAAGGGTACTGCCATCTGGAAAGTGCGATTTCATTGATGGGAAAAATCCGAAAAAAAGGAGGAAAGGTAAAAAACATTAATATAATTTTAAATTATTCCCTTTTTTTTATATGAAGATAAACTTTTTTGATGTATAATCAAAATTTAATTATTTAAATTAATTATTAAAAATAGGATATATCAATGTTTATTTATTTTATCCTTCATCTGTTTTTTAAGTAGAAAATTAATATCAATAACGTACATGCCTTCCTCGTCTGAAACTATTATTGAGTCATCTTCTAGGAGTGATGGTAAGTTGACCTCGTAGATTCCATGTTCTTTGATCATTATGGTTTCTATTGAATCCCCTTTTATCTCTTGTATCTCCTTAATTTTTCCTTTTTGGTGGAACTCAAAGAATTTACTACCGCACTCAGGACATCCCTTGAGAATTATCTCTTCTGAGTCGATTTTAAATTCAGCCCCACATTTAATGCAGCGATGCACCGGAATCACCCAGGTTAGCTATCATTGAAAGGAAGTTTGATTTTTTCTTGACAGACTTCATAACATTAGCAGGACCTATAATTGTAATTCCTATGGTTTTCTTTTTTGAAAGCCCGAAAAACGATGTTTTGTCCTTTTCTAGAGTATATATATCTATTCCCATGAAGTTTTCAATATCAATTTCCCTCATAGTGGTTTCGATAAGTTCCGCCTCTTCAGCAGGTGTTAAACCACCTTCTATAACAACCAGATCGCCCATTTTAACCTTATCAACTATCATGGAAATTTTTTCCATACTTGTACTATTTTTAAGAGCATCTGAGGAAAGAAAATCCATTTTTAGAGCATTTGATTCTGTACTATCCATTTTAAAACCCCTAATAATCAGTTGAATTTATCAACCATTGCCTGATAAAGATCTGCTGTATTTTCGCCATGAAGTGCTGAAACAGGTACCACTGTATGCTGTGGAAAAACTGAAGATATTCTCTCGGAAGATGCTTCAGGAAGGTCAATTTTATTTGCAACAATAACAAATGGTATTTTACGAGCCTCAAGATTTCCCATTATCGTGATATTTGCCTGTGTTAATGGATCTTGTGTTGCATCAACAACCAAAAGAACTCCAGTTACATCATCTAACCATTTAATAGCTTCAATAATACCTTTTGTTGCTTCTTTAGCTCTTTCTTTTGCTTCTTCTTCGGATAAACCAAATTCAAGGAAGTTTTTATAGTCTATCTTGGTTGCTATACCCGGAGTATCAACTATATCAAAGTCGAGTTCAGCTCCCTCATAGTCAATTTTGACATGTTCTTGCCTGTAAACACGTCTAGTTTCGTGTGGAATCTCTGATATTAAACCTATGGGTTTACCAAGCCAGTCATTAGTCATAGTGTTTGCTAGTGTTGTTTTACCAGAATTGGGGTGGCCATACAAACCAATTTTAAGTTTTTTATCCTTACCAATAAGCTTGTTGAAGATGTTTTTTAAGAAGTTACGCCTGAAAAATTTCCGCATGTTTATCACTCTTATCAACTCACAATGGTTAAGACTTTAGACCATGATGGTATAATTGATCGTCTAATGGTATTATTATATTCCCTCATAAATCCCATAGTACCATTCTTGTTTATTAGTATAACCTTGAGGTTTATATAAGTTCTGTTTTTGTCCTTTAACATATAACATATCTTGAATAGTATTTTCAAGAACATTTTTTCGTTACGAGTATAGATCAACCCTCATAAAAAAGTTGAGAGCTATAATTATTGACTTGATTCCCCTAATAATAAATTGATTTTTGTAATATAATAATTTTAAATTTAATTTTTGTTAATCAATTTATAGATGAATTTAAATGTTAATAAAATGTTTGAAATTGGATATAAGCTATTATGGTAATTATTCTTGATAACTTTCACCAGGCTCTAGTATAATAACTTCAACATCCCTATTGGATTTTCTAACCATATCAGAATATTCTAGTGCGTTTTGTTCAATAGCGGGAAATGTATTATAATGCATTGGAATTATTTTTTCAGGATTTATCCATTCTGCTGCAATAGCTGCCTCAACAGGTCCCATTGTGTAACGATCCCCAATAGGTAGTAAGGCTATGTCTGGATTGTATATATGGTTAATCACATAACGCATGTCAGAAAATATTCCTGTATCTCCTGCATGGTATATTTTCCTGCCATTTTCAAGTTCTAATATAAAACCTGCAGAACTTCCACCAGCATTAACCTCTTCTATAAAGTCCATATCTGATGAATGTAATGAGTTCACCATTGTTATTTTAATGTCTTGTATATTTACAGTACCACCTATATTCATACCTAATGTTTCAAATCCCTGTTTGGAAAGGTAAATTGATATCTCATGGTTACTTACCACAAGTGCACCGGTACGATTGGCAAGTTCCATTGTATCCCCAAAATGGTCTTGATGACCATGGGTTACCAGTATAACATCTGCATACAGTTCTTCAACAGTAACTGGAGATACAGGGTTGTTACTTATAAATGGGTCAATGAGTATTCTTAAATTTTCGTTTGTTGTTATAAGAAATGCTGAGTGTCCAAACCATGTTATATTCATTATGTAAGCTCCATATCTAAATCTTTTGAAAGTCCCCATGCATCTTCAAAGAGTCTTTCAATCTCTTCAATAGATTTCTGGTCCTTATACATTACACCTACTTCAAAACTCTCATAAATAGGGTCAGTAGATATGATAAGTCCATTAGTATTGTCAGAAACAACAGCAACTGTATGTATATGAGGCATTGTTCTTATTTTAACCTTATTTTCTAGTAGAAGTTTAATTAGTTCAACAGATGTGTCATCATCTAAACTAGCTTCCTGTATGATCATTCTGCTCTCGGTGTCCATGAACTTTTTCAGTATAGAAACATCTACATTTCTGATCCATGGATACATCATCAATATTTTAGTCTGTGCCTTATCTATGGTATCTTTTAATGCTTCTTGTACATCACCAGCATCAAAGGACCATATTATGCTAGGCTCCTGTGATTCTGATTTTAAAGTATCGAGTGTGCCCTTGAATGAATCTAATCTTTCATCTATTATACTCTCAATATCACTGGAATTTTTTAAATAGCTCTCTTTCATGCGTTTAAGCCTGTTTTTAACAAATTCCTGATCATCCTTTTCAGTTCTTTTAGCTGATTTTAATTTGGATGCATCAATGTGTTTAGGAACCGGCCTATTCCCTGATTCTACAGACTCTTCAGATCCGGATTCTTTTAGTAGAACAGGTTTTATGGATGAATCTCCATCCTTTGATATTAAAGAGTTAGATACCGGAGTTTTTGGTTTAGATGTTTCAGAAATGGGTTCTTTAGAGACTGGAACTATTTTTTTAGGTTTTTCCTTCAAGAATTCAGGAGGTGTTGCAGTTTCTAATTCCTTTTCTTTTTTTGATAAGTCTTCTGGTTCTTTGGTAATTTTCTTTGGAACAGGCCTTGAAGTAGTTGGAATTATTTTCTTAACAGGTTTCTCGGTTGCAGGTTTCTCAGTAACGGGCTGTTTAGTTTTATCAGAAGCAGCTGGCTTACTAATTTTATCTGTAGATGTTGGTTCTTTAATTTTCTTGGGAGTTGCATTTGGTTTAGTTTTATCAACAGACACTTGCTTTGGTTTAGGTTTAATCTTTTGTGAAGATTTTGGTTTAGCGGCTGGTTTTATATTTTTACCAATACTGTCGATTGCACCTTTTCTTGGTTTTGCCTCTACATGTTTAGGGGTAACTTTTGATGCTGTTGCCTTTGGTTTTTCTATGTTAGGTCTTGAAAAATCTACTTTTGTAGCATATATGATCATTAAAATAATCCCAAAAACAGCAGCACACAATCCACCAAAGAATAATCCAAAGTTAGGCGGGCTTGAAAATCCAAACGACATACCATAAAACCCTAAAATTAGTAGAAGTCCCCCAAAAATCGTGACGAGTAAATTACGCATCTTTTCCCTCCCAATTATATTTGCCCCAATAAGTTATGATCATGAACATTAAATATCCTTAATTTAGATGTGATTGTAATTCTTGATAATAACTATACTTTTTTAATGTATTATATTATCTATTAACTATTTAAACTTAGATCACTGTAGAACCGAAGTTTATCAGATGCTCTCTCTTAAAATAACTATATTCTTTTTAGAATATCGGATTCTACATGTTGGTGAGATAGGATATGCAGACAGAAAAGGATATACTTGAGTATTGGTTGAAAAAAGAAATTTAAATAATGCAACAAGAGAATTGTATAAAAGAGGATTTACAACAGCACAGCCATTTATATGAAAATTAATCATGAATTATTTGATGAATGTGATAATTAATATGAAAATAAAGTTGTATGTCATTTATTAGATGTTGAAATAAATAGTCTAGATGATCCTGTTCAAATATCAAGAAAGCTCAAAAATCATATTGTCATTATTAAAATATATTAGATATTATCCCTATTTTCTTCTTTTTCTACATCTTCTTGTACATCTTCTAGAAATTCCTCTACATTTTCTACATATTTTTCGTTATATTCTACATTTTCCTATTTATCTTCTACAGTTTTATCTATATGGGGATCTTTAATGGTATCTGTCAAAACGGACTTATAAAATATATAAAAACTAGCAATAATTATGATAGCAACAAATATATCTATATATAAATCTACACCGGTGGTATTTAATGTTCCTGTAACATTGAGATAAGATCCAGACAAATATGGCATTAAAACCACCTTAATGAAAAACTATTTTTTTTATATCATTATAAGTCGAC
>Ga0224559_1001702_pt1 | contig 11896 bp, 11 predicted proteins | sample 714S33034metaG_FD_180676 | JGI IMG/M metagenome (GOLD analysis project Ga0224559, IMG submission 180676) | Peat soil microbial communities from Stordalen Mire, Sweden - 717 S3 30-34 | ecosystem: Environmental > Terrestrial > Soil > Wetlands > Peat | place: Sweden: Norrbotten County, Stordalen... | reverse complement strand
GGCGCCATAAACGTCCGCAACACCCGATGGCGCGCCGCCCTCGATCTCAACTTCGTGCTCAAAATGCCCCAGTTAATATGAGAACTGAACAGCCCTGGCGAATGACCGCACCAGGCCGCTCCTCCCGTAGCATGGACCTCGGAACGTTGACGGCAATGTTTACTTGCCGCCGAGGGTAAGGGAGGCCAAACTCGTAAGCACAGATGAAGAACTTTGCGCAGAAGCCGCACTCTCGGTCGCAACGGAAGCCGTCGTGCCGTAATTCCCATCTTTCTCTTTGACCAGGCCTAGCTTCAGCGCGTCCTTCTGATCCTTGGCGACTGAGGCGGCCGTGTACTCTCCGTTCGCCAACTTGACCAGCGCGGCGCTGGAAGCGCTCGTGGATGTTACAGCCGAAACCGACATGCTAAGGCCCTCCGACCGATAGCTGGGCTTGCTTACGTCAGCATTGTTAATATTACGTTACGGCACGTCAGAGTTGCAAAATCACAAGGCGGCGACGCGCAGCTGCGCCCTGGTTTACGGGGACGGGATACGCTTCGCCCACTTTCGCGGCCTGCAACGGCGCAGACCTTCGCGATCGAAACCGCTCCGGCCCTCGATGGCGCTTGCCGCCAAGCGCTCAGCGCCAAGGGTTTGGCTCGACCTCGGCAGGCGAGGTTCGCCAATACTCAGCGGCTTACCGCCGCCTCCGCGCAGTCACCCGGCGGTTGCGCTGTCGATGACGGAACGCACGGCCGCCGCCCAAACGCGCGCTTTCGCAACCCGCACAGATTCGTCGAGCCGCGGCGCGATCACCTCGACAGCTTCGTTGAGGCGCGCCTCAATCGTCGCTTCGTCGAAGAAGCCGCTGGCGAGACCGGCGAGCGCGCCGACGCCGAAGGCGCTGAGTTCGAGGATCTTCACCCGCTGCACCGGCCGACCAAGCAGATCGGCCTGCCATTGCATCAGGAGATCATTGCGCGTCGCGCCACCGTCGACGGAAATCATCGCGAGCGGCGCGCCGAGATCGCGCTCCATTGCGCCGAAGACGTCGGCGATCTGGCAGGCGATCGCCTCCAGCGTAGCCCGAGCGACGTCGGCGCGCGTCGTCGCCAGCGATGCGCCGGTCAGCGCGGCGCGGGCGCGGTCTTTCCAGTGCGGCGCGCCGAGGCCGGCGAGCGCCGGCACGAAGCAAACCCCGGATTCGCCAGAGGCCGTCGCCGCAAGCGCGGTCAGCGCGTCGACGTCAGCGAGACCCATCAGCGCCGCCATCCATGCCGCCGCCTGGGCGGAGACGGAAATGTTGCCTTCGAGCGCATAAGCGACTTGGCCGGAACGGCGCCACGCGATGGTCGTTGACAGACCGGAGCGCGAGCGCAGCGGCGCGTCGGTCAGCGTCATCAGTGACGAGCCGGTGCCGTAGGTCGCTTTGACCGCGCCCGGCCGCCGCACGCCGTGACCGAACAGGGCCGCGTGGGAATCGCCCATCATCGCGCGGATCGGAACGCCGGACGCGAGCCGGCCGCGCGCGACCGTCGCCCCGAAGGCGGCGTCGGAATCCGCAACCTCTGGCAACGCGCCGACCGGCGCGTCGAACACTGCGCACAGTTCGGCGCTCCACTGCTGTCGATGAATGTCGAACAATTGCGTGCGCGACGCGTTGCTCGCGTCGGTCGCGTGGACCTTGCCGCCGGTCAGGTTGAACAGCAGCCAGGAATCGACCGTGCCGGCGCAAAGGTCGCCGGCCTCCGCCAACGAGCGCGCCTGCGGATGGGCGTCGAGCAGCCAGCCGATCTTCGCGGCAGGGAAAAGCGGGTCGAGCCCCAGTCCGGTCTTGGCGACCACCGTCTCCTCGACTTCGGGGCTGCGCATCGCGTGTATCCGGTCGGCCGAGCGCCGACACTGCCAAGTGACGCACGGGCCAATCGTCTCGCCGGTCGACCGGCGCCAGAGCAGCACCGACTCACGCTGATTGGAGATGCCGACCGCCGCGAGGCGCGCGCCGGCCGTCAGCGCGGCGAGACAGCCCTCGATCGCCTCGACCGTTGCGCTCCAGATTTCCACGCCCGACTGTTCGACCCAACCCGGCTTGGGATAGCGGACCGGCGTCGGCACGGAATGGCGCGCGGCGATCCGCCCTTGCCCGTCGATCGCCAACGCCTTGGTATTGCTCGTTCCCTGGTCGAGGGCGAGGATGAAATCGCTCATGGCTTGCGCCGCAAGGCGATCGCCTCCTCAGCCGCGCGCGCGATTCCCGCCGCGGTCAGGCCATAGGTCTCGAACAGAAACTCGATCCCCCCGGTCGGCATGAATTCGGGAAAGCCGACGATGCGCACCGGACACGGCCGGTAGCCGGCGACGAATTCCGCCACCGCGCCGCCGAGGCCGCCGCGGGTCGAATGCTCTTCGACCGTGACGATCGCGCCGAGGTCGGCGGCGGCGCGAATCGCCTCGACGTCGAGCGGCGCAATCGACGCCATGTTGACCACGCGGGCGCCGACGCCCTTTTCGGCGAGCGCTTCGGCCGCCGCGAGCGCGCGCGCGACCATGACGCCGTTGGCGATGATTGCGACGTCGCCGCCCTCACGCAACGTTTCCGCCTTGCCGATGGCGAATACGGCGTCGGCGCGGCGCGGCAGTTGCGGCACGCCAAAGCGGCTGATACGTAGAAACACTGGCCCGTCGCGCAACGCGGCCGCCTTCACGGCCTCCGCGGTCTCCCACGGATCGGCGGGCGAGACGATCGCGAGATTGGGCAAGACGCGCAGCCACGCGAAGTCCTCGATCGAGTGATGGGTCGGCCCGAGTTCGCCATAGCCGACGCCCGGCGACTGCCCGACGAGCTTGACGTTAGCCTTGGTGTAGGCGACGTCGGCCTTGATCTGCTCCAGCGCGCGTCCGGTCAGGAAGCAGGAGGCGGCGCTGACGAACGGGATCTTGCCGCCGTTGGCGAGACCGGAGCTGACCCCGACCATGTTCTGCTCGGCGATGCCGACGTTGATCGTCCGCTCCGGCCAGCGCTTGCGGAAGCCCGAGAGCTTCGACGAGCCGACGCTGTCGTTGACGACGATGACAATGCGCGCGTCCTGCTCGGCGACGGCTTCGAGCGCGCCGGTGAAGGCGTCCCGGCAATCGAACAGACGCGGCGATGCGGTCCCTTCTGCGCTCATGTCAGACTCAATTCCTTCATCGCTTGGTCAAGCTGGGCCTTGGTCGGCACGCCGTGGTGCCAGCTGACCTGGTCCTCCATGTAGGAGACGCCTTTGCCCTTGATCGTGTGGGCGATGACGCAGAGCGGCTTGGCGCGCCCCTCTGGTCGCGTCAACGCGTCGATCAGCGCCGAGGGGTCATGGCCGTTGGCGTCGACGACTTCCCAACCGAAAGCACGGAACTTGTCGCCGAGCGGCTCGACGTCGTTGGTCTCGGCGACGCGCGCGCCCTGCTGCAGAGTGTTGCGATCGATGATCAAAGTCAGATTGGCGAGTTTGTGGTGGCCGGCGGCCATCGCCGCCTCCCAATTGCTCCCCTCCTGCAATTCGCCGTCACCGGTGATGACGAAGACGCGGAAGTCCGCCTTGTCGAGCTTCCCGGCGATGGCGACGCCGACGGCGATTGGCATGCCGTGACCGAGCGGGCCGGTGTTTGCTTCGACGCCGGCGACATAGTTGCGGTTGGGGTGGCCGTTGAGCATCGACTTCGGCTTCATATAGGTCGAGAGCCATTCGAGCGGGATGAAGCCGGCCTCGGCCAGCGTTGCGTAGAGCGCGCCGCTCGCGTGACCCTTGCTGAGGATCAACCGATCGCGGCCGGGGTCGCGTGGCGCCTTCGGGTCGATCCGCAACACTCCAAAATAGAGCGTCGCCAGGATGTCGGCGACCGACAGGTCGCCGCCGGGATGTCCGAGCCGCGCCGCGTAGACCATGTTGAGCGCGTGCATGCGAATGGCGCGCGCCTTGTCGCGAATCTTCGCGACGACGGCGGCGCGGTCCGGACTTGTCAGCTTCGAAGCGAGCATCGTCATCTGTTCACGACCTGAAGACCGGTGAAGCGAAAGCGTCGCCATCAGGCTCGGGCTGGTGACGATATGTCGGCCAGCCGAGATAGCGGCTGGTCGCCTCGGCGACCGCCTCGGCGCAATGACCGCGCACCATCGCCACATGGTGTTCGAAGCCGTTGCGGCCGACGAATCCGAGCAGGCGCCTGAGCCGCGCGATCTTCGCGACCGCAATGCCGCCGTCCATTGCGAACGGATCGTCCGTGAACTCACCCTCGCCGACGTAGGTCTTGACCACGCCGAGCCGGTCGTCGGTCGAGGCGCGGAAGTAGGTCATCGGGCCGGCCTTGACCTTGCCCTTGACGGCGCCGAAGCATTTCTCCTTGCCGAGCACGCTGCCCAGCACGTCGAGCTCGGAGATTTCAGGCGCCGAGCCGATGAAGCTCTTGGGATAATTGCCGCAGTGGGTGCAAACGCACTTGTCGGCCTCGTAGCCGTAGTTGTTGTTCCAGTCGAGGATCGCCGACGGCGCGTGCGCCGCGAGCGCCAGCGCGTACATCGATACGGCGCCCATCACGTCGACCTCGCAGGCGCTTGGCGTCAGCTTCTCGCCCATCATGCTCATCGTCAGACAGGTCGCGCAGCCGAAATTGTCCTGCAGGCTGCGCCAGCATTGGATCGCGCTCGCGTCGCAGTCGTTGTCATCGATCCAGCGGTCGACCGCGATCGTCCACTTGGCCTGGCGCAGGATATTCTCCGGCTTGATGTGCGCCGGTATGCGGCCGTAGGCGGCGATCTCGGCGAGCTTGGCCTTCACCTCCGGCGCGTCGTCGCGCACCGCCTGCGCGGAGGCAATGATCTCGGAAAGGTCCACGGTGACCACCGTCAGGCCGGAGGCTTGCAACAGCTTCTCGCTGAACCGCATCGTTTGGAAGTCGCCGGTGCGGGCGCCGATCGAACCAACCCGCGCATTCTTCAGGCCGCGAACGACGCGGCAGACGCGCACGAAGCGGTCGAGATCGGCGGCGAACTCCTCGCCGTCAACGTCCGAGGCGTGGCTGGTCGTGTCAGTGAACGGGACTCCGTACTGGTAAAAGTTGTTGGCGACCGAGAACTTGCCGCAGAAGGCGTCGCGGCGGCCAGCGACGTCGACCTTGTCGATCTCGTCATTGCTCGCCTGCAGCAGGATCGGCACGTTGAGCCTCGCCTCGTTGACGACCTCCATGATCGCGAGTTCGTCGCCGAAGTTCGGCAGGCAGATGACCAAGCCGTCGATCGAGTCACGCTGTTCCCGAAAATGCGCGGCGTAACGGCGGCCGTCGTCGCGCGACTGCACGGCGCCGTTCTTGGTCGCCTCGACTGGCAGGACGCTGTAACCGGCGCCGAGCCTTTCGAGCTGGGCGATGAGCTGACGGCGCGTTTCGATCGCCGGCGCGCCGTTGAAGAACTCGCGGCTGCCGATGACAAGTCCCAGCCTGATCGCTTGCAAATTTCTCTTGGCCATTGCTTGACGCCCTGCGTTTGGCAAGCGGCGCGGCGTCGAAAGCGACGCCGACCTCTTTTGTGCTTATAACCACTGACTGGTTTCGATCACTTTCGTTTGTTGCGCTTTTAGTCGTATTTCACCCCGCTGTAAAGGGCGCTCGGCGCCGCGGGACGCCGTTCCGCAATCTCTTCGCCGCTCCATGCCAACCGCAATTCGCGGCAAAGCCTGAAACCGCGACGCCCGCGCATCTTGACAGCGATCGAAAACGCTGTCTCAATAATCAACAATAATACGCGCTAACCGTAGGCGTGAAGAGGTTGGAATTCCGCGACAAATGCAAACAGACGAAACCACGCCGCTGAATCCGGGGAGTCGGACGGCCGCTTTCGCCTGCCTCAGCCTTGCACGGAGTGTTAGCGTGCGTTGCCGGCATCCAGCGTAACGCGCTCGGCGAAGGCCGAAACGGCCACCGGGAGAACGGGGCGATGCCAGAATGGGAATTGGGAGGAAGGTCATGAAGGTTCGTTATGCGTTGGTCGGCGCCCTGCTTGCGAGCGCCGCTTTCATCGGTAGTTCCGCTTACGCCGCCGGTCTGATCGCGGTCATCACGCCGTCGCACGACAATCCGTTCTTCAAGGCGGAAGCCGACGGCGCCGAAGCCAAAGCCAAAGAGCTCGGCTACGACGTCATCTCGCTGGTGCACGACGACGACGCCAACAAGCAGTCGGAGTTGATCGACACGGCCATCGCGCGGGGCGCGAAGGCGATCGTGCTCGACAACGCCGGCGCCGACGCGACGGTCGCGGCGGTGAAGAAGGCCAAGGACGCCGGCATTCCGTCGTTTCTGATCGACCGTGAAATCAACGCCTCCGGCGTCGCGATGGCGCAGATCGTCTCGAACAACTACCAGGGCGCCCAGCTCGGCGGCCAGGAATTCGTCAAGCTGATGGGCGAGAAGGGCAACTTCGTCGAGCTGGTCGGCAAGGAATCCGACACCAACGCCGGCATCCGCTCGAAGGGCTATCACGACGTCATCGACGACTACCCGAATCTGAAGATCGTCGCGCGCCAGTCGGCGAACTGGAGCCAGCCCGAAGCCTATTCGAAGATGGAGTCGATCCTGCAGGCCAACCCCGACATCAAGGGCGTAATCTCGGGCAACGACACGATGGCGATGGGCGCCGAGGCGGCGCTGGTCGCGGCCGGCCGCAAGGACGTGATCGTCGTCGGGTTCGACGGATCGAACGACGTGCGCGATTCCATCCTCAAGGGCGAGATCAAGGCCACCGTGCTGCAGCCCGCCTATCGCGAAGCGCAACTCGCCGTCGAACAGGCCGACGCGTTCATCAAAACCAAGGCGGCCCCCAAGACCGAGAAGCAGCTGATGGACTGCGTGCTGATCAACGGCGCTAACGCCGCCAAGCTCGAGACTTTCGCGCTTAAGCCGTAAGGCGCAACGTGAGGGGGCGCGGGAGGCTCAGGATCCCGCGCCCCGTTCCTGTCCCGGAGTCGAAGCGATGCGATCGGTCCAATGCGCCGCAGTGCTCTGCCTTGGCGTCCTGCTGGCGTCGTGCCGGTTCATCCCGACCGCCGAAGTCAAGTCGATGGGCGACACCAGCCTGATGAACGGCGCGGCGTCGTTCGATCCCGACAAGATGGTCGCCGCGATGTGGGCGACGAAGGCGGTCCCCTATTTCGAGAGGAAGGCCGGTCCGTTTGTCGCCGTGCGAGACCTCGCCGCCAAAGCGCCCGACGAGGCCGGCGCCAAATACGGCTACCGCGCCAAGGCCGACGGCACGCCGTGGACTTTGATGGTCAAGATCGATGGGACGATCGTCGCCGCCGACACCGAATCACGCGCCGCCACCGTCGGCGTCGACGCCAGCGGCCAAGGCAAACCCGACGCGACCGTGCAGATCGGCCCGGCGATGCGGGGCACGGCGATCCGCGACGCGCTCGACTTCGTTTCGTTCAACGACTTCACCAACCAGATCGACTTCGCCCGCTTCGGCAAGTCGTTCAACACGTACGTCAATCACAACACGCTCGAGAAACTGCCACGCGAGGACCTCATCGGCCGTAAAGTCACGTTGATCGGCGCGTTTGCGCTCGACGCGACCGGAGCGCCGCCGCTGGTGACGCCGGTCGAAATCACGATCGGACCCAAGCCGTGACCGACGCCGCCGCCGCTCAAGACGAATCCGACGTCGTCCTGCGCCTAGAAGGGGTGACCAAAGTCTATTCCGGCACCGTCGCGGTCAAGCAGGCCGATTTCGCCGTGCGGCGCGGAGCGGTCAGTGTTCTCGTGGGCGAGAACGGCGCTGGCAAGTCGACTCTCGTGAAGATGATCGCCGGCGTCGAAGGCCCGACGGCTGGGCGCATCCTGCTCGACGGCCAGCCAGTCGTCTTTTTCGACACGGCCGACGCGATGGCGCATGGCATCGGAATGGTGTTCCAGGAGATGAATCTTTTCGGCAATCTCTCGGTGGCGGAGAACGTCTTCGCCAGTCGCGAGATCGTGCGCCATGGCCGCATCGACCATGCCGAGCAGGAGCGGCAGACCGCGGCGCTGATGGAGCGTCTGCAAACCGGCGTCGATCCGCGCGCCATGGTGGAAGACCTGATGATCGGCCAGCAACAACTGGTCGAGATCGCCAAGGCGGTGGCGCGCAACGCGCGCATTCTGATCATGGACGAGCCGACCTCGGCGCTCAGCGCGCCGGAAGTCGAGATCTTGTTTCGCGTCATCGCCGACCTCAAGGCCAAGGGGGTGGCGATCGTCTACATCTCGCATCGACTCGAAGAGCTGATGCGGATCGGCGACTACATCACCGTGCTGCGCGACGGGCGCGTCACCGGCTCGATGCGGATGGCCGAGATCGACCTCCACTGGATCGTTCGCCAGATGATCGGTTCGGACGCCAAGGACTTCTCCACGCCCGGCGACCACAAGTTCGGCGGCGAGGCGTTGCGCGCCGAGGATATCTGCCTGACCCGCATCACCGGCGGCTTAGCCGTCGACCACGTGTCGCTGACGGTGCGCGCCGGCGAGATCGTCGGCATGTACGGATTGATGGGCGCAGGACGGAGCGAATTCCTCGAATGCGTCATGGGCCGGCATCCGCATGCGACCGGCCGCATATTCGTCGACGGGAAACCGGTTCGCGAACGCGACGTCGGCGGACGCATCGCGCGCGGCCTGGCGCTGATCCCCGAAGACCGCCAGCGCGACGGACTGGTGTCGATCCTGTCGGTCGCCGAGAATCTGACTCTGGCGAGCCTCAAGAAGCTGGCGACGGTCTTCCATATTCCGGCGCGTCGCGAAGCCGAGCAGGTGCGGCGCGAGGTGCGTGACCTGTCGATCAAGGTCGCCGACCCCGCTTTGTCCGTTTCGTCGCTCTCAGGCGGCAACCAGCAGAAGGTCGTCATCGGCAAGGCGCTGATGACCGCGCCCAAAGTGCTCCTGATGGACGAGCCGAGCCGCGGCATCGACATTGGCGCCAAGGGCGACGTGTTCCGCATCATGCGCCGCCTCGCCGCGCAAGGCATCGGCATCCTGTTCGTCACCTCGGACCTGGAAGAAGTCCTGGCGCTTTCCGATCGCGTCGCGGTCATGAGCCAGGGCCGCTTGACGGCGCTGTTCGACCGCGCCGAGGCGAGCGAAGCCAAAGTCGTCGCCGCGTCGTCGATCGGCCATGGACCGACCGCAGCTCACCAGCACAAGGAACTCTCCGCATGAGCGTCGCTGTCGACTCCGCCGCATCGTCTGTCCGCGGATCGCTGGCCTTGAACCTAATGCGGCTGCGCACCTTCATCGCGCTGTTCGCGGTGCTGATCTTCTTCGCCTTCGCGGCGCCGAATTTTCTCCACACCGCCAACCTGGTGCTGATGTCGAAGCATGTCGCCCTCAACGCCTTCCTGGCGATCGGCATGACCTTCGTCATCATCACCGGCGGCATCGATCTCTCGGTCGGCTCGATCGTCGGCCTGTGCGGCATGGTCGCCGGCGGGCTGATCCTCCATGGAATCGACCTCCAGAACGGCTACACGCTGTTCTTCAACGTCCCCGAGATCATCGCTATCATCCTGGTCCTCGGCGTTCTGGTCGGCCTCGTCAACGGGCTGCTCGTCACCTGGCTGAACGTTGCCCCGTTCATCGCCACGCTCGGCACGCTCTACGTTGCGCGCGGCGCAGCGTTGTTGATCTCCGACGGCGCGACCTTCCCCAACCTCGAAGGCGTCCCCGCCCTCGGCACCACGGGCTATGCCTTTCTCGGCAGCGGCTACGTGTTCGATCCACACCTACCGGTGGCGGTCTGCCTACTGATCGTCGTTGCGCTGGGGGCCGCGTATTTGGCGCGTTGGACGCCGATCGGACGGCACATCTTCGCAGTCGGCGGCAACGAGCGGGCAGCGGCGCTCTCAGGCATCCGCGTCAACCGGGTCAAGCTGTTCGTCTATATGTTCTCTGGCTTCTGCGCGGCGATCGTCGGTCTGATCATCTCCTCGGAGCTACTGGCGGCCCACCCGGCGACCGGTCAGTCCTTCGAGCTCAACGCCATCGCCGCCGCCGTGCTCGGCGGCACCTCGATGTCGGGCGGTCGCGGCACGATCGGCGGCACGATCATCGGCGCGTTCGTCATCGGCATCCTGTCCGACGGCTTGGTGATGATGGGGGTGAGCGAATTTTGGCAGATGGTGATCAAGGGCGTCGTCATCATCGCCGCCGTGGTCGTCGACCAGGCGCAGCGCAAGCTGCAGCAACGCGTCGCACTGCAGCAGATGGCGCAGTTGGCCTGAGCTTTGCTTGACCAAAGCGCGCCGGAAACGCGGGAGAAATGCGGGCGATCCTTGCGATTTGTCGCGATCTTAGCTAGATGGTTTCGAGTTGCAGCGAATGTTTGTGAGTCGATCGGCGGTTGAGCGACCCGATCGCGCCAGCGGCAGCCAGTCGAAACGAAGCCGACAAACTCAACCCAGCCGCTCTTTAACGGAATGGGCAAGGCCATGACGGTGATGAAAGCCACGACGCCAGGGCGAAGGGCGCGCATCGGCGCAGCCGGACAGTCCAGCGCCGATCTCAACGGCCTTCTCGCTGAGCCGCGACGAATGAAGATCCTCGCTTGGCTCCAGGAAGAAGGCAGCGCGCGCGTACGCGACCTCAGCGCCGCTTTTGCGGTTTCCGAGGCGACCATTCGCCAGGATCTCGAAAGGCTCGAAACCGACGGCCACATCACCCGCCAGCACGGCGGCGCATTCCTCCGCACGGTGTCGCGCCAGGTCGAGACGATGTCGCTCCAGCATATGGAGAACATCGACAAGAAACGAAAGATCGGCGCGAAGGCCGCGAGCTTGGTCGGCGACGGGGAAACGATCATTCTCGACGCAGGCTCGACCACGACCGAGGTCGCTCATCAACTGCTCGGACGCTCGTCGCTGACCGTCATCACCAACGCGCTCAACATCGCTCTGTTGCTCGGCGCCGCGCCCGGCTACGCGGTGCACATGCCGGGCGGCCAGTTCAAGGGCCCGACGCTGTCTCTGAGCGGCGACAAGGCGGCGGAATATTTCGAGGATGTCTACGCCGGCAAACTGTTCCTGGCCACCGCCGGCGTCGCTCTCGACACCGGGCTCACCTACCCGAGCTTCGCCGACCTGCAGCTCAAGCAGGCTATGATCCGCGCCGCCTCACGGGTCTATCTCGTCGCCGACTCGACCAAGATCAACCGCTCGTCCTTTACGCGGCTCGGCACGCTCGACGTCATCCACGCCTTCATTACCGACGACGGCATCCGCGACGAGGACGCCCGAGCCTTCGAGACCCGCGGCGTCGAGGTCATTATCGCCCGCTGAGCGGATAGCCGCGGCGGGATGTGAACCGGCGAGGGGTCCCAAGGCCGATCGGCGTCAAAAGCAATTGAAATGATCGACTCGGCTGGGGGTCAACTCGTGGTGCTGATTCACACTCTCGCCGCGTTGCTCGCCCTCCGCCCACGCGCGGTAAAGCTCGCCCGCCAACGCGACAACCTGCCGCTGCGTCAAGGCGACCGGCTCCCTCTGGCGCAGCGCCTCCCAAACGGTCTCCAGATCGACGGCCGCTAACGCGTTCCGCTTCTTGGTCTCGGCCGGATCGGGGGTTTGCGGTGAGAATCGCACTGCATCAGCCTGCGCCGAGATGGTGAGATGAACGGTTGCCGCGCCTAACGGAATGTCAAGTTTCCGCGCCTAGCCCGCTCGCGACATTCTTGGAAATGCACTGGTCGAATCGCGAGATTGGCGAACAGGCGCAGCGCATTGCGCCTGACCGATCGAAACAGCGCTTGTCGCGCACCCTTCTAACACTACTTTGGCAGATTAGGTCTGGCGGCGTCGATGAGGAGTCTCTCACAGTGCGGGCATCGCTTGGGCGGAGGCCGTGCGAAGAGGTCGAGGAT
>Ga0224559_1001701_pt1 | contig 11897 bp, 10 predicted proteins | sample 714S33034metaG_FD_180676 | JGI IMG/M metagenome (GOLD analysis project Ga0224559, IMG submission 180676) | Peat soil microbial communities from Stordalen Mire, Sweden - 717 S3 30-34 | ecosystem: Environmental > Terrestrial > Soil > Wetlands > Peat | place: Sweden: Norrbotten County, Stordalen... | reverse complement strand
CACGGGCGATTACGACGGTGTCGACCGGAGTCTGAGCTGGGTACAAGCGCCTGCACTGAATGCCACCAACGGAACGCTGACGTTGGGAACGATCAGCATCTTCAAGGCCCGGCAGCAGCAGGCGCTCGGCACTGCAAGCTGGATGGACGGTGGCGACGACTGCTTCTGGTACACCCACTTTGCCCAGGCCACCTCGGCCGAGACGCTGGGTTTTGCCAAGAGCACTTATTTCATGGAAAATGGCAAGAATGCCAACTATGACATCGGACCGAAGGGCACCGATGAGTGGGTGATCTCCGGCCGCAAGGTGATCTCGGAATCGACCGCCGCGATCGACAAGCTGTATTCGCTGCGCAAGAGTGGGCTACGCGCGGTGCGCTATCCCGGATCGCAGAAGTTTTTGCCGTTTGCCGGAGGCAACACTCTCTGGTGGCCGCGGATGGACCAAAACGGCCGCTGGCTGAGCGAATTTGACATGTACTACCAGGACAGCAGCAACTACTATGGCAAGCTGCCATGGTGGAATGGCGTGATCACCACGCTGGGCATTGAACCGGGATTTGCGGACGCGGTGTAGCGCTGCGATGCGCCGATGAAGGTAGTCAACCGGGCGGAGCGACGATGCAATGAAGGGTCGTCGCTCTGGCCTGAAACCAATGAAGAAACTTGGTGAGACAATGGCAAGGCTGAAGATTGGACAGATTTGGAACAACTTGCGGCTGATCTTTGAAAACTGGCGTGTGATATTGGCGCTTCTCCCTACGCTGGCGGACGATGTAAGTGCAGGATATGAAGAGCGTCGTTTTCAAATGGAAGTGAAATCAGAAAAAACCCGGTTAGGGGCGACCCCGGTTTGCACAGTGCTGAACTTTACGGACATCCCGTTGCGCATGGATGGAATTTTGAAACGATATTCTTTGCCAGCGCGAAAAGAGGTTCCGTTTGAAAAAAGATTTCAATGCAGGTGGAGCGGCCAAACATTTGAAGCATCCATGTTGAGGATTGATGCGCCACTGATCTACGGGAAAGCAGTTGGAGCAACCAGGATCGGAGCCCCCGATGAGGCTGTCGTGCATCGCATGGCCGTAAGTCTGACGCCAGCAGAGATTGGCGGAGCTATTTTGGAGAAATTCAACCGGAAATGTCTTTTTCCAACCGTGCAACTTCGAAGAAATGATGCCAGGGTTTTGTCTGGTGTGATTGCTTTTATTGGCGAATCCGATTCCTTTCAAAATCATTTGAGTGGAGGAAACTTAAAGATTCCAGTCAGAAACGGACCGGAATTGGGTTATTGTTCGGTGTATGAAGTTTCAGCCGATAGGTTCATGCAAACGCAAATGCTGGCATTTGGTGAACCCGACGATGTGGGTTTGACTATTGTCGCCGCGGACGCGAAAGCCAAACAGGACGGAAACCATGCAATCCTCTGAGCGCGCATTGCTCGACATTCCGATGGCGTTGGTGAAGGAGATCACCCGTTTTGGTGGGTTGAATCCATTTGGCAAGCCGCTGTGGAGGGTTGTGCTGGCAGAGCATGTGCTAGAGCAACGCTTTGGGCAAATGCGGCACATGCCGCAATTGTGCGCTGACGACGTTGAACCTGTTCCGGAGGTGGAACCCGAGGCCTGGAGCGCTGGCGAGATGTGGCTGCCAAAGTATGACGGCCAGGGATACTGTTTGGAGCGGTGGTTCCCGGCAAATGTCTGGGGCAGTCAGGTTGATTGGGAAAACATTACCAGCCAGGATGAGGTGACTCGCTTGCTGGGTGAGTTCCCGCGACATGGCGAATACCAGATGGTCAATGACAGCTTTGAAAAGGAATTGCACGGCGCCGATTTTTGGAAGACAGAGATCTTGAAGTGGATGCGGCAAATGGACGCGATGACCGGCAACGAAGCGGCCAGGCTGAGCAGGCATCTTTATCTGGCGCGCGTGCGGGAAGAACGGCGGGCAGAACAGTACGCCGAGGATGTAAACCGAATTCATCGGGGAATCGTTGACCCGATGCTGGCGACCATCGGCGCCACCGCACAGCGGGTGCGAGATGGGCTGATGAGCGATATGGGAATGAACAGTCACTTGTCGGCGGGATGATGCTGGCAGGGAACGGGAACAAGGATCTGAGGGACCAACCCCAGAACCACCACTGAATAGATGGAGAATAGGCATGGCAACGGCGGCGCTGGGGTATCAAGGCACGACTGCAATCGATAACTCAGAAGTGGGTGAGGCGCAGAGGCTTTTTGCTCAGGAAGCGCGAGCAAAATACGAAGAGTTGATGGAGACCGGCCAGGTGGAACCCTTCACCGTGGTCAATTTCAATCCCGTCGAGATTGGATTGCAAGGGCTGCTGAAGCAGTACAAGGTTCCTTCGCCTTCAGACGTGCGACTGCCTCCCGATGTGTCTCGCATTCGTTTGCCCTACGACGGCAAAGACCGCGTGGGGCACCTGTGGACGTGCCGCTTTCCCAAGATATATGGCGGAATGATCGGCGCCAAGGGAGTGGGAAACCCAGGCGAGGTCGTTCCACAGCAGCAGGTGAAGTATCTTTTGCCGATTGCAATTGCCTACTCATTTCTGGAGCATTTTTCACCACTCTTCATGGCCCCGGCCGGCGTGGTGCTGCCACCGACCCCGAAAGACGCTCGGCGGATTTACGGGCTGCTGGTATTCAAGGGCGACGTACACACGCTGGAGCGCGAGTTGGCGAAGGAAGACCCCGCCAAGCAGATCATCGAGGTTCCAATTGCGCATTATCGGATGATCGGCAAAGAAGCGCTGAAGACCTATCGCACGACGAAGGTCAACCTGCAGGAGTACATCGAGCGCATGTTTGCGGGCCAAAAGCGTTTTGCCGACGCCACCATCAGCCGTGCGCAGCAGAGGTGGAGTGAGGATCAAAGCATTCGGGAAATCAGCGAGAATGATCGGGTATGGTATCGCTGGGCGATCCACCTGGGCTATGCCCCGCAACCGAAATCTGGCGAGAAAAGCTGGTTGAACCAGATGCTTTCGCTGACCGGCGCGGAGACGGAGGCAAAGGCCGACAGCCGGTTGCGGAAGTGCCAGAGTTGCAAAAAGCTGGAGCCCGAGCCCGACACGCCGTTCTGCAGTTGCGGTTCGCCGGTGAACACGTTTACCACGTACATGGCGGGTTATCCCATGGCCGATGCGTGGTTGATGAGCTTGCGCGGCGAAGAACGCGAGGTGGCGCTGGCCGAGCGCAAACTCCGTTTGCAAGGGTTCGAGGAGCAGGGACCGGAGAACAGCAGTCAGGAGCCGGAAAAGCCCGAGGAGTCCCCCGCCGGTCACACGCGAGGTTCGTACAAGAAGTCCCGCGGAGCGAAGATCGACCCCAACGAGGAAATCCCCGCGGCGGAAACGACGGCATTGCCAGGAGAAGAGTAGTACAGTTGTCTGTAAAGGTCTGTGGCGCTGGCAGGGATGCCAGCGCCACAGACTGTTCAGATGGCGACGCTACAAGTCGGAGTAAACGGTGAACACGTATTTTGATGTGAAAGAGACGGTGCGATCGATCATCGGAGACGATGATCCGAACGGATGGCTGAAAGAGGGCTATCTTGGGCCAAAGATCAACTTTGCCTATCGCCGTCAGACGCTTTACATCAAGCGCTCGACTGGGACGAACCTGGAACAGATGGTGGAGATCCCGAACGCAATGGACTCCGACGTAAACCCGACAAACCAGGGGTTGACCTCACTGGCCGTTTATCAGCAAAAGGAAAAACCGCTTTACGGGATGTACGAGCCACTGTACATCTGGTGGAAGCTGGCCGGCAGCCGGGAGCGCAGCTACCGCGAAGCGCGCGAGGTGAAGACGATTTTGCCAGGTATGGCGGTGCCAGGGGCCTACTCGGGAGGCGGGTTCTTTGGCGGCGGCATGAACTGGTGCTGGCGCGGCAACCAACTGTTTGTGACGCCGATGAATAACCGCATCGACATTTTGGTTGACGGCCGGTTCAACCCTCCAGCGCTGGTGAAGGACGAAGATGTGCTGGTGGTAGACCCCGACATGGAGGTCTGTTTGACGGCGGGCACAATTCCACTGATCGGCGTGGAAGCGGGCAACCCAAGCTATCAGGCCATGCTGGCGGAGTGCGAGGCCGCGGCGGACGACATTGTGGCCAAGATTGTGCTCCAAAAGCAGGGTGTGACCGCGCGGGCCGGATCGAACGCGCAGCGCGCGCGCGGCTGCGGGTGGAACTGGTGGTGATCGGCGCAAAACGCCGCAGCCGACAGCAGACAGCCGATAGTTGATGTAGCGAAGGCAAGACCCTGGCCGGACAAATCAACTTTAAGGAGAGCATCATGAGTCTGGGATTGACGTTGTTACAGACGAGTCCGGCCACCAATCCGGATCGGAACATCGTGAAGGTCAACTTCTCCGGGATCTATCCGGCGGGGGGTGACCTGATACCGCTGACAAACATTGCAGACCCGCAAGTGCTGGTGCAGGTTCCGCTCAACAACCCGACACAGGCGCCGCCGCCCGTGACGCCGTACATTTTGAACGAGTGGCTGGACGGCTACTATGGGCAGATCCAGCGCGTGGTAACCGGCAGCGGATTGGCCGCGCAGACGAACTTCTATCTGCGGATGTTCAATCCTGGAGGAGTTGAATTTGCCGCCAACACGCCCTATTCGAACGCCTCGGTATTACCCACCCCCTCCCCGGTTGCAACACAGTTGGGGGTGGCCGCGGCCTTTGCGGTGCTGGCCTCGGCGGGCATCACCAACAGCGGGAATACGGTTGTCACCGGCGGCAACATCGGATCGTATGCCACGGCGACCGAGACGGGTTTCCCACCCGGCGTTTTGACCGCGCCGGCAGCGGTGAATAATGCAGGCGCACAGGCCGCGCAGACCGCGCTGACGGCTGCGATCACGTATTATCAGGGATTGACCGCCACGCTCTCTGGCTTGAGCAACCTCAGCACCGGCGGCAACGGGTCGAGCGCTTCGACATATACGCCCGGCGTTTATGTGGGCTCGGCTGGTTTGACGATGCCTACCGGCATCATCTTGGATGCGCAGGGCAACCCCAACGCCACGTTTGTGTTTGTGGCCGGATCAACCATCGACCTGGCCAGCGGGCAGACGATTGCTTTGGTCAACGGCGCCCAGGCTGCGAATGTCGTTTTTGTGGCTGGGAGCGCCTTCACGTCTGTGGCGACCTCTACCGTGAATGGCAACATTCTGGCGGTAAGTGGAATAACCTTGGGCGGCGGCGTGCTGAATGGCCGCGCCTTGGCAACCACGGGTCCAGTCACCATTTCGGCTGCCACGGCTATCACGGTTCCAGCGTTGGCGAACTCCGGCAGCGGGGTCAGCCCCATTTTGAATGGCGAGATGACCCTGGAAATTCTCTGCCCGACGGTGCATCAGTAGAAACAGTTGTCAGTGATCAGTTGTCAGTGATCAGTTGAACCGAGCAAAGCCTCCCTGAGTTGAGATTTCCTGCGGTGCGCGTAACGGCGCGAAATAACTGAGGGAAAATCAAGATAAGACTCACAGCAAACTGGCCGCATTTTGACTGATCACTGATAGTTGAAAACTGACCACTGTGAGCGGAGCGAACCAATGCCGCAATGGTCTGGCACGGCGATACAGATCAGCCGTATGCTGGGGCAGGTGGATCAGGATGACCCTACCAACCTGCCCGCCGGCTGCGCCGCGGTCTGCAAAAACACGGACTTCACGCGCGACTCGACCGGCTCCAGCCTGGCCGCCACGACGCGCGCGGGGAATAACCTGATTTGTCAAGGATTGCCTTCGCCGGGTACGGGCCTGTGGGACTTTCAGTATGAGCCGGAATTTGCCGGTGATCCATTTTTTCAGCAGCTTTTGCGTTTTAGCATGACGGGCACGCTGGAGCGTGAATACCCGGTGGGAACTGGCCGGATGCAGCCGGTTCCTGTCGGCATGTTTACGCCGCCCGCGAACAGCCACAAGATCGACACTCAAACATCGAATCTGGTTTTTTCAGCCTATTCCAGCGCGCTGTTTGCGACGGGCGCGGCGCCGCTGACCACACCGTCAGCGGGATGCTCGGTCTACAATCCAAAAACGCTCAAATACGATCCGCTGGGTATGAAGCCCTTTGGCTGGTATTGGCTGCCGACAACGATTGTCTATGCGCAGGAAGTTGCTTGCCCATCGATTTCGAACAGCGGACAGCAGGGCAACGGTCATACCTATCAGGCGCAGAACCTGGGTTATACCGGACCAAATGAACCGGCATGGCCTGTTGATACCACGGTTGTGGCGGGATCGGCCCAACGATCGCGCGCAGAGGGCGCGGAAGTCACAGAAGCGCTCTCCGCAGCGCAGATTGCCGCTGGTCTGACGCCTGTGACGTGGAAAGAGCAGACAATGGTCATCGCCGACCGCATTCCGTTTCCGCCGGCGCCCGTGCTCACATTGGTAGGTGGTGGAGCGTTTGCTGCCGATCGAACCATCTACGTTTTGCTGACCTTCGTGAATGGCATGGGCGAGACGGTGGCGGGGATTGTGGCATCGATCAGCACCACAGGATCTGGGCAGGGAGTGCAGGTCAGTGTGCCTGCGCTGGCTGCGCTGGCCGGATGGCTTTCAGATTTGGTATCTCCGTATGCAATTACCGGAGTGAATATCTACGAAGCAGACGTGGCATTTGGCGCTTCATCTCCGGCTCAATCATCTTATTTGCAAGCGGCAACCGATGTGCCGCTTGGGACAAATCACACGATCACGGGAACCGCCGCGGGAACCACAATTCCAACTTTGAACTCCGCGCGCATCACGCCGGGGCAATTGCCCACGCCAATTACTGAAGCGGTGATTGCGCGCGTGCCAGCGGGCAGCACAGTGCCGGTGCCAGGCGCGCCCACTCTGGAACTTGCGAGTGGCGGAGATTTCTCAACCAATCAGACCGTTTACGTTTTGTTGACTCTGACCAATTCATATGGTGAGACAACTGCCGGATCTATATCGAATATTACAACGGTCGCGGCAGGTCAGGCCGTGGAGCTTTCGCTGGCCAGCAGTTATGGCACGACTGTAACCGGTGTGAATGTCTACGTGAAATCGGTTTCTTATGGCTCGACACCGCCCACGAGCGACCAATTTCAACTTTATGGCAGGTACGCACTGGGTTCGACTGTGATTATCACATCTTTTCCGTCGAGTGGCACCTACCCACCCAAGACGAACACAGCCACTTTGCCACAGGGTAGTTTCCCAGCTGGCCGCGATGTCTGGGTGCGACTCAGCTACTCGAATTCAATTGGTGAAACGCCGCTTGGACCTTCTAACTCGATTATCGATACGGTGGCCAACGACGCGGTGGAAGTAACGCTCTCCGCGGTGGTAAATTATCCGCAGATTTCCATTATCAACGTGTATGAAGCGGATGTGGCCAATGGAGCAACGGAACCTCCCATCAATGCTTATGCAAAGGTCGGCGCTTATAACGTGACCGACATTTTATTTATTTTGAAAACGGCGACCGGAAGCTCTCCGGTGACCGTAAATGGAACCGGCCCAGGCGGCAACATTGTTGCAGACACGGCCGACGGTGGGATCAACGGAACGCAGGGATACCGCTTTGCGGTGCCAGCTTGGATGAACCGCAACGAGACGATTTCAGGGTTTACGCCGGCAGCGGTATCTCAGTATATTGTGGATGAAGATGGCTGGGAAATATGTGTTTTTAAAGTCGCAACCGGGCCACAGAACATCATCGGCAGACTAATCAATTGGACTGTGGCTGATGGCACGCAAGATGGCCCCTTTGCCTGGATTGGTCTGGTCGATCTCCAGGTTCCAACGCAAAACCAGATCTATCCGAACAGCTTTCAATCGGATAGCATCACCATCATTCCAACGGTTTTTTTGGACAATGCAACAACCTCGGGAACCTTCAACTTCACCGACGAATACTTGACCGGAGAAATCGATGCGGGAACCGAGGGAAATAACACCACCGACAGGTTGACGCTGATGGCTCCGCCCGCCGGTGTGCGCGTGGATTACCTGATGACGTGCAACCGGGTGAGCATCTGCGGGGTTCCTGGTTACACCAGCGGGCCGGTGATCTCGCTGGCTGGAGATTATGAGAGCTTCGACGCCTCGACCAGCGCGCTGCCCATCACAACCAATTCCGGAGAGAACTGCTGGGGGTTGTTGGAATATCGGAATCAGATTTACGCGATGCGGGAGCGTTCAGGGATAGTTTTGACGCCGGGCGTTGGGGCGCCGTCAAGCTGGGACGCCAAAGCGCGCTGGAGCGGCGATCAAGGAAATGGAGTGGGGCCTTGCGGGCCGCGCGCATTTGCGCAAAACGGGCAATTCATCGGCTTTGTGCATCGGACAGGGTTTTATAAGTTCGATGAGACCACGCCGGACCTGATGACCAAGGAGATTCCGCGGGAGTGGGGCACGATCAACTGGGCGGCCGCCACCACGATCTCTGTGGCGATTGACGACGACACGCACACGGTGCGCATCCAGGCCCCGGTGGGCAACTCGATGGTTCCCAATAAGGAATTTTGCCTCAGTTATTTGGAAGGCTGGCTGAACCCAATCCATTTTTCGACTTTTGCGCAGAAAGAGATCTCGCAAGAGGCCAGCCGCCGCTGGAGCTTTAACGACGTTTCCGCCTACATCTGCAAGCGCATCTATCGAACCGTACCGAACCCTCCGCCGCTGCCGCTGAGCGCGGACGGGCTTTCGCAGACGACATCGGATTTTTACGTGTCGCAACTGGCCTATACGAGCACGGATGAGAGCGGCACGGTGAATGCGCGCACGCCGGGGCGCTTCAACGATAACGGAGCTGGAATCGACTGGGTCTATGAGACGACCTCTACCCAGGCGATGCAAAAGCCCTGCAAGCCCGAGGGGGTAGTAACCAGTTGCGTTGGCAATGGCCCCATCAATGTAAGTTTTTTGGCCGGACGGCTTTCGATGACCGACAACAGCGGCCCGAAGCGTGTTTTGCGCTGCCAGCCGATGGATCTGGACCCAAAAGGGCCGGTTGATTACACTCGCAAGCCGGATCGAGCAACGGATGAATACTGGCGGGTGCGCTACGACAACGGCAAACAGCCAGATGTTTGGGCTAGTCTGAAAAAGGCAGCGGTCTACATCATCCCGGTGAAGATGGCGCGCGGAGGCTTGGAAGGGAAATGAGCGAACAGAAATCAGATCTGAAAAGCAATCAACCTGTTTTGTGGGACCAGTTTTTGGAATGGTTCAAAGCAGAGCATCCAGGCGACTGGTCTCGCAGAAATCAGATGCCGGAGTGGAAGGCATTCCAGGCAGGGGCGATTGCGGCGCTGTTGGTGGAAGCTGATTATTCGAAGCGGAGCGAAAGATGAGCAACACGTCGCCACAATACTATGACTTGATTGAAAGCGCGATCGCTGGCAACAAAAACGACTTAAGGACGTTGCTGCAGCAGCTAAGCTCGAATGACACGAAGTCGCAAAACGCCTTGGGAATCGCAAGCTCGACAAAGACCAGCAATGCGGCTATTCCCCCAAAGTCGTCTTTAAGCGTGAGCGGGGGAAATGGTGTTTATTCTGTAAATGTAACTCCGGCAGAAACAAGCGGCGCCGGAACGATCTACCATAAGATTGAATCTTCTCCGGTGAAGGGATTCACGAGTGGAGTTCAGCAGGAGGCTTTGACCACAGCCAATAACGTGACGATCAACAGAACCGATCAGAAACTTTTTTTTAGGGTGAGTTCAAGTTATAACAAAAAGGTTTTCAATGAACCGACATTGCACGGACAAAGCGCTGTGAGTTCCGGGTTGGTGTCGAGCGCGGCAACCAACAATGGCGGAGCTTTTAATCAGACGAATTTTGCCACGGTGAGCAGCAACTTGGCGGGTTCAAGCCCATACATTCAAGTATCTGGAAGCGGTGGAAGCCTGAGCAACGCAGCCGCCGTAAAAGGCAGCACGCAAAGCGTTCTACCTGGAGCCACGCTTCTGAATGTGACTGGGGGCAGTAAGCAGTTTGTAACTTATAACGGATCGAATTACACACTGCACTCGACACTGGCCGATGCCTTGGACGATGGAGAGGTTCCAGTTGGAGCAGTGACCGTGGGCAGTGGCGTCTCTGGTGGAGGCGGCGCCGATGGCGGTAACGGTGGCCGGATGACGAACGTTTAAGGAGAAGCACAATGGCATGGGAAATTGAAGGTCATCCCAACGGAACAGTTGACAAAGCGCATGGGATGCACCACTTTTTTTTTATCGATCGCAACAGCTCTTCTTTGGAGGGTGCGCCGGCGCGCTATCAACTGAGCATCCAACTGGGCACGGGAGCCGATGGAGAAAGTTGTCCGCACTGCGGCCAAGCGATAACGAGAGCATGGAAACTGGATGCGGAAGGGGTGCTGCGCGACGCCGACGGTAAAGAGGTGATCCCGCGGGAAGAGGCAAACAAAATATTGACGCAACTGTCAGGCCACCACGAGCGAATGGATAAACATGCCCAACGGCATGGGGCTCAGGTCGTAAAGGTTTCTGCAAAATGAGGATCGTTCGCAACATGGAGCCCGGAGACCTGGTGACGCTGTGGCAGATTGCCGCGGCGCAGAACCGGCGCGACGGAACGAAGTATCCGTTTCCGCCGGTCTTCAATCTGGCCGAGGGAACGCCTGGATTTGCGCAATTGCTTCAGAATGTGCCGTTGGCGCTGACAACCGAACGGGATGGACGAGTGCGGAGCGGCACGGTGTTTTTGCGTACCATCGAGGCGATGCACTTTGGCGGCGGTCGAGAGGATATGGAGTTTGATGCCGGGCACATCCCTTTAGCCTTCGATATGTTGCGCCGAATGGGATACGATGATGTACATATATTTGTGCCGCCTCAGCGCGTGTCTGACGAACACCGCCAACGGCTTGAAAGCTATGGCTTGACCCGGCTCGACCAAGGATTGGCCCATTTTTTCAGAATGCTGTGAACCAGGAGCGGACCATGAGCCGAGGGCAGGAAAATCAAGTTTTTAACACCTCAACCTCGCAAAACGCGACGGCGGCGAACAATGCGCAGCAGAGTTACAACTCTGCCCAGGGCGACATCAGCAATTATGAAAACCAGCTTTCACAGTTTGCCGCGGCGAACCCTTACGGCCAAGGTGGTCAATTGCAAACCGCACAGAACCAGGCCACAGCTAACACCGCGGATGCGGCGAGCCAGGCGGCCAATCAACAGATGCAGTCGCAGGCGGTGCGGACCGGCCAGAATGCCTCAGGCGGCATTGCCGCCGGGCAGGCAGCGAACGAGGCCAACACGCGCAACCTGATGCAGCAGCAGGCGCAGAATAACGCCAGCCGCATCAGTTCTGGGGCGGATTATAACAAGTCGGTTTTGAGCGCCAGCGAAGAGCCGGCCAAAATGGAATCAACCCTGAACAGTCAGGAATTGGGAGCGCAAACTGGATCTCTCAACACCGCACAGGGCGCCGCGCAAACCCCTGATTTTGAGGATGAACTGACAAGTGGTTTGATGAGCGCAGGAACGGCATTTGCAGGTGGGGCTGGAGCCAAGTTCTGCTGGATTGCCGCAGAGCTTTTTGGTGGTTGGGAGAATCCGAGAACGATTTTGGTTCGGCTATGGCTGCAAGTCTCGTTTACGCAGCGATGGTATGGTCCAGCGTTGCTGGCAGCTTACGCGCGCTGGGGCGAGCGCACCGCCGAGGAAATCAAAACCTGCCGGTGGAAGCGTTGGATCTTTCAAAGGCTTTTTGACTTCTTTCTGGAGCAAGCTGAGCTTTGGCTGAACACAAAGGAAGGTCGCCAAGCGGCCCGTGCAAGAAATCTCTGGTTACGCGCGGAATCGCCGTATCGTTTGAATCTGGAGGCCGAGAATGTCGGA
>Ga0224559_1001700_pt1 | contig 11897 bp, 11 predicted proteins | sample 714S33034metaG_FD_180676 | JGI IMG/M metagenome (GOLD analysis project Ga0224559, IMG submission 180676) | Peat soil microbial communities from Stordalen Mire, Sweden - 717 S3 30-34 | ecosystem: Environmental > Terrestrial > Soil > Wetlands > Peat | place: Sweden: Norrbotten County, Stordalen... | reverse complement strand
CATGGGTGATTCCCTTTCAGTTTCTTTGCTTCAATTGGAAGATAAACGAAACCGGGCTGTCCTGATCCCGCTTTCTGACCGGAGGTTGAAAAGCCGGACGAAAGGCGGAAATGGGAAGATGAACGGCTCCAAATTGCCCCAGCCTCCGCCCCTGATTACCGCTGCGGCTCAGGCGAGGGCGAATCTGAGCTGCGCAAAACAGGCAAACGCCTGATTTTTCCACCGTTCGGTAAAAAGATCTTCATGGATTCCTTATGCTGAGACTCTATAATTCAAACGAATGCCTTAAACCTTAACCTGCACCCAAAAAGGAGAACTATGCCCACTGATTACCGCAATTTTCTGGCGCTCTCTTACGAGCAGCTGGAAGAGCTCAACCTGCAAGCCAAGGCCGACCGCGCCAACCGCGTTGCGGCCAATGAGATTCGCGAAAAGCGGTTGAAGTACCTGACCGATGAGAAGCGGATCAAAGCCGTTACTGTTCTGTTCACCGACCTCGAAGGCCGCCTGCACCTGCTGGATTACGACAAGAAGTTCCTGCTCGGCGCCTACGAAAACCTCACCTTCGATGGCTCCTCAATCCGCGGCTTCACGGCCCAGAAAGAGAGCGACCTGAGGCTCGGAATTGACTGGAGCGCCTTTTACTGGGTTCCCGCTGACGTCTTCGGCACCGGCAAGGTTCTGGTCTTCGGCAATGTGATCGACAAGGATGGAACAACCTACTCCGGCGACCTGCGCGGCGTGCTCAAGGCTTATGCCGACGAACAGCACAAGCTCAACGGCTATACTCTCAACGCGGCCACCGAAATCGAAGGCTTCCTCTTCGCAGGCAAAGACGCCGAGGCCAACTACCACCTGACCAACAAGTTCGAGTTCATCTCCACCGGCGGTTACTACCACTCGCTGCCGCTCGACCCGCTACGTCAGTTCATCGACACCAGCGCGGAAGTGCAGCGCGCCATGGGCTTCCAGAACGAAAAGGATCACCCGGAAGTCGCCCCCAGCCAGTTCGAGATCAACTACAGCTACGCCGAGTCGGTGGCCGCCGCCGATCAGATTCAGCTCTACAAGCTGCTTACCCGCCAGATCGCCAACAACATGGGCTACACGGCCAGCTATCTGCCCAAGCCCGTGGTCGGCGTCAACGGCAGCGGCATGCACACCAACGTCTCCGTCTCCAAGGGCAAAACCAACCTCTTCTGGGACGAGAAGGGCGAGGAACAGCTCTCGCCGTTTGGCTGGAGCTTCCTGGATCGCATCCTGACCCGCGCTCTGGACCTTTGCCTGGTCTTCAACTCCAGCGTGAACGCTTATCGCCGCCTCGATCCGCACTTTGAAGCGCCCAACCAGATCCGCGCCTCGGCCGTCGATCGCGGCGCCATGGTCCGCGTTCCCATCGGCAACCACCGCTCCATGCGCACCGAAGTCCGCGCCGTGGCTCCGGACGCCAACCCCTACCTCGCTCTCTACGGCATCTTCAAGACCGGCCTCGACAGCGAGATTTCCAAGAGCGCCAACCTGCGCTCCGGCAGCGGCTTCCTGCCCGACAACATCCAAAAAGCCATCGCCGACTTCGAGTCCTCCGAGTGGATCAAGACGATTCTGGGCGCGGACGTGCAAGGCCGCTACGCCGAGCTCAAGCAGGCCGTCGCCAACCGCTCCCCGCGCGAGCTGGGAACCATCGTCAAAGGCTCCGAGGTCCAGTTCCATCACTCGGTCTACAACCAGTCACTGTGGAACCAGTTCTAAGGCGTTTTTCAATGCCCGGAATCTGCGCAGATTGAATCTGGGTGCCCCAGGTCCCGATTTTGGGACCTGGGATTCCACGACCCACGGCCAAAACAACTTCGGCCAAATCATTGTTTTGAAAGGGCACGACTTTAGTCGTGCCGCAAACGCAAAAAACAATAACGGGCTTTAGCCCCCGAGGGATGTTTTCCTCAGTTGGCCCGAAACAAAACCACAAAAGCGGCAGACCGGCTTCGGTGTGCCGCTTTTGTATTATGATTGGGCAAAGAGGCGACAATGCAACTCAAGCCCATAAAAACTGACGCCGATCACAAGGCTGCTTTGCAAGAAATTGAACGTCTGTGGGATGCGGAGGAAGGCACCGCCGACGGAGGCCGTCTGGAGATTCTCGTCACATTGGCGGAAGCTTATGAAGTAGCTCATTTTCCGATGGATTTGCCGGACCCCATCGAGGCAATCAAGTAGCAGCGGGAGAAGATAGGCATGAAAAAATCCTCGCTTTTATTCAGTGCAATTGTTTTGATCTGCTACTTTTCCGGAGTTGCCAGGTGTGAAGAGCCGGAAAAAGTTACAGTTTGCCAGCTTAAAAACGATCCTCCAGCTTACAACCACAAATTGATAGAGGTAGAAGGTTTCGTTGCTTCTGACTTCGAGGATTTTACCTTTTTTGATCCGACCTGTCGATCGAATCTTGATCTCTGGCTTGAATATGGTGGCAAGACCAATTCAAATACGATGTTTTGTTGCGGGTCCACTCCCAATACGCAGCATCCTCAGGATTTGGTTGTTGAAGGTATCTCCATACCGCTACTCAACAACAAAGAATTCAAGGAATTTGACCGGCAAACTCGTCAGCCCTACCGCGCAGATCGCAAAGGCAATGTTATTCACGCAATAGTCATAGGACGTTTCTTTGCCGGACAAAAACAGACTTATAGAAATGGTGCCTGGGGTGGATACGGACATATGGGCTGTTGTAGCCTGTTGGTAATTCAAGAGATAAAGTCTGTAAGTCCTCAAGTTAGAGACAATCTCGACTATAGCGCCTCTCCTGATGAACCAGAATGGCATTGGATGTTTATTTCGCCGATCTTTCCCGGAAACAGTGTTGTAGAAGATCAGAAACAGGCCGATCAGGGCACACGAGTATGGGCATTCAAAGATCCATACCGTGTTGCCTCCGAAGCAATCAAAGGTTTCGCGAAAATCGAAGTACCGGGAGAGTTGAAGCTCAAGGAGACGCAGCAAAACCCCGGAAGAATCGATTATGAATGGCGGCAGACGAGAAAATCCCGCCGTTACATGGTGGTTGTCAGCCGCCCCTATTTCCTATCCTTCTACGCGCACGATCCCAAAAAGGTTGCATGGGTCGTAGTTACAGCATATGAATCACCTGATCCACCTACAGGCAAGTGATCCATAAACTGTGAATGGTTCTTCCAGTTGTCCCTTCAGGACGTAAGGTGCATTTTCAACTGATCTCAATCACATCCGTAGCCGCCGCGGCGGCCTTTTCCGCCTGCACCATCAGCTTCTCCGCCACGGCGTAGAACTCCGCCGCCTGCGGGCTCTTTGGCCCGGCCAGTGCCACGGGCAGCCCCCGATCGCCACCCTCGCGGATCGCCGGAACCAGTTCAATCGAACCCAGAAACGGCACGCCGAATTGCTTGGCAGTCCGCTCGGCCCCGCCCCTGGAGAAGATGTCGATCTCCTGGTGGCAGTGCGGGCAGGTGAAGTGGCTCATGTTCTCGACGATGCCCAGCACCTCGACGTTGACCTGCCCAAACATCTCCAGCGCCTTACGCGCATCCTGCAAGGCCACGTCGCTGGGCGTGCTGACCACCACCGCGCCGGTCAGCGGCACCGTCTGCACCAGCGAGATGACCACATCGCCGGTGCCCGGAGGCAGATCGACGATCAGGTAGTCCAGCTCGCCCCACTCCACCTGCTGCAAAAACTGGCGGATGATCTGGTGCAGCATCGGCCCGCGCATCACCAGCGGCTTGTCGCCGGGGGAGATGTAGCCGATGGAGACGGTCTTCACGCCGTGCGTGTCGTTGGGCAGAATGCGGTTGTCCGGGCCGACGCGCGGCGGCTGAGCATTGCCCATCATGAGCGGAACGTTGGGTCCGTAGATGTCGGCGTCGATGAGGCCGACGCGCTGGCCGAGCTTGCTGAGGGCGATGGCCAGGTTGACGGCGACGGTGGTTTTGCCGACGCCCCCCTTGCCGGAACCGATGGCGACGATCTTCGAGACTCCCGGCAAAGCGACGGGCGCGGGCAGGACGGTTGGTTGAGCCATTCTTTTTGTTTGCTCCTTAAAAAAGTTCTCCGTTTTCAGTATCCGCTATCAGTGCCGACCTTCTCTTTGTGCCTTGGAAACTGACAACTGAGAACTGTGAACTGTGAGCTGTGAGCTGTGAACTAACAACTGATTTAGATGCGTTTCAATTCACCTGCGGTTCAGCGGCTTCCGGCGCGACGTGGGCCGCCTTCTCCTGCTTGCGGCGGGCGGCCTCGGCGATGCGATGCTCGCGGCGCAGTTGCGCATCGGCGTAGTGGCGCTGTTCATCCACCGTCTCTGGAATCACCTGTGGCACCCTCACGCTGCGGCCATCCCTGTCCACGGCCACAAAGACCAGAAAAGCGCTGGCCACGTGCAGCAGCTCGCCGGTCTGCGGGTCTTCGGTCCACACCTTTACGCCCACCTCCATCGAGGTGGTGAAGGCGCGGTTGACGCTGGAGCGGAGAATGACCAGCTCGCCCAAATGCACCGGGCGGATGAAGTCGATGTGGTCCATCGAGGCAGTCACCATATAGGTGCGCGCATGGCGATAGGCGGCCATGGCGCCAGTCATGTCGATAAAGTGCATCAGCCGTCCGCCCAGCAGATTGCCCAGAATGTTGGTGTCGTTGGGCAGCACGATCTCGGTCATCTCCGACTGCGAACTGGCCACGGTGCGGGGAATCAGGCTGGAAGCGGGAGTAACGTCGGGGAGGTTCATTTTTATTCGGCTCCGTCGAGAGGCTTGCGCCTCCAGTTTACTCTGTGCAGGATAGAATGAAGCAACCGGCTGCATTGTGAAGGCCCGCACAGTTGCCTGTTTCGGTCGGCGGTTGGGCAAATTCCTCTGGCCGGACCGAAAGGTTTGGCCGCGAAGCGAACATCATGGACAAGATCACCGGCCTCAAAGAGATTCTGCAACTCGACCCCAAAAACAGCTTTGCCCGCTACGGCTTGGCGATGGAGCTGGCCCGCACCGGCGAAACCGATGCCGCGCTCGCGGAATTCGATACGCTCGCCTCCAACGATCCAGAGTACACCGCGGGCTACTTCATGGCCGCGCAGACGCTGGCCTCAGCCGGTCGCATCTCGGAGGCAGTCACCCGGCTGAAGAGCGGCGTCGCCAGCGCCCAGCGCAGCGCCAACCGCCATGCGATGAGCGAGATGCAGGCCATGCTGGACGAGTTGGACCGGTAGGAAGACAGGGAATAGGGAGTTGCCGTGCGGACTCATCATGCATCCACCTGCTTCGCCGCCTGAATTGCGCAACAGAGAACACTGCTCGCATTTGCATCTCCGTTCAACCAAGGAGCATCTATACTGGAATCATGGCAAAGTATTCGATTGTTGTGCCGTTCAACAATGAAGAGGAGAATGTCACCGCCCTCTACGCCCGCCTCAAGCAGGTGATGGAGCACGTGGGCGAGAGCTTTGAACTGGTGCTGGTGGATGACGGCTCCTGCGACCGCACGTATCAGCTTCTGGAAGAGATTGCCGCGGTGGACAGCCGCGTGCTGGTCATCAAGCTGCGCCGCAACTTCGGCCAGACCTCGGCGCTGGCCGCCGGCTTTGATCACGCCTCGGGCGAATTCATCCTGGCCATGGACGGCGACCTGCAGCACGATCCCAACGACATTCCGCTCTTCCTGGAAAAGCTGGCCGAGGGCTACGACGTGGTCAGCGGCTGGCGCAAGGAGCGGGTGGACAACTTTGTCCTGCGCCGCATTCCCTCCGCCTGCGCCAACTGGCTGATGGCCAAGCTCTCCGGCGTCGAGATTCACGACTTTGGCACCACCTTCAAGGCATATCGCCGCGAAGTCATCCAAAGCATTCCGCTCTATGGCGAGATGCACCGCTTCATTCCCGCGCTGGCCAGCCGCTTTGGCGCCTCCATCTGCGAGATTCCCATCAAAAATGTGAATCGCGAGCGCGGTCGCAGCCATTACGGCATCAGCCGCACCTTCGGCGTCCTCTTCGACCTGCTCACCATCCGCTTCCTGCTCAAATACATGAGCCGCCCAATGCACTTTTTCGGCGGCCTCGGTATGCTGGGCATGGCGGCCGGCGGCGCCATCTCGCTGGCCCTGCTCTGGACCAAAATCCTGCATCCTCGGCAAAGCATGATGGAACTCCATGGCCCCATCTTCTTCCTCGGTGCCGTGTTGATTATCGCCGGCATTCAGATGCTGGCCATCGGCCTGCTGGGCGAGTTGGGCGTGCGCCACTATTACTCCTCGCAAGACAACACCCCCTACGCGGTCGAGCACATCGTCCGCCTGCAAGCCTCCGAAGAGCCAAGCATGCTCTCCGAAGGGTGAAACAGCAGGGATCAGGGATCAGGGTTCAGGGATCAGGGTTCAGGGATCAGGGTTCAGGGATCAGGGTTCAGGGATCAGGGTTCAGGGATCAGGGTTCAGGGTTCAGGGTTCAGGGTTCAGGGTTCAGGGTTCAGGGTTCAGGGTTCAGGGTTCAGGGTTCAGGGTTCAGGGTTCAGGGATCAGGGTTCAGGGATCAGGGTTCAGGGTTCAGGGATCATGCAACGGATTTCATGGAATAGGGCTCTGAGTCGTTAGTATATGTACTAAATCGACTGTCATCCTGAGCGGAGCAAGTCGCGTTCTTTGCGGCTTGCGCAGTCGAAGGATCTGCGGTTGCTTTTGTTTTTGTTCTTGTTTTTGCTTTTGTTTTTGTTCTTGTTTTTGTTCTTGTTTTTGTTCTTGTTCTTGTTCTTGTTCTTGTTCTTGTTTATGCTTTTGCTTCTTTCAGCCATATCCCAAAAATCTGTCATCCTGAGCGACCGGAGCGCAGCGAAGGGAGTCGAAGGACCCGTGGTTGCTTTTGCTTTTACGCTTTGTAACAGGGCACGACTTTAGTCGTGCCATAAATCCTGTAATAATGATAAGGGCTTTAGCCCCTGAGGGACGTTCCTCGGCATTTACGATTTTCACCACATGCGATTAGGACCATTTTGCAAGAATGGCAGGTTGTATGGAAGACGAAAAAATCTCGACTCCGCGACCACTTACTTCAAAGGAAATGGAGTTGCTGTTTTGGCTTTTGGAACATGGATTTCCAGAAGCCAATGCCTTTGCTCAACAAGTGGAGAATATTCGCGCCACGCCATGGTGTGATTGCGGATGTCCGAGTATTTCATTGCATATGGAGGAGGGTCTTCCATTAGGAACGACTTCCAATACTGTCATTTCAGATTTCTCTGGAAAGACTCCCGATGGTAAGAATATTGGCGTGCTTTTATTTCAAAAAGATGGAAAGCTTACCTTATTAGAGTCATATTTGAAAGATATTATCGAGGAAAATTGGGAATTTCCAGAAATCGATAGTTTGCAGAGTGGGCTGTGACTGGCGAAACCAAATACAAAAGCAACCACAGGTCCTTCGACTTCGCTGTGCTTCGCTCAGGATGACAGATTGTTGTAATCCAAATATGTACCCGGCGTTGGATGGCGAGCAGGCATCAGCCGCCCCCTTGCACCAGCCCCCCCCAAGGGTTCATGCTGAAACTGCGATGAAAGCCATACAGATTCACCAGACAGGCGGGCCGGAGGTTCTTCAACTGGCCGAGTTGCCCATCCCCCAGCCGGGACCGGGGCAGGTGTTGATCCGCGTGGAAGCCGCCGGAGTCAACTTCATCGAAATCTACTTCCGCAAGGGTACCTACAAGGCCGCTCTGCCGCTCGTCCCGGGCACCGAGGCGGCGGGTACGGTCGAGGAGTTGGGTCGGGGCGTCACCGGTTTTGCCGCGGGTGACGCGGTGGCCTCGGTCAGCGTGCTGGGCAGCTACGCCGAGTACGCGCTGGTGCAGGCCTCGGCGCTGGTCAAGATTCCCGGCGGCCTCTCCATGCAGCAGGCCGCGGCGGCCATGCTGCAAGGCATGACCGCGCACTATCTGTCGCACTCCACCTATCCGCTGAAGGCCGGCGAAACCGCGCTGGTTCACGCCGGTGCCGGCGGCGTGGGCCTACTGCTGACGCAGATGGCCGTGCGGCTGGGCGCGCGCGTCATCACCACCGTCTCCACGCCGGAGAAGGCCGAACTCTCCCGTGAAGCCGGCGCCTCCGACGTGATTCTATACACTCAGCAGGAGTTCGAGCCGGAGGTCAAGCGGCTCACCGGCGGCAAGGGCGTCGATGTTGTCTACGACTCGGTGGGCAAAACGACCTTCGAGGGCAGCTTGAATTGCCTGCGTCCGCGCGGGATTCTGGCCCTCTTTGGCGCATCCAGCGGCCCCGTCCCGCCCTTCAATCTGATTCAACTCAGCAGCAAGGGTTCGCTGTTCATCACGCGCCCTACGCTCTGGCATTATGTAGCTACGCGCGCGGAACTGGAGTGGCGCTCAGGCGATGTGCTCGGCTGGGCCGCCAAAGGCAAACTCAAGCTGCGCACCGAACACCTTTACCCGCTCTCCGACGCAGCGCAAGCGCAGATCGACCTGGAAGCGCGCCGGACAACGGGAAAGATTTTGCTGGAGCCGTAAAGGCAGGGAATAGGGACTAGGAACTTAGGAACTAGGAACAGGCACCGTCATCGCGTGTATTTGTAATTGCATGAATGTAGCGCCGGTCTCCAGACCGGCTGTCGTGCGGGCGTCCTCGCCCGCACTTGTCCATGATTAGTTACCAATTCGCGTAGACTAAACTCCAAGGACTCAGAGAACAGGGGAAAACGTTGGCGGTGAATCCACATCCAGAAAAACTCTCCGCAAACGGCCTCGGGGCTACTCCCACGCCGGAGAAACCGCCCTCGCCCAAATGGTTCGCCGTTTATACCTCTCCGCGCCACGAAAAGCGCGTCAGCGAGTACATGAAGCTGAGAGAGATTGAACACTATCTGCCCCTCTACCAGGTGCGGCGCAAATGGCGCAACGGCGCGACGGAGACGCTGGACCTGCCGCTCTTTCCCGGCTACCTCTTTGTCCGCATTGACCGCGCCGAGCGGGTGCGCGTGCTGGAGGCGCCGGGGGTTCTCAGCTTTGTGGGCGGCACGGGAGGCAAGCCGGCTTCCTTGCCTGAGACGGATATCGACGCCCTGCGCTCCGGCCTTTCCCTGCGCCACGCAGAGCCGCATCCCTTGCTGACCGTGGGGCAGCGCGCGCGGATTCTCTCCGGCGCTCTGGCCGGAATGGAAGGCGTGGTGGTGCGCAAGAAGAACAGCCTGCGCGTGGTCCTCACAATGGACACGATTATGCAAAGCGTCTCCGTCGAAGTGGATGCATCGGAGTTGCAGAGCCTGGATTCCTCCGACCCCAGCCCAGGGCATTTCCGTCCGCCGGAGCCACAGGCGCAGACGCGTACCCCATTCGTCACTCCCGCGCGGCTTAAAAATCTCACCTCGTTGCAGCCCGCCCGGATGTAGACTGTTCACTGACCACTGACAACTCTATGCTTCGACTCTCGCGCTATCTGATCGCCGCTCTGCTCTGTGCCGCAGCGGCTGCGTCCGCGCAATCTCTGCGCGGCGCCTCCCGCCACGCCAAGCCGGAGCCGCCTCCCGAGCCGCGTCAGGAAACGGGCTTCCTGAATCGCACCCTCACGCTGCACGGCGTCGCCTACCGCTTCCAGGTCTATCTGCCGGAGTCCTTTCGCCAAGAGGCCCGCAAACCCTGGCCGGTGATTCTCTTCCTCCACGGACGCGGCGAGCGCGGCTCGGAGGGAATGTGGCAGACGCAGAACGGGCTGCCCCAGGCGGTGCGCGACCACCCCGAGCGCTGGCCCTTCGTCATCGTCATGCCGCAGTGCCCTCTGTCCAGCTTTTGGACCGATCCGGAGATGCTCACCATGGCCATGGCCGCGCTCGACCAGGAGACCGAGGAGTTCCGCCTCGACCCGCAGCGCACCTACCTGACCGGCCTTTCCATGGGCGGCTACGGCGCATGGGAACTCGCCCGCCTTCATCCGCAGCGCTGGGCGGCGGTGGCCGTCCTAGCTGGCGGCGTCTTCTGGAGCTATGCGCCGGAGCGCTGGCAGGAGGCCGCCACGCTGCCCGCCGAGTACGCCCGCGCCCTCGGCCGCACCCCGGTCTGGCTCTTCCACGGCAGCGAGGACAATATAGTCGCCTCGCGCCAGAGCGAACTGCTCTTTGATGCCTTCAAGACCGCGGGCGGCCATGTGCGGCTGTGGGTCTACATGGGCCTCAAGCACGACTGCTGGACCCGCGCCTACAACGAGCCGGAGCTGCCGCGCTGGTTGCTGGCGCATCACCTTGATCCGCACTCCGAACCAACAGTCTTCGCCGAGCGGCTGCTGATTCCCCTCCATCCGCCGGTCATCAAGCTGACTGCGGCGCAACTGGACGCCCTTTGCGGCGACTATCGCGACGCCCTCGGCCACACCACGGCCATCCTCTTTCGCCAAGGTGACCAGCTCTACGAAAAGAATCCGCAGGGAGAGATCGCCGAACTGGCCGCCGAGTCGCCCACCCTCTTCTTTTATCCCAATGGCTCCAGCCTCACCCGGCTCACCTTCGAGCGCGACGCCGCAGGCCGCATCACCGCCCTCTTCCGCGATGACCGCCATGAGGAGCGCTGGGAGAAGCGCCTCCTCGCCACCAGCCGATAGCCGCCCGATCGTAGGTTGCAAGAACAGGTTGCGCCGCAAGAATAGGTAGCGCCGGCCTCCTGGCCGGCTGTCGCGTGGACCTCCCGGTCCACGCCGCACTCAACACCAGAGGAAAAATGCACCACTGGCCGGTTTTCCGGTTATTCCGCTCCAGCATGGCGGAGGAGATTTCAGCGCTGGCAGGCCAAAAGCGCGATGTTCGAACAGATCAGGAAGTCGGCTTAACGTGCGTGCTGTAGTGGAAGTGGACGGTGGAAATGACGGTTCCACCGCCACGACAACGACGAAACATATATGAAAGAATCCCCGCAAAGGAGCCGTCAGAAGCTGCCCGCCTCAGACACACCCTTCAGGCTCATCCTTGGATTGGAAAAGACTCCCCGCGCGCCGTTTGAATCCTGCCCGCTCTTTACCGGGTCAGCAGTTCTTCGTTGCCGAGAAAGCCCTTGATGCCGTCCACCAGATTTTTGTCCATATCGGCAGTTGACCAGGCTCGATTCAAGATGAGGTAGCCGCCGGGCAAGGTCAGCGTCTTCAGGCGGTCGCCAACCGCGCCCACCACTGCTGTTTGCCATGCGTAATACTCATAATCGTAGTTTCCCACGTAGCTCGCAGACGTCTTTGCGTCGCGCAGATCGGCGATCACCGTTCCCACGTAGGCAATCGAGATAGAGGGCGCAAAACCTTTCAGGCGGTCTGTGTTCAGCTTGCAGTTATAGAGAATGCCGTCTGGAGAATCGTGGCCACCCTTGCCCTCCTCCGCTGCAATGGCTTGATTGCCAACGCCATAAGTCAGCCAGACGCCGTTATCCTCGCCTTTTTTGGGGAAGGTTGCCGCGGCGCGCTCCAACTTCGCACCCAGCGGGCTGCCCGCGGAAAAGCCCGCTGCCGTTTTATGGGCATCGGTGACCGGATCGGTGGCGGTCCCCCCCGCTCTTTCCAGCTTCATCTCGCCGGTCGTGGCGTGAGCCTGGATATTTGCGTCGGGATCGGGAACAAAATCTCCCTTGGTTGCAGCGGCGCTCTTGGAGTAGTCGATCTCCTGCGGAGTGACGTCGGAGACTGATTGCAGCACCAAGCGCGCTTTATAGGCATTCAGGTTCCCGAAGCCGTCAATGGCTGCGATCTTCCCGGCCTTGTCGCGCAGGATGCCGGCCTTGACGCCGTCCAGGCGGCCCACCAGCGTCGCCGTCACCGTGTAGCGCCCGCAGCCGAGGCACATTCCGTCGCCCTTGAACGGCGTGGAAAGCAGCGAATCGAACTGCTTGAAGTCCTTGCTCTTTTCCAGC
>Ga0224559_1001699_pt1 | contig 11898 bp, 11 predicted proteins | sample 714S33034metaG_FD_180676 | JGI IMG/M metagenome (GOLD analysis project Ga0224559, IMG submission 180676) | Peat soil microbial communities from Stordalen Mire, Sweden - 717 S3 30-34 | ecosystem: Environmental > Terrestrial > Soil > Wetlands > Peat | place: Sweden: Norrbotten County, Stordalen... | reverse complement strand
AGAATCAGCAAAAAGAACCACTATACTAATTGTATTTTTAGCAGGACTCATCACAACAACAGGTTACACCACCAAAACAGACCTACAAAAGCTATCCGAAACATAAAAAATCTAAGACCCTATAATATTTTTTCGACTTTTTTCAAGAGCCCTTTCAACTATTACCTTTATACCTGAACAGCAAGGAACTTCCATATGCACTATGGATATTGATTTAATATCCTGATTCTTGAATATCTCAGCTAATTTATCTACATACTGTTCAATGGTCTTATCCAATTTGGGCAGAATATTATCAATATTTATCTTTTAGGAACCTCTGATGAAAATTTGCATATGCAAAAGGTGAACAGTCTGCTGCAATTAAAAGATCTGCATTTTTTAAATAAGGTGCATTTGGATTAGTAACTGAAGTTGTACTGGCCAGTTACGAAGTTCTCCACTGTAAACTGGTGCTCCCTGGCCACTTACAGGTTTTTCTCCTAAATCCATCTCCATTGATCCAGGACAACTACCTGGAACTGTTTCACTTTCATAGTCTGGAATTTTTATATTCTTCTCAATTAAAAAATCAATTGCCTGTTTAAGAAAATCCTTCTGCACATGATCATCAAGATGTTTTAAATGTGCCTTTATAACATTAGAACCTTCTTTTACAATGTTTTCCATCTCATTAACCTCATCATAGGATACTGCTTCCCTTTGTTCAATTTCTATGGCTTCTTGCGGACATGTTCCAATACATGCTCCTAAACCATCACAGAATAAATCATTTATAAGCCTTGCTTTACCATCAATTACTTGTAAAGCTCCTTCTGGGCATCCGGGGATGCAATCTCCACAGCCAGTACACTTTTCTTTATTAATTTTGATGATATCCCTTTTCATAATATCTTCCATCCTTATCTCAGATATTTAATGAATTTCTATTTGAAAAATAAATATTACACATTATATTTTAAGGGTTTTGGGACTGATAATAATTTTGTATGAAAATGTGATCTTGTAAAAATTATTTACAATCAATTAAAAATAATAATATTAATCCTAAGTAACAAGTTCAAATCTGATCCAAAAGAAAAAATATTTTACATTTAATATTAGATAAAAATGGTTTTATATCCTTTCGTCATATATTAATTCCAGAAACGTGATTTTAAATTCTGTTCCATGATTTAAATTAAGTTCTATTTCACCATCAATCTGATTAACCAAATTATTTACCAATTGCAATCCCAACGATTCGGTTTTTTGGAAATCAATATCTTTCGGAAATCCTATTCCATTATCCCCTACTATCATCTCATATTTATCATCAACAGTTTTAAGTTTAATATATACCTCTCCACTGCCCGTTGCAAATCCATGTTTAAGACTGTTTGATATGAGTTCGTTTAAAATTAGACCAACTGGTACGGCCGTTTCGATGTTTAATTCCACATCATCAACATTTATAATTGAATTTATATGGTTCTTAATGGAATAGGAATAGAATAAACCGTTAACAAGACTGTTAATATATTCTGTGATGTTTATCTTGGTAAAATCATTTGATTGGTAGAGTTTTTCATGAATAATAGCCATAGATCTAACCCTATTCTGGCTCTCTTTAAGAAGATTAACAGCTTCTTCATCGTCAAGATAAGTTATTTGTAAATTTAAAAGGCTGGATATTATCTGCATATTGTTCTTTACTCTATGATGTATCTCTTGAAGAAGTATATCCTTTTCTTTAATTGATGTTTTTAGTTGGTTTGTTGCTATAGCTCTTTCGGTAATGTCTCTTGCAGTCCCTTGAAATCCATCATCATTATCTTTATTATCGCTAGCTCTAACTGAACGAATTTCTAGAGTTATTTCAGTACCGTCTCTACGATATGATGGAACTTCCAGGGTGTTTATTTTAGTGAAATTTTTTATATGTGTGGTGAATATTTTTTTTATTCTCCCAACTGCCTCAGGTTCAATAAAGGAAAATATATTCTTTCCAACGATCTCTTGAGGTGTATATCCCAAAATAAATGAAGATTGGGGACTGATATATATAAATATTCCATTTTTATCAATTTCCCATATCATGTCGGGGGTTGTTTCTACAAGATTACGAAATTTGGATTCATTATCTTTTAATGACTTTTCAACCATTTTACGCCGAGTTATATCTTGGGTTGTTCCGAACATGGACTTTGCTTTACCCGAATCATCTCGAATGATCTGACCTTCATCATGGATGTATCGTTCTAATCCATCGAGCCGAACAATTTTATAGTCCATACTGTAGGGAATGTTATCCTTTATAGCTCTTTCAACCGCTTGTTGGAAACGTTTTAATTCTTCGGGAGGAAAGATTTTAATTACCTCTTGGAGATTTACCGGTTCATTGGGATTGAATCCTAATATTGTATACATCTCTTCGGTCCAGTGAAGATCGTTGGTTGCAAGATTATTTTCCCAGATACCAATCTCAGCAACTCTCTGAGCTCTTAAAAGTTTTTTATATTCGATACAGAATTCAACTTCTCTCCTTTTCAAGTCTTCTTCTACCTTTTTTTGTTCAGTAATATCTGTTACATTACCTTCAATAACAATTGGATTTCCTTTATCATCTTTAATCAGTGAATTGCGCTGATTGAGCCATTTTTCCTCCCCTGATTTTGTTATTATTTTATATTCATAGGTTGGAGGATTTATCCCATTTAAAAGTTGTTCCCATGTTTTTTTATAATAATCTCTGAAATCAGGATGTACTGAGTTTAATAGTAACCTTTTAGAATTATAAAACTCATCAACCGTGTATCCTGTGATAGTTTCTGCTGAATGGTTTACATACAGATATTTTCCTTCAGGCACTGTCATACTGTAGATCATATCCCTTGAATTTTCTGCAAGCCTCTTATATTTCTCTTCGCTGGACTTTAATTTCCTGAAAATCCTATTTTTATATAATGCCAATTCTATGGTAAATTTTAATTCGTTTTTATCGAAGGGCTTATTTACATATCCATATGGATCCCTACTGTTAATATCAGATTCATTTGGATATGATGTTAAATATACAACAGGTATGTTTAAATCTTTAATCCTGGCTGTTACATCTATATCTCCGTTTTTTTGATTAAGTTGTGTATCTATTAAAATAAGATCGGGCATTATGTTTAGTGCAATTTCTTCGGCATCCTCACCACTGAAAGCAATGTGTGAAACTTCATAGTTTAATGGTTCCAGTATGCTCTTAATATTCTCAGCTTCGGAGCTTTCATTTTCCACTAGCAGAATTTTTGTAGTCATATAATATCCGTAATTTAGTTTATACAATTTAAATCCGTTCATTATGTTTTAATACCTTGATACTGATTTAATTCCGTAATATTGGGATTCTTTTAAATGGGATTAGTATTGACAGATCTATTGTCTTAAAAACCGACTAATCGCAGTTATAAGTTCAAATTGGCATTTAATTCTGGTCATTATGAATGGAACATATTTTAAACTATTACAGAGTTTGTTAACTTTAATTAATTAGAATAGTATATTTTCTGATTTAAATAGTATGAGTATAATTAGTTTGTTGATATGAATATGGTTATTATTACAGATAAATTAATAGAACTCTTTAATATAAAAAATAAGGTTTGTAAACTAAAAAACTGTATTTAAATTCTTAGGATATTATGTTGATTTTTGTTTAATTAAAAAAAAATAATAAAAATTAGGTACAATTATTCTTCTGCATCCATCATTTCACCATAAACTATTTCTAGTTCACAGCCTTTAGGTCCACAGCAGAAATGTTGTAAATCGAATTTTACTAGCATATTTTTCACCACTATTGAATTTATTTAACCAAGTTTAGACATGACTCAGGGTATTGGGGGGGTTAACCCTAAATCATATCTATTTGATATCTCCTAGATATAATCATATCTTTTGAGTTATCAGTTTAGATGTTGTAACTCATAACGTATAAATGTTCGGTTAGGACCAACTTAACTTTTAGGTAATAAAATGTTCCTAAAGACGATCATAAAAAAAAAATTATGAATTATTTCTGTGGGAAAGTCTCGAAGAAAAGTGCTTTAAAATCCTTTAAATATTCTTTAGGGAATGTCATACCGACACAAATTACTAGAACACCCGTTCCCATTAGGTTTTCTTCATCATTCGGATCTTCCATTACCTCCTCATCAAAAACAAGGTTTACTTTAACTTTTTCTTGTAGAAAATCCCATAGAGTTTCTTGTATTTGGCTCTTACCATTTACTTCCAGGTTGTTTCGTAAAGTTAGTTGTAGAAATTTTTTCCAATCCTCGTAATCACAAAATTCTATCCAAATTGACCCTTTATAATCAATACAACAGTTACATGTTTCAATATCCCAGTGAAAAAAGTTTTCAATAACATCTTCCAATCCTTCATCCACTAAAATATTAAAATCTTCTTCAATTTTAACTTCTATCTGTTTATGTGCCATTTTACATTTCCTCCAAAAAAAAGTTTATGGATTTTTATAGTAAAAATTTTATTTATTAATCTGTTTGTAATATATATCTTCCATTCCAATTAAATTAAAAATATGCGATCCATAGCCCATAGGATGCATATTGTTCGGGATATTTATTACAATTCAAATATTTCTGATTTGGATGTTTTAGGTTTCTTCAAGATATTTATCTAAACGTTTCTGGAGAGTGATTGGTATATTATTGTAGATTATCTGATCCGGCATATTACCCAGTCCAATATCGATTGCATGTTGGATAAAGGTTTGTTTCATGATGGGAATCTCATCTATATGTCTTATATTTTCATTTGATGATAATATTAGATTTGAAAATATCTTGGATAAAGGTGGAATATTATTTCTTATATCCTTCATCAAAGCAAAAGCAAATGATTCAACTGCAACAGGATCAGTACTTGCAAACACCATTTCAGGGTTTAAGTTCACAATGTTAGCCTTTGCAATTTCTAATTTTCCAAGTTTGAATTCGCTTTGATTTGGTCCAAAAGTTGCCTGTACCCTTGTAGCAACAAAAAGGGTTACTCGAAGTTTTTCTTTAATTGCATCGCTTATTTCAACAATTTTCTCGATAAAAGTTCCTGATCCATCATCAAAGGATTTGAGAGTACTTCCTCTTGCTTCTCTTTTTATGAAATTATTGAATGGACCATTAGCATGGAAATCCATCCTACTATCATCTCTAAGAATTCCAACCATATTCTTAAAACCAAAGGTAACGCCTGCTTGGCTATGTGTACTTAATCTGGGCAAATTAATAATATGATCAGCTTTTTCGATACATTTAGTCACATAAAATCCATTGGGCCATGAAGGAGTATAATCCGATTGGTGATGGATAAAACCTTTGTTCCATCCTTTAGATTCAAAACTAATAAAATTATTATCTTCATCATTACCCATTCCCGATTTAATAAAGTTATCACGAGTGTGTCCACGTATTACTCCCATAGTATCCTGGACCACCTGTCCCAATCCTGATTGATCCCCAACTAATACATTAGCACCTTCTTTAGATAGGATCTTTGATATTACACTTATTGCAAAGGGATGTGTTGTTGAGGGATAGGGATTATCTGAATTCAGTGCAGGTTTTAATAGCACTACATCCCCCTTCGAGAGCCATTCTAAATTATTTGTTGATTTAAGAAACACATCCTTTATAGCAGCTCTAAGAGAACTATTATCATTTTTAGGTTCAATTCCTTCCACAAAAACTTCTTCACCTATCATTTTTAACAACTCAGAAATTGTTTAATATTATATTATTATCAAACACTGAAATAAATTTATTTAGAGATGTAATTTAAAAGACTTTTTTCCCTGATTCTTATCCCTCTTAATTAGTATATGTAAAATATTTCATTCATTTTTATTGAACATATCTCTAAATTATTCCCTACTCAATCAAGGTGCCAATAATAAAAGTATATACTCAAACTTATCAGTAACTAGTGGCAACAACATTTTAGTAAAAAAAATCCATTTAAACTCGGATAAATCTTAATACAGAAATAATTAGCTGCTAATTTAAATTTCCTAATATTTTAAATTGATATTTATTGTAATAAAATATTATGAAGCGCTATATTAAACATTTGGACATTATTAAATTCAGAAATTCATATTAAAAACTTGAAAATAACCAGATATGAATATGAAGACGTTTTATGTTAAGCATATTTTTGTTAATTAATAAAAAATTATTAATTCCTCAAAGTACAATATAATAATAATTCATAATAAATTTTTCAAATAAATATAATTAAAACAGACATTAAAATAACCATATTTTAGTTTAAAGGATTTAAATGGTTACAATCACATTTAATGAGCCAATGTATAATAGGAATTTTATTTGGACTAGTTTTAATTATAATTCATTTTATCAACCCTAGTAAAAAAAAATGGATTATTAATAAAAAAACCAGGAGGTTTGATTTGATATTCGATGAATTAATTGTAGATAATTTATCCATAAATATTATAAAATGGTACCCATAATCATTCCAGAAGTATTTGTGATACTTTAAAATCATTTGAAACTGTTATATAGTATTTTTTACTGCTTAATAATTTTATTATAACCATATTGAGTTTAATTTATTGATTGTTAACATTTAATAAGTTTAAATTGTATATGGGAGGGGTAGTGTATTTGTCTTATATTGAACCAGTTAAATCAAATGATAACATTAGAAGTTTGTTAAAATTTATTAAACTTGGTAAACCACAATTTGCAATTGGTTTATTCTTTTATTTCAGTATGGGCGCTTTATTTGCCGTTTTATTTGGTGCAGAATTTGTTTTAAGTAAATTTATCCTGGGTTGTTTAATTTTATTCTTGTCTACATGGGCTGTCCATTATCACAATGATTATTTTGATTATAAAGCAGATCATCATGTTACACCAACCCCAATTTCTGGGGGTAGCGGTGTACTAATTGAACATCCTGAGTGGAGGAATTTAGCTAAGATCATGGCAATATCTTTGATATCATTAGCCATAGTAGTGTCCATTGTTTTCACAATTATTTTCTCATATCCCCTAACATTCGTCTTATTCGTGATTATAGCTAATTTACTTGCATTGTTCTATGCAGCTCCACCAATAAAATTGTCATATCGAGGTCTAGGTGAATTTGGAAACAGTGCCATTGGAGTTCTATTCCCGGGTTTAGGTTTTTTTGCTCTCATGGGTACATTGAATCTTCAATTTTTAATTTTCGCTGTTCCAATAATGTTATTACAATTTTTGTTTACAATGAGCGTCGAAATTCCAGATATGGAAGGTGATAAAGCAGGTGGTAAAAAAACATGGATTGCTATTAAGGGCCGTAGATTCGGATTCAAACTCATAGTAATTTCTGGATTACTTGCCACAATATCATTTTTAATAATGCCATACACAAATCTATTTCCACAAATTATTAACTTCAATATTCTAACAGCCATAACCTTGATTCCATTGGGTTTAGGGATTTTTGAATTAATTATCAATCCCCTGGAAAAATCCTTAGCAACAAAATTTTGCATATACAATTTAACAGGGATATTTACAGCCATAATTTTGATTAACTGTTATTTTATATCCATCATATATTTTTAAGGATTATTGAAGGTTCTAAATTGTAAATAATTATTGTGTAGAGTATAAAGTTTGTAAAATGGTGTATAATGGACTACAACATCGATACAATTGTAAAAATTATTAAGCTTGGAAGGCCACAGTACCTAGCTGGTGACTTTCTACTTTTTTTGATGGGAGCACTTCTTGCAGTTTTGCTAAATGCAGAATTTGTTTGGAGTAAGTTTATTCTAGGTTATTCTATCCTGTTAATTGCTCATCTAGCAGTTCATTACAGTAATGATTATTTTGATTTTGAAGTGGATAGTTACACTGGATCTAATTTAATCACAGGTGGAAGTGGGGTCTTGGTTGAAAACCCTGAACTAAGAGATTTTTCTAAACAGTTTTCATTATTCCTTATGGGTTTATCCATATTCTTAGCCGCTTCATTTACAATTCTATTCCATTATCCAGATACATTCTTTTTATTTCTTCTCTTTGGTAATCTTCTTGCCTGGTATTACACTGCTCCACCCATTAGATTGGTATATCGTAGATTGGGAGAGGTTGCAAATATAATAGCAGTTATCATATTTTTAGGTACCGGCTACTTTGCTTTGATGGGTACACTGGATCTAAGCTTCCTAATTTTTTCTATCCCTATTATCTTCTTTCAAATAATTTTTATCAACAGTTTTGAACTTCCAACTTTAGAAGGGGATAAATTATGTAATAAAATTACTTGGATAGTATCTAAAGGGCGTGAATTTGGATTTAAACTCAATGCTATTTGTGGAGTGCTTGCAACACTTTCATTCATAATTATACCCTACACAAAGCTTTTCCCATCAGACATTAATTTTAGAGTTTTGGTTTTAATATCATTAATTTCATTGATATTAGGATTATATCCACTGTTTAAAAGAAGATTTGATCGGGAATTTATAACAAAATTTGTTAAAATTAATGTTGCTGCTCTCTTTTTAATGTCACTATTAATTGATGGTTATTTTATCTACCTGATAATTTAAGAATTGTAAATCAGTATATTAAAAAAAAATAATATAAAATAGTTTTTATGGAAATTAAATACTATTAATTTTAGTTAATTTCTTTAGATGCCCATAATAACATATTTGTTAAAAGTTGTGGGTTTTGTGGGTTCATCTCCGGATGTGGACCACTTAAGATGACTCTGCCATTTCCATAAGTATCTCCTATTATAGCCGGATAATCCACATAACCAGTATTATTATCTGCAAATGTGGCCATAACAATCTGGTTGTTATCTGTCGTCATTGCAGGACCCGTATCCATATAAATATCTGTTAAAGTACCATTAAGCAGTTTAGTTCCAGACGATGTAGCAGATATTGTTAATACTCCTTCATAACTCTCAGTTGAAGTGTTTACATCGGGAGTTAAACCCCAACCTGGAAAATCACCATTTACATAGTTAGATCCAGCGTAAGCACCTGCACAGATACCAATATAACCATTACCCTCCGATACAAACTGTTTAATGGAAGCATTGTCGATTTCATCATTATCAAAATAGTCTATAGCTTCTCCCCCAGGCATTATTAAAACATTGTAGCCCGATAAAGTTGTCGAATTTATAACACTAGTGGTTGCATATTCAAATTTGTGCGAGCTCATATTGTTATTATTACTTTCGTTTAAACATTCTTCAATACCGTCGACACTACTTTCCATTGCTCCTGTTCCATTATAAATTAGCACTTCAACATTTGAATTACCACTATTTACTTTACTAGAAATGACAAAATTGTCAGTTAAATAAAAGAACATAATTAAAAGGATTAAAATACTTCCAAAAATGACTATTTTACGTTTAACCATTTATTATACTCCATTAATCATTTATTTAAATTTTACTGTTTTATTTATATTAATCGCATGCTAAAATCTTTTAAAGATGTTTATAATAAAATAGTCTTTTTAAATTGGATATTACTTATAAAAATTAAGTTAAATTGAATATAACACTTTTCCCAATTTTCACCCAATTTTCACCCGAAACTCGAAATTTCAAATAAAATTTGAGATTAAGCTATTATTATGATACCGATGTTTTATATAATCCTTAAAAATAGTTTAAATTGATATTTAAATAATATTATTGTTTAAGAATAAACTACTAGGATGAATAAAGAAGAATTTGTTGAATTCATTTCCTATTTTATTTGTACTTGTGGAATTGATATTTGGATATGAAATTATAAAAAAAATTAATAGTTCATATCCTCATCAACTGATCATTAATGTATTTAACCGTCTGTAAAATGATAGTTTTAATATCAAATGAATTATGCGAATTTAATTGTATTATTACATTTTTTTGGGGTATTTTTTCCAATTTTAAAGTATGCGTACTATTTATACTAAAATTACATACACTATATGGAATTTGAGTACCTTTAAAGCTGTTTATGCTGGCATTATGCAGTATTATTGTGTATTTTCCACTTAATAGTGCTGATACTTTTATAATTAAAATATTACCATGTATAGTTATACATAAAATTATGTTTCCCATGCTATTTTTTATTTCAATCCACATGGTTCCTGCTTTTATAGCTGATTGAAGGTGAGTTTAATTGTTTCATATTGAACTCCTGTACTTTAAGATTAGTATATGGCCATATTTCTAAAGAGAAATGGAGTACTTTTAAGGGAAATAGATTCAATGAAAGATAATTTAGAAGTTATATATGTTCCATCAATGAGTAACATGGCCTTTACCATTTCAGGGTTCTGAAATGCCATTTCTTGAATAGCATATGTACCTGAAGATTGACTATAAATATTGCATCATCCCACTCCCAACCCATCTAAAATATGTATAATATCATTTGCAACATGGACAATCCTAAACTTTCCATTTAATGTTCTTGATTTACCATAACCTGCCATATCCATTCTTATTATTTGATAATTTTCATTTAAACATGGAAATTGTTGATCAAATTGTTTATGATCAAATGCTGCTCCATGTACAAGAAATATCAGGGGATTATTCAAGTTACCCGAATGCTAGTAATGGATTTTATAGCCATCTCGCTCAACTGTAACTTCTTTTTCATCAGACAAAATTAACACCATAAATCACATTTTTACAAAAAAATGGTTTTTAAACTGTTTTATGTGTTTAATTATGTTAAAAGAGGATATTATAGTTTTTGGAGCTTTTTAAAATATATTAAAAATTTCATGTGTATTAATAAACAGAATAAATGATCCTTATAAATAAACCAAAGTGAAATAGTTAATATCAAATTTTAGGAATGATACTAATGATAAACCATGTTTATGGGCTTGCTGTGAGGGTCCTTCTCACAGACCAAGACGGCAAAATTCTTATATTAAAGAGATCAACCGATTCAAAAACCAATCCCGGTAAATGGGAACTTCCTGGAGGAAAAGTAGATCAGGGTGAATCATTTGACCATGCATTGATTAGGGAAGTTTATGAAGAAACTAATCTTAAAATATCTCTTGAACATATTGTTGGGGCTTCTGAACAGAATTTACATATCATCCGAGCTGTCCATATCATAATGTCCGGGAAGATAGTTGAAGGTGAACTAAATTTAAGTAGTGAACATGAAGGCTATGCATGGGTATTGATTGAAACCTTGCCGGATTATGAGTTAGCTGACTGGCTTCAAGATTATGTTAATCAAACTAGGGGAATTTCCAACAGTGATGAATCAGAAGATTCTGAAAATACTTTAACACCATGGATAAAATCTATTAGAAGTACTGTGGATAAGATGGCTGGAAAAAAATAGAGTGGTGAATTAAAATGGACAGCAGCAACTTAATTAAAAATTTAAAGATAATAGTAATAATAGCATTAATAATAGCAGTGATTGGAGCCGTCCTTTATCTCCTCTATGGTTTAGCTCTTGTTTGGCAAGCTATTGCTGCAGGAATCATCTCAGGATTACTATTCCTATTGGTAATTGTATTCATTGTAATTTCTGTATATCTTTGGACAAGAAATTATCTACTTAAAAGGGAATTATTAAGATACCAGACAGAATTACGATACTGTAGAACTGAATTAACCAAATATGAAAAGGGACCAAATAATGAAAATAAAAAAAATTAATTCCCCTTCATTTTCTATTCATTTTCATCAATAACCATTTGAACCAGGGCAGAATCAACATAGGCACGTACTCCAACTATAATATTATTTTCAAAACGACACACCCAACAATAGGTGTTATTAAATGGTTTGCCATTCAAGGCTGTTGAAAGAGATTCAAGTTCAACAACT
>Ga0224559_1001698_pt1 | contig 11900 bp, 10 predicted proteins | sample 714S33034metaG_FD_180676 | JGI IMG/M metagenome (GOLD analysis project Ga0224559, IMG submission 180676) | Peat soil microbial communities from Stordalen Mire, Sweden - 717 S3 30-34 | ecosystem: Environmental > Terrestrial > Soil > Wetlands > Peat | place: Sweden: Norrbotten County, Stordalen... | reverse complement strand
GTGGCAGGTTCAGCATCAACTTTAAAATTTGACTCAAGTATTGCATGTTCTTTTGTACCTTCCAACATGGATTTAGTAGGTTTAACACTGATCCCCTTCACATTTTCTAGATATATTCCATATTCACAGAATCCTTGTTTGTTAAGCCAACTTATTGGGAAGTTATTCTTATCAGCAATAATTTTTACTTGGCTTATGGTTGGATGTGAATTTGATCCTGATCTGTTTGCCATTACTCTTCCCCATCCTTTTTACTACCTAAACGACTTTTTAAGCTGGTCCAAATATCTTTATCTTTATTTAATTCCTCTTCAAGAACTTTGACCTTTTCAGTTTCAAGTTCATAGTTCTTTTTAAGATCTTTATGGATATCACTAACCTCTTCCAATTTCGACATAAGCCTTTTTTTATCGCTTTCTAAGATTGTAACCCTCTCAGTTTCGAGTCTTAGCTTTTTATTAGTTTTACTATTTTTACTAACAAGTTCCTTGTAAGATTTAGATAATTCGTTATGTTTCCATTCTAACTCGGCAAGCTCCCTTTCATATGCCTCAAGATGATTGTTTGTGGCCCCTAAATTTTTGAGATAATCCTCTGCCATTGATACATCTTCACCTAATAATTCTCCTATCTGCTTTTGAGGTATTATGAAAACTTCCTCACTACATTCAAATTTATCAGATCTTTTCAAAGGTACCAAGTATTGATTGTACTCGTATATCTTTTTTTTACCGCCCACAGTCTTTTTAGTCTTCTTTTTATAACATTTAACAGCTGATTTTATTACCTTTACCATTAACACTGCTCCATTTGCAATTTACTTAAAAATTTGTAATAATTATGATGTTTTATAATCGAAATTATCTTCATAACTTTGCATTATTAATTCTAATGTAGAACAAATTTATATTGAATGACCCTTCTTTTATCCTTTTTGAAAATTTTCAAATACCATTTATTTATATTGTTTTCAATTGATGGATTTAACAATAATTATATTATTCTTCTAAATGACGAAATGTGAATTAAATATTTGTAAACTAATCATGAGCACCATAGGCCAAAATATGAATTCAAAATCTGCTATAGAACCTAATTTAACCCATATATCATCATCTATAGATTTCTCTGCTTTACTAAGATAATAAAAACTATAAAAAAAGAATAAAATCAATGAAATACTAATCATTGGAATTATTTTTAATATAATTGCTATTATTAAAGGTATAAATGAAACTAAATTTAAAAAATGCAAGAATTTTATTGCATTTTTTTTACCTAGTATAACTGGCAGTGTTTTTAATCCTTCCTTAGAATCATTTAATGAATCTTTCAAATCAAAAAAAATTGCATTTATCATTCCTTTCATATTTATAAAAAGAAATACAATTATAAATGGAATTGAGATGGTTAAGGAGAACTGGAGCGGTACGAAAAGTGTGCCTCCCAGTGACCAGGTTAACACAGTATAAATGTTTTTAAAAATTGGAATTCTTCGGGTTAGCCCTTTAAGTACCGTTGCGTATAAAAATCCACCTAAAGTGATTAATATTATAAACAGTACGAGTTTGTAGTTTGAAAAGATAACAAGCAAGGCAACTAACATTATAATGTAGAATATCATAATTAAAGGATAATATTTTTTTTTCTTTTGAAGGTGTTTGTATCTGTCAGAATTGGATTCAATATCTTTATCCAGATCACTCATGTAATCATAACTGTAAATTATTAGTGGAATTAAATAAGATATAACAAGTAAAGGAAGATTAATATCAGATTTTGTAATAATTGAAGTCGTTAATACGAGTGCTGGAGCTCCTAAAGCGGTTAAATAACCTCCATGTATAATCTCCTTTATAATCAGACTAAAATAAACATAATAAGAATTCCTAAAATAGATATTTAGAACCATAAGCCCCCCCCCCTAACCATGTAATTATGAGTTATATTAAATATATTATACAATTAGAAGCATACTGATATTATAATTTATTTTCAGACTTTAATATTGATTATGTGTTTTATATAGCTATATATTTTTATAAGAAAAATAATCATGCATATAAGAAAAAGATTTATTTGTAGGTGTGCTAACTAAATATACAGTTCGGAGTAAAAAAAATATGAATGTATTTTCATATATCTCGTTAGCAGCATTCTTTGTGTGCTTCTTTCTAGGTAATTTCATTTATCATAGGAACACCAAAAGTCAGCTGAACATCATGATAGCTGTGCTTAGTATAATAGTGGGGTTCTTGGCATTTGCAGAATTCCAGTACAGACAAACCTCAGACTTTCAGACAGCCTATTTATGGCTTAAAATCAGTGGATTATGGCCAATTGTACCAGCAATCCTTCTTCATATCTCCCTAATTTTCACTGGAAAAACTAATCTTTTAAAAAATAAATTAATCTATGTTTTAATATATGCCCCAGCATTGATCATAGCTATTTTAGCCGTGGACACCAATTGGTTACTACAAGGTATTGTAAATGAATACTGGGGTTGGACATATATATATCCAAGAAATTCTTTATTTTTTTATATAATGTCTCTATGGACAGTTCTTTGTGCTTTTTTTGCAGGAGGGATTTGTTTCTGGTATTATCTAAAAACCAAAGATATCAAAAGGTTGCAGGCAAAATATTTAATTGCAGGACTTTATCTGCCTCTTTTGATAAGCATGTTCAGTGATGTTATATTGCCAAACATGTCAATAAGAATACCTGAAACAACTATGATGATGTCTACAATTGGAATAGGATTCATAAGTTATGGAATATGGAAATATAGGTTCCCAGCATTGACCGCAGCAATTGCAGCAGATCAAATAGTCTCAACCATGTCAAATTTTTTAATTATGCTAGATCACAAAAGGAACATCGTAACTATCAACAATGCCACAACAGCTCTTTTAGGGTATAGCAAGGAAGAACTAATTGGTAAACCTTTAGAATATTTATTCAAAGATCAAACTTGGGAAGCAAGTAATAATCTATCCAATAACACTTCTGATACAATTGTAAATTTCGAAACTTGTTTAAAATCTAAATATGATGATTTAATCCCCGTTTTATTATCTAAATCTGTTATTAAGGATGAAAATGGTAATGTAATGGGAATTGTTTGTATTGGGAATAATATAATAGAAATAAAAGAAGCAAAAGATAAAATAAAAGCTTCTCTAGACGAAAAAGAGTTATTACTTAAAGAACTTCATCATCGTGTTAAAAATAATCTTCAGATCATTTTAAGCCTGATTAATCTCCAGTCCAATGGCATCAAAGATGATGATGATCTGGAAATTTTTAGAGAAAGCCAAAGCCGAGTAAAATCTTTGGCAATAATCCATGAAAAACTTTATCAATCCACAGATTTTGCAAGTATTAATTTCGAAGAATATATACAGAGCTTAGTAAGTTACCTACTATCATATTATTCAAAAACCAATATAATAGTCGATATAGATGTAGAAAAAGATATTATATTAAATATGGATACTGCAGTCCCATGTGGACTTATTATTAACGAACTGGTGACTAACTCGATAAAATTTGCATTTCCCGGGGGGAAAACTGGAAAAATTTATATAAAACTACATTATGAAGATGGATCTCTTATTCTCCTAATAGGTGATAATGGAATTGGTTTACCAGACGGTATGGACTTTGAAAATTCCCAAAAATTGGGTTTTCAGTTAGTAAAAACATTAACAGACCAATTGGAAGGCACAATTCAATATAATGGAAAATATGGTACAGAGTTTAAGATTAAATTTAAAGAACTTATATATAAAAATAGATATTAAATTTTATTATAAAGGGGAATAAGTTCAATCCAAACTTCCATCTAGATCATCTGCAATTTTATTCCATTTTTTTACCCTATCCTCTAAATTATCCTCTTTTGCAGGAATTTGTTTATCCAAAAGTTTCTCCAGATTTTTAAGGAAATCTGGATCCTCTCTAATTTTCAAGCATGTAGTTATCTCGGTAATGGCCTTTTGTACCACAAATTCAATTGCATATTTACAATATTGATTTGGTCTAAAAAGGTATTCATTTTCATTTTTTATTAAAATAGGAAATGTCTTACAAACACTTGGCCGTTCATTATAAATATCACACTTTTTAGTTTTTCTAATAAAGTGTTCACATGGACGGTCTTCTGCAAATTTATAACCCTCTTCAAACTGTTTGATTTCTGCTATCATAACCTTATCAGAAGTTTCATATTCTTCATATTCCTTCTTTGTTATATATATTGGTGAACAGTTTTCACAGCACCATCCACATCTATTACAGTAATTTAAGCGTAACGCAACAACAAGTGATCCCTCGGTGAATGCTATTGAAGAAAAATGGATAACTTCTTTCAGATCCTTTCGTTTTACATCATCCAACTGGCCAGATTTTTTTAATATTTTTTTAACCCTTTTAGAAACCACCCTCTCAAATATAAATATTTCAGATGCAAGTTCAGGTTGATCCTTAGTTAATTCTTCGTACTGATTGAAAATAGTCTCAATGTATTCTTTTTTGTGTAACTCTTCCAATAACATTTGTTCACCATAATCCCAATAAATATTTCATGTTATTGTAATTTTTTTTATCCGATATAAACAATTATGGAAACAAATAAATAATTATAACTTTTGGGATTTGTTTAATAATAAGTTAAAAATTTCCCGTCAATTCCTATTCATAATATTAAATAAAAATAGGCCTAAATGAGCATTCATTATTATTAAATATGAAATCAAAATAAACAAAATTAAAATTGTAGACGAAAAATGATTCTTAATCTAAACAAATAAGCATTTCAACCATAATTCCACTAATAATAAGTCTGCTTTCATTAGGGATTTTACTTCCCATCATAACCATAGTAGTTTTGGGTGCTATTTTAGCATATTATGTAAGAGTTATTGCCAAAAAATTCGTCCCCATATTAAGTATGATACGCTTTCATTGATACCGGGATTGTTTGTAGGTCCATGATATGAATTACCTATGCTGCCTATAAAATATATCAAAAAGAAAAAACATATATAAACAACATTAATTTTCCTAAATGACTTTAAATAGAATCATATTAATTATTCAGAATTATCTCATTAATTTTAAAAAAAAAATAAAAAAATTGGTTACATTAGATTTTGTTCTTTTTTACTGAACAGTATGGCAGCCAATAAAATTGTGAATAACGCAAAAGCAACCACAACGAATGTGCTCAAATAAAGGGGGAGTGCACCATAGCCTAAAATTACCTGTCTAAGAGCATCCACACCATATGTCAGTGGATCTAGATATACTGCTACCTGCAGGAATGATGGAAGTCCCGTGACTGGAAACAGAGCTCCACTCAAAAGAAACATTGGTAGTACTATGAAACTCATTATGAGATTGAAACCTTCCATACTATCTGTAAATGTTGCAATTAAAAGGCCAACACCACCCAATCCAACTGAAATAGGTATCATAAGAAGGAATGCAGCAATAAAAATTACTGGAGTCATCTGTACGCCAACAACAAATGATAGGAAAAGCAAAATAACCCCCTGAATTATTGAAGCAGTGCCTATACCCAATGCTTTACCAAAGACAATTGATGGACGACTAACAGGCGCTACCATAATCTCCTTAAGAAAACCATACTGCCTATCCATAATAACCGAAACACCCGAAAATATGGATGTAAAAAGTATAGTCTGACCAATTATCCCCGGAAATATGAAGGCTTTATAACTCCCCGTGATACCAGTCCCGAATCTGATAGCAGACCCTAAACCAGTACCCAAAATTAAAAGCCATAGCAAAGGAGTTATAACCGATGACAAAATACGAGATCGATACCTAACGTATCTTTTAGCCTCCCTAAACCATATTGTATAAATTCCTTCCCATTCAGACATTATTATGCCCCCTCAACAATACGTTTTCCAGTATAATTTATGAAAACATCCTCAAGGTTGGGGTGATCTAGTTCAATAGATTTTACCATGATGTTATTTTTGTTTGCAAAATTAACTAATGTAGCAACTAGGTTCTCTCCACCTTCCACCATCATTTTGATATTAGAATCAACAACCATTATGTTTTTTATGAAATCAAGTTTTCTAACTTCATTTATGAATCTTTCCTGATCATCAACCTTCATTGTTATTATATCTGCCTTCAATTCATGTTTAAGATTTTTTGGAGAATCAGATTTGATAATATGTCCCTTGTTTATAATTGCAATTTCATCGCATAATTTGTCTGCTTCATCCATATAATGGGTCGACATCAGAACAGTTATATCCTCCTGTTGATTTAATTTCTGTATATATTCCCATATACTTTCCCTTGTCTGAGGGTCTAATCCTAATGTTGGTTCGTCAAGGAAAAGAACCTTAGGATGGTGAATCAAACCTCTTCCAATTTCTAATCTACGCTTCATGCCTCCAGAATAAGTTTTGGTGAACTCATCTGCTTTTTCTCCCAATGCAATAAGATCCAAAACTTCTTCTATTCTCTGTTTTCTTAAGTTGTTAGGAACACCATATAAGGCAGCATGCATTTCTAAATGCTCTCGGCCTGTTAAAATATCATCCAATGCTCTAGACTGAAAAACAACTCCGATCGATTTTCTTACTTCCTTAGAATCTTTCATAACATCATATCCATCGACTGTGGCACTCCCAGAAGTTGGATGAAGAATTGTACACAACATAGAAATCAGAGTAGTCTTACCAGCACCGTTAGGACCTAAAACCCCATAAACACTGTTTCTTGGAACTTTAAGGTTAATTGAATCGACTGCAGTAAAATCACCATATTTTTTGCTTATATCATGAGTTTCAATTATATAGTCCATAATGGCACCTTCAAATTAAGTTTTTTCATTTAACATTCATTTTTTTGATTAAACGAGCATAAATTATTTTTGATTTGGAACTAATATATCAGTACATATAAATTGCTTACAACGAATCAATTTTAAAGTATATTTAATTGGAATTAAGAAGTTCGAATAAACTTAAAATTGAAAAAACATGCATCTTGGTTTACAAAATGAAGAAAGGTGATAGTTGTGATATTTGAAATTGTGAAATCTGCAGGAATAGCTCATAAGTCATATTTTATAGGTTCAAATGGAACTGCCGCGGTTATAGACCCTCGAAGAGATTGTGATATTTACATTGAAATCGCAGAAAGAAATAACATGGAGATAGATTACATATTTGAAACTCATCGAAATGAAGATTACACCATAGGATCACTAGAGCTTAAAGAGATAGTTGGGGCAGATATATTCCATGGTAACGGCATCAAATTTGCATATGGTAATTATGTAAGTGAAGGAGACAAATTTCAAATTGGATCTCTAGTTTTAGAAATAATAGAAACACCCGGACATACAGATGAAAGCATATCCATCATTGTTAAAGATAAGAATGTTTCAGACGATGTTTACATGATATTCACAGGAGATAGCCTGTTTACTGGAGAGATTGGAAGATGTGATCTTTATGGCGAACCAAAGAAGAAAAGAAATGCCGAAAAAATGTATTTAAGTGTATTTAAAAAGATATTATCCCTTGGAGATAACGTTATTGTATGCCCGGCACATGGTTCTGGATCAATATGTGGGGCTGAAATACGTGAACAGGAATTAACAACTGTGGGGTATGAGAAAAAAACTAATCCCCTTCTGCATAAAGATAAAAATGAATTTATCGAAGCTAAGGTTAAAGAAAAACTTTACACACCACCTTACTTTAAAAAAATGGAGAAAAACAATCAAGAAGGTCCTAATTTAATATGCAAACTTCCTTACTTGAAACCTTTAAGAATGCATGAAATTAAAGAGTTAATGGCTAAGGATGCTCAAGTCATAGATGTTAGGGATCCTAAAGCCTTCGCAGGTGGACATATACCAAAAACACTTAATATTTGGAAAGATGGTCTTCCTGCCTATGCAGGTTGGTTTTTAAATTACAAAGAACCCATTATTATCATAGATGATAACAATAGTAATATTGATGAACTCAGACGGCACATGGTGCGGTTAGGTTACGACAATGTCTATGGATATTTATCGGGAGGTTTTCCTGCATGGTTTGAGTGTTCTGGTGACTTTGAAACAGTGCAAACATGGTCTGTACATGATTTATTACCAAACATGGGCAAAGATTCTCTTTTTTTATTGGATGTTAGAAAGGGAAATGATTGGATAAAAGAACATATCAACGGATCCAACAATATATACATAGGTCTTTTGAAAGATGAACTTGAAAAAGTTCCTAAAAATAAACATATAGCTGTTTCTTGTGATACCGGATATAAAGCTAGTATAGGAACATCTATTCTAAAAATGAATGGTTATAAAAATGTAACCAACATTCTTGGCAGTATGATGTCATGGAAAAAAGCAGGCTATCCCGTTATAAAGGGGTAATTTAATGTAACACTTACTAAATATTAGTCATAGGATTTGGTATAAATTTTTGAATATAGTTAGAGGTGATAGAAGATGGAAGGATTCAGGTTAAGAGAAGTTCCTATGTTAATAGGCTCAATATTAATTCCACTAGTGATAGGTTATTTAGGGGCAATAGTAACATTACCACAAATTTCAACATGGTATTCTACATTATCCAAACCATGGTGGTCACCACCAAACTGGTTATTTGGCCCTATATGGACTACATTATACCTACTAATGGGAATTGCATTATTCCTTGTTTGGCGTGAAGGAGTACATAGGAGAGATGTGAAATTTGCAATTTTAATATTTGGTGTTCAACTAGTTATTAACCTCCTTTGGTCAGTAGTTTTCTTTAGTTTCCATGCATTATTCGGCTCTTTTGTTATAGTAATGTTCCTCTGGTTAGCCATACTCGCAAACATCATAGCATTCGTAATCATATCAAAATGGGCAGGACTACTCCTAGTGCCATATATAATATGGGTGAGTATTGCAAGTTATCTAAACTACAGCGTATACCTTTTAAACCATTAAAAAGTGTAATTAAGCCCCATTCTTATTTTTTTGAGGTACTTTTTCTATAAAATAAGTTCTTCTTTGCATGTTATCTATTTAATAAAAGATAATTTTAAATTTATTCAATACATTGTTTGTGCGATTATTCCATCTGTTTGGTTGGTCGGATGTCATTATTATTTACTAAACAAAAAGAATCTACATTTCTAAACTCAACTTTTTTATGAATCCAAAACCATCATATTTAATAAGTTCATATTTTTTTTTGTTTGGATTGAATGATCATAACAGGAAAACTGTGCCAATAACTTTTTGGCAATATAAACTTATAAAGAGGAATTTAACCTCTTTTGAACTTTTTCGCTTTTTAATTCTCTAAGTGCATCTGTTGCAATCCATCTGGCACTTTTTGAATTAATAGTGTAAATTTTCTCGGCAATTATGATTGCTTTTTCATTTAGTTCCATGTTTATCTTTCCAATTTGTCTTAATGCCCAGTTAACTGCTTTTTTAACATAATGACGATTATCAATAGATTCATTTATTATAATAGGGAAAAATTGCTCGAATTCAATATCTTGAGCTTTTTTATCGTGGACTGCTTGAACAGCTATTAATGTAAAAGCTGCTCTTTTAATAAATTCTTCTTGATGAGTGCTCCATTCAAAAATCTTTTTATATACAAATGGGGTTTTGCGGAATAAATTCATACAACACTGGTCACAAATCTCCCAGTCATCAAATTTTGATGCCCATCTATCCATTTGTTCTTCTGTAACTAATTCCGAATCATCGATCATGCAAGCTAATATTTTAGTTTCTCTATAATCAGCTTCCCAGAGCTCTTTTGCAAGATTATGATTTATACCTGCTTTCTTTGCTATCTTTCTTAATTCTGGAATTCTGATGCCATACGTTTTTTGTGTTGAAATAGCAAATCTTGCCATTCCTTCTATATTTTCAGGATTGGAGAGGTTAGTAAGTTGTGTTATTATATGATCAAATTTCATTGTATAGCCTCCACCTGTAACAACTCGGATAAAAGTCCTTAATGTATTTAAAGGCGATATAGTTTAAATAAAAAAAAATTTATTATTTTTTATTCATTTTCTCATGAGTACGTATCCCATTCCCACCATTACAACTGGTATTATTAAATAGGTAATGCCTATGTCCATCATATAATTTGTTAAGTTCATCTGTATGGGACTTGGTGGTAAGAAAATTAAAAGATCGATTAAAATGCATATTAAAAACCAACTTACACCTATTAAGATCCCTTCCTTTAAAAAATTTGCACTAACTGATTTAAAGTAAGTTATTCCTAGAAATACAACTACATGACTATTACAATTGGCATTATAGATTCAAAAAGAGGATCTGCAAATGTTTTTAGTGGATATAACACCAAAGACACTAAAAAGGGTATAAACCACATAACGAATCCATAACCTATTATTTTTATTCCCCTGTTCATTCTTTTCAACAACTTTATTATTATTAAATATTTAGATTTTAGTTATCTAAATTATCTATTTTTGTTCTATTGGTTGTCTGATAACAGTTTTAAGTGATTCGGGTCTTTTTCTACGAACATCACTAATATATATTTCATGATGTTTATTACGCAGTTTGTATCCACTTTTCTCTATAAATTCGTGTAATTTTTCAACTGTAGGTACTTCGGCAGCACCATAAGGCCCAATATGCATTATCTGGGCCGATAATCTTTCGCTAAATTTTTCAAACCTTAGTTTGGATAGTGAAACTGGGTTTTTTTTATTTTCCACATCTTCTATTGCCTTTTTTATCAGTTCTTCTGTAATGAATTCTGGTTGCATTATCATTGCGGTCCAGTTCCATGACCCCTTATCTTCTATATTGAATTCTTCCATATCATCTACCCACCATAGGCCTTCAAGTGGCATTACAACATAATCCTGGTTATTTTCTTTTTTCGATAAAAATTTAGTCTTGAAGGATACAGGGAATAAAGTTTCCATTGCATTATTATACTCTTTTGATGTGTTTGGATCACCCTTTCCATCCACCATTAAAAAGTTCATCCGTGGTACATCAACAACTGACACCTTTTTATTTGAAGGGTAATAAATATTCTTTTTTTCCTTTTTAAAATCAAATTTGACCATTTCAACACCTCTCAATCTTGGTTATAACTATTAGTTTTCAACAGCTTTAATATTCTCCAAAAGGTGCCGATTTTAATAAGCGATCATCACTTTTTATAAATATTTTTTTAATACTCTAAAAAATATATGATAGGATACATTCTAAAAATGAGTGAATGGCCATTGGATTATAGTTATGAACGTAATTTTTTAAACTAATTAATTTAGTAATCAACCATATTGAACTTTGATCAGTTTAAAACAACTTATTTACGGAGTTATTTGAACGATTAGTGTAAACTTTTTGGTATTTAACTATAATTTATAATTCAAAGAAATCCAATGTCAAAAAGAACTAATAATATATCACTCAGTTATAGGAAATACATAAAATAATTGCATCCGAACTTAACTGCGAGTTGTTAAAAATAAATAATCATGATAATCCAGATCCAAGTAAACTATCAACTGCAATTAAATTTTTAAACAGACAATACCAAATTAATCAATTTAAAACAGAATTAAAAAAAATTGATCTGTCCTCCTTTAGTCGAATACATTGTATAGTCAAACACTACCAAAAAAAAGATATATTCTGGGAAACATTCTTTGATGGAATAAAACAATAAAATTACATATGTCTAACTAACCCAACAAGTTTTTGGGATATAGTAATCGACTTAACTTTTAAAAATATACCTTTTTATCCAGTTTTCTGTGTATGTTTTTTGTTTAACTTCAGTGTAATATAGGTTTTTTAGTTTTTTAATTAGTTTTTCTAT
>Ga0224559_1001697_pt1 | contig 11902 bp, 14 predicted proteins | sample 714S33034metaG_FD_180676 | JGI IMG/M metagenome (GOLD analysis project Ga0224559, IMG submission 180676) | Peat soil microbial communities from Stordalen Mire, Sweden - 717 S3 30-34 | ecosystem: Environmental > Terrestrial > Soil > Wetlands > Peat | place: Sweden: Norrbotten County, Stordalen... | reverse complement strand
CTGCAGACCGGCTGCCGCCCTGGCGCGGCCCGCTGCTGCGATCTTCTCTCTAGACGCGCCCTTTCCCAGGCGACCGCGGCGCGAGGCCGCGCCAGGCTTCGGCCGTGAGGGTGGCCCTCGGCGACGCCGTGCGGTTATAATGCCAGTCGACCTCCCTCGAGGTGAGAGCGATCCGCTGGCTTCAATCGAGACTATTCGCGCCGATTTCGCCTTCCTCGACGATTGGGAGGACCGCTATCGCTATGTGATCGAGCTCGGCCATACGCTGGAGCCGCTGCCCCCGGAGTCTCACAATGAGACGACGCGGGTGCGCGGATGCGTCAGTCAGGTGTGGCTCGAGCGCGAAGCGCGTCGCGACGCCAACGGCCGCGCGATCCTGCACTTTCGCGGCGACAGCGATTCGCACCTGGTGCGTGGTCTGGTTGCGATCGCCATCGCGCTCTACTCCGACCATACGCCGGAGGAGATCTTGGCCATTGACGCGCAAGCGGCGTTCCGCGAGCTCGGGCTCGAGCAGCATCTAACGCCGCAGCGGTCGAACGGCGTCAGGTCGATGATCGAGCGCATCCGCGCCGACGCCTTCGCGCCGGCCTGAGGCGGCCGCTTCATTCCCGCCATGATGTTTGTCCGTTACGGTCGCAATCGGTCAACGATCCGTTAATCCGATCGGTCGAAACTCCGCTCGAGATCCGCGACCGTACGGAAACGTCCCGATGAGCGACAGCCAACCAACCTCCGGCGATTCGCCGCGCGTAGAACCCTCGTTCGAGGGCGCCCCGTCGCCCAGCGTCGATCCGCCGCGCCTCGAACTCCTGCCCTATACGCTGGCCGACCGCGCGCCGCCGCGCGCCGGCCTCTCCAAGGCCATCGTGTGGGCCTCCTCGCTTGCCGCCGGCCTGGCGTTGATCGCCGGCGTTTCGGCGGCGGCGCTCTACGACCACGCGCGCCAAACGAGCCTGCTCGTCGCCAAGAGCGAAGAAACGCGCAGCCTCGCCGACACGGTCAAGACGCTGAAGGATCGCATCGACGCGATCGAAGCGGCGCGCAGCCGCGACGAAAGCGCCGACCTGCGCAAAGTCGCGGCGGAACTGAAGGGCGCGAGCGCCAGCGTGCGCGACCTCTCCGCCAATCTCGGCCAGACCAACGCCCGCATCGACAAGCTCGAACGCGACCACGGGGCCCGCCTCGACAAGCTCGCCGACCGCTTCGACCATGAGACCGCCGGCAAACTCGCCGATCTCTCGAGCAAGTTCGTCGATCTCTCCGGGCGCGTCGACCAGGTCGAAAAGCGGCCGGTCGCGGCCGCCGCCGTCGCGCCCGCGCCCGCGCCGCCGGCCAAGCCTGTTCCAGCCGCCGCCGCCGTCTCCAACGAGACGACCGGCTCCATCGATCGGCCGAAGCTGCGCGGCTATTGGCTGGTCGACGCCGACGAGGGCTATGCGGTGATCGACGGCCGCGACGGGCCGCAGCAGGTCGCGCCGGGCGACGTCGTGCCTGGAATCGGTCGGGTGCAGCGGATCGAAAGGCGCGGCCGCGATTGGGTGGTCGTGACCAGCGCCGGCGTCATCGCCGGCGATCAGCCGGCTTTCTGACGCGAACGGCGCACCCGCACGACGACGTCGACCCCGGCGATTTCGCAGCCGTTCGGCGGCGGCGGCAATTCGCCCATGGCGATGTCGAGATCGGCGATGTCGAGCAGCGCGCCGGTTTCCTCGATCAGGAAGTGGTGGTGCGGGGTCGGATTGGTGTCGAAAAAGGCGCGCCCGCCTTCAACCGCGATTTCGCGCAGCAAACCGGCGGCGGTGAACTGGTGCAGCGTGTTGTAGACCGTCGCCAGCGACACCGGCAGTTTCGCCGATCGCGCTTCCTCAAACAGCATTTCAGCCGTCAGGTGGCGATTGCCGCGGCCAAACAACAGCCAGCCCAGAGCGATGCGCTGGCGGGTCGGCCTCAGACGCGCCTGACGCAGTTTGCCGCGCAGCGAGTGGACGGGACAATCGCCCATGGCGGCGCTGCGGCGGGCGATTGAGGCGGAGGAAGACACGGCGGCTTGAAGCGTCCTGAACAGGCGCCTTTTGTGGGGCGCTGGCGTGTCCTTATCACAGCCTGTCGCCCTCGTCAGCCGTTACGTCATAAGCGTCCTCTGGTCTATAACGGAGCGCTTTCGAGACGCCTGCGGCTGTGTTACGAAGCGGCGATGCGGACTGAGGGCCGGCTGGCTGTCCGCTTTCACGAGGGAACGCGAAAGAGCATGTCGGAACGGCGTTCACAGTTTGCCTTTGAGGACCTGCTGGCCTGCGGCCGCGGCGAATTGTTCGGAGCAGGCAATGCGCAACTGCCGCTGCCGCCAATGCTGATGTTCGACCGTATCGCCGACATCAGCGAGGATGGCGGCGCGCACGGCAAGGGCGGCGTGCGGGCGGAGTTCGACATCAAGCCCGAACTCTGGTTTTTCTCTTGTCATTTCAAAGGCGACCCCGTCATGCCGGGCTGCCTCGGGCTCGACGCCCTGTGGCAGTTGACCGGCTTTTTCCTCGGCTGGCTCGGCTTGCAAGGCCGCGGCCGTGCGCTTGGGGTCGGCGAGGTCAAGTTCATCGACCAGGTGCTGCCGACGATCAAGAAAGTGATCTACGGCGTCGACGTGAAGCGCGTTTTCAAGGGCAAATTGATCCTCGGCATTGCGGACGGCTGGCTGGAAGCCGACGGCAAGCGCATTTACGAGGTCAAAGACATGCGCGTCGGCTTGTTTGGCGCCGCCCCGAGTCACGCTTGAGTCGCGGCGACCGCAGCGGCGATGGTGGAGTAAGGCAATGAGGCGCGTCGTCGTCACCGGCATGGGCATCGTCTCGTCGATCGGCGCCAACGCCCAGGAGGTCCTGGCGAGCCTGCGCGAGGCGAAATCGGGCATCACCCGCGCCGACCGCTACGTCGAGCTCGGTTTCCGCAGCCAGGTTCAAGGCGCGCCGACCGTGAAGCCGGAAGAGATGCTCGACCGCCGCGCAATGCGTTTCCACGGCGGCGGCACCGCTTGGTGCCACGTGGCGATGGATCAGGCGATCCGCGACGCCGGGCTCGAGACGGGCGATATCTCGAACGAGCGCAGCGGCTTGATCATCGGCTCAGGCGGCCCGTCGACGCGCACGATCGTCGAGGCGGCTGACGTCACCCGCGCCAAGGGGCCAAAGCGGGTCGGGCCCTACGCGGTGCCGAAATCGATGTGCTCGACGGCGTCGGCGAACTTGTCGACCTGGTTCAAGATCAAGGGCGTCGCCTATTCGATCTCGTCGGCCTGCGCGACCTCCAATCACTGCATCGGCGCGGCGGCTGAACAGATTCAGTTCGGCAAGCAGGACTTGATGTTCGCCGGCGGTTGCGAGGACCTCGACTGGACGCTGTCGGTGATGTTCGACGCGATGGGCGCGATGTCGTCGGCCTATAACGCGACGCCTGAGCGCGCGTCGCGCGCCTACGACAAGAACCGCGACGGCTTCGTCATCTCCGCCGGCGCCGGCGTGCTGGTGCTCGAGGAATACGAGCGCGCTAAGGCGCGCGGGGCCCGCATCTACGGCGAAGTCGCCGGCTACGGCGCGACGTCCGATGGCGCCGACATGGTCGCGCCTTCCGGCGAAGGCGCGGCGCGTTGCATGCGCCAGGCGCTGGCGACGGTGAAGGTTCCGATCGACTACATCAACCCGCACGCGACTTCGACTCCGGTCGGCGACCAGAAAGAGATCGAGGCGATTCGCGCGGTGTTCGGTTCGCGCGACAAATGCCCGCCGATCTCGGCGACCAAGTCGCTGACCGGCCATTCGCAGGGCGCGACCGGCGTCCACGAGGCGATCTATTCGCTGCTGATGATGCAAAGCGGCTTCATCGCCGAGAGCGCGCATATCGACGAAATCGACCCCGAGTTCGCCGACATGCCGATCGTGCGGCGGCGGATCGACAACGTCAGCATACGCGCGGCGCTGTCCAATTCCTTTGGCTTCGGCGGAACCAACGCAACGTTGGTGTTCAAGCACGTCGACGCCTGACGACCAAGAGACGAGCGGGATGAATCCAGGCCTGATGAACGGCAAGCGCGGCCTCGTGATGGGCGTTGCGAACGATCACTCGATCGCCTGGGGCATCGCCAAGGCGGTCGCCGCCCAGGGGGCCGAGCTGGCGTTCACCTATCAGGGCGACGCGTTGGGCAAACGTGTTCTGCCGCTCGCCGAGAGCCTCGGCTCGACGCTTTCGCTTCCTTGCGACGTCGAGGACGTCGCCTCGCTGGACGCGGTCTTCGCCACGCTCGCCGAGCAATGGGGCGATCTCGATTTCGTCGTCCATTGCATCGGCTTCTCCGACCGCAACGAGCTGAAAGGCCGCTACGCCGACACGACGCGCGAGAACTTCGTTCGGACGATGGTCATCTCCGCCTTCTCTTTCACCGAGATCGCCAGGCGCGCCGCGGCGCTGATGCCGCGCGGCGGCGCGATGCTGACGCTGACCTTCGGCGGCTCGACCCGAGTGATGCCGAACTACAACGTCATGGGCGTGGCCAAGGCGGCGCTGGAAGCGAGCGTGCGCTATCTCGCCGCCGACTACGGTTCGGCCGGCATCCGCGTCAACGCGATCTCGGCCGGCCCGATCCGCACGCTGGCCGGCGCCGGCATCGCCGACGCGCGCTTCATGTTCAATTTCCAGCGCCACCATTCGCCGCTGCGCCGCACGGTGACGATCGAGGACGTCGGCGGGGCGGGCCTGTATTTGCTTTCCGACCTCTCCGCCGGCGTGACCGGCGAGACGCATTTCGTCGACGCCGGCTACAACATCATTTCGATGCCGCGCCCCGACGATATCAAGGGCGACGGCTGAGGCGTCGCGATCACGCCGCGCTGGACGCCGTGTGGTCGACATATTCGACGACAAGCCCGTCGGGATGGCGCGTGCGCGTCTTGCGGCCGACCGGCGTCGCCTGAATTGGCTCCAAGGGCTCGGCGCCGGCAGCCTTCAGGATGGCGAGGAAAGGTTCGAGCGCATCGACCTTGATCGTCAACCGCGTCGCCTCGAACGGCGCGCGCTTGTCGGGCGGTCCGGCGACGATCAGCACCGAGAGTTTCGGCGACGAGACGGCGGCGATCTCAAGCCCTGTCTGCGGATCGGCGAAGCGCAGAGTCTGCTCGCCTGAAAGCAGGGCCTTGTAGAAGGCGACCGACGCGTCGAGGGCGCCGGCGTCGACGAACGCGCGGGTGAAGGTTTCCAGGATCATGGTCTTCTCCGTCCTCGCTGGCGGCGGCTCTGCGCCGACTGGTCCCAAACATGGTTAATGCCTTCGCAACGGCTCGCCGCTAGCTTAATCCGCGCCGACCCGCGAGGATGATCGCCATGACGCGCTTCGCTCCGACCGTCTGGAGCCGCTTCGCCGCGGCCGCCGCTCTCGCCGCCGCGCTTTTCGTCGCCGTCGCGCCCGCCGCAGCCGCGCCGCCGCGAAAGGCCGTAACGGCGGCGATGGCGAAAACGGCCGCGGCGGCGACAGCGGCGAAGAGGGCCGCCGCCGAGGCGGCGCGCAAGACCGACGTCGCCTTCCGCGTCTTCGTCGACGAATTGTGGCCGCTCGCCGAGGCGCGCGGCGTCAAGCGCGCCACCTTCGACGCCGCCTTCGCCGGCGTGACCTTCGCCCCCCGGATCGTCGCCCACACGACGACCCAGGCCGAATTCGTCCAACCGATCTGGGCCTATCTCGCCAACGCGGTCTCGCCGGCCCGCGTCGCGCGCGGCCGCGCCAGGACCGAAGACGTGCGCCCGTGGCTCGCCAAGGCGGAACAGGCCTACGGCGTCGATCCCGCCGTCCTCGTCGGCGTCTGGGGCATGGAGAGCGAGTTCGGCGTCTTCAGCGGCGGCGATTCGGTGGTCCGCGCCCTCGCCAGCCTCGCCTTCGTCCACTACCAGGGCGACTATTTCCGCGACGAACTGATCGCGGCGCTGGCGATCCTGGAGGAAGGCGACATAGAGCCGCGCGAGATGAAGGGCTCGTGGGCCGGCGCGATGGGCCAGACCCAGTTCATGCCGTCGAGTTTTCTCGCCTACGCGGTCGATTTCGAGGGCCACGGCCGCCGCGATATCTGGGACAGCGCCCCCGACGCGATCGGCTCGACCGCCAATTACCTCGCCAAACACGGCTGGATCGCCGGCGCGCCGTGGGGATTCGAGGCGCTTCTGCCGGAAGGGTTCGCGCTCACCGCCGCGGATTCCGGGCGTTTCGTCCCCTTCTCCGCCTTCGCCGCGCGTGGAGTCACGCGCGCCGACGGCGGCGCGCTGCCCAAGGACGGCGAGGCCGAATTGCTGATCCCCGCCGGACTCAAGGGGCCGATCTTCCTCGTCACCGCCAATTTCAGGACGATCAAAGCTTACAACAACTCGACCGCCTACGCGCTCGGGGTAGCGCTGCTCGGCGACGCGGTGATGGGCCGCGACGGCCTCAAGGCCGCCTGGCCGACGCGCGACAAGCCGCTGGCCGACAAAGAGGTGCGCGAACTGCAGCGCGCGCTCGCCCGGCTCGGCTACGACGTCGGCGACATCGACGGGCGGGTCGGCGACCGTCTGCAGGCGGCTGTGCGCGACTACCAGGAATCGATCGGCGCGCCGCCGGACGGCTATCCCACGCTCGCTGTATTGCGCCGGCTGCGAGGCCACGGTTGAGGGGCTTGCGTTGTGCGCCGGTTTTCCGCCAAATTCGTCCTCTAGCCTGAAGGTCCGGCCGCTGACGGCCGCAGTTGGCGCCAATGTCGCTTGTTTTCAACGGCCCGTTTGTCGCGCGCACGCTGCGCCTCGCCGCCGTCGCGGCGTTCGCCGTCGCCTTGGCGGCGCCGGCCGCGCCGGCTCAAGAAGGCGGTCTCGGCGGCTTTCTCCAACAATTGTTCGGCGGCGGCCAGCCGGCGAAGCCGCCGGACGCGCCCGCCCCCAAGCCGAAAAAGAAGGTGCGCGACTTCGTGCCCGCGACGACGACGCGCGAACCGGGCACGCCGGGCGGCGCGGCGGTGCAGCCGACCTTTTTCATCAACGTGGTCGGCGACAGCCTCGCTTCGCTCACAGCCGGCGGCCTGACCGACGCCTTCGCCGACAAGCCGGAAATCGCCGTTCTCGACAAGTCGCACGACGCCTCTGGCCTGGTGCGCGCCGACTATTTCGATTGGCCGAAGGCCGCCCACGATCTCGCGACCGGCAAGGACCATATCGACTTCGTCGTCGTCATGGTCGGCATCAACGATCTCCAGGCGATGCGCGACGGCGCCGACAATCTGGACCCGTTGAGCGACCGCTGGAAGACGGCCTATGCCGCGCGGATCGACGCCGTGCTGGCGCCGTTCCAGGCGGCGAACATTCCGGTCGCCTGGGTCGGCATGCCGCCGATGCGCGTCGATCGGTTCAACGCCGACATCGTCAAGCTCAACGAGATCGATCGCGCCGAGGTCGAGAAGGACGGCGTCAAGTACATCGACATTTGGGACGCCTTCGCCGACCAGAACGGGCAGTACGACGCCTCCGGCCCCAACGTCGACGGGCAGATCGTCAAACTGCGCGGCCCCGACGGCATCCATCTCACCAAGGCCGGCGGGCGCAAGGTCGCCCATTTCCTCGAGGCGGAGATTCGCCGGGTCTTCGACAAGGGCCGGCCGCAGAACGAGACCGCCGACCTGCCGCCCGACATCGAGCAGGCCGCCGGCGACATCAACGCGCAGATTCGCCGCGAGATGGGGGCCCCCGAGGAGCCGGGCGCGCCGGCCGCGCTTGAGGCGCCCAAGCCGCTCGCCGGGCCAATCCTGTCGCTGACGGGACGGCCGCTTTCGCCCGGCGGCGCACTCGCCTCGCGCGAACCGAACCCGCCCGGAGAAACGGAGCTGGCGGCGCGGGTGCTGCGTCAGGGCGAGCCCGCCGATCCGCTCAGCGGCCGCGCCGACGACTTCTCCTGGCCGCGGCTCTGAGCCGCAGCGCCCCCCCGCCGCGCTTGTTCGCGCCGACGGCGCGTGTTAGGCGACGCGCCGAAACGCAAGAACGAACGGCTGGGAGTTGAGCGATGGCCGAAGAGAACGGCAACGGTGGAGTGAATGCGGCGTCCCCGCGCTTCTCGGTCGTTGCGCAATACGTCAAGGACTTCTCGTTCGAGAACCCAAACGCGCCGCGCAGCTTCGGCCAGCAGCCGGCGGGCCTCAACCTTCAAGTCAACGTCAACGGCCGGCAGCTCGCCCCCACCGACTACGAGGTCGACCTGCTGCTCGAAGGCGGCGCTGGCGAGGGACCGAACGTCGCTTTCAAGTTCGAACTCCACTACGCCGGCGTGTTCCGCATTGAGAACGTCCCGGCCGATCAGGTCCAGCCGCTGGCGATGATCGAAGGCCCGCGCCTGCTGTTCCCGTTCGCCCGCCAGATCGTCGCTGATGCGGTGCGCAACGGCGGCTATCCGCCGCTTTACGTCGACCCGATCGACTTCCACCGGCTCTACCTGCAGCGACTGCAGGCGGCCAACCCTTCAACGGCGAACGCTTAGTCGCCCTTGTTGTTCGCCGCCGGAGCGTAGCGGCGCCATATCGCCGCTTCGCCAAGCGAATCGATAAGCGCGTCATGGGCGTCGAGTTCGGCTTGGCTCGCGCGCTCAGGCAGCGGCGCGGGCCGTGCGCGCGTCGCCGTCGCAACCAGCCCGTCGCCGCGCGCCGCCTCGGCCATCGCGAAGGACAGCGAACGCTGGCGCCCGCCGGTCAACTCGCCGTAGACCTCGACCAGAATCTCCGCGTCGAGCAGCGCGCCGTGGCGCACCCGCTTCGAGCGGTCGATGCGATAGCGGTCGCACAAAGCGTCGAGATTGTTGGGCGCGCCCGGGTGCTTGCGGCGCGCCAGCAGCAGCGTGTCGGTGACGCGATCGAAGAGGATCGGCGGGCGGCCGAGCGTCGCCAGCTCGGCGTTGAGGAAACGCATGTCGAATTCGGCGTTGTGGATGACGAGGCGATCTTCGCCGATGAAGGCGAGGAAGTCGTCGACCACGGCGGCGAAGACCGGTTTGTCGGCGAGCGAAGCGGTCGAATGGCCGTGGACGCGGAACGCCTCGTCCGGCACTTCGCGTTCGGGATTGATCAGGACGTGAAAGACAGCGCCGGTGGCGATCTGGTTGACGATCTCCACCGCGCCGATTTCGACCAGGCGATCGCCCTTGCTGGGGTCGAGCCCAGTCGTCTCGGTGTCGAGGACGATTTCACGCATCGGTCAGCCTCCGGCCAGGGACGGCGGCGAGCGCCCGCAGCGCGGCGGCGACCTGCGCGCGGGTCGCCGGATAGGGGCCGCGCGTGTCGATCAGCCAATGGGCGCGACGGCGCTTCTCGGCGTCCGGCGTCTGGCGGGCGAGGATCGCGGCGAGCTTGGCCTCGCTCATGCCGGGGCGCGACAACGCGCGCGCGCGCTGCGCCTCGAGGCCGGCGCTGACGACGACGACGACGTCGACCATCTTCTCTCCCCCGGTCTCGAACAGCAGCGGCACGTCGACGACCGCCAGGCGTCGCCCCGCCGCCGCGGCGGCGGCGAGAAACGCCTGGCGACGGCGCGCGACGTCCGGGTGGACGATGCCCTCCAACCGCCTCAGCGCCGCCGGGTCGCCGAGCGTGGCGGCGGCGAGCCGGCCGCGGTCGACGTCGCCGTCGACCCGAACGCCGGGGAAGGCGGCCTCGACCGCTTCGGCTTGGTCGGAACGATAGAATTCGCGCACCGCCGCGTCGGAATCGAAAACCGGCGCGCCGAGTTCGGCGAACATGCGGCCGACCGTCGATTTGCCCATCGCGATCGAGCCGGTCAGCCCGGCGACGATCACGTTCGCCCTTTTTCGGCTGAGCGCAGGTCGGCCTCGACCAGCGTCCGCAATTCAGCCGTCACCTCGGGCGTCTTGCCGAACCAGCGGGCGAAGCCGGGCGCCGCCTGACGCAACAGCATGCCGAGTCCGCCGACGGCGACGCAGCCGCGCCGCCACGCCGCTTCGACCAGCGGCGTCGTCAACGGAACATAGACGACGTCGGCGACCACCGCTTCGGCCTTCAGCGGCGCGAGCGCGACGTCGAGCGGCGGCTGGCCCGCCATGCCGAGGATCGTCGCATTGGCGAGCAGGCCCGCCTTGGCGAGCAACTGCGGCACTTCGTCCCAGGTCGCCGCGCGCGCCGCCGGCCCGAAGCGTTCGGCGAGCGCGACGGCGCGCGCGCCGGTGCGGTTGACGATGGCGACGCGCTCGACGCCGCGCGACAGCAGTCCGTAGACGATCGCCCGCGCCACCCCGCCCGCCCCCAACACGACGGCGCTGTCGATGCGGTCGCGCCAACCCGGCGCCTCGGCGTCGAGGGTGGCGAGGAATCCGGCGACGTCGGTGTTGTCGCCCCACAGCGCGCCGTCTTCGCGCCACAACGTGTTGACCGCCCCAGTGGCGCGCGCGGAATCGGTCAGCCGGTCGCAGGCGGCGAAAGCGGCCTCCTTGTGCGGCACAGTGACGTTGGCGCCGACCAGGTCGTCGACGCCGATCGAAGCGGCGAAATCGGCGAAGCCGAGCGGCGGCACGGCGAAGCGCTCGTATGCGCCTTCGACATGGTGACGCGCCAGCCAGTAGCCGTGGATCAGCGGCGAGCGCGAATGGGCGACCGGCCAGCCGCAGACGCCGGCGCGACGAACGGCGCTCATAGCGCCAGAAGTCCGAGGCCGCGCAGCGCGGCGAGGAGTTTCAACATCGGCAGCCCGAGAATCGTGGCGTAGTCGCCAGAGATCGATTCGAACAGATGCGCGCCGAGGCCCTCGATCTGGTAGGCCCCGACGCTGGCCAGAACCGCAGGCCCGGCGATATCGAGATAGCGGGCGATCTGCGCCGCGTCGAGAGCGCGCATTGTCATATCGGCGCTGTCGCTGTCCTCGGCGAGGATCGCCCCGTCGCGCGCCAGCGCGAAGGCCGAGGTCAGGCGATGGCCGCGGCCGCTCATCGCCTGAAGCGCCGCCGCCGCCGCCGCGCGCGTCGGCGCCTTGTGCATCGGCTGGCCGTCGAGGGTCAACGTCTGGTCGGCGCCCAGCGTCAGCGCGCCGGGGCGGCGCGCACTGACCGTCAGCGCCTTGGCCCGCGCCAGCGCCAGGGCGAGGCCGGTCCCGGCTTCGCCGCGCTGCGTCAGCGCCTCTTCAGCGGCCCGCTCGTCGATGTCGGCGGGTTCGATCTCGAACGGCACGCCGACGCCGGCCAGCAGGGCGCGCCGGCTCGCGCTTTTCGAAGCCAGGATGATCGGCGAGGCGCCGATCCACATCGTTGGGGCGGGCATTGGGGCCGTTTTCAGCCGTGAGCTATGAACTTTTGTTTGTGTTCGCGATAGAGATCGAGAATCGCCGCGGCCGTCTCTTCGATCGAGCGGCGAGAAACGTCAATGATCGGCCAATTGCGCTCGCCGAACATCCGCCGCGAATCGTTGACCTCGTGCGCGACGGCGATGCGGTCGACATATTCGGTTTCAGGGTTGGCCTGTAGCGCGAGCAGGCGATTCTGACGGATCTGAACGATCCGATCGGGCGAAGCGACCAGTCCGACGATCAGCGGCCGGCGCAGGTGCTCGAGCACGGCGGGCGGCGGCACCCCGGGCACCAGCGGAATGTTGGCGGTGCGGTAGCCGCGATTGGCGAGATAGATGCTCGTCGGCGTCTTCGACGTGCGGCTGACGCCCAAAAGCACGATGTCGGCGCTTTCCAGCGTCTCCGTCAGCTGACCGTCGTCGCACATCATGGTGAAGTTCAGCGCGTCGATTCGCTTGAAATATTCCGGATTGAGCATGTGTTGGGCGCCGGCGCGCGGCGTCGAGCTCTGGCCGAGATAGGATTGAAACAGGGTCAGCACCGGACCGAGCACCGAGAGGCACGGCGAACC
>Ga0224559_1001696_pt1 | contig 11914 bp, 14 predicted proteins | sample 714S33034metaG_FD_180676 | JGI IMG/M metagenome (GOLD analysis project Ga0224559, IMG submission 180676) | Peat soil microbial communities from Stordalen Mire, Sweden - 717 S3 30-34 | ecosystem: Environmental > Terrestrial > Soil > Wetlands > Peat | place: Sweden: Norrbotten County, Stordalen... | reverse complement strand
CTTTACAGGCTGCGGAAAAACTTGATCAGGCGGTAGGCCAGGGATTCATCCCTGGCATAAGATCAACAGAATCAATGCGGGCTTTAGCCCCTGAGGTATGCTTTTCGTCGCATTTAACTCAGATCAGGCGTTTTTCCGCAGCCTGTTTAGCCCCTGAGGGATGCCTTTAGCAATTCGGACTTTTACCACAGGCTGTTAGCCGATCCGGGAACTGAGATGAGGAAACCGGGAACAGAAATCGTCCGCAATTCTGTTCCCTACTCCCTACTCCCTGCCTTTACATCGTGTCCGCCGAGGGCCCGTACATCCCCGGAATCGGCTTATCCAGTAGGCGCAGATACACGCCCAGTTGCGCTCGGTGATGAATCATGTGGTTGAGAACCCAGGTGCGCCAGACCCCATACTTTGTATCGTCGATCCAGGCCTGCCCGCCGGCCACGAACTTCCAGTTGTCGCCCCAATTCTCCGCCGGAAAACCGGCCAACGCTTTCTTTGCCTCGGCCACTTGGCTGTCGTATTTTTCCAGCAGCGCTTCCTTGGATGCGGGAATGTAAGGCTCCCACTTGTGGTCTGCGGGAAACTCCAGCTTGTCGGTGGTCAGCGTAGAGATCGCCCATTCCCCTGCAGTATCTGCGGTATGACCGGCTAACCGGCCCAGGCTCATCGATTTGGCGTGAGGTTTGTAGGTGAAATCGGCATCGGCGGGAATCGCCTCAAGCATCTTCCGCGTGCTGGCGGTCTCGCGATCAAATTCTGCAATCAGTTCCTTTTGAAAATCCATCGTGCAACCTCCCATGTTGCGAGATAAGCATACCTCAACTCAACATGAAAAGGCGAATAAAAAGCGATAATATTTTCGCGACCACCTCCAAACCCAAAGGGCCCGATCAGTAGCTCCTACTTCAAGTCTCGTGATGCTAAAATGTGATACATGAGAACCGTCTCCGTCCGCGACCTTCGCTACGACTTCAAAGCGGTCGAACAAATCCTGCGCGAGGGCGAAGAAATCCGCATTACCAAACGCCGCAAGGTGATTGCCCGGCTAGTGCCTGAGCCAGTTCAACCGCCGGCCCTGCCCGATTTCATGGCACGGATGCGGGCCATTTATGGCGACGAGTGCTTGCCAGTCACGGGCGCTGAGATTGTACGCTTTGATCGGGACCGCTATTGATCTACCTGGATACCAGCTTCGTAGTCTCCCTTTACTGCCCGGACGTTAACTCTGCAGCAGCTATAAGTCTCCTGCAGACCGTTAATGAGAATCTTTCGATCACCACTTTGGTGGAGCTGGAAGTGGCCAATGCCTTTGCATTGAAGGAATTTCGAAAAGAGATCACGAGCAGACAAACAGAAACCTCGCTTCGAGATTTCGATACGGTAGTAAGCTCCGGAGCCCTTCGACTGCGTGCATTGCCGGGGACCGCTTTTGAGCGTGCCCGCAAACTGTCCCTCCAGTTCACGTCAGATCTTGGAACGAGAGCCGAAGACATATTTCATGTCGCGGTCGCATTGGAGCTGGGCGCATCCAGCTTCTTCAGCTTCGACCCACGCAAGAGAGAATTGGCCAAGGCAGTCGGCCTGACCCTTAATCCTTTTCCTTAAATTTCCCCGCTAAGACTGATTCCTTATTTCATGAACCCGCTGGCTTGTCCGATACCGCCTTGTCGCCCAGGAACCTCTCCATGAACTTGGTGTCGAATCTTCCGGCACGAAAGTCAGGGTCCGCGAAAATCGCCTGATGCATTGAAATCGACGTGTCAATTCCCTGCACCACGAACTGGCTCAGCGCGCGTTCCATCTTGGCGATGGCCTCTACGCGATCTACGCCGTGTACGACCAGCTTGGCAATCAGCGAATCGTAGTAAGGCGGCACCACGCCCTCCGCGTACTGCGCCGTATCCACACGCACGCCAAAGCCCCCCGGCACATTGAATGCCGTAATCTTGCCCGCCGATGGCGTGAACTTCTGCGGATGCTCGGCATTGATGCGGCATTCGATGGCGTGGCCGCGAATCTCCAGTTTGGCCGGCAAAATGGCGTCCAGCCTTTCTCCGGCCGCAATGCGCAACTGCGCCTTCACCATGTCCACACCCGTGATTGCCTCCGTGACCGGATGCTCCACCTGGATGCGGGTATTCATCTCGATAAAGTTAAGTTGCCCGTCGCCATTCATCAAGAACTCGACCGTGCCGGCGTTCTGGTAGCCAATGTCTTTCAGGCAGCGGCATAGAGTGGCGCCAAGTTCCTCGCGGAGCTGGGGTGTCACCTGCAGCGACGGTGCTTCTTCAATCAGCTTCTGATGCCGCCTCTGGATCGAGCACTCGCGCTCAAACAGCGAGACCACGTTGCCGTATTCATCGGCCAGCATCTGAAACTCAATGTGACGCGGCTGCTCAATGAACTTCTCCATGTACAGCTCGCCATTCCCGAAAGCATTGGACGCCTCGCCGGTCGCCGCATGAAAAAGATTGGGCAGCTCCTCCGCGTTGCGCACGATTCGCATGCCTCGCCCGCCGCCGCCGGCCTTGGCCTTCAGAATGACCGGGTAACCCACCTTCTTTGCCCAGCCCTGCGCCTCTTCGGTCGTGGCAATCACGCCATCGGAGCCGGGCAGAATCGGCACCTTGGCTCTCTTCATCGCCTGGCGCGCCTTCTCCTTTTCTCCCATCAGGCGGGTAACCTCGGGCGGCGGGCCAATGAACTTGATATTTGACGCGCGGCAGACTTCCGCAAAATTCGCGTTTTCGCTCAGCAATCCATAGCCGGGATGGATCGCATCCACATCCGCAATCTCCGCTGCTGAAATCACCGCCGGCACATTGAGATAGCTGTCGGCCAGGCGCGGCGGCCCGATGCAGATGGCTTCGTCGGCAAATCGAACGTGCAGCGAGTTGCGGTCGGCCTCACTGTAGACGGCGACCGTGCGGATGCCGATTTCCCGGCACGCGTTCAGAATCCGCAGCGCAATCTCGCCACGATTTGCAACCAGTACCTTACGAAACATGCAGGACCCTTAAGAATGCGGAGCTCATCCGGCTACCCCAGCCGGATAGAAAACAGAGGCTGCCCAAACTCGATGGGCTGGCCGTTGGAACAGAAGCATTTCACGATCTCGCCTTCCGCGTCCGATTCGATCTCGTTCATCAGCTTCATGGCTTCGACAATGCAGATCACCTGACCCTTATCCACGTGCTCGCCGGGGGAGACGAATGGCGGAGCGCCAGGTGAAGGGGACCCGTAATAAGTCCCGACGATCGGTGACTTCACCAGGTGCAGCCCCGCATCCGGGTCCGCCGCAGCCGCTTCAGCCGCTGTAGTAGCGGCCGCCCTGGCTGTTTCCACTTCCGTCGAAGCTGCCCGCGCGCTCGCCAACAGGCCCGCCACATCCGACAGCCCTGCCGAACCATGAGGCTGGTCAAACCTGAGCTTGACTCGCAAATCGCCCCGATCCAGCTCGAACTCGGCTACCTGGTTTTCCTTCAGGAATTCAATCAGCTGTTTCAGATCCTGGATATCTTCTGGATTAAGTGGATTCATTCGTTCCTTAACTCTCCCAAACGCTGCTGGGACGAGCGGTTTCAAAGTTCGATCAGCGCCTTGGGAGCGGGAGTCAGCACTTGCCCTCCGCTCCTGGTTACAGCCACCATGTCCTCGATGCGAATGCCGTATTTCCCCGCCAGGTAGATTCCCGGCTCGATCGTCACCACCATCCCGGCCAGCAGTCTGGTTGTTTGTCCAGCGCCAATCCGTGGCGGCTCGTGTATCTCCAGTCCAACCCCATGGCCGGTCGAGTGGCTGAACGTCTCCGCCAAACCAGCCTTGCGCAACACCCCGCGGGCGGCCTCATCCACTTCCCCGCAGCTCGCTCCAGGTCCCACCGCGGCTATTCCGGCCTCTTGAGCCTCAAACACCGCTTCGTATGCATTCCGCTCGCCAGCCTTTGGCTTTCCCAGGTAGACGGTTCGGGTCATATCCGAGCAGTAACCTCTGAGAATAACACCGAAGTCCAGAGTTAGGAATCCCCGCGTGGGCAGCGGAGAATTGGTGGCTCTTCCATGCGGAAGCGCCGACCGCGCGCCCGAGGCCACGATCGTGTCAAATGACATACCCTCCGCGCCCAGCAGTCGAGCCCGGTGCTCCAGTTCAGCGGCCACCTCGATCTCCGCCATGCCCGGCCGGATGATCCCCAAAACATGCTCAAACAGCTTGCACCCCAGCAGCGCCGCCTCTCTCATCACCGCCAGCTCGTCTTCGTCCTTCACCTGGCGAAGCCGCTCCACCAATGGAGCCGCCAGTGCCGTCAGAAAAGACCTTCTGAGCCTGGAAGGCAGTGCCGCCCTCAAGCGAGTCAACTCGGCTACGGTCGTCCACGCCGGATCAAATCCCGCGGCATCCAGTCCCGGCTGTGCGGCCAGCCACTCCACCGCAGCCACTGCCGGGGGACCCGAGACGATCCTGACCTTTGCGGCCGCAACCTCCTCCGCCGCCTGCGTCATGTAACGGCCATCGGTAAACAGGCTGGCAGCCCGCCGAGTCACCGCCAGCGCGGCGCTCGACCCGGTAAATCCAGAGAGATAGCGCAGATCCGGCAGATGGGTAACCAGAAGTCCCGGCAACCCTGCACGAGTCAAGCGGCGGCGCAACAGCCCGATGCGGCGGAAATAGTCCACCGGAAAAGGATAACAGGGGTCAGACATCGGATGGACGTGACGGCTCAATGGCTTTGCCTATCAGCGCAGCAAATGCGGCGTTTCTTCCGCGGTTATGACTCTCAATGGATGCTTCATACATCTGCTCGCGAGTAACGCGAATCCAGTTGATGTTGTAGCCGGCCTCACTCGCCAGCTGTCGAATGAACTCGCGTTGGGTGCGTCCGTTGCCTTCCCTAAACGGATGGATCGAGTTCAATTCGCCCAGATAGTATGCCGCGCGGCTGGCAAAAGTAGCAGTATCCAAGCCTTTCAGATGCTTCTCCTCAGCCAGCATCGAAAACATGTTGTCGAGGTTCATTTCGAGGAACTGAACCACCGCAAAAGGGTATGACGCTGAACGGCTCATGTTAACTTGGCGGAACTGCCCTGCCCACGGATAGATCCGCTGGAATATGCGGCGATGAATCTCTTTGAGATGGTCGCTGTCAAAGTTGCCCTTTACGGGATCGGACATCAATCTCACGAGAGCTTCGGCAGCCTCAGCGGTCTCGAATGTGTCTAGTTTACCTTGCGTTGTATGCCCCGGCACATTCCTCAGAACACCGTGCAGGGAATCGAAATGCGGGTCAATATCTGGGCAGCCGCTGGGCATTGGTTTTCAGATGATCGCGGCGGTGTACTCGTGGATCAGGCGACTCATTTCGTCAAGAGAGATCTCGCCCTGAGCGTATTGTTCCAGAATGCGATTAGGAATCGCATCGAGTTCCAGGTTCTCGATTCGCAGGGTACCGATCGCGCTCTCGACAGCAAGGCGACGGTGATCCAACTCCGCCGATTTAGGAGTTATGACGGGAGCGATTCCAACAGCCATGCTGTCCCCTCTATATCTATTTTATCAAATTTGTCCCCGGACCCTCGGCCTTCTGTTCCCTGTTCACTGCCTTCACACCGCCTGCCGCACCGGCTTCTTCAGCCCCGTGTCGATCTCCGCCTCGGCCGCGTGAAGATCGGACTGCCGATCCATCCACTCGTCCAGCCGCGACCGCTTGAAGCGCCAGCGATTGCCCAGCTTGAATGCGGGCACGAAGCCCTCCGAAGCATACTTATAGAGCGTATCGGGCGAGACGCCCAGGTAGTCGGAGGCCTGGCGAATGTCCATCACCTCGCGCACCTCGGGGACCAGCAGGTTGGAACGAGCCGCGGCGTTGCGCATAAATGCCTCCAATGTCGTGAATTTGTCTCACGCGAGATTCCGGCGAGCCTGCCGGTAATCTTGTATATAACGCGGTTTCACCCGCGATTTCAAGGATTTTCAGGGAGTTGCAGGAAATTCATCGAGTTTTCGCCTCACGATCTGAAAGCCAACTCGACGGCACTCGGCCGTCAAACCCAGCCGGTTGCGCCTCAACAAACTCCAGGCCCAATCCATTGGGCCATTGAAACAGATGGTGCGTTCAGGTTGAGCTCGTCCGTCTTCCGAGGAACGGGACGCCACCCCTACATCGCCTTCCGCCACCATTCTGTCTTCTCGCGGCTCAAATACTTCGTCTTGGCGCCGCGCGACAGATAGAAGTCCAGAACATCGTCCTTTTGGAAGACTGAGCATTCCGGCCAGGAATCGTCTTTCTCAAGATGAGTCGCCTTTTGATGCTTATCCACCAGCGTGATGTCCTCGCTCGAACACTGCACCACCTGCTGAGCCTTGAGCGAAAACGCCATCCCCGGAGGCGGCTCCGGCGGAACCTGCTGGGCGATCTTCGTCAGCAGCAGAATGAACAGGATCAGAACCGCAACGATGGCGATCTTCTTCATGATCGAAAAGGTATCCTGGGACGATAACGCCCGCACAACTCGGGAACGAGAATGCGCCTGATTTGCCGCCCACATATAGGGCGATCCGGCTCTTCCCGATCAATGTAGAACGTCTCGCGCCACAACACAAGCCGCGTCACGACCCATGCCAAATCCCCGGAACCCGGCTGGCCAACCCCGTGCGCCATTCCTGGTTCCCCACCGGCTTCACCGACCCACGGAGGGATAAGCCTGCGTCCAGCGCCGCCGCCGCCAACTTGCTAACCCGCTATGCCCGCTTCAGCGGGCGCTAACTCGCTACAATGGCCTGAACACGCTGTTGCCTTTTGGATTGTCCAACTTCCACCGCAATCCAAATCTTGTTCTTTCTAGTTGGAATCTTCCCGCCGGTGCAATGTGGGCGGACCATCGTCGCTGGTGCTCGACGTGCTGTTCCCATTCCCGCTTCCGCTCCCGGAGTTCGCTGTGCTGTTCGGATCGCTGGGATTGGCACTCGCGCGCCGCAACGAAGGCTTCTGAGCGCCCTTCGTATCGGTCAGCCGGCGCTTGTTCTCGATCCGCGCCAGCCGCGCCTTGACGTCCTCGAACTCCGAAGTCGTGACCGTGTACTCGTCCCTGGCCGGCAGGATGCGGGCAATCTCTTCCTGCGAATGCAGGATGCGATCCGGGGTTTGAGGATGGTCTGCAAATGCCTTTTCTACCATGCCCGGCTTCCGCTTCTCCAGCGCCTGCACCTTCTCGAAGAAGCTGATGAACGCCTGCGGATCGTAGCCCGCGCGGTACATGTACTGCACGCCCAGGTAGTCGGCCTGCGCTTCAAAGTCCCGTGAGAAGTGCAGGAAGGTCAAAGGCACAGCCAGCGAGGCTGCCTCGTAAATCCCATAGCCCGTCCAACCGCCGATAAAAATCAGCGGAATGGTGCTCAACTGGGCATAGTTCATGCGCGTCTGCTCGCGAACCGCGTGGTGCGCGCACACATGGGCGGTTTCATGCGCCATGACTCCGGCCAGCTCCGCCTCTTCGTCCGCGTTCAAAATCAACCCGGAGTTGACATAGAAGAAGCCGCCCGGCAGCGCCATCGCGTTGATCACATCCGAATCGATGATCTTGATCGTGAACGGAACCTTGCAATCGGAATTCTTCACGATGTTCTGGCCCACGCGATTCACGTACTCCACGACGACTGGATCGGTGATGAACTTGGTGCTCTTCTCGATCTCGGAGGCATACATCTTGCCCATCTTTATCTCACTGTCCACCGAGTACCAGTTGCCCATCCCGCGTGCGCCTATATCGCGGTTGCCCACTGCGCTCACATCCTCGATGCTGCCCGGCTTCACCTTGACCGGCTGGCTGCCCACCTCGACCACCTTATCCGGATTCACGGCGCTGGCGCTGGCTGGAGTGTCGCCGCCCACAGGGGTCGTCCCCGGCGCAGGCTTTTCCGGTTTCTTGGCTGAAGTATCACCCCCCACCGGCGTGGTTCCCGGCGCTGGCTGTGCGGAAGGCACAGGAGCAGCCTGACCTGCGGATGGTGCGGCTGCGCTATCTCCGCCAACAGGAGTCGTACCGGGAGCAGGCTGCGCCGTCGGCGCGCCGGCTGGAGCCGTTGTCGATGCAGAACTTTGCGGACTGGTTTGAGCCACCAGGGTAGTGGCCAGTGCCAACGCCAATCCTGCCAGCGTCAATGCTCTCGAGCTCTTGAAACTTGCCCTCATGACCTAACCTCCAGCGTGAATCCAACGACCCCTAATAACCGGACTTGTCTATCCCGGCTCCGGGTGAGCCGCTTCGCTCCATTGTTTAGACGCTAGTATCCGCTCATTCGACAGCAAAAGGAAAGAATAATTCCGTGTTGAGCCCAATTCCCCGTCCCGGTTTCGGGATTGCCGGCAAATCTCAGCCTCGCGGTCGGTCCATCGGTTCTGCTTGGAACTGGCATCCATCTGAATTAAAGTGGAATGCACGCGGTACTTGGGAGAACTCGTGCATCGTACGATTCTTGCGCTGGCTGTGATGACCGTTTGCGGGACGACGCAACTGATCGCCCAGCCATCCCATCCGCGCCCGGAAGCTGGACTGGAAAACTTGTTGGTCCCGCACGGCCACTCGCGGCCGGCTCCGGCCAATGCTCCGAGCATCCCCGAAGTCGCCTTGGACGCAAGCAATCTCGGCTCCCCGCTGAACCTCGATAAGGGCTGGCGAGTCGGGGTGACGGCCAATCCAGCCGCGGCAACACCTGAGTTTGACGACTCAACCTGGGCAATCCGGGATGCCCAGGATTTCTTCGCCGACGTTCCCGACGAGGATCACCCCGCGGGAGCCCCAGATTCAGCCGGCAAACCCGAAACCGGTGACAATTCTGATAGGCCAAAAGGACACCAGAGGCCCTTTGTCTGGTTTCGTCTCCATATCAAACTGGCGCCCAATCATGGTCCGGTCGCCCTGCTCGTCGAGCTGCCGATCTCCCAGAATGTTCAAATGGGCGCAAGCTCGTTGGGTCTGGATGTCTTCTCCAACGGCAAACAGATCCAGCCCGAGGGACCCCACCGTGAAGCTCCTGAGCGCTTTCAAGCGATCACCCGCCTCTACAAACTGGATGTTCCGCCCTCTGAGACCTCGCTCACTTTGGTCGTGCGGAGAATCTACGTAGCGTTCGGGCCCGGCGCATACACCGGCTTCTTCTCCAATCACAAATTGCGCCTGGGCAATCCCGACGACCTCGACCGCTCGCTCGAAATCTGGTCCGTTCACAGCCTCTTCGAACGCCTGCCGCGGCTGGTTAACAATATCTTGCTCACCGTGCTTTCCCTTTTTCTGCTGACCCTGTTTTTCACGCAGAAGGGGCATGTTGAGTATCTGTGGCTTGCACTCTATGAACTGCTCCAGGCGCCAATCGGCGTTGTTGAACTTGCCGGAAGCTCCGCGCTCCTTGACAACCTGGTGTTCATCGCCATCTTCACTCAGTTGCTGGCCATCTCGGCATACCTCTATTTCGAGTTTCTCATTGCCTTCCTTTCCTTGCGCAAGCGCTGGTACATCCGCTTGCTGCGCTTCACAGCCCCCATTCTGGCCGGTGTAGGCCCCTCCGTCCTGCTAGTCGGCCATAGCTCGGCCGCCCCCATTGTGCTGATCCTGGTATTTGGGTTAAGCATCCTCTGGATCATTGGCTGGTTTCTCTTTATCTTCCTTACCCTGATTGCGGCTACCATCCGCCGCAACTTTGAGGCGGGCCTGCTTTTGATTCCCCTCCTGCTCACACTGGTAGGCATCGCCGAGCCGATTCTGACCACCAGCATGAACGACTGGGCAGGCCGTCCCTTCCACTCGCTCCTCACCTTCCACGCCGGGCCCATCCCCATTCACTTCGCATCCATCGCCGACTTCACCGGCATTCTTGCCATCGTCATCATCATCTTCGGCCGCTTCCTGCGCATTCAGCGCGAGCAGGAGCACGCCTCCAGCGAATTGGCAGCGGCCCGCAGCGTCCAGGAATTGATGATCCCTCAGCAACAAATCAAGACTCCCGGCTTCGAGGTCGACACCATCTACGATCCTGCCAACGAAGTCGGTGGCGACTTCTTCCACGTGCAGCCTCTTCCCAACGGCGGCCTTCTCGTGGTCGTCGGCGACGTCGCCGGCAAAGGGCTCAAAGCCGCCATGAATGTCTCCATGCTCATGGGAGCCCTGCGCAGCATCTCCAACCTGGCTCCGGCAGAGATTCTCCAGTCCCTCAATCGCGTCCTGACCGGCAGTGAGAGCTTCACCACTTGTCAGGCTGCCTTGTTCAAAGCCAATGGAGAACTGACGCTGGCCAACGCCGGTCACCTTCCGCCCTACCTGAACAGCCAAGAGGTCGCCCTGCCCGGTAGCCTGCCGCTCGGAGTACTGCCAGACGTACGCTACGAAGAAGTTCGCCTCTACCTGCACCCCGGCGACCGCATTCTCCTGCTCTCCGATGGAGTCGTCGAGGCCCGCAAGTCCTCCGGCGAGCTCTTCGGTTTCGACCGCGTCCACAACCTCAGCAACCAATCCGCCACCTACATCGCCGACGCCGCCAAAGCCTTCGGCCAGGACGACGACATCACCGTCCTCACCGTCCGCCGTCTCGCAGAGGCAATGGCGGCGTAAAGCTGTATATCTCAGCCCGTGGGGAAAGTCGGGTTTTGAAAGGGCACGACTTCAGTCGTGCCGTAAGTGCATGATTAAAAATGATGGGCTTCAGCCCCTGAGGGATGTTTACCGGCAATTTGGACTTTCACCACAGGCTGAAAGCAGGCTCGGATGGTCAACAGTCAGGCACAGGGCAATCGCATGAACGAATTCTGTTTACAGAGCTGGTTTATTCTCTCGCCCCAGCCAGTCAAATCCTCCATCTCTCCCGGAGGGAGCGGACGAAAATAGCCCCGGATGGAGCGTAGCGCAATCCGGGGAAAGCGTCCCAACCGAATCCGGCCGCCCCGTAGACGGAACGAACCACCGTTAGGTCTTCATCAGGCGTTCATGCGATTGCCCTGCAGCCAAGCATCTGACTCAGGCGAAGATATCGTGAATATGTTAAGCTGGATCAGTCTAGCCTGAACAGCGGAGGACCCATGCAACAAATCGGCGCCTTTGAAGCAAAGAATACCTTTGGTTCCCTACTCGACCGCGTGGAAGCCGGAGAGCAAATTGAGATTACCCGCCATGGCCGCCCCGTGGCCCACATCGTGCCCCGTCCTGCCGTCACCGAAGAACAAAGAGAAATTGCGCGCGCGGCAATGCAACGCATCCGGCAGCAGGCCAAAGAAATGAAGCTCGGTCCCTTTGACTGGGAAGAATGGAAAGCTTATCGCGATGAGGGCCGCCGATGAGTCTCGTCCTGGACGCTTCTGCGACCTTGGCGTGGCTCTTGCCGGAGGAACTTACCGACGAAATCTCCGCAACCTTCGACCTGATCGCTGACGATTGTGCCTGGGTTTCCGGCTTGTGGCGAATGGAGGTTGCAAATAGTCTTTCCGTAAATCTCCGCCGAGGGAGAATTACGCCCCTGCAGCGCCAGAGATTCTTGGAAGATTTGAAACTGTTGCCGATCTTCTGCGACCAGCAGACCAATGACCATGTCTGGGGCCGGACGCTGGAATTGGCAGATCTCCACCGCCTCACCGTCTACGACGCCACCTACCTTGAACTCGCCCTGCGCCTCTCGCTCCCGCTAGCCACCCTAGACGACGACCTCCGCAACGCCGCCCAGCGCGAAGGTGTACCTTTGTTGGGGAAATAGCCGCAGCATTGTTCAAGAGATCGCTATTTGACATGAACCGAGAATCGCTACTGGTCACATCGGCGTTTGAACTAAGTCGCTGGCGCGACGGACGCTGCTGCATGGGCTGTCCCTGGGCATTGTTGGCTGTGTAAGCCTCTGGTCACAGGAGGTTTACCATGACCCATCTTCGGCAGCGCATGCTGGA
>Ga0224559_1001695_pt1 | contig 11918 bp, 8 predicted proteins | sample 714S33034metaG_FD_180676 | JGI IMG/M metagenome (GOLD analysis project Ga0224559, IMG submission 180676) | Peat soil microbial communities from Stordalen Mire, Sweden - 717 S3 30-34 | ecosystem: Environmental > Terrestrial > Soil > Wetlands > Peat | place: Sweden: Norrbotten County, Stordalen... | reverse complement strand
AGCCATCCGGCTTTCTCACCCGCAAAGCGCCCGCGCTCAAGGCATTCGTCGCCATGCTGGACGAAGAATTCGGCGGTTCACTCGAAGCTCTCGCCTCCACACCCACAACCGCCCTGCGCGCCCGCCTGCTTTCTCTGCCCGGCGTCGGTCCCGAAACCGCCGACGCCATCCTACTCTATGCCCTCGGCCATTCCGCCCCCGTAGCCGACGAGTACCTGCGCCGCATAGCCGAGCGCCACCAGCTTCTTTCGCCCCCGCCCGGCCGCAATCGCAAAGGGTATGAGTCCCTCATTAGCCTCACCCGCCAGGCCTTTGCCGCCGACGCCCCGAAGAACCTTACTCGCCTCTTCAACGAGTTCCATGCCCTCACCGTCGCCGTCGGCAAGGCTCATTGCCGAAGGACAGCACAATGTGAAGGCTGCCCCCTCGCTTCGGACCTGGAAAAATCGCCTGCCAAACGCCTTTGCGTAAGAAGATAAAGGTGACCCTCGGAAGCGCATCATAACCCTGGGATTGCGTTCCCATCCCGCTGAAACATTCCTGTTGGACCGGAACGAAACTTACCTGCCACCTGCCAAACAGCGGCCATTTTTGCTACGATTGGATACCATAGTTGCTAGAGGGAGCATACCAATGGTTCGATCAAGCTCAACCATGCAGTTGACGCGGGCCGCCGATTATGGAGTTCGCGTAATGATCCACCTGGCCACGCTTCCCGCCCATGAGCGCGCCATGCTGCCCGCGCTGGCACGCGCCACTGGAGCCCCTGAGAGCTTTCTTTCCAAGGTTCTGCAAGCCTTGTGCCGCGCCAAATTTATCGCCTCCCGGCGAGGCCAGGCTGGCGGCTTTGAGATTCTTCCCCTCGGCCGCAAGGCATCTGTCCGCACGGTGATTGAGGCCATCGAAGGCCCCATCTCTTTGAATCTCTGCCTGGTCTCCGGCGTTTCTTGCAATCGCAAATCCTTCTGCGCGGCGCACCCCATTTGGGAAAAGGCCCAGGAAGCCATGCTGGAGGTTTTGAGCAACGCTTCTGTCACCGATCTGGCCATGCAGACAGCCGCTCAGCAGCCGCGCACTTCGCTCGGCAAGTCCAAACCTGCCTGAAAACTTGTCTCAGCCTGCTCACCTCAGCAACTGCTTCGCCACCTTGATATACAGCTCAACCGCTTCCAGCAGTTCCCTCTTCGCCAGCTTCTCATGGGGCGTATGAGCCACGTGAATCGACCCCGGCCCCAGCAACAGCGGCTCGCCCCAGTTGGCGAGTTTGGGAATGTCGGTAGTGAACTTGGCAACCATCGTCGGCAAGCCCTCAACGGCGCGCAGCCGCACAAAGGGAATCTCCAGTGTGAATTCCACCTCGGCCAGTCCCGCGGCAGCCTCAACCAATGCGGCACGCACCGGCGCCGACTCCCCTACCAGCCGCACCAGCACCTGCGCTTCGGCCTTGTCGGCTATCACGTTGGGCGCCTGCCCGCCCTGAATCTGGCCAATGTTCAGTGTGCTGCAGCCAACTCCCTCAGCCTCCGGCAGCGGCATCACTAGCAGCTTCCCCAGCACCTCCACAAGTTTGTGAACTGCGCTCTCGCCCAGTTCCGGATAGGCTGAGTGCGCCATCTTTCCGGTAGCCCGGATCACCGCCCGCAAAGTGCCTTTTGAAGCCAGCGCCAGCCGATTGTCCGTAGGCTCGCCGTTGACAAGAAAACGGCTGCCTTTGGGCCTCACGTTGGCGGCCTCGGCCCCGGCCGAGTCCCGCTCCTCGCCGCTGACAAACAACAACCCAATCCGATACCCCGCCGCCCGCAAAACCTCTGCGGCAGCTATCTGCGCAGCCATAATTCCCTTGGCGTCGCAAACTCCGCGTCCATACAGAAACTCTGCGTCCTCGCTGAATGGGATATAGGGCGGCACGGTATCCATATGCGTGGAGAACACCAGGTCGGGCTTCTGCCCGGCCACTCCCGCATAAACATTCCAGCGCTCCCCGGCAGTCGAGCTCTCCAGCGGCTGAACAACAGGCGTCTTTTCCACATCCCATCCGCGTCCGGCCAGAAAACTGGCCAGAAAATCGCCCACCGCGCCCTCGTGGTACGTGGTGGACTCAATCTCGCACAGTTGGCGAGTCAACCGGATAGGGTCAATCGATTCAACGGGAAATTCGGCGCTCGGGCGATCAGTCATGGTGCTGCCAGAATACCTCACACAGTCTTTAGGTGTGGTCTGCCGCGTCTCTCCGCACCCCAATGTGCAAGCCCTTCAAGCGGGAGAACTGCGCCCACAGCGCGTAGAATGGTGTGTGGAATGACTTCCACAACCGCTCGCGCGCAAACCAATCCCCAACCTGCCTCCGCCCTTGTGCGCAGCGTATCCATCATCGGCCCCGCCGGCCGGCTTGAAGCTCTAGTAAACGAAGGTGCTCCCGATTCTCCTTTTGCCGCGCTCATCTGCCATCCCCATCCCCGTGGCGGCGGCTCCATGCACAACAAGGTGGTTTACCACGCCATGAAGGCCCTCAATGGCCCTGAGTGGGGACTTGGATGGCCGGTTCTGCGCTTCAACTTTCGCGGCACAGGCCTGAGCCAGGGACATCACGACGGCAAAGCAGAGGCTGGAGATGTGCTGGCAGCGCTCGGCTGGCTCGAAAATGAATTCCGCCTGCCGCTGGTCATGGTTGGCTTCAGCTACGGCGCCATGATGGCGGTCCGTGCCTGTTGTTCGCCTTCCCTAAATCCCAATACCTTGCGCGCGCTGGCCTTGCTCGGCCTTCCCATTCAAAACGAGGGCCAGCATTACCACTACCCCGGCCTCCAGAATTGCCCCATCCCCAAGCTTTTCCTCAGCGGAGCAAACGACCAATACGCGCCATCCTCACAGCTGGTGCAACTGTTCGCTTCCGCCGTCGAACCCAAACGGTTGGTGCTCCTTCCCCACGCCGACCACTTCTTTACTGGTCAACTCGAGCCTGTGCAGTCCACGCTCAGCAGTTGGCTGAAGGAGCACCTCCAATGACCCCGGCCGCTGATTCCACTCTCGATTCCTTGCACGCCACCGCCAATGAAATCTTTATTGGTGCCATCCAGGCTTGCAACATTGCCTCCGCCTTCGACCGCCGCATTCGCTTTGTAGGCAGCACGCTCAACCGCCTTATTCCCGATGGCAGCGGGCCGGCCTCCATTAATCTATCCAACTACAAAAGGATCTTCGTCATTGCGCTCGGCAAAGCAGCCGCTCCCATGCTCGATGTATTGCTCGACCGCATGAAGCGCCGCAAGGGACTGCGCGGAATCTGTTGCTCCAACCAGCTTCCCAAATCCCGCAACTGGCGCTTTCGCTACTTCGAGGGAGGCCACCCGCTGCCCAACGAGGAGTCCTTCGCCGGAGCCCGGGCTGCACTTGCCATGCTCAAAAAAGCCCGCAAAGACACGCTCGTCTTTTTTCTCATCTCCGGTGGCGGCTCGGCCATCTTCGACCTGCCTATTGACCCGCACATCTCGCTCGACGACACCATCGTCTTCCATCAGTTGCTGCTTTCCTCGGGCGCGCCCATCAGCGAAATCAACATCCTGCGCAAGCACTTCTCCGCGGTCAAGGGCGGACGCCTGGCCATCGCCGCGCCAGAGGCTGCCAAGGTCAGCCTGCTGTTGCCCGACGTGCCGCTCCGTTCGCTCGATGCTCTCTCCTCCGGTCCCACCTCGCCAGACCACTCCACTGTCTCCGAAGTGCGCCATCTGCTGGAAAAGTACGATTTAAATCCAAAACTGCCGCCTTCCATCCGCGCATTTTTCGAGCGAGAAGACCTGCCTGAATCGCCCGGCAACAAGGGTTGGTTTCCGCCTTTTTTCCCAAGGTTCTCCCGGCCCGATGCTGCTCCTGCCCGTCGCATCACCGCGGCTGCCGCCATGGACAGCGAAGACCCGGCCTTCCGCGATTCCGTCTTTGAACTTCTGCTCAGCAGCCACGACCTGGCGGAGAATGCCCGCAACCTTGCGCAAAAGGCCGGCTTTTTTGTGGTGGTCGACAACAGTTGCGACGACTGGGACTACGCCGACGCCGCACGCTACCTGCTCGAGCGCTTCCACGCATTGCGCGCCATCCACCCCAAGCTCTGCCTCATCTCCGTCGGCGAAGTCACGGTCACCCTCAACCGCACTCCCGGCGCCGGAGGCCGTAATCAGCAGTTCGTCATGGAGTGCGCGCTGGAGTTGGAAAGCCACCCCGGCGAACGTCTTACCGTCTTCAGCGCCGGCTCCGACGGCATCGACGGCAACACCCGGTCAGCCGGCGCAGTAGCCGATCCCACCACCGTCACCCGCGCCCACACCTTCGGATTCCACCTGAAATCCTCCCTGGCTAACTTCGACGCCTGCCCTATGTTCACCGCCCTCGGCGACGCCGTAGTTACCGGCCCCACCGGCCACAACCTCCGCGACCTACGCATGCTCCTCGCTGACAACGACTAGCGCAATTGCTCAGATAACTTAAAGACATGGGTGCCCCAGGTCCGGATTTTCGGACCTGGGATACGACGAACTCCATCTATTCTTTGTTTTGAAAAAGTGCGGCATTACTTGCCATAACATGCATTCGAAGTCGCCAGAAGTGTCAGGGCACAACTTCACAGCTTGCGTAAAAATTCCAATGGAGTCGCAAGAAGCGTTAGGGTATGACTTCAGTCGTGCCGCAAGGGGCTCATAATAAATGGCCAGGCTTCATCCCCTGCGGCAAGTTTTTTCAGGAAGACTGGGTTTTGCCGGGGTCCCCGATGAGCAATGTTTGCTCGTTGATCCCTGACCCCTGATCCCTACTCCCTGTCTTTCTTTATGGCAACGGCATCTGCACGCGCATTTTCGCAATCTCCGCGCGCGTCGCATCGGCTGCTGTGCGACGGTCCGGGTAAATGTGCGGCTTGCCAAAGCGCACCATGGCGGTGAACCCGGCAACGCCTATCACCTTCAGCAGATGAGTTCCGAACGGTTCATCGCCATACCAGCACAGTTCCTTCTCCGGCGTGCCGTCCTCCAGAACGTAGCGGACAGTGGCCGTGGTAATCTGCGTTCCGGTCGAGGTGGCCGGGTCGATAAGCCGCGGATGAAAGGGCAGCAGTTGCAATCCATCCGTACTGGTTCCCTCAGGGAATAACAGCACTGGGACCTGCAGCTTGAACCTCTCCTTCATCTGGTCGGCAACGCTCATAGCACTATCCAGGCTGGAGCGGTCCAGGAAGATGGTCCCGCTGGAGCGCGCCGCCTTGCCGAAGAAAGACAACCCGCCAACCTCTATTTTGGCGACAAAGAAGCAGGGCATGTCCGCCGAGAGGATGAGCACATCGATGATGCTGAGGTGATTGGCGACAACCAGCCCATGCGTGGGAGGAGTACCCTCCACGCGACAGCGAATGCCCACGCAGGCCAGTATTGCGCGGGCGGTTTGCTGGCCCCACAGTGCGCGGCGCTCCAGAGTAAGAGGACCGCGCAAATGCAGCAACCAGTATCGAATAATGGAGAGAATCAGAGCAAAGACCAGCGCCACAGCGCGCCGGATCGCACGAAATATCATGGTGTCAGCAGCCCTCCGCCGGGTCTTTCAAAATCGACGGCTAGCAGCCGATCAACTTACGCAGCCCCATGGAGAAAAGCATACCGCCCGGGACCCATCCGTCACAAGGCAACTCATCCGCCCGCGATAGACGGAATCACCAGGACCTCGTCACCTTCTTTAAAGTTGTAACTCTCATTGCCCAGAAAGCGGATGTCTTCTTCGTTGACATAAAAATTGATGAAGCGGCGAATCTGCCCGTCCTCACCGCGCAGGTGCTTGCGTAGAGCTGGGAAACGGCCTTCGATCTCGGTGATCAACTCAGGCAGATTGGCCGCACCGCTGGCAATCTCGCGGGTGTTATTGGTGTGCTTCTGAAAGGCATTCGGCAGCAGGACTCTAACGGCCATTGGTTTCTCCCGCCAGAACCAGGTCCTGACTTAATTCTTGGTTCGTTTCGCTGTGTTCTTCGACGAAGGCCTCAAAGTCGCTGAGCCGGGCTCGAATGGCCTGGCTCTGGTCATAAGCGCCGTTCAGGCAATCTGTGGTCTTCAGGCCGTTGCCGGTGATGCAAGTGACGGTCAGTTCATCGGGCCGGATGCGGCCATGGGAATAGAGCCGCGCGGTCACCGCGGTGGTTACGCCACCGGCCGTCTCGGTAAAGACGCCCTCCGTCTCCGCTAATTCCTGCATCGCCGAAACAATTTCCACATCCGAAACATCTTCAGCCCAGCCGCCTGTAGCGCGAATCATGCGTGCCGCATAGATCCCGTCTGCCGGATTGCCGATGGCCAGCGACTTGGCGATGGTATGGGGCCGCTGCGGTTCAATCACGTCGGTTCCATTCTTGACCGCCTTGGCGATAGGCGAGCAGCCCGTTGCCTGCGCGCCGAAGAACCGAACCGGCTTGTCCTCGACCAGGCCCAACGCAACCAATTCGCTGAAAGCCTTGCGGATCTTCGTAATCAGCGACCCGCCGGCCATGGGGCAAACAATATTGTCTGGCAGCCTCCATCCCAGTTGCTCGGCAATCTCAAAACCCATTGTCTTCGAGCCCTCGGCGTAGAAGGGGCGCAAGTTCACGTTTACAAAGCCCCAGTTGTAACGTTCTGCAATTTGCGAAGAGAGGCGGTTGACGTGATCGTAACTGCCCTCGACGCGCACCAGCGTGGCGCCATAAACCTGGGTGTTGAGAATCTTGGCCGGCTCCAGATCAGCCGGCACCAGGATGTAGGTCTTCAGGCCCAACCGCGCGGCCCCTGCGGCTACGGCGTTGGCCAGGTTCCCTGTAGACGAGCAGCCCACTGTATCAAATCCGAAGGCCTGCGCATTGGCCAGCGCCACAGCCACCACACGATCCTTGAAGCTCAGCGTGGGTACGCAAACGGCGTCATTCTTGATATAAAGATTGCGGGCGCCAATGTGAGCGCCCAGCCGGGGAGCTTTCATCAGCGGAGTAAATCCCGCCGGCGTTTGCGGCTGGTAACTGTCGGCCACCGGCAGCAGCGCGCGATAGCGCCACATATTCAGCGGTCCTTGTTGGATTGCGTCACGGGTAAAGCGGGTGCGAGCGTACTCGAGGTCAAAGACTATCTCGAGCGGGGAAAAACACTCGTCACAGATGGAAAGTGGTTGAATCCCATAGGACTTGCCACATTCCCGACATCGCAATTCATAAGCAGTCATCTCAGCTCCCTCGCGAATGCGAGAGGGCTGCGGATACACGAGCGCGTGACCGGCTCAATAGAGCGAACGTGAAGTGACTCGAAGTACCTTGCGAGACGCCTCTGCAAAGAGTGCTGAAGCGACCCCCGAATCTCATGTTCCCCGTCAACGGGCGAGAGTTGACACCATACTCCTGGTTTGCCCAGGCAGGTTGTCGTGGCGTCACAGGGCTCGTCCCTCAGCCACTCTGCATGAAATCCAGGCTTGCCCTTTGGGGGCAAACTGGAATATTTCTGTTTTACCACACAGAGAATTTGAACGCAAGCGAGAAAGCAGCGAACGGCTTCCAGCGGCCTTCCAAATGTCCTCGGCGGCAACTGAAGTGGAAGACTGCCAATTAATGTCTGCGTAGTTCCAGATGCTCCCGCACAACCAAAAAAATGGCAGGCACAAAATCGTGCCTGCCCTAGGAGGTGGAATCGTGTGCCCCGCGGCCATCAGCCGCTGAGCAGAAAATCAGAAGGTAAACCGCGACCCAAACTGGAATTGACGCGGTAGGTTAACGGTGGAAAGTATCTGTCCGAATGGGGTTGTTGCTTGCCCGTTAATTACATCCGTAATACTTGGCACAGCAGGCATTCCCAACTGGGCTTTGTTGGTTAGATTGTAGGAAGAGATTTCCAGGCGCAGATTCTTCTCGTTGCCCAACTTGAAGTTTTTATGGAGAGAGAGGTCTACATCCTGCGCTCCCATGGTGCGGACGTGGTCCAGATACGCCGGCGCCGTTCCAGGAACAAACCGGTTGGCCGTGGACAAGTCTGTGCTGCCTGCCGCCACGCCGGGTACAGTAAAGCAGGCATAGGAGAACCACTCCGTAGCCGTGTGAGGAGCGCTCTTGTTCGGATCGCAAACCATGTTGGCCCGTTGATTGAAGTATCCATTCGGTGTGCCCGAGGTCGGCGATGCGACCGGAACGCCAGTGCTCAGATAGGCAATGCCGTTTACCGTCCAGCCGCCCAGAATGACGTTTGCCACGCCGCTCAGATTCAACGCCCGTCCTTTGCCCATCGGCAGATCGTAGGAGACCTGCGCGTTGAGTTGGTACTTGACATCTTGCGGACTCACCGAGTGCTCCAGGCTCAGGTTCCTGGTGTCCTGCGCCGCGCCGCCGTGAGAGCCGACGAAACCCAGCGGAGGATTGCCGTCGTCGGTCATCAGCTTGGCCCATGTGAAGGCGACCAGTGCGGTGAAATGCTGCGTCAGCCTCTTCTGCAGCTTGGTTTGCAGCGAGCTGTATTCGGAGTCGCCTGCCGGATAGCCGTGCGCCAGAACACCGTTTCCGCTTCCGTAGCTGCCATCGCCAAACTGCGGATACGGCTGTAAGCTCACCCACAGCGGAACCTGAGTCTGGCCATAGTTGGCGTTGGTGGCGGGCTGTGTCGCCCCCCACGTGTTGTTCACCATCTGGCAGTTTGACTCGCCATAGGCGCACAAAGCACCCTGATACTTCGCTATGGTTGCCAGATCGAGCATGTTCAGATCCACCTGCCCCATAGGAAGGAAGAGTCCGCGGCTGCCCACATATCCGGCGCTGAGTACGATCGCGTGCGGCAACTCGTACTCCAAACCGAAGTTGAAGTTATAGGTTGTCGTGGTGCGCTGCGAATGTATCATCGTGTTCAAAGTTGTGCCCAGGTTATTGCCCAGGCCCTTGGGCGAACTGATCACCGGAACCACTCCATTGGGGAAGGGATTGCTCAGCGAATAGGGCCCCGTAAAGTTCTCGGCATCGCCTGCACCCACTTGGTCGGGGCATCCCGCCGAAACGTTGAAGATCGTGTTGCCGTTGGAGTTACTGCAGGTCGAGTTCCAGTTGGTTACCGTCGAATATCCATCGCTATTCAGCGCCCCGCTGCCCACCATCTCCGCGCTCGGGCCATAGTAGAAACCGCCTCCGCCGCGAACGACCAGGTGGCTGGCCGGCTGCCACGAGATTCCCAGGCGCGGTCCAAAATTTTTCTTATTTGTGGTAAACGGAGAACGGTTGCTGCCGGTAACGTAAACTTCCGCGCCGGTATAAGAAACGCCGCTGACGGTGTTCGTGACCTTCGGATCAAAGTACTCTAGGCGGTTGTGGCGCTCTGTTCTGCCGCCAAAGATATCCCAGCGCAGCCCCAACGTAATGGTGAGAGCGGGACTGGCATGATACGTATCTTCGACAAAGGCCGCATAGTACGGACTGGACTCGGCGACGAAGAGATCCTTGGTGAAGTTATAAGATTCATTGCCCGGCGAGGTTCCCATGCCCACCAGGAACGAAGCAAAGTCGCTGCCGCCTACTCCGGAGGCCACGGATTGATCCGTCGCACTGTAGTCGAAATAGTATGCGCCGGAAGGCGCGGGCGGCTGGCCGACATTCATAAAGCGCTTCATATACTCGCCGCCGGCGCTGAGTACGTTCTTGCCCCAGCTTTTGGTAAGGGTTCCGTTGACATCGCTGTTTTCGCTGGCCGGGGTAAATGTATTCCAGTTGGCGGTGCCGCCGATTCCTCCGCCCAAGTCATTAAACATCACGTAGGGCAGGGTTTTATAAACCTCCGCGACGGACAGCGCCGTGGGGAACCCTAGTTGAGTGATGTCATAGCCATCCTGTTGCGGAGCGCCGGTCTGAACCTCGTAGTGACGGGTAAACGAATAGCGCAATTGCAAAACTGTAGTAGGGCTGAGAGTGAGGTCATCAGCCAGCAGCGTATTGCTGCTCTTGGTTACGTTCTGCGCATAGAACGGATCCCACATCGGAATCTTATTGAAGGCGCCTGATGGGGGTGTGATGGCGTTGACAAGCGAGGTGAATGACTTGACAAAAGAGTAGCGGCCGAAGATGCGCTGTTTCTCGCTTTTGGCCCAGTCAATGCGCACGTCGAACTTATGCGCCTTGGTCGGATCCACTCCCGGCATAAAGAAATTGTCCGCAGCGCCGTCAGTTGCGCTATCGCACGACGTTCCCACATTGCATTTGGGAAACTCGGAGAGAAACTTCAGCGCAATCGGATTGGGATTAGTAATGATGTTGTTGGCAAAAGCCTGGCGCGTGCCGTCCGGATTATCCGGTAGTGTCGGATCGTAAATTGCAAAACTGTCTGCGGAAAAATTGCCGGTTCGCTCCGCGGTCGTGGGAACGGTAAACCAGTTTGACCCATCGTAGAGTTGCTGCTGCGTGTCTTCGTAGTCGCCGAAGAAGAAGAGCTTATTTCGCAGAATCGGCCCGCTGATCGCGCCGCCCTCCTGATAGCGATGATAATCGGGTGTGGAATTGCCCTTCTGCTTATTGAAGTATTCGTTCGCCGCCATCGCGTTGGGCCGGAAGACGCCGAACGCGTCGCCATGAAACTTGTTGCCGCCCGACTTGCTGACCAGGCTAATGACGCCCGCCCCGCCGCTCTGATAAGTGGCAGGAGTGTTTTGCGTCTCCACTCGAGTCTCATCCACGCCGTCTTCGGGAATCTCCATCGCCGGCATTATGGCCGCGGCGTTGTTTTCGGCTATGCCCAGCGGGCTGCCGTCAAGCATGTAATATACCGAGCCCTGAATTGCACCGTTGATGGTGTAAGACGATACGTCTACTCCCGGACGGCCGCTGGTAATGCTGCTGATTGACTGCGCGGTGGAGGAGTTGGGCGTTCCATTGGCCGGGGTGACGCCGGGGCTGAGTTGCACCAGGTCAAAAACATTGCGCGTAAGCAACGGAACCCGGTCGATGGTTTCGGCGGAAATGAGCTGGCCGACCGTGGAGTTGCTGGTCTCAACCAGGGAGGTTGCCTCCGTCACTGTAACCACTTCGTTCACGCTGCCCACGCGCAACGTGATATTGACTGTCGAGGTCTGATCGACAGACACCGTTACTTTGTCCAGAGCGACGCTTTCAAAGCCCTTCATGCTGGCTGTGACTTTGTAGACGCCGGGATTCAGCGAGACAAAGGAATACAATCCTCCCGCCGTGGTGACGGAGTGTTGCATGGTTCCGGTTGCCTGATTGAGCAGGGTGATCTTCGCGCCGGGGACAATAGCCCCGGTCGGGTCGGTGACCAGCCCGCTGATGCTTCCTCTGCCGGCCTGGGCAAGGAGAACGGTTGCCGCGCAAAAGAAAAGAATGCATGCAAAAAGGATGCGGCGCATCGCTGTGGCGCTCGCTCTGCAATTTTTCATGACGATTTTCATGGACAGCCCCCTAAAAAAACGCTAATATTCAAACGTTTGAATATCCGAAAGGAAATGTAACCTTTGTCTCCTCCCATGTCAAGCATTATTCGTGATTCCGGAATTTTTTCTGTTTTGCCGCTTAGCTGGCCAGCTTTCGCCCCAGCCCGGATGCAGACAATAATATTCGATCCCGAAGAGTTATACGCTGCGTGCAGTCAATAAGATGCACTTTGCATCTTTGATCGGCCGACAAGTTCTGAAAATAGGTAACAACGCATGACTGAGTTGAGGCATGACAGTAAAAACGCAAAGAGTAAAACGCCGGCCGGTGCGCTGTGGCAAAATAATGCACAGTCGTGAACCCTGAGCAGCGACCCAGGCTGGCAGCAAAGTAAGGGGGGAAAGTGGTCCAGCGAAGATCCGGGCATGTCACCTTGCTCGATGTAGCCCGCTCCTGTGGGTTCTCGGTGTCCACTGTATCAATTGTGCTCAGCGGCGCGCCGCTTTCACAGAATGTAGCG
>Ga0224559_1001694_pt1 | contig 11921 bp, 6 predicted proteins | sample 714S33034metaG_FD_180676 | JGI IMG/M metagenome (GOLD analysis project Ga0224559, IMG submission 180676) | Peat soil microbial communities from Stordalen Mire, Sweden - 717 S3 30-34 | ecosystem: Environmental > Terrestrial > Soil > Wetlands > Peat | place: Sweden: Norrbotten County, Stordalen... | reverse complement strand
GTGTGATTCCGACGTGGACGTCGTGCCATTGTTGCTCCTCTTTTCTGCCATCTTAATGGCTGGCTGAGGAACAATCCTTCCACTCATTCCGCTGTCCGAATTCCCGAAACCGGCTCACTCCTACGTGCCGTTTATCGAAAAGCGCGAGTTCAAGAGCATCGACGGGCGTCGTCCCAAAGCGACGTTCCAGACGTCCCAAATGCCGTACTTTGTCACGGGCGGGTTTCCGAGTCTCGTAGGTTTCAAGCGGTGGGAACAGCGGGAGTGCTTTGATTACACTCTTACTTCCAGGGACGGCGGCCACACCGTCCGACTGGAGATGGCGCTTAAAACGAGATTTACGAACTCCTCATGCGCCGTGATTCCGGCAGGCTTTCACCGGATCGTGATTGCCGACTCCGAAACCGGGCGCATTCTTCACACCGAACGGACCATCGCGCCGGAAGTGGCAGCGAGGAACAACGAAGTCTACTTTGGCGGAATCGATTATGCTCCGCAGAAGCTCGGTGAGCAGACATTTTTGCTGCCATCGCGGTTCTACTCGCATGACGCCAAAAACACGGGGCGCATGTTTGCCACCTACTCGAACTGTCATCGCTACACAGGCTAATTGAAGATTCTGCCCGGTGTGTCCTTTCCTGGATCAGGCCAGGAGCCGCGTTGACCGAACGGCAACATATTCAACGACGGCGCCTGTCTCGTCTTTGTGCCAGCATTTAGATTCCGATCGTGTAACCGAATCATCTACTCCATCTTCCAGAGATTCAACCTGGAATGGAAAACTCGCACCCTCCGCGTATTTACACAAGCAGCTTGACATCACCTGGGCGTAAGAGATATCGCCAGCGAAGCCCGTAAAGCGTATAGTGTTGGCTTACCGGGAAAACAGAAAAGGATCTTCAGCTGATCGGGAGGCTGACGATGAAGCTTTTGAAGCGCAATGGATTGCTCACATTGGGTTTTCTGGTTGTCTTCGTTTTGCCTGTTCGAGCATTCCCAGCCCAAACAAGGATTAACTTTTCTTCTCTCGATACCGGCCATCCCTACAGAGTTTCGGGCACGCTATACCTTCCGGAAAACGCTTCGGGTCCGGTGCCGGCGATCGTTTTGGTGCACGGCACCACGGGAATCGACCAGCGCAACGTGCTTTATCGACGTCCTCTCCTCGATGCGGGGATCGGAGTCTTCGACGTCGACTTCAAGACTGGGATTTACAGGGGTACTACGGACCGGCCAAAACCCGACACCTTCGTGCCGATGGCCTTCGCGGCGCTAAAAGAACTACGCAAATTGCCAACCGTCGATCCCAATCGCATCGGCATTATGGGCTTTTCCTTGGGCGGCAACGTCGCCTTGAGAACAGCCATGGAAATCAACGTTCAGCAGTGGATGGGAACTGATAAGGGATTCGTCGCGTTTGTCATGTTCTACCCGGTGTGCGACCACTTCACCAAGGATTTTGAAGAAAGCGGCAGCAAGCTCACCGGTGGTCCGATGATTGTGTTCTATGGAACCGAGGACTCATTCGGCGAGGGCAAGGCCGTTCCCCAGCTCAAGAACCTTCTTGCGAAGAAATACAACTTCCAGCTTGCCACTGTCGAATATGCGGGTGCGACGCACGGTTTCAACCTCGACGGGCCTGAAATGAACATATTCGATCCCGCGGCCAAAGGCATGAGAGCACACATTAAGTGGGACCCCGAGGCAGCGCGCGACTCGGTAACCAAGACGGTGGCCTTTCTGCGAGAGAATCTGGCTGCCAAATGACGATTGCCGCTTGACTACAGCGGTGAGGGAAGAGCAAGTCCAACCGATCAATCCAGCGCCAACCCTTTGGTACGGAGGGAGACCGATGAATCTGGCGCAGAAACTACGAGCGATTGCATGCCTGAGCTTCGGGCTGCTTGCGGGCACGGCTGCCGGCGCGCAGACCTCCCCGGTACAGGATCAGATCAAGCAGCATGAGCAAATCCTCGCCGATGCGCGCGTGGCGCGGCGCGTAAACGATGAAGGGTTTGAGCTGATTACACTCGGATATTTGTACCGGCAAGCAGGGCAGATGCAAAAAGCGCTGGATCGTCTCAACGAGGCCTTTCAGATTGAACAGCGTGAGGACAACCAACCCGGCCAGGCCATGGCGCAGAACACCATGGGCAGAGTGTACAGCGACCTGGGCCAGCAAGAGAAAGCGCTGGCGCTGTTCAACGACGCCTTGGCGATTTGGCGAAGGTTGAGGATTCGGCCGCCTGAAGCCAACACACTGAACAATATTGGCCGGGCCTATAACGACCTCGGCCAGCGGGAAAGGGCGCTGAGCAGTCTGAATGAAGCGCTCACGATCTGGCGGGACCTCGATAGTGGGCAAGGTGGGCGGACGCTCAGCAGGCGGGACATGCTGCACGACCTGGGGCAGCTAAGGGCTCTCAAGGAACTGATCGAATCACTGCCTGCGAATTTGCGCGAAGCGGGCGGCCGCGCCGGCGAGGCGAACACACTGGAAAATCTGGGAGAAACGTACTCCGGCATGGGCCGTGGGGTAGAGGCCTTCCAATATTTCAACCAAGCGCTTGCAATCTGCCGCGAGGTGGGAGAGCAGGGCGGCGAGGCGCTGACCTTGAACAGCATGGGCAGGGCGTATGCGGACCTTGGATTGAAGAAGAATTCCCTCGAAGCTTATAACCAGGCGCTATCGATATCGCGCGCCATCGGCAACCGGCAGGCTGAAGCGCTGACGCTGAACAACATCGGACGCCTCTATCGCGATCTGGGGCAACACCGGACGGCTCTGGACTACTACAACCAGGCGTTGCCCATCTGGCGCGAGATAGGAAACCGCATCGGAGAGGGATTGGCTCTCAACGACATTGGCAGGGCCTACGCCGACATGGGGCAGCCGAAGAAAGCGCTTGAGTACAGCCAACAGGCGTTGCCGATATGGCGCGAGACGGGGACACGCCGCGGCGAAGCGATGACGCTCAACAACATGGGCCGGGATTATTCCAACCTGAAAGAGACCGACAAGGCCCTGGAGTTCGATAGTGAGGCACTGCCGATCTGGCGCGAAGTGGGGGACCGTCGCGGCGAAGCGCTGGCAATGATGACGATCGGCTGGGCGGACTCGGCGCGGAAAGAGCCGGGGAAGGCACTGGCCAGCGAACTGGCGGCTTTGTCGTTGGCGGCGGAGGCGGGCGATCCGGAGATTCAAGGAGGAATTGAAACCACGCTGATGATCGGCTTCCGCGACCAGCATCGCCCTGAGGACGCGATCTTCTTTGGGATGGATGCGGTGAGCGACTACCAACAGATTCGCAAAAACATCGCGGGAATGGACAAGGATCTGCAAGCCGGATTCGCGCAATCGAAGTCAATGACCTATCGCGTGCTGGCAGAGCTTCTGATTGAAGCCGGCCGGCTCGGCGAAGCTGAAGAGATTCTCGACCTTCTCAAGGAACAGGAGCTGAGCGACATTGTGCGCGGCGCTCCAGGAGCCGCGACCAGAATTGAGCCATTGAATCTAGCTGCCGCCCAGCCGAAGGCGAAGAGCGATTTGGCGGAGCTGGAAAAGATGGCGCTCGCATTTGAGCAGCTCAGCGTTGACGCAGCCAGCTTGCGGTCGAAAGCGGCGCGCACCCCCGAGGAGGACGCCCGACTGAAACAACTGAACGCGAGCATGGACCAGGAAGATGCAGCAATCCAAACCTATTTTGCAGGCACAATCGAATCGGAACTGCGGAAGAGTTCCGGCGCCGCCCAAGCAAGCGGATCTTCGGTCGACGATCGTGCCGCGAGGAGTTATCTGCAAAACACGCTCATGAAGCTGGGGCCACATGTGCTTGGTATCAGGCTGCTGCTGGGCGCCGATCATGCATATGAGATTGTAATCACGGCCAATGTGCGAAAGAAGCTCGAACTGCAGGCCACGCCGGCCGAGTTGCGCGGCAAGGCACTTGAGGTATTGAAGATTCTGGGTGCGCGCAATTCCGATCCGAGGCCGCAGTTGGCCGAGTTGTATGCCATGGTTGTGTCTCCTATGGAAGATGAGTTGAAGGCGCTTGAAGCGCAGCCGTCCGAGAAAGAAGGTGTTCCCACGTTGTTGTGGTCCTTAGACGATGCATTGCGCTATCTGCCGATGGGCGCGCTCTTCGATGGTCACCACTATATGCTGGAACGCTTCAACAACGTCCTTTTCACGCCCGAGAGTTATGGCCACATGACGGATTCGCCGCTCGCGGATGGCACTAAGCCCGGCGTGCTGGCGATGGGGTTGTCAAAAAGTTACGGCGGCCTGCCGCCGCTGCCCGGCGTGATGCCGGAGTTGGATGCCGTCGTCCATGACCCCGCCGTACCCGAATCGCATGGCCCGATGGAGGGAAAGCTGCTGCCCAATGAACAGTTCACCCTAGCTGCGTTGAAGACAGACCTTGGCCCTGGCAACAAGTTCTCAGTGGTGCATATCGCCAGCCACTTTGTGGTGGAGGCGGGCAACGGCGAGGAACCGTTCCTGATGATGGGCGGGCAAGACGGCCCAGACGCAAAAGGATATGAGTGGAGCCTCTCGGATATGGAGAATTCTCAAGTTGCTTTTCATGGCATAAGGCTGCTGACGCTCTCGGCTTGCAGTACTGCGAAGGACTACACATCGAGGAACGGCCTGGAGATGGATAGCCTGGGAATGGTTGCCCAGCAGAAGAATGCGGAAGCGGTCCTGGCAACGCTTTGGGACGTGAACGATGCCAGCACAAGCCGTTTGATAAGCGACTTCTATGACCGCTGGGTCAAAAATCCTGCCGCGGGAAAGGCGGAAGCCCTTCGCCAGGCGCAGATTGCATTCCTGCGCGGGTCCTCAGAGTTGCGTGGCAGTGGAAACGGTCGAGGCTTTCAAGCAGAGTCGGGGCCGACGGCCATTGCCCACGATGTCGGATACTCTCATCCGTTTTACTGGGCGCCATTTGTTCTGATTGGCAATTACCAATGAAGAGTATTTGGGCGAGCGTATGCCGCGCGCATTGGCTTCAACCATGCGTGCGACAATCTGTGCAGCCGATATGTCCCTTCCGCCTGAGGATTCCTGGGCAATCGCGTCGTCAGCAAAGAGCAACGGCGCCAAACACAATGCAAAGCGCCAGGCGATTGAGAAGTTTCCCAAGCCGAACGCCCTCAGAATCTATGAGTCGCGGAGATCATAACAACGTGTTGCTTTTATCTGCCGGAGGCCAAAGATGCTTGGCCAAGCGTTGCGGTGGTCGAGCGCGGGCGCTTTGATGTCTCCCAGCTTTTGACCTTTCCGAACAGCGCCGTCGAAAAACGCTTTCGCTCCATCCGGAACGCGAATTACGCGTACATATTCGAGTTGGCCGAGCCGGCGCGCATAGTCGTAGTGGAAGTTCTCGCGCAGACCTGCGTCAATCGCCCCGGCAGCGCAGGCAAGCAGGTCATGGTTGGTGTCCGCGTCGATAAAGAGCACGTACGCGGGCGGCGGCGCGGTGGCGCAGGCGAGCATTGCGAACGATGGGGAAATGCCTAATCTTTTGAATGTCTCCGCGAAGACTCTCGATACGTGAGCGTCGCTCAACTTCTCGCCAAACCAATCGGAAATGGAATCTTGACGCCCGACAAAACGCATCAATGGGCACTCCCGAATGTGCCCGGTCATCTGAATCCGATCGCCCAACATATAGCGGTAGAGTCCCCGCCGGTTGTTACCACAACACTGTAAAGACCGCCACGCTCAAGTTGATGCGCGAGTAGCGGCCGATCGGAGCCATCGGGAAGGAACTCGAAAAAGTGCGAGCGCACTGAAAGCGCCGCATCCTCATGGACAACCATTGGAAACAAACGAATGCCTCGGTAGCTATCAATCCCTTCCGTTGCACCCGGGCATGCGGGAACAACGCCGCCAGCTTTTCCGCGGGTGCCTGCGCATTCGCATCCCCCCAGCAACTGATCACTCGTGCACTTCTCAAGATAACTTCCGAGACACCACACCGGAGGTTTTTCCCGTTGCCGCTACTGGATGCGGATCCATCGCCTTTGCGCTAGTGCTGAATTGTCGTCTCCGTCTTTGTTGGCTTCTGCGTGATTTCCGCAGTTGTCGGCAATTGGGATCGATCCCAACCTCCGCCCAAAGCCGCGATCAGTTGAACGGACGCTGTCATTTCCTGAACATGAAGATTGTTCAAGGTCTCCTGGTTGCTGAGCAATGTGGTTTGCGCTGTCATTACGTCAATGTATGGATCGATTCCGTTGTTATAACGGTCTGTCTCCAGCTTCAAGAAGGTCCGCGCTGAGTTAACAGCTTCCTGCTGGCGCAGTATCTGCTGCGATAACATGCGAACCGCCGCGAGATAGTCTTCCACCTGCTGGAATGCTGTAAGAACAGACTCGCGATAAACGGCAAGATCCGCGTTGTAAGTGGCTATGTACTGATTTACAGTGGCGCGGCGAAGACCGCCATCGTAAACGGTCTCCGAAATCGATGGGCCGACAGACCAGAAGCGGCTCGGCCAGGCGAGCAGGTTCTTGAGAGCCGAACTTTCAAAGCCACCGTTTACTGAGATCGTCAGAGCGGGGTAAAAGGCTGCGGTAGCAACCCCGATCTGCGCATTCGCAGCCGCCATGTTGCGCTCCGCTGCGGCGACATCCGGACGCCGTTCGAGTAGTTGAGACGGAATCCCAACGGGAATTGGCGGAGGCGCGGTGGTCAAGGGCCGCACTGGAATAAAAAAGCTCGAGGCTTGCTTGCCGACGAGCATCGCAATCGCATGCTCATATTGCGCTCGCGCAATTCCGGCATTGATTGCCGCCGATTGCGCGCTCTCCAGAGTCGTCTGCGCCTCAACGAGCGAAATCTGATCGTCCACGCCATTGTCATAGCGAGCCTTCTCGCTCCCGACAGCCTTTTTGTCAGCGTCCACGGTATCGTTGAGAAGCTGTTGCAGCGCATCCTGGCCGCGAATCTCGAAGTAGTATTCGGCCAGGCTGGCTTGTTCCGTCAGGCGTTCATTCTCAAGGTCGGCTGCGCTCAGTTGGGCAGAATATTGGCTGGCGCGCACTGCGTTATGCACTTTGTCCCAAAGGTCGGGTTCCCACGACACATCCGCCGGAATAGAAAACACCTGCGTCTGCTTGCCACCTGTTGTGCCCGTGCCGGAGGCAGACCCGACGTTGGAAGACGACTGCGACCGAGTGTAGGAGCCCCCGACGCTCACCGTAGGAAACAGTTGCGAGCGCGTCTCACGCACCAGTGCTCGCGCTTGCATAAAGTTCTCGAATGCCTGTTGGACATTCTGGTTGTCGATATTCAGTTCTTCTTCGAGCGCATTCAGCTCCGGCTCATTGTAGATCTCCCACCACTTGCCGCGCAGAGTCGCATCTTGCGGCTGCGCGACGGTCCATCCATCGGTCTCCTTGAACTGGGTAGGAGACTCCTTGAAAGCCGCGGGCGCTGTCGCCGTGGGCGGAATATACTTTGGTCCCACGTTGCATCCGGCCAGCACGGAACAAAGCAACGCGGCATTGAGTACCCACAACGCTTCGGGCATTCGCCGGAATTGCATGATCGGCCTTTTCATAATGAACACTCCATGACCATCATTCAGTAGGATGCCTCCGCGGTTCCATGAGCAAGATTAGTTGCCTGCTTTGAAGAAAACCGGAGTCGCATTCGATCGAAGAATAGATACACAACCGGCGTGGTATAGAGGGTCAGCATCTGGCTGACGATCAGCCCGCCAACAATCGTGATGCCCAGCGGGCGCCTGAGCTCGGAACCCGTGCCGGTTCCAAAGGCCAATGGAAGCGCGCCAAACATGGCGGCCATTGTTGTCATCAGAATAGGACGGAAGCGAAGCTGACATGCTTCGAAGATAGCGTCCCTTGTGGACTTGCCATGTTCCCGTTCCGCCACCAGGGCGAAGTCGATCATCATGATTGCGTTCTTTTTCACGATGCCGATGAGCAGGATGATACCAATGATTGAAATCACGTTGAGGTCGATCTTGAACAGCATGAGCGCCAGCATCGCTCCCACGCTTGCCGACGGCAACGTGGAAATGATGGTGAGCGGATGCACCAGGCTCTCATAGAGAATGCCAAGAACAATGTAGACCGCAAGCAATGCCGTACCGATGAGCAGAGGCTCGCTTGCCAGAGAGGTCTGATACGCCGACGCCGTTCCGGAGAATGAACCGCGGACCGTTGGCGGCATGTTCAGCTTGGCCTGCATCTCACTAACCTCGCGGGTGGCATCGCTCAGCGACATATCCGTGGCCAGGTTGAACGAAACGGTGACCGATGGGAAAGTACTGGTGTGATTGATGACAAGAGGCGTTGTGGTTGCTTGCGCCGTGGTAACCGTGGAAAGGGGAATGATGCCGTGCCCCGCGGTATTGAGATAGATATTCTTGAGCCCTTCGGGACTCTGCCAATAGGGCGGCGCTACCTCCAACACCACGTAATACTGATTCAACTGCGTATAGATGAGAGAAACTTGCGACTGCCCGAAGGCGCCGGAGAGAGCCTGATCCAAGGACTGCGGTGTAATGCCGAGCCTTGCCGCAGTGGGGCGATCGTAACTGAGCAGCTCTTCCAGGCCGTTATTCTGCGCATCGCTGCTAACATCCTGGAATCCGGGAAGCTTCTGCATGCCCGCAAGCAGGATGGGTCCCCAGTGCGAGAGGTCCGACACGTTGTCCGACTGAATGGTGTATTGGTACAGCGCATTGGACGATCTTCCTCCGATGCGCAGGTCCTGCGCTGCCTGAAGGAAAGCTGAAGCCACCGGAAGCCGATTCAACTGCGGCCGCAGGCGATTGATAACTTCCGCCGCGGAAATCTTCCGCACATTCAGCGGCTTCAACGCGATATTGATACTGCCGGTGTTTCCGGTACCCGTATGGACGATAACATTGTCGACAGCCGGGTCAGCCTTGATGACCTTTTCGATTTGCCGGATCGAATTGTCCATTACCGCGAACGATGCGTCCTGCGGGCCTCGCGCGTTGCCTGTGATGACTCCGGTGTCCTGCTGCGGGAAGAATCCCTTCGGGATAATGTCGATGAGATAGAAATTCAATCCGATCGTAAGCAGCAGAACCGCCAACATGGGACCCGGATGTTTCAGAACCCACGTCAGGGAGCGGCTGTAAACAGAGACAATCCATGCAAATCCTTTCTCGGTTACGCGAAATGCACGGCCGTGCCGCATCGTTCGCTCATCCTTGAGCAGATACGCGCACATCATCGGCGTGGTTGTCAGGGAGATGACCATCGAAACAAGAATGGCCGTCGCCAGCGTGATCGCAAATTCGCGGAACAGCCGGCCTACGATCCCTGCCATGAAAAGGATTGGAATAAACACCGCAATCAGCGACATGCTGATGGACAGTATGGTAAAACCGATCTCCTTGGAGCCCTGAAAGGCCGCCTTCATCGTAGGCATGCCCTCTTCGCGAAGGCGTGAAATGTTTTCCATCACCACAATCGCATCGTCTACAACAAAACCGGTCGAGATGGTTAAAGCCATGAGCGAGAGATTGTCGATGCTGAAGCCAAACAGATACATCACCGCAAAAGTGCCAATCAGCGAAACAGGAACCGCGACGGTGGGAATGAGCGTTGCTCGGCCGTTTCGCAAAAAGATAAAGACGACGAGAATCACCAGAGCGACAGAGAGAATGAGCGTGCGCTCGACATCGTTCACCGAGGCGCGGATGGTTGTAGTGCGGTCAACGACGATTGTGGTCTTGATGCCTTGCGGAATGGACGCTTCGATCGCCGGCAATTGTGCGATGACGCGGTCGACGGTCTCGATGATATTCGCGCCTGGCTGGCGAAAGATCATGACAGTTATCGATGGGACGCCATTCAGATATCCTGCATTGCGGATGTTCGATTGCCCTTGCGTAACGTCGGCCACGTCCGACAGCCTGATTGCGGCTCCTTTGTTGTAGCCGATAATAAGCTGCTTATAATCGTCCGCGTGGTTCATCTGGTCGTTCGTCACGATGTCCGCCATCGTGTTTCCGAATGTAAGTTGACCGAGCGGCTCGTGAACATTCTGCTGAGTCAGCTTCGATTGAAGATTCTGCATTGTGAGTCCGTGGCTGTACAACAGCGTAGGATTCACTTCAACGCGCACCGAAGGACCGGAGCCTCCGCCGACCGACACCTGCCCCACACCCGAAATCTGAGAGAGCTTTTGCGCAACGACAGACGACGCTTCGTCGTAGAGTGTCGGCTTGTCGTACTTGTCCGATGTGAGGCCCAAGATCAGAATCGGTGCATCCGCGGGATTCACCTTCCGATAACTTGGATTGGCGGGCAGGTTCGCCGGCAGATAAGTGCGCGCCGCGTTGATGGCCGCTTCGACATCTCGCGCTGCGCCATCGATGTCGCGGCTCAGGTCGAATTGCAGCGTTATATTGCTGCTGCCTAGCGAACTCGATGAAGTCATCTCAGTGACGCCGGCGATGTGACTGAACTGGCGCTCCAGCGGGGTTGCAATTGACGAGGCTGTAATGTCGGGGCTGCCGCCAGGCAAGCCGGCAGAAACCGAGATGGTGGGGAAATCGACCTGCGGCAAAGGAGAAACAGGCAGAACTTTGAAAGCGATGGCCCCGGTTAGAACGATGCCCGCCGTGATCAGAGTCGTAGCGACGGGCCGGCGGATGAAAGGGGCAGAAATGTTCATGCGCCCTCCGCCGGTTCCGGTTCACCGCCAGCGTCGATGGCTTTTTTTGAACCGCTGAAACGATGGCCGATTCGATCGAAGAAGATGTAAATGACGGGAGTTGTATAAAGCGTGAGAACCTGGCTAAGCAGTAGCCCGCCCACCATGGCAATGCCCAGTGGGCGCCGCAACTCCGAACCCATGCCTTGACCCAGCGCAAGTGGAATGCCCGCCAGCAGGGCGGCCATCGTCGTCATCATGATGGGGCGAAATCGCAGCATGCAGGCGTCGAAGATCGCGTCCGTTGCGTTCTTTCCGTGTTCCCGTTCTCCCTCCATGGCAAAGTCAACCATCATGATTCCGTTCTTCTTCACAATACCGATCAGCAGGATGATACCGATGATGGCGACGACGCTGAGGTCTTGCTTGAAGATGATGAGCGCAAGCAGTGCGCCCACTCCGGCTGACGGCAGGGTTGAAAGAATCGTGATGGGATGAATGAAGCTTTCGTACAGCACGCCGAGCACAATATAGACAGCGGCGAGCGCGGCAAGAATCAGCAATCCCTCATTGGCGAGCGAACCTTCGAATGCAGCCGCGGTCCCTTGGAATCCATACTGGATGCTGAGCGGCATGTTCAGGTCTTTCTGAACCTTTTCGATGGCGCTGATTGCGCCGCCCAGCGCCGCGTTTGGAGCGAGATTGAACGACACAGTCACGGCTGGAAACTGTCCCTGATGATTGATCGAAAGCGCCTCGGGCGTTCTCACAACATGAGTAAACGCACTGAGCGGCACAGCGTTGGCGTGCGCGGTCGTCGTCGCGGCATTTACGGTTGAGGCAGTGGCGCTCGCTCCGACACTCGATTTGATGGCATTCGGCGGCGCGCTAAGAACCGCCGAAGATGGCGTGTATGCCACCGCCGACGTCGTAGCATTCGAGCCGGCGGACGAAGAACCTGATGCCGCAAACGACGAAGAAGCTCCTGGCCCGGATCCCCCTGCCGACGCACTGGACTGGATGTATAGGTCCTGGAGTTTGCTCGGACTTTGCTGAGCGCTTGGAGTCGTTTCCAGGATCACGTGATACTGGTTCAACTGCGTGTACATGGTGCTGATCTGGCGCTGCCCATAGGCGTCATAGAGCGTGCTGTCGATTGTGGTCGGCGCAATGCCGAGCCGCGATGCGGTTACGCGATCGACGACCAGCGATACCGCCAGGCCCCCGGTTTGCTGATCGGTGGCTACGTCGA
>Ga0224559_1001693_pt1 | contig 11921 bp, 17 predicted proteins | sample 714S33034metaG_FD_180676 | JGI IMG/M metagenome (GOLD analysis project Ga0224559, IMG submission 180676) | Peat soil microbial communities from Stordalen Mire, Sweden - 717 S3 30-34 | ecosystem: Environmental > Terrestrial > Soil > Wetlands > Peat | place: Sweden: Norrbotten County, Stordalen... | reverse complement strand
TAGTGCTGTTTTCCGCCCTTCCCACAATCTTGGAAATCGATGAAGCCGATTCCCACATTCCCGCCGCCACGACTACGACGGGGATGAATAGAAATCCCCCAAAACCAGCCGGTTAAGAGGGACGCATACTGCGGGCAAGGTCAGTTGCGTTGATGCGGATACGTCAGCAATTATGCTGAAGTCTGGCTCAGACATTTGGAATAGGGAGTATCTTAACGGTGCGCTCTGACAATCGAGCGGGGGAAAAATCGGCGGGAGGAGTGAGCTAACGTGGGGAATTCATTGGAAGATTTGAAGGAAACGATGCGAAGCAAAGCGGACGAGGAACTTTACCTCCTCTTGCGTGTTCACTCACAGGATTACACGCCTGAAGCCATAGAGGCCGCCAGTGAAGAGTTCACTCACAGGCAACTGGACGGGCCAACGATGAACCGCATTGTGGCGGTTGCTGAGAAGGCGCTGGAAGAGAGGGATGGAAAACCTGGAGGGTCGGATCGAAAGCCTGCACACGGGCGATGGAACTGGGTGTGGCCAAACGTAGACACGCAGAGCGGTGCTGCTTGGGCTATGAAGCAAGCGTTTTGGGCAGCAGTTCTTGTTGCGGTTGTCACGAGCGGGTTCGCGTTGCTAGGAGCAGTTGGTGTCGCCTTTGTTCGGGCCTCGGGATTTGACGCATGGGCACTTGTTGACGGCATCATTTTCGGAGCCATCGCTGTTGGCCTTTGGATGCATTCAAGGGTGGCGGCGTGGGCAGGTCTTGTGCTCTACGGCGCAGAACGAGCCTATATGTGGAGCACGATTGGAGTGAAGAACCCTGTGATCGCTGGCATATTCATTTTGGCATTCATCGGCGGGATTCGTGGTACCTCCGCTATGCACCGGCTGGAGAGGGCTAAACCCGAACAAGGAGAACATGCCAATTCATGCTGATGCGGCAACCCGCCAATCGCGTCTGGCTTGCTAGTAAGGCTACGGGGCTCGGCAGAGAACGGGAGTGAGGCAAAGAAGATGAGGGGACGATTTTTTAGGCTGTGGGCAGCCTTGGCACTGTTGTTATGTATTGCCACGGTGTGGGCGCAAAGCAAAGGTATCGACTCATCCTTGCTCGCCAAAGCGAAGGCAGGGGACGCCAACGCCGAGTTCCAGCTCGCTTTACGATTGATGAACGGGTCGGGCGGCGTGCAGCAAGATACCAGAGAGGCGATGATTGAGTTCCAGAAGGCTGCCGAGAAAGGGAATGCCGAAGCACAATACATGCTTGGACAGATTTATGAGGATGAAGGCATGGGCATGGCTGTCCCTGATTCCGACGGGAGCTACACGAATGGTCGTGTGGTTAATTTTCATCCTGTTCCTAACGACTTCGGATTGGCTGCGAAATGGTATCGCATGGCAGCCAAGCAAGGTACTGCCCTTGCACAGAATCACCTTGGATTGATTTATGCAGACGGGAGGGGTGTCCCGCAAGACTACGCCGAAGCATACTTTTGGCTGAGTCTGGCAAGTGCCAACGGAAGTCATTCGAGTACAAACGGCGTTGACGACCGCGATCTCGCGGCTTCCCATCTGACAAAGACGGTTTTATTGCAAACGCAGGAACGAGCACGAAAATGGTTTGAAGACCATCCTGGAAGGCCGAATCCTTTCAAATGAAGGGAGCAGAAACCCATGAAACGAATTACCGCTTTGCTGGCCTTGCTTTGCATCATGCTATCTCTGCCCGCCGCCTATGCAGGTACACCCAAGTATCGGACAGGAACACACGCGAAAACCTACAGCACGGCGCGTCATTCGTCGGCAAGCCGCCCGCACTATGGCGGGGGAAAGCACACAACTTCGCACGGTGGCCAGTATCCCGGCGCGACAAATTCCCATCACAGGAACGGCCACTACAACAACTGGAGAACCGGCAACCGCTACGGCGTTCACAAGCCGTATTGAATTCACGCACACCGCATCCGGTTGTCAACAATTGTGCGGATGTTGTTTGAGGGCTTCACCGATGAAAATAGGTCGAAAGAGTAACCAGAACACTTCCGCGTCGCCTCAACTGGCTGTTGATTCAACTTCACCTCCAACAAATATCGAAGTTAAGCCGCAGCGCGATCTTCCTTCCTGGGTCTATTTTCTATTATTTCTATTCGCAGTCTGGAGCATTATTGGACTTGAGACTGGTTACTGGAATACATATAGTCTTCTGGACGACTCAGGATGGATTTCGCACCAAGTGGAGACCGTCATCTCTGCCCGAAGTGATTGGCTCCCAGGCGAGAGCAAAGAGTGCCTATCCTACACGCGGAAGAGGGAATGGGCTACCTTTCAGGACAAGGAGGTAGGCTATGCAATGCCTTGGGTCAAATGCGATGACGGGCCAGACCATCATATGAAGGTGACCTTCTACGGACGAAAGGTGCAACCTGAATATCAGACGATAGGCTGGCGATGCAGCCGGAATGAAGTCTCATTCCTGAACGACAGCTCATTCACGTGCTATCAAACGGGCGGCGAGCGGTAGGAGTCGGACATTTTTGAATTGAGGAAACAGCAATGAATCTCAGAGAGGGAACGCGGAGGCTGGCCCTGCTCTTGGGGGCGGTGGGGGCAATTCTTGGCGGCTTTGTATCATACCTGGAATTGCAAAGCATCCTGAATCAGAAGGAGCGCCACGCCAGATTTGAATTGTTGGCGAATTCGGATGTTCTAAAGCAGGAACGCTCATTTATTCAGCGCACGACTCCACCCATTATCGCTCCCGAAGCTGATGCAGGTTCGTCAGAATTCGATCCCACTCAGGCGTTCATCGCGCTGCCGGAAAATAAGAAATCCGCAGTGCTTCTCCAGCTTTCCACGGAAACGCAAACGAGACTTCTCGATCAAGTGCGCAGCCTCCGGCTGGCTGGCGTCAAAGCCATTCATTGGACCCAAAACCTTGGGGTAGCATCAATCGAGACAGATGACGGCAAGACGCTTTATCCGACACCTGCACCAAACCGATGGCTCTATCTCCTTGCTGCGATTTGTCCCCTGCTTGGATTCGCTCTCCCTTGGGGTTTGATTCGAGCCGTGGGATGGGTTGGAGCCGGATTCTTTGCAAGCGCAAAGTAGATAATCACGCCGCGTCCTGTAAAATCGCACTCCCTGGGCGCTGGTGAGGTTATTTTGTCCAATCCTAGCGCCGTTTTGTGTACAATTCTCCCACACCTTCAACAGGGAGGAATCACGTCGTGAACGATCAAGAAAAGGAATTGCTGTCCGCAACTTTAGCCCTACTCCAAGCCAGCGTAAACCAACTTGAAATGAAGGCTAACGCTGTTGAAGAAGCTCTAAAACAAACTCATTCTGCTTTCTATTCAGAGTACAGAAAAGCTCTGGATAGTGAACGTACAATGCAACCAAACGCTCTCGCATTAATGATCGAAGACATTCGCAAAAGGCTTCAGATGAAAGCGCTGTAGATTGTTCTGCGGATGTTACGGTGAGGTCGCAAGGGGACTCTTGCATTTGGCACACTCCTGCTGTATCCTGGAATTGCCAACACAAGATCGGGAAGGGCCGCGCCTGGCAGCGCGGCTTTTCTATTTAATGCCTATAATACTCCCATTCGCTTCAAATGGATCGCTCGGAGGCGTTACTGATGGAAAAGTTCCTCTTCATACCACCCGTCGATGAGTCCGCGCCTCCGCTGAAGGCGGGGCAATGGGTTCTACTCTTCTCTTCGTTCTTGGTTTCTCTGGCCTTGTTCGCGCTGTTCATGCTGATAGTTTCAAGCCATATCCTGTTCGCTTTACTGATTGCCTTCGTACTACCAGCCGTCGCCATGCCGATGCAGATGTACGCCATGAACAGGCGAGGCCGTTTGGTTGGCAAACTTTTTCTTGTCGCCATTTTGGGAATTGCTCTCTACAACGACAGAAATTGGACAAAAGCGCACACTTTCGAGACGTTGACAATCGTGCTAATCGTCTTGAGCGTATATTGGCTTACTCGCTGTATAGAGCAAGCCGGTAATCTAATTCTGGAACGGTTGGACGTTTTGAAGAGAAGGGTCAATTCAGTTGAATCGAAAGTGGACCATCTGGAGCGCACCATACGGAAAGCACAATCAGAAACGGAAGAAATCCAGCCTCGATAAATGATGCAATTCTCATGCCATACTTTTTACCAGCAACGCAGTCTTAGGACACTACCGGTCACTGATAAAAAGGTTGACTCCACCTCACTTGCACGCGGAGCATATAGCAACACGAGGAGGCGCGTATGCAATTCGACAAATTTTCCTTTGGAACCCTCCAAATCGACGGCAGCACATACGAACAGGACCTGGTGATCGACCGCGGAGAGATTCACAACCGTAAGAAGATGCCTTCCAAGAAATTCCGTGATGAGTTTGGTCATACGCCCCTGTCCATCGAAGAAGATATCCCTTGGAAATGCCACCGACTTGTGATTGGCACTGGAACGTACGGCAGTATGCCGGTTATGAAAGAAGTGAAACTTGAGGCGGAACGCCGCCACGTCAAACTGGTCATCGTACCGACCGGTGAAGCCATCCGGCTATTGGAGAATGACTCCGCCGCGAACGCCATCCTCCACCTGACCTGTTAGCACCTCATGCCATTGGAAGGCACTCTCGCACCTGGGCGTCATCGTCAACTGGCCAAATGTTCCAGCTTTGAGCAACAGTTGCACTTAATGTTTGTAGAAAAGCCCATCAGTCGAGTATCGTATGTCGAGGCAAGTAGCTGACACCATGCTGCGTTGTGAGTTATCCTCGCAGTGGTTGAACAAGTTGCTTGGATCAACTCAGGGAGGATACATGGCAATTTCAGACATCCTGGCAAGCATCGATTACGATATTGCCCAATTGCGGCAGGCACGTGCCCTGCTGAGTGGCGGCGCGGCACCGGCGGCGAAGAAGACGGCAGCCAAACTGAAGAAGGTAGCAGGCGACCTGAAGAAGGCAGTAGGCAGGCCAAAGAAGGCAGCGGCGGTGGCACCTGCAGCCACGAAGCCCGCCAAGAAGAAGAGAAACCTCTCGCCTGAAGCGCGGAAGCGGATCGTCGAGGCTGTCAAGAAGCGCTGGGCGGCAAAGAAGGCTGCTGCAGCGAAGTAACCATCGGCTTCGCCATACGAAAAAGCTGGCGTTGGCACTCTGCTCACGTCAGCTTTTTGGTGCTTTGCTATCCTCTTCCGGCCAAAGCGGTGGCTGAATGGCACGTGTCCTTTCATACTTCAGATCGGCGAGTATCCTTGACCAGTAAGCGATGCTCCGCTCAGCCCGCGCCAGTCGCTGTTGCGCTTTCTTGAGCTTGCGTTCTGCAATCTGTACCCTCGCACCAAGGTTTGACGATGAATGGCTTTGCCGCACTCTGTCGGCATGAGTAACTAATTCTTGAGAATTGAGAGTTCGGAGACCGGGAATCGTGTCAGAACTGAGAACCTCGTTGCATTGAACCTGATCGCTCTGTGAAAGAGATTTTTCGTACAAAACAGATTCATTGAATACGGGAGGCGCGTCGCTCTCCGTTCGACTCCGATTCCTGAGCCACTCGTCCAGTTCTTCGGTGTAGGTGAAGGCGGAGCCAGAATCACCACCGACGTGGTGAACCGGCAGACCATATTTGGAATGCCAACGTTGGGCTGTACGAGGACTACGCCCGAGATATTGGGCAATGGATTTCCAGGAATCTAATCGGGTCTGAGATGCGGCTCTTTCAGTTGTTCTTGAAATCATGTATTGCTCCCAATAGCACAAAAAGCCACTCATGTATGCCCGAATAGGGAATATGCACTGGCAGATTCGCAAAATATTTGCTTTCTACAGTATAACAACGACAGAGAAGTTGCCAAACCTTGAAGTGGCTACTGTGAAAAAATACCACACGATACGCAAACAGAGTGAAGTCGGCACCGCAGTGTACAAGTTGTGGGTCTGCTGACATGCAACCTCTTACTCCTGAATGTCCAGAATATTATAGGCAGGCGCACACCATCACCGGCTTGTTTCCTTCAAGCTGCTCAGGAGCCCCGAGTACCTCTTCCGGGACTGGTCGTTCCTGATGGCGAGACCCAGAGCCTTCTTCTGTCCCACCACCACAAGCAGCCGCTTGGCGCGGGTGATGCCGGTGTAAATCAGGTTGCGCTGGAGCAACATGTAATGCTGCATGGCCACCGGGATGACCACCGCTGGGAACTCCGACCCCTGCGCTTTGTGGATGGTCACTGCGTACGCCAGCGATACCTCGTCCAACTCGCCATAGTCATAGACAACCAGCCTGTCATCGAACCGGATGGAGAGTTCCTGCTCCACGGGGTCAATCTTCTCGATGGTGCCAATATCACCGTTGAAGACTTCCTTTTTGTAGTCATTCTCCGTCTGGATAACCTTATCCCGCACCTGGAAGCGCCAGCCAAATCGCTCAACGGTCGGTTCACCTTGACGAACAGGGTTTAGAGCACCCTGGAGCACGCTGTTCAACTCGCGGACTCCAATCGAGCCCCGGTTCATGGGGCACAGAACCTGAATGTCGCGGATTGGGTCGAGGTGGTGTCCTTTTGGAATTCTGTCCTCTACCAACCTCACCAGCGTCGCAGCGATCTCCTCAGGCGTCTCCCTTTCAACGAAATGGAAGTCGGAGCCCGCCTCCGCCGTGCGAAGCTCCGGCATCCTCCCCTGGCGGATGAGGTGGGCGCTGGTGATGATGTTGCTGCTGGCCGCCTGCCGGAACACTTCAGTCAGGCGAACGACGGGTACCACGCCGCTATCAATCAGGTCACGCAGCGCATTACCCGCCCCCACGGAGGGAAGCTGGTCAACGTCACCGACCAGGATCAGTGCAGAGGTCTTGGGAAGGGCGCGGAGCAGGGCGTACATCAGGAGCACGTCCACCATCGAAGTCTCATCGACGATCAGCAGGTCACATTCGAGCGGCTTGTCCTCGTTGCGCTGAAACCTTCCTGTGGCAGGATCGACCTCCAGAAGGCGATGGATGGTCTTCGCTTCGAGCCCTGTGGTCTCTGTGAGCCGCTTCGCCGCCCGCCCGGTGGGCGCACACAGCAGGCACTTCACCTTCTTGGCACGTAGGATCAGCAGGATTGAGTTCACCAGGGTCGTCTTGCCCACGCCGGGGCCACCAGTAATGATAGAGACGCGGCTGGTCAGGACAGCCTTCAGTGCCTCCCGCTGACTCGGGGCGAGGGTCTTGCCGGTCTGCTTCTCAACCCAAGTCACGGCCTTTTCAAAGTCGATCTTCGGGTAGGTGACCCCGGCTCTGGCCAGACGCCTGATCTTCGTTGCAATGCCTTCTTCGGCCTTGCGAAGATGCGGCAGGAAGACCAGTGGTTCGCCGTCGATCTCTTCCAGCAGGAGGAAGCCGCCGGTGAGCATGTGGGACAACGCCTGCTCGATGGTCTCCACCGGCACCTCCAGCAGCTTGACAGCCGCCGCCTTCAGCTTCTCAAGCGGCAGAGCGCAATGCCCCTCTGAGGTTGCCCTGAGGAGCACATGGTCAATCCCAGCCCTCGCCCGATTCTGTGAGTCCTTGGGGATGCCGACGCTCTGGGCAATTTGATCTGCCGTGGCGAAGCCGATGCCATGGATTTCCTTCGCCAGGGTGTAGGGGTTCTCCTGCACCGTTTGAATGGCCAGATTGCCGTACGTCTTGAAGATGCGGACAGCCCGCCCAGTGCTGACCCCGTGGCTATGGAGAAAGAGCATGATCTCCCGTATCTGCATCCCCTCTTGCCAAGCAGTGGCAATCCGTTCCCGGCGCTTTGCGCCAATGCCGTCCACGGACTCCAAGTCGGCGGGGTTGTCGCTGATGACACCCAGCACCTCCGCGCCGAAGTGCTCAACCAGCTTCTTTGCCAGTACCGGCCCGACACCCTTCACGAAGCCGCCTGCGAGATATCGCTCAACACCCTCGCTCGTGGTTGGCGGGGTGGCTTTCAGAGCGGTTGCTTTGAACTGGAGGCCGTGCTCCTTGTCACGCACCCACCAGCCTTTGGCGGTCAACCACTCTCCGGCGCTGACTGCTGGCAATGAGCCGAGCACAGTCACCAGTTCCCGATGCCCCCTGACCTTCACCCGGAGCACGGCGAACCCGCTCTCCTCGTTGAAAAAGGTGACCCGCTCCACGAGTCCGGCAATCTCTTCTGAGGGGGTACGGGGTTCTGGGGAAGAATCGCTCATCCTGATGGAATTCTATTCGTTGAAGCTGGCATCAGCAGAGGTGATTGGCCGCAGTTACCGCACCAGTTCTCAAATGAAGAGCATCCTCTCCCTCTTGCGCGGCTCTGGCGGGGGGTAGAATTGCATGGTCATGGCGTGGCGATTTCGCAAGAGCCTGAAACTCGGGCCAGTCCGGCTGAACTTCTCAAAGTCCGGGGTGGGGTATTCCATCGGCGGGCGCGGCTTCCGTGTGGGTCAGGACGCCAAAGGCCGGTCGTACACGGCGGCCTCCATCCCCGGAACCGGCCTCTACAGCCGTGAGTACTCCAGCCAGGGCAAAGCGGCGGGCGGCGGCGCTGCTCCCGCGCCCGGAGTTGTGCCCGGAAGTGTATTTGGCGGCGTGTCCGGCGCGGCGGCCAAGCGAAACAGCGGAGTAAGCCTTGCTGTGGGGATGCTGGCGGCGGCGTTTGTGGCGGGTGGGCTGGTGACGCTGCTGTTGACGGGTTTGCTCTCGACTCCGACCGCTGCCCCGCCCGTGACTCCGCCAGCGGCGGTGAGCGCCCCCATAACGCCGCCTGCGCCTGTCAAACCTGCGAAGAAGCGGCGGCGTGGCCATCGGTCTGTTGAGGCTGCAAAGAGAGCAACCGCTTCGTGAACAATATTAGCCCGTCTTTCGAGGTGAGAAGGGGAATTCCGTATGAAGCCTGCAATGAAGAGGATTTGTTGAACTAAATCCACTTCCCTTAAGCGACAGAGTATCCTGTCTTCGGAGGGTATCCCATTGACCATGCAGATTGGAATGGTAGGCTCTGACGGAACTGTACTCGCCAGCGACACGCAATGGACGCGCAATATAGAGACGCTGGTAAATGGCCACCATGTTGGACGTGTGATTCGCTCTTGGACGAATCGCAGCAAGATTAAAACCAACGGGAACATGGTTGTTTCCTGTGCTCTGGATAAGAAAACCGCAGATAGTACCGCTGAGGCGATTTTATTGCGGTTTGATGGAAATACCCCCGAGTCTTCAATTCAGGAGATTGCCGAGAGCATTCCTGAGAGAGATAGATGGGACGCGCAAGGATTGATCGTCATTCCGCCATTCCAACTCTACAGATACCAACTTGCCATGCAAGACGGGCAATGGACACCATTCTGTGAACCTTCAGACGGATTCGACATTGCCGGGAATATGTGCACTCCAGCTATTTTCTGGATTCACAGGTTTTATCAGTCATGGTTTACAGTCGCGCAATTGATACTCCTCGCTGCCCACATGATTATGGCTTCCCATCACCTAAATACTGCAGGTATCGGAGGATTGGAAATCGTGGTTTGTAAGGAAACCGGAAACGAATTCCTTCCGCGAGAGGAGACTATCAGATTGCAAAGGACGGCATGGGATCATGATAAGGCTATTGAAAGATTGATCTTTGGAAAGGACGATTCGCGATGAACCTGATGGGCGTAAAACACGAATTCAGGACGGAAGAAGCCTGCCTTGAGAAACTGGAAAACGTAACGGCACTCCTCTCCGCTGGGTAGGCCGGGGTTATGTACAGTGGGCAGCCTAGGTATTGGGTAATGAATCTGTGCCGTCTGAGTTTCCATTTGGAATTGACAGGAAGGGACTGGAGTGGGGAACCCAAGGCTTTTCTATCGAGACATCATCGGGCAAGAAGAAGTTGTTGCTCGGCTAAAAGCATTCACCGACCTCTTTGCTGGCACCGGTGGCACTCCAGGACACATCCTGCTGGTTGGAGAGGACGGGATGGGCAAAGCGAGTTTTGCCACAGCGATTTGCAATGAACGCGATGTCGGTTTTCAAGAGGCTGATGCGGCAACGATGGAGGTTCAAGGCGATCTCACTGCGCTCTTGACGAATCTCAAACTGAATCAAGTCCTGTTAGTATCTAACATTCACCGTCTCAGAAGCACCCTCTGTGTGAAGCTTCGACAGGTATTAAGAGAGGGTCGGCTTAACATCAACATCGGCATGGGGCCTGCTGTCCGAACGTACGTAATGGACATTCGCCCTTTCACGCTGATTGGGAGTTGCCCAAGAAAGTCTGATTGTCCGGCAGAACTGCTGGATGAGTTCTCATTGATATTGAGCTTGCAGCCATATTCAGAGCTGGAATTGCAGTCCCTGGCTCAGAGCATTGCTCAGGCCGCCGGACTCACCTTAGAGTTGCGTGCTGGAGAATTGATAGCCAGGTCCTGCGATGGACGACCCGGACATCTTGAGACAATCTTGAAGCGGGTTGCGCGAGCTATCAACAAGACCGCCCTCTCGGAGGAGGATGTGTTGAAAGCGCTTTTGGCGTTCGGGGTAAGTGTGAGCCGCGTCAACTCTTCGAAAGGAATTGGAAACCTTCAAAACTTTTCGGGGCAGGAATTTGAAATGCTGATTTCCGCCTTGCTCACCCGGATGGGGTTTCAGGCAGAAATGACAAAGATGACAGGGGACGGAGGAATCGACATCATTGCGGTGCTCGATAAACCGATCTTTGGCGGGAGATACTTGTTCCAATGCAAGCGGTTCGCTCCGGATAACCTCGTCGGGGCACCAACGGTGCGAGATTTTTATGGAGCTGTTACGGCAGATCGTGCAGTGAAGGGGATATTCATTACGACTTCAGAATTCACAGTGCAGGCGCGGGATTTTGGGCAAAGGGTTGGGGTCGAGTTGATTAACTTGGAACAACTTCATAAGCTGCTCCTCGAATATCAACTGATCGAATTGCAGAATGACTAAGACTTATGCCATTGGCGTTTCCATTCTGAAAGTAAAGCTCTGAGCTGACAACCCGCTTGCATTCTGGCCGCCACCAATTGCGCCATGTCAGAGATATCTAACGGCGCATCAATTCATCTCCATTCATCGGGTGGCATCCTTGGCACATGGCCAGACCCGCTGACCTACCCTTTTGAAATCCGCTACTGCCATCGCGCCCCGCGCTCGTGCCTTTGATCCCGGATTGCCTCTCAGGTCTCTTTCTTCCCACATGACAAGCCGGTCGCCGTCCCTGAGAATTGAGCCAATCTGCCCATTTAAGGTTGCTGGCGTGGAGTGCCAGGGTGTAGACTTCACGCGCTGAGGAGGCAAGAATGAAATCGTTGCGAACGCTCACAATAGCAAGTTTCCTGCTGTTAATGGGGCTGCTGCCAGTAATGGCTCAAACAATTTCTGCGGCAGACGCCAAAAACCATATCGGAGAGCAAGCAACCGTTTGCGGGAGAGTAGCCAGTGAGAAGACTGCGGTGAGCAGCCGGGGAGAGCCCACATTCATCAATCTGGACGCCGCATACCCAAATCAGGTTTTCACCATCTTGGTGTGGGGGGACGACCGGCAGAATGTCGGTGAATTACCGCGCACAGGGGCGCACATCTGTGCTACCGGGCTGATTAAGGACTACAGGGGTGTGCCTGAGATCGTGGTGCGGAGCAGCGGGCAGTTTAGCCGGTAGTGCCCAGCCGCACCTGTGCGGGCGAATCAGAATCCTTCCAAAAATTGGTGAAGATTCAGATTGAGCGCCTGAGTAATTGTTTCCAGCGCCCTGACGCTTGGTGGGAACAACCCTTATACACGTTCAAACAGGCAGGGAAGGTTCGTTTTCAACCCCTTGGCAACTCTTTCGATATTCACCAAAGAGACGTTTCGTACTCCGCGCTCGATTCCGCTGTAATAGGTCCGATGCAGTCCGCATCGCTCCGCAGCCTCCTCCTGAACGATGCCCTGTTCCTCGC
>Ga0224559_1001692_pt1 | contig 11922 bp, 11 predicted proteins | sample 714S33034metaG_FD_180676 | JGI IMG/M metagenome (GOLD analysis project Ga0224559, IMG submission 180676) | Peat soil microbial communities from Stordalen Mire, Sweden - 717 S3 30-34 | ecosystem: Environmental > Terrestrial > Soil > Wetlands > Peat | place: Sweden: Norrbotten County, Stordalen... | reverse complement strand
GTATTCTGCACCTTGCCCAGCACTCCCTGGACTTGGTCGATATAGCCGGGCAGGGCATTCCACCAGGATTGCAGCGTCTGCTGCTGGTCAAGCATGGCCAGGGCCGTACCCGAGGCGGCAGCCACCATTCCAGCGCGGCGCTCACCTGCCAGAAGAAGCAAACCGGCTGCCACAAGGGTTCCGCCCGCCGCAAATCCAACCCAGTTCATGGTTTCGGACTCCAAGGCGCCCGGCGTCATTGCAGAATCGCTCGCAGGCTTCGTAAGCGGAATTAGAACCATCTTTTCTCCTTCCGTCCCGGACCGCGCTCATTGCAGTGTCGGGTTGGGTGCATCCAGTATCGCGCTAAATTGCTCCCCGCAAGCAAAGGAGCGGGGAATGGTCCAGAAATGCCGCCGCAAACGGCCTTCAGTCCAGGTCGAAATCGCGCAAAGGCTTGCCATCGGGGGCGTCCTTGGCTTTGCGCAGGGCCTCGGCAAACTTCTTCTCGAAGAGGTCTTCCTTGTTCTTTTCCGCCTCCACCGACTGGCGGAAGATCGACTCCTTGCGCTCATCATGCTCGCGCATGGCCTGGGCCGCCGTCTCCAAATCCTCGAACATCCGCTTGCGCGGCGCCGGGGTATGGCTCACCACCAGCCCGGTGGCAGCATCAATCTTAAGCATCGCCCCGCAATCCGGGCACGCAACCTCGAAAATCCGTTCCTTCGCCTTGGCCATGTCTTCTCTAGCGGAATTGTAAGCGCTTGCCGCGCCGATTGCATAGTGGTTTCAGAACCCTCGGCGCACCCTCACTCAACGTACACGTGAATCTGAAACTGTTCATCTTCCGGCGTGGGCTTCTCCCAACTGCGAACATAGTGCATCAGTAGAACCCCGTCGCCAAAGCGTCTGGCTTCAAAGCTGAATACCTGGTAGACAGGCCGGCCAAGATGCTTATCCTCTGATTCATCCGTTACATCAGCCTGCGACTGGTGAACCAGCTTCACAATCGGCGTCGATTCCTTCTCCAAGTACCACATAAACCCGGTCGTTGGATTCGACTTCAGCCGCACCTCGAACCGCTCCCCGGCCTTCAGGTGAACCACTCCGCCCTTGTCCGCGTCGGTGATAATCTTGTCAGCCGCCAAGGCTGCTTGTGAAACGCAAGCGGTGGCCGCCAGCACAAGCAGAGAAAGCCATCGTACGGAAATAAATCGGGGAGCAAGTCGATCAAGCAGCATTGCGTTTTCCTTCCGCTCGGTTCAAAGCGCATTCGCGCTTCTCATCCTACGCACACACGAAGATACATCGATAAGGGACGGGCTGCAACTGGGATATGAGGAAATCCCTTAATCGAATGTGCTAAAAAAGAGAACTACGACCGCAGACGAATTAGATTCTTTGCGCTACGATCCATCGCACAGAATCGCTAGCTCTTACCGCGAAACCGAGCATAAGAAATTACGGCGGAAATCAACGTTTGGCGGGGCGTGGAACTTTTCCATTGTCGTCCGCGTAAGGATAATGGACGAGGAACCCTTGAAGGGCTCGATCTGTAAGCATGTCTTCCTCACACAACCACAACAGCGCGCAGAACTTCGGAATGGGTCTTCGTGCGCGTCAGGAGATTAATGAATATGCGGATCATTCAAAGTCTAACCTTGATGGCGCTGGCGGCTCTTTCGCCGCTGTGCCACGCGCAAGCGCAAATTTCCGGAGACTGGCAGGCAACGCTGGTGACCCCGGGACCCCAACTCCATCTGGTTCTGCACATCACAGCCGCCAATGATGGCAGCCTTTCATCAACGTTGGACAGTGTCGACCAGGGAGCCAACGGTATTCCGGTAACAGCGACCACGCTCAAGAACTCGAAGCTGAGCCTGACGATTGATGCCGTGCATGGCAGCTATGAAGGTACAGTCAACAAGGATGCAACACAGATCGATGGCACCTGGACGCAAGGCCAGTCGCTTCCGCTCACTTTCAAGCGTGCCTCAGCGCAATCCGCGGCTCCGGCATCCAAACCCTCGCTGGACGGCCTGGATGAATTCATCACCCAGGCCATGAAGGACTGGAAGGTGCCGGGTCTGGCGCTGGCCGTCATTCAGTACGGCAAAGTTACCCTGCTGAAAGGCTACGGCTATCGCGACCTGGAAAAGCAGTTGCCGGTAACCCCCAATACGCTTTTTGCCATTGGTTCGATCACCAAGTCTTTTACCGTGACCACGCTGGGCATGGAGATGGACGAAGGCAAAGTTGACTGGGACAAGCCGGCACACGACTATCTGCCCACTTTCAAACTCTTTACTCCGGAACTGACCGAGCAGGTGACTATCCGCGATTTAATTACCCATCGCACCGGTCTTCCCCGCCACGATCTCCTCTGGTACACCTCCGACTTCAGCCGCGAGAGCATCCTTGCCCGGCTGCAATATCTGGAGCCCAGCAAACCGCTGCGCACCAATTTCCAGTACAACAACCTGATGTTCATGACGGCGGGTTACATTGCCGGCCAGTTGAACGGAACCAGTTGGGAAGACGCCATCATCCAGCGCATCTTTAAACCGCTGGGCATGACCGGCACAAACTTCTCCGAGTTGGAAACCCAGAACAGCGATGATTTTGGCCAGCCTTATCGCAAAGGCAGCGACTTGAAGGCCGAACTCAAGCGCATCCCCTTCGACGCGCAATGCCCCAACCGCTGCGCCATGGGCCCGGCCGGAGAAATCAACTCCAACGTCACTGACATGAGCAAGTACCTGCTCTTCCACATGAATCACGGCAAAGTTGACGGCAAACAGTTGCTTTCTGAGAACAACTCCGTGCAGATGCAGTCCCCGCAGATGGTGATGCAGGGCGCGCCCGCTTTCAAGGAGACTGGCGAAAACAGCTATGGAATGGGCTTCTTTATTTCCACGTATCGCGGGCACAAAGTGGTGGATCACGGCGGCAATATCGATGGCTTCAGCGCCAACCTCTCCTTCATCCCCGCGGATAAGATCGGCGTCGTGGTCCTGACAAATCTCGACGGCAACCCGCTGCCAAGCATTGTTACCAGGAACATTTATGACCGTCTGCTCGGCCTCGACCAGGTGCCGTGGAACCAGCGCGCACTTGCCGACGAGGCAGGCGGAAAACATGCAGAACAGGAAGCCAAGGATAAGGGCTATAGCATGCGCAAGCTCGGAACCCACCCTTCGCATGACCTGAAGGAATATGCCGGCGAGTACTCCAACCCTGGGTACGGCAAAGTTACCATCGAGCCAGACGGCGATAGTTTCAAGATCACCTTGAACAAGGTCAGCAGAAAGCTGGAACACTATCACTACGACATCTTCCAAACGCCTGCCGACCCGCTCGATGTATTCGAAAAGATGAAGGTCCAGTTTTTCACGGACATGGATGGGGATATCTCCAGCCTCTCCATGCCGCTGCAACCCGACGTGAAGGACATTGTTTTCACGCGCCTGCCCGACCGGCAACTAACCGAGCGCAGTTTCATTGAAGCCTTCGCCGGTGACTATGAAATTGAAGGGTCTCCGGTGCCGCTAAAGGTTTCACTGCGCGGCGAAAACTCGCTCATCCTTACCGTTCCCGGTCAGCCCGATTACAAGCTGAATCCAAAACGCGGCACGACCTTTGCACTCGCCGACATTCCCGGCATCACCATTGAATTCAAGCGGGACGCCGCCGGCAAAGTAAACGAGGCGGTCTTGAATCAGCTCGGGACCCTTGTTGTTTTCAAGAAGAAATAGAATCCTGAGCTGGAAGGCAATAGAAAGGCCCTGCCAATGTGAGCAGGGCCTTTTCTAATTCGAAAGAAATCAGTTGAGAGTTTCTAGCTCTTTTCCTCCGCCGTGGCCAGTTTTGCTTCGGCTTCGTGAATGACACGCAACGCTTCGGTGTACGCCTCTGGATTGTCGCCGGCCTGGTCCCACTCCTTCTGGCCTCGCTCCAGTTGCTGCTGTGCGCGGGGGACGTTGATCTCCTCGGGCTTCAGCGCGTCATTGGCGAGAATCGTAACCCGGTCGGGCAGCACCTCGGCAAAGCCCCAACTGACGTTGTAGCGCAATACGCTCTCTGCGTCGCCAGCCTCGCCATCTACCCCGCCGTGCAGCGTCACGTCGCCCGCGCCCAGCTCTGCCACCAGAGGTGCGTGACCGTAGAGCACCTCCATGTACCCGTTTTTCGCGGGCAGTTCGACCGCCGTCGCCGGATGATCGAAAAGTGTCCTTTCGGGTGTTACCAGCCGGACTCGGAGTTGATTGGTTTCGTCAGCCATAGATTCCTTCCAGGAATCAGGGACTAGGGACTAAGGGACTAGGGAATAGAAAAAGCCGCCATAGCAAACTATGCGCGAACTGATCTACGATCCCTGCTCCTCAATCCCCCATTTCGTTGCGGCTATGCAGCCGCCAACGTTCAAACTAGTCCCTTAGTCCCTAGTCCCTTAGTCCCTAAACGCTCGCTTTCAGCTTCTCGGCGGTTTCCAGCACTTCCTCGATGGCGCCCTTCATGTAGAAGGCCTGCTCGGGGATATCGTCGTACTTGCCCTCGATGATCTCCTTGAAGCTGCGCACCGTGTCGGCAATCTTCACATACGCTCCAGGAATGCCGGTGAACTGTTCGGCAACATGGAAGGGCTGCGAGAGGAACTTCTGTACCTTGCGGGCGCGGGCTACGGTGAGCTTGTCCTCTTCACTGAGTTCGTCGATGCCCAGAATGGCGATGATGTCCTGCAAATCCTTGTAGCGTTGCAGAATCTTCTTCACGCCCTGGGCCACGTTGTAGTGCTCCTCGCCCACAATGCGCGCGGAGAGAATGCGCGAGGTCGAGGCCAGCGGATCGACGGCGGGATAGATGCCGAGTTCCGAAAGCGGGCGGCTCAACACGGTCGTCGCGTCCAGGTGAGCGAAGGTCGTCGCCGGAGCCGGATCTGTTAAATCGTCGGCGGGCACATACACGGCCTGTACGGAAGTCACGGAGCCCTTGCTGGTCGAAGTAATGCGTTCCTGTAACTCGCCCATCTCTGTTGCCAGGTTCGGCTGGTAGCCGACGGCCGAGGGCATGCGGCCCAACAGTGTCGAAACCTCAGAGCCGGCCTGCGTAAAGCGGAAGATGTTGTCAATGAAGAGCAGCGTGTCAGAGCCTTCCACGTCGCGGAAATACTCGGCGACGGTCAGCGCGCTCAGAGCCACGCGCAGGCGCGCTCCGGGCGGCTCGGTCATCTGGCCGTAAACCAGCGCGCACTTGGAGTCCTTCCAGTCGCCCGGCTTGATGACGCCAGACTCGGTCATCTCCAGCCACAGATCGTTGCCTTCGCGGGTGCGCTCGCCCACGCCGGCAAAGACGGAGAAGCCGCCGTGGTTCTTGGCCACGTTGTTGATCAGTTCCATGATGACGACTGTCTTGCCCACGCCGGCGCCGCCGAAGAGGCCGATCTTACCGCCCTTCAAAAAGGGCTGGATCAGGTCGATGACCTTGATGCCGGTCTCGAACATCTCCTCGTGGGTAGACTGCTCGTCAAAGAGAGGCGCGGGCCGGTGAATCGGCATGCGCGACTTTGCGCCGACCGGGCCCAGTTCGTCCACCGGCTCGCCGATGACGTTGATGATGCGGCCCAGCGTCTCTTTGCCTACCGGCATGCTGATGGGGCCGCCGGTGTCGATGGCCTTCATGCCGCGCACCATGCCGTCGGTGGCCTCCATGGCCACCGTGCGCACGCGTCCCTCGCCCAGGTGCTGCTGGACTTCGAGGATCACGCTGATGGGCGTTGGCACGGTGAAGCCATCGCTTACAACGCGTAGCGCCTGATAGATGGGCGGCATCGTCGCTTCTTCAAACTGCACGTCCACCGCGGGACCGGAGACCTTGATTACCTTGCCGATATTCTCTGCCATTTTTCTGCCTTTTCGTTTTTACTGCGCCGCAGCGCCGGAAACGATTTCAATAATTTCCTTGGTAATGGCCGCCTGGCGCACGCGATTCATATGCAGCGTGAGCGCGTCGATCATGTCCGAGGCGTTGTTGGTTGCCGAATCCATAGCCGTCATGCGGGCCGCGTGTTCGGCGGCCACCGACTCCGTCATCGCGTGATACAGCATGGAAGAAATGTATTGCGGCAGCAGGCCGTTGAAGAGCTCCTCGGCCGGCTGCTCGTAGATGTAGTCCACCTGCGCGGTGCCAAACTTGCGCGCCTCGTCGTCGGCTTCGGCGGTATCCACCGGCTCCAGCAAAATGCCCGCGCTCAGAGCGGCCTCGGCCATGCGTTCGCGCTCGGCTTCGGTCGGTTCTTGAGAGCCGGTAATCTGCGGAATGCCAATCTTCATGATGGGCAGCAGGCGCTCGACGACAAGCCGCTGCGAAATTACCGATTTGAATTCGTTGTAGACGATGTAGGCGGCGTCGATCTCTCCGTGCACGTAGCGGGAGATGACGCTTTCAGCCAGATCGAGGACGCGGTTGGCTTCCAGCTTCAGCAACATTCCCGGATGGTCGCCGGTAACTTCGACAGCCGCTTTGCGCTCGCGGCTCTGGAAGACGCGTCCGCTCTCGTCGGTCTGCTCGGTGTAAACGGCTGCCGGATAGCGCCGGCGCATCAGATCGCGGCCCTTGCGGCCCACTGCCTCCACGTCGATCTCTTTGTCCGGGTTGCCGTTGATAAATTGGAAGGCCGTCTTGAGGATGTTGGCGTTGAAGGCCCCGGCGAATCCCTTGTCGCCGCTGATCACAATCAGCAGCACGCGCTTTTCTTCGCGCGTGGCAAAGAGCGGATGGCGCAATTCGCCAGTGGTCTCGTCAAAAATATCGGCTCGCCGCGTCAGCGATTCCAGCACGCTGGTGATCATCCTGGCGTAGGGCCGAGCAGAGAGAGCCCGCTCCTGCGCGCGGCGGAGTTTTGCCGCCGAGACCATCTTCATGGCCTTGGTGATCTGCCGCGTGTTTTTCACGCTTCGGATGCGCCGCCGTAGATCGAGTACGTTTGCCATTTCAGTTCTCAGTGATCAATGGTCAGTGATCAGTCTTACTTGACCGGTTTCCGATCTCCAGTGATCAGCTTTCAGTGATTGCAGCGGCTGGCCTTAGACTGACCACTCTTCACTGACCGCTGACGTTTACGCCTTTGCCGCCGCCGCCAGCTCTTCAACAAAGCCGGCCTTGTACTCCTTGAGCGCCGCGTGCAGTTTGTTACGCAGGTCGTCGTCGAGCGCCTTCTTTTTGGTCAGGTCGCCCAGCAGTTCTGTCTGCGCGTTCTCAAAGTACTTGTACAAGCCAACCTCGAAGGCGCGAATATCCGCGATCTGCAAATCGTCCAGGTAGCCCTGCGTGCCGGCAAAGAGAATCACCACTTGCTGCTGCCAGGTAAGCGGCTGGAACTGCGGCTGCTTGAGCAACTCGGTCAAGCGGCTGCCGCGGTTGAGCTGCTTCTGTGTCAGCGGGTCAAGGTCGGAGCCGAACTGCGCAAAGGCCGCTAACTCGCGGTATTGGGCGAGGTCGAGCTTGAGCGTAGCGCCAACTTGTTTGACCGCTTTGATCGCCGCCGAGAATCCCACGCGCGAAACGGAAAGACCCACGTTCACCGCCGGACGCACGCCGGAGTTGAACAGGTCGGTTTCCAGGAATATCTGTCCGTCGGTAATCGAAATGACGTTGGTTGGAATGTATGCCGAGACATCGCCTGCCTGGGTCTCGATGACCGGCAGCGCGGTCAGCGAGCCGCCGCCCTTTTCCTTGCTCATCTTGGATGAGCGCTCGAGCAAGCGCGAGTGGAGATAGAAGACGTCGCCCGGATAAGCTTCGCGGCCCGGCGGACGGCGCAACAGCAGCGAAATCTCGCGGTAGGCCATGGCGTGCTTCGATAAATCGTCGTACATCACCAGCGCGTGGCGGCCGGAGTCGCGGAAATACTCGCCAATAGAGGTGGCCGCGTAGGGCGCGATGTAGAGCAGCGGCGCGGGTTCCGAGGCCGATGCGGCCACGATGACCGTGTGCCCCATGGAGCCGGCTTCGGTCAGCGTCTGGACAACTTGCGCGATGGAGGACCGCTTCTGGCCGATGGCGCAGTAGATGCAGATCAAATCGTTCTTGGCGTTGTTGATGATCGTGTCCAGCAGCACGGCGGTCTTGCCCGTCTGGCGGTCGCCGATGATCAGTTCGCGCTGTCCGCGGCCGATGGGAATCATCGAGTCGATGGCCTTGAGTCCCGTGGCCATAGGCTCGCGCACCGGCTGGCGATCGATGATGCCAGGCGCCAGGCGCTCGATGGGCAGGGAACTCGAAGACGCGATGGGACCCTTGTCGTCAATAGGCTGACCGAGCGCGTTCACCACGCGGCCAATCATGCCCTCGCCCACCGGTACGCTCAAAATTGTGCCGGTGCGCTTCACTTCGTCGCCTTCGCTCAGCTCGGTGTACTCGCCCAGAATTACCGCGCCCACCGAGTCCTCTTCGAGGCTCAGCGCCAATCCGGCGATGCCGTGCGGAAAGCTGAGCAATTCGCCGGCCATCACCTTGTCCAGTCCATGAAGCCGGGCAATACCGTCGCCTAGTGAGGTGATGGTCCCGACTTCGTCCACCTGGACCTTCGCGTCGTAGTTCGCGATCTGCTCGCGTAGAAGTTGCGTAATCTCGTCTGCCTTGATCTGAGCCATTTTCGTCCTTTGAGGGATTAGGGAATAGGGACTAGGAACTAACCAGCTAAACGGCGATCCCTTGTTCCCTGCATTAACCCCTAGTCCCTTAATCCTTAGTCCCTTAGTCCCTTGCTCTTGTCGCTACCCAGCGATAAGAGCTTCCTTCAACCGCTCCAGCCGTCCGCGAACCGAGCCGTCATAAACCGTGGAGCCGATGCGCACCACGGCGCCGCCGAGAATGGATTTGTCCAGCGTAAAGTGGGCCTCAATGCGCGCGCCGGCCAGCTTGCCGACCCCGGCCACCAATCCGCTGCGAGTCTTTTCATTCAGTTCGCTGGCGGTCAGAATCTCCACCTGGCGAATGCCCTGCCGCTCCTGCATCTCCGCTCGATACGCCGCGGCCACCTCGCCGACTTCGCCGATGCGGTCGTTCTTGATGAGCACTGCCAGCAGGTTGCGCAGCTCCTTGCGGAGCCCCAGTTTCACATTCATCTTGTCCAGCACCGCAATCTTCTGCACTGCGGCAACAGCTGGGTTGGCAAACACCTCGCGCAACGCGCTGCTGCCTTCCCATGTGGCCAGAAAATCATCCAACTGCCGGTCCAGCGCCGCTGTGTCCAGCTTCTCCTGGCTCACCACATCGGCAAAGGCACGGGCATAACGCGCAACGAAGACTGACATTTATTTCTGTCCTCCCTGCTGCGTAGTATTTGTATCCACGCCGCTGAGGAACTCGGCGATAAGGGCCTGGTCGGTCTCGGGCGTAATCACCATATCCTTGACAGCCTGCTCGATCGCCAGATCCGCGGCAAAGCGGCGCAGCGAACGCCGGGCTTGGGCAGCGGTAGCGGCTACCTCCTGCTCGGCTGCGGCTACAATGCGGTCGCTCTCTTCCTTGATCGTGGACTTGATGCGCGCCTCATCCTCCAGGCTTTCCGCTTCCACGCGGGCGCGAATCACGGCAATCTCTCCATCCAATCCGGAGAGCTTGGATTCAATGGCGCTCAGCCGCGCAGCGGCCTCCTCGGCCACCTTGCGGGTTGCTTCGATGTCGGAGCGCACCTTTTCCTTGCGGCTCTTAAGAGTTCCCGGCAGCCAGCGGAAGATTAGAAACCCGACTGCCAGCACAATGATGCCGAAGTTGATGCCCTCGAAGATGCGGGCTGTAACCACCACATCCAGATGCAGCATCCGGGCCATCGACTTCACAACCGGAGCGTGCAGGTAGACGTCGTTCTCGTTTGCTTCGGGCTTGGCAGCCTCTTCAGAGTTGGCCGCTTCGGGCCGGGCTGCGTCGCTGGCCGCCGTCGCCGGCTGGGCAGCGGGGGCGGAAGTCTGAGCAACCATGCGGGCGGGTATTGCCGTCACGGCTATAAAAAACGCCGCTAACGCAGCAAGCCGGACAGCCCGGAAGGAAAAGAAATGAAAGAAAATACGCGTACGCACGGCTGAATCTCTCAACGGGAACCCCCGGCGACTATGGGCAACACGGCGCGAGCTACCTGATGGGACAAATCCGGGGCGGAGGCCTGAATCGCCTGCTTTGCCTTTAAGGTTTCTATTTCCAGTTCCGCTTTGGCCTGGCTCACCTTGATCCCGGTTGCCTTGCGGACAGTATCCAATGCGGCATCGCGCTCTGCATACCACTGCTTCACGCGGGCCTCGCGCACCTTGAAGACCTCGGTGCGGGCCTGGCGTAACTGGTCGGCATACTCAACCGTCCGGGTCTCAGCTAAAGCCATGGCCTGGTGCGCGTTTTCCTGGGCGCCTTCGGTGCGGGCGCGGCGCTCCTTAAGGGTCCGGGTGAGCGGCCCCTGCACCAGAAACTGGTAGGCCAGAACCAGCACGATGAAGAGCAAAATTGTGGGCACGGAGCTAAGCAGAAGTGTCCCGAGTTGTTGAATGATTACTTGCATGCGTATTCGGTTTATCCGGTTTGTTCAGCTTGTCCAGGCGGTCTATTCGGTCTCTCGCGCGCAGGTGAACACTTTTTTGTATCAGGAGCGGACCGTCAAGTCAACGAAACCAGCCCTGATTTTGGTATTCCCAAGGCTTATTCCGAGACACCCGTGACGACGGTCACTTTTGGGAATGATTCTGAAAAAAAGACTTGATTTTGTTAGGAACAAGCCTAGACTGAGATTACCACCTAGACCCGGTCCAGGGTCCAGCGGGCGGCCGACTTTGGGAAGTCATTCCACTCCTGAAGCCGGTTGCCCGCTTCTTCATTTTTTCAATGATTTTTCCCGCCGACAGCCCCTCTCAGAAGCTTCTCCGCTATGGTTTTACGGCCGATTTATCCTGCGTCAGCAGTCCCTGGGCGCGCAGCCAGCTCTCCAGCAGCGCAGGCCACTGGTCCAGAACGGCATCGCCTTTGCCCAGGCCGACGCCATGGGGTCCATTGGGGAAGATGTGCATCTCGGACGGCACCCCGGCCTTGACCAGCGCCTCATAGAAGCTCAGCCCTTGCTCCACCGGAACCGCCTGGTCGTTGAAGGTGTGGTAGAGGAAGGTGGGCGGCGTCCCCTTGTTGACCAGCAATTCCGGAGAGTATCCGGTCCGCAACGCTTCGCACTTGTCGGCCGGAAAATCCGTCTTGCAGCGCTTCATATAGCGTGGGTCGGACTCGGAGAGGGCGCCGATCCAGGGATAGCCGAGTACCAGGTAGTCCGGGCGGCTGGAGACGCGTTCGATGGGGTCCTCGGCTTCCGGATTGCCGGGAATGAACGTCGTGCCGGTCAGCGCCGCCAGGTGGCCGCCGGCCGAAAAGCCAATCACCACAATCTTGTTTGGGTCGACCTGGTAGTCCCTGGCCCTTGCCCGCACCGTCTGCACGGCGCGTCGCGCATCCAGTTGCGGAGCCGTCACAAGGTAGCCGTGCGAGGCCAGCCGGTAGCTGAGGATGAAGGCGCGAAAACCGCGCGTGGTGAACCAGTCGGCCACCTGCCGGCCCTCGTGATTGGCCGCCAAATGGAGATAAGAGCCGCCCGGCATAATCACTACCGCCGAGCCGTTACTCAAGCCGTGTGCCGGCTCAAAGATAGTCAGCGTGGGCGTATCCTCGCATGCCGTACCTTTGGCTTCGGGAGCGTCCCCCGGCCACAGCCGGATGGTCTGAATGCCCAGAAATTCATTGTTGTTGCCGGCCACTGCACAGGGCTCTTTTTGTGCTTGCGCCGGCCAACTCATCAGCAAAGTCACAATCAGGATTGCGAAAAAACGTCTCATGGAAATCCTCATAACTATTCGCGGCGATTATACCGCCTGCGGGAAATCTACCCAGGCTAGAGATTGCTCAGTTTGCGGCCTT
>Ga0224559_1001690_pt1 | contig 11931 bp, 10 predicted proteins | sample 714S33034metaG_FD_180676 | JGI IMG/M metagenome (GOLD analysis project Ga0224559, IMG submission 180676) | Peat soil microbial communities from Stordalen Mire, Sweden - 717 S3 30-34 | ecosystem: Environmental > Terrestrial > Soil > Wetlands > Peat | place: Sweden: Norrbotten County, Stordalen... | reverse complement strand
GATGGTCAACAAATACAGCGTGTCAGCCCCAAGGAATCCCGATATCTCCATCCCTACATCCTTAGAGATGTGTGAAGTGTCAAAGGATACAACCCCCTCAGCCTCACGGGATATTCGTCCGAAGGTGAAGGTTACTTCGTCGGCAATATAAGCCTTCCCCACCTTTCCGCTTATGCCTTCCACCTGGAGGCGAGCTTCGGAGTGGATCTTGGCCACTTCATGGGCTGCCTGCGGTGAGATAACGGTGGCAAATGCGCCTGTATCCAGGATGAACAGCCTCCGCTTGCCGTCATTGAGCGCCGTTGGCAGGATTAGATTATGACCGACTCGATAGGCTGCCGTGTAATCCTTCATCTCCGGAGCTATATAGCGGTCATAGGGACCGCGAGGGGGAGTTATTTTTACAGAAGCACTTTGCGCAGGAGCCGTGGCGTTGGAGCCGACAACAGGCGCCTTTAAGCCAGATTCCGTTCCCTGGACAGCAGGCTTATCTTGTCCGGCCTCCACGGCGGGCTCCTCGGATGCTTCGGAATCGTCCCACTCCGCATTGCTCGTTTTCAGTGCGGGCGCGGCGGCGGCCTCTCCAGGACGCGGCGGCAAGGGACCAAGCAACAGCTTTTGCATCGGGTAGTCCAGCGTCACCAGAAACTGCGAAAACACATCCATCCCGATCAGGCCATCGATATCTTCCATGACGTTCCGGCTGTCGATCACTCCCACCGAACAATCCTGAAACTCGAGATTTCCGATGCGGATGGAATCGGCATACGATGTATAGCCGCGCTTGGATCCTTCATCGCCGATGCCGCCTATCTCCGATTGCGAAAAGGCCTTAAGACCCGCACGTTCGGCAACTGTACGAGACACCAGCAGCCCGCTGGCGCCGGTATCGATCTGCAGCCGCGCCTTGCGGTCGTTCAGCTTCACTTCAAGCCCAAAGGCACTCATATGCGTCGCATCCCGCATGAGCTTGATAAAAGGAATCTCCGTGGTGGATGACGGAGAGACCAGATGGCAGGCCTTATGAGGCCCGGCTGCCATCTTCTTCAGGTTCTCCAGATACATCCGCCAGTGGCGTAACTCTTCCTCGTCATCGCCTCTGGGAGCCGACAAGTAGGCCTCTGCCTCTGCGATCCTCTGCTTCAGTGAAAGCGTGTGGATCCACTCCCCGCGAATCTCCGGATCCTCGGGATCAAGTTGATGCGCTACTTCAAGTTCTTTGCGGCTCAACGCATAGAGTGAACTTAGCTCTTCCAGATCGGTCAGCAGCAGATGGTTTCTCGGGTTGCAGGGGTCCAGCTTGCGGGATTCATAGACCGATTGTGCCGCGATCCACGGCGTTCCCTGGCGAAGTTCCACCTCGCCGCGCAACGTAATCAGTGCCGCCGAGTTGGGCGCAACGGCCAGCGAAGCCTTCACGGCATCCGCCGCCTCCTGCACCTTCTGTTGATGCAGCAGAGCATGAACCAGCCCGATGGTCAGCTCCGCATCGCCCGGATGGCCGGCTAAACCGGCTTGATAATGACCGGCAGCCTTCCCGAAATCGGCCGCTATCAGTGCCTTGTCAGCCTCGCTGGGCGAATGATGTTGCACCACGCTGCAACTGGCCGCGAACAAACAATTCACCGGAAGACACAGTACCGTTATCCACAGCGCTGCCCGCAAGAATCGTCTCGTCGAAAAAACTATCCCCGGCATTATTGCTCCGATTTTCCTATGGTCAACAGCTTACCACCGGCTTGCCGGATGCCGGGAAATTTGTCGTCAGCCGCCCCAAGACTCGGCACACCCGCCTCAGTTCTCATCGCTGAAGATGGCTTCGATGGTCGTCTCGAACAAACGCGCCAGTTTGAAGGCCAGCGGAAGGCTGGGATCGAATTTGCCCGTCTCGACAGCGTTCACCGATTGACGCGAGACCTCTAGCCGTTGAGCCAGATCGGCCTGCGACCATTCACGTTCAGCGCGCAGCACTCGCAGACGGTTTTTCATCTGTACCTCGATCTGACTATCCCGTAAGATATGCCCGCGAAGAGCCAGAAAAGCGGATAGACCCATACCAGGTCCATTTGCGGGGCGTGAGCGAAATCCACCATATAGCCCCATGCGGTTACCACCGCCAGTATCCCTCCAGTCCCGCCGAGCAAGGACTGTACGAGGAGATTGCGCTGGAACTCGTCTTTTTCTTCGGCCAGGTAGACGCCGGTGTAAACTAATGCCCCGATGATGGGAAGCGCGGGAAGAACCGCCACCAGATAAGAGAGAACGCCGTGTGGATGACACAGCCGAAAAACCAGAGCTGCCACGAAAGAAAACAGAACACAGAATGCTGCCATGATCCACATACGAATCACGTAGCGGTGTTCCGCAGGGTTTTTAAATGAGCAGAGCATGATTGGTCTCCTTTACTTTGTGAAAACTGCGCGGAATGTGTTTTTGTCCGCGTCCGGCGTTGTCAGCCCGAAGCGCACGCGCAAAGGTCGTTTATTTGTACTTCGCCTTCAGCGGGCCGGTCGAGATGCCCACGAAGAACCAGAAAAGAGGGAAGACCAGGTAGAGGTCCAGGTGCGGCACCTGGACAAAATTCTCCAGAAATCCCCACACCGTAGTCACCGACAGGGTGGCTCCAATTCCCCACAGCAGAGACTGGACTAGCACCGCCCTCTGGAACTCATCCTTCTCCTCGGCCAGGTACAAACCAACCACGACTACCATCCCAACGATGGGAAGGGCAGGAAGAACGGCAAGCAGGTAGGCCAGCGCACCAGTCACGTGGTAGCGAGAAAAAGCCCAGACGGCGGTCACCAGGAAGGCGATGTAAAATGCCATCGCGGTGAAAAGACGATATTGGTAGCGGCGGGCGGCGGGATTCTTGGGTGAGCAGTCCATAGTTGGTCTCCTTTACAGTATGACAACTACACTTTACATAATCAACCTAATCATGTCAAGTGTCATTGACAATTTATTTTTCAGACGAGATTCCACAGTTCACTTCGACGAAACCGGGGATTGAACCCCTCTTCTGAGGAATCGCCCGCTCATGCACTAAACTCAACCCATGGGCTTTCAGGATTTTCTCGGCAATCCGGCCACCGTCACCCATCTGCGCGAGAGCATCCGTGCCGATCGTTTTCCCCAGTCGCTCATCCTGGCTGGTCCGCGCGGCGCGGGCAAATACACCCTCTCGCTGATGCTGGCCAAAACCGTCAACTGCCTCCAGCCCATCGAGACGGACGGTCTGCCCGACTTCTGCGACACGTGCTCCAATTGCACCCGCATCGCCGACTCCGCCAATCTCGAAGAGCGCGTTGCCGAAGCCGTCGCCTCCCGTGAAGAGATGCGCGATACCGACAAGCGCGAGACCCGCATCCTCATCCAGACCCACCCGGACGTACTTATCATCCCGCCCGACCCGCCGCAATTGCTCATCAAGCTCGGCCAGGTCCGCCAAGCCATTCACGTGGCCTACTATCGCCCTCCCGTCGAATCCAGGCGCACCTTCACCATCTTCACTACCTCTTCCTTCATGAAAGAGGCGGCCAACTCCCTGCTCAAGCTGCTTGAAGAGCCGCCCCCGTACACCTCTCTGATTCTGCTTACGGAGAATCCGCAGGAACTGCTGCCCACCATCCGCTCCCGCGCCGTGATTCACCGGCTAGGCGCCATTCCCTCTTCCGATCTCCAGGCCCTGCTCGCCCTACGCCGTCCCCTGCTCAAGTCTGCCGACCGCGCCCTGGCCGCGCGCCTCGCCGAGGGAGCCGTCGGCCGCGCACTCACCATCGACCTCGGCGTCTATCTTGCCAGCCGCCAGGATGCCCTCGTTGTGCTCAACACCGCACTGAGGGAACCCGACTATTCCGCGCTCTTCCACGCTACTGAAAGTTACCGCGCCGGCGCTGATGGCCAGGAAAAAACCTTCAACCTGTTGCGCGCTCTCAGCAGCCTCGTCGAGGACCTGCTGCTCATCGTCGCCGGAACCCCCCAGCTCATCCGCAATCTGGACATCGAAGCCGAGCTCACCCGCATGGCCCAGGGCCTCAGCGTCGACTGGATCGACTCCGCCTCCCACGCCCTGGTACAGGTCGAGCAGGGCATGCGCCGCAATCTCCTCCGTTCCCTCTCGCTCGACGCCATGGCCGTCAGCCTCGACTCCGGCCATTGATCCCGCCAAAAAAAGATGAATACGCACAAAAGAAGACAGTCTGAGCAGAGTGATAAGAGCTAGGATGTCATTCGGAACAGCTCTCAGCGCAGCAGGGGTGTGTCAAAAACCTATTCTGTGTAAAGTTGAAGGGAATCCGCGGAGTTTTTGATTTAATTTGGTTCTGCCGTTTGTTCCAGATCAATAGACAATGCCATTGCAAGGAGGATTCTTTGTCATGACGAATGAAACCGCTCTGATCTCCGCTCAGGCCTACACCCGCTACCATTCAGTCCGCGCCACGCCCCTGCGTACGTCCTCTTACGACGTTGATCTGACTCAGCAGCAAGAGCCTTCCCAACACCATGCCGAACTCTTCTACCTGCAAAAGCAGATCCAGTCCCAGACTCCCATGATCCTTGTCCTTGAAGACGGCGAGAAGATCGAAGGCTGCATCGAGTGGTACGACCGCAATTCCCTCAAGCTCCGCGGCCGCCAGAAGCTTCTCGTCTACAAATCCTCAATCAAATACATGTTCAAAGTCGGCGACCAGGGACAGTGATTCATAAGTGAGTGAAAACTGGAATCAGGAGTTAGGGATTAGGAAAACAGCCCACATCCCAGAAATTCCCTAGTCCCTAGTCCCTACTCCCTGCCTTCATCAGCCGGTCGCGAATCGCCGCGCCAATCCCTTCAGCCGGCGGCAGCGGACACAAAATCACCGTGCAGCCTGCGCCGTCCAGCGCTCGCAACCCGGCATACAGATTCCGCGCCATCTCCTTCGGAGCCGACCACCGTCCCCAGGGAAAAACAGCCGAGGCCCCCTCCGGCGCGGCCACCTCGCCCGGCAGCATCACGCCCACCTGCTCCTCTGGAAGGTCGAGTACAACTCCGGCCATCCGCGCTCCCAATTCCGCTAACTCACCCTCAACCAGCACCAGCCTCGCCCGTGGCGCATAATGCCGCAGTCCCATCCCCGGCGAAACCAGCGCCTCGCGCGGTTTTGTCTCCAGAACCGCGCTTTCGCGATACACCTCCACAGCCCCGGCAGTTTCTTGAATCTGTGCGCGTGTCACCGCCCCCGGCCGGTAGATCATCATCGGGCTGGTGTTCGGGTCCAGCACCGTGGACTCGACTCCATGTTCAGTCGGCCCCGCGTCCAGCACTGCATCGATCCGCCCGTCCAGGTCCGCCAGCACGTGGCCCGCGGTCGTCGGGCTGGTGTGGCCAAAGAGATTGGCGCTGGGCGCGGCCACCGGAACCCCGGCCCGCCGTATCAACTCCAGCGCCACCGGATGCGCCGGCATCCGTACTGCCACCAGCGGACGCCCCGCCGTCACCACATCCGGCACCGCCGCCGTGCGTTTCAGCAGCAGCGTCAGCGGTCCCGGCCAGTAAGCCTTCATCAGCCTGCGTGCCGACTCCGGAACCTCCTTCACCAGGCCGTTGAGCATCGCTTCGTCGGCCACATGCACAATCACCGGATCCCATGCCGGCCTCTGCTTGGCTGCAAAAATCCGCCCCACCGCCGCTGCATCCAGCGCATTCGCCCCCAGCCCGTAAACTGTCTCCGTCGGCAGCGCCACCAGCCCGCCGCCGCGCAAAATCTCTGCTCCGCACTCTATCGTTTTCCGCGCGTCTTCTGTATCGAGGTGCGCCGGGTCCACTATCAATCGCAGTGTCTTCACCTCTCCATTGTCGCCTTTTCGCCGCACCCTCGCCACCTGCCGTATACTCACTGCTGACGATGCCCATCGAAACCGAGATTAAATTCCGCCTTGATACTCTCGCCGACCTGGACAGCCTTACCCGGCGCCTCGAAGCCGCCGGCTTCACTCTGCAAACCCCGCGCGCCTTCGAGAGCAACGTCCTTTATGACACACCCGGCCGCTCAATGCGCGCCCGCACCGAGATTCTGCGCATTCGCAACTATGCCGGCCGCTGCACCGTCACCCACAAGCGCCTGCCCGACGACCGGCCCGGTGAAGACACCCACAAGCACCGCATCGAGACCGAAACCAAAGTCGCCGACGGCGCGGCGCTCGAGCAAATCTTCCTCTCCCTCGGCCTGGTCGCCGCCTTCCGCTACGAAAAATGGCGCGCCGAGTGGACCGATGGAGAAGGCCATTGCGTCGTCGATGAAACCCCCATCGGCAACTACGCTGAGCTAGAAGGCTCTCCCGCGTGGATTGACCGCGCCGCGGCCCGCCTCGGCGTCGCCCCTGCCCGCTACATCACCCTCAGCTATGGCCGCCTCTTCGATCTCTGGCGCGCCGAGCACCACTCCGCCGCCCAGGACCTCACCTTCGCCGCCATAGACGCAACTTCCAGACACTAATTGCTGGAATCTGTCTTTCCCGTCTCCTTGGTAATCAATTCCTGAAAATCAGCTAATGAAGCCCCCCTCATCGCCGATAACCTCAACGGAAAGTCATAACTTTGAGGTGTCTAATGAAGACCAATCGCTTTGAGTTTCATTCCACCTGGCTGCGTCGCGCCAGCCTCGCACTGATCCGGGCGGCCGCTCTTGCGCTTGTCGTGGCGCTGGCCATGCCTGCCAGGGCAACCGATGAGCGCGCCATCAAAACCCGCATTCCTCCCGCCTATCCAGAAATCGCCAAGCGCATGAAGATCTGCGGCTTGGTCCGGCTCGAGGTCACAGTGGACCCGGAAGGCAAGGTGACCGGCGTGAAACCGCTCAGTGGAAACAACATGCTGTCGATCGCCGCCGAAGACGCAGTGCGCAGATGGCGGTTCGTTTCCGCCCCTGCCGCCTCCACCGAGCAGGTGGCTCTCAACTTCACTCTTTAGCAGTCAGGGTATCTCGGGACGCGCAGAATGGTGTTCCGAGATACCCGCTCTGGCGGCCGGTTTCCGCCCACGGGGCTGTTGCTACTTCTGTCTTTCGCTGCTAAAGGTTCTGCCGATTCTTGGATATCAGGATAGACTAGATACTGTTGCACCCAGTTGGGAGTTGCAATAGAGCTATGCTTGGTTTAAATGATCCTCCCGGCGCCTCCGGCACTGGCGCATTATCCATCGCGCTGATCGGCCCGGATGAACAACGTCGTCAGGCAATTGCCTTCGCTCTGGCTGAATGCCAAGGGGGCACGGTTCGCGAGTTTTCTGCCTACCCCGCCGACTTCGAAGAGCTGCTCAAGTTACAAAAGCAGAATTACGATGTGGTCATCGTTGACCTGGACAGTGACACCGAACTGGCCTTCGATGTGGTGGAAAGCCTCAGTATTGATGACGTCACTCCCGTGATGGTCTACTCTGCGCAAACCAGTCTGGATTTGGCTCTTCGCTTCATGCGCGCCGGCGCCCGCGAATTCCTTACTCTGCCCCTCACCCCGTTGGATATGGCCAACGCATTGTCCCGGCTTACTGCCCGCCGCTTGCCGGTTCCCCAGGCCAGCAAAAGCACCAGAAAACTATTTGTCTTTATCGGCGCCAAAGGCGGCTGCGGAGTAACCACCATTGCCGCCAATTTTGCCATCGCGCTCGCCCAGGAATCCGGTATGAGCACCCTTCTGATCGACTTTGGACTCCCTCTCGGAGACGCGGCCATCAACCTCGGCATGATCACCGAGTACTCCACCGCAAACGCACTGCATGACCCCAGCAGGTTGGATGCCAACTTCTTTCGCTCGCTGCTCACGCAGCACAGTTCGGGATTATCCGTGCTTCCGGCTCCAGGCGAATTCTCCCCTATCATGCCCGCCCACGACGCCATCAACCATTTGCTGACCGTCGCAAAACAGTGCTTTGATTATGTGGTCGTCGATACCGGTTCAAGAATTGACTTGATGGACACGGTCCTCTTTGAGGAATCCGCCTGCATCTACCTGATTACCCAGGTCGGCGTTTCAGAACTGCGCAACTCCAACCGCCTCATCTCGCAATTCTTCTCTTCGCGCGGAGATAAGCTCCAGATCGTCCTCAACCGCTACACACCACATTCCCTGCTTGTGGATGACACGCAGATCACCAAGGCCCTTACCCGCCCCGCGCAGTGGAAGGTTCCGGACGATTATGCCACTGCCCGCCGCACGCGTAACACCGCAACTCCGATTGCCCTGGAAGACTCACCCATCTCCAATGTGATCCGGCAGATGGTCAAAGCCGCCTGCGGCGAATCAGGTGATCAGTCCGAGCCGCGACGCTCGCTCTTCTCAAGAATCTTTAGAAAGGCTCCCAAAGTTTCTCACGTCCAAGCAGCTGGTTCAGAAGAAAAGAGAAGCAAATTCTATCGGAATACCGGGTAAATCGTCGTGAGCCGTACCGCGATGCCGCCGCGCTGATAGCTGGATTAGCCTTTCGCTCCGCTTCTACTTCTCCGCTCCATGACACTTCTTGTACTTCTTTCCGCTCCCGCAGGGGCAAGGATCGTTGCGCCCCACTTTTTCCCCCGTCCGGCGCTGTGTGGGCTGGCTCGCGTCTCCGCCCGACCTGCTCGCCACATCCAGCTCCCGCTGCTTCTTGCGGTGGAATTCCTTCTCCAGTGCATCGATCGTCGTCGAGGGCTGCCGAGTGGCTATCGAAATCTCCCTCGGCTCCGCGTCCAGCGTCAGCGGATGCGCCGCGCTGGCTACCGGAGGCGCTTTGGGAACCTCTCGCCGTACCTGCGGCGGGCCATCCACCGGCTGACCGTCGTGGCCCAGAATCTGCATCCGGAAGAGGAACCGTGCCGTATCCTCCTGGAACTTCAGCATCATCGCCTCGAACATTTCGTAGGACTCCCGCTTGTATTCCACCAGCGGATCCCGCTGCGCATAGCCGCGCAACCCAATCCCCTCCTTCAGGTGGTCCATCGAAAGCAGATGATCCTTCCATAGTCCGTCGATCACGCTCAACATCACCATCCGCTCGTGGTAGCGCATGGTCGCCGAACTGAGAATCTTCTCCTTGGCCTCGTACTGCTCCTTCAATTTGTTGAAGATCGCCTCGCCCAGCTCGTGCCTGCCGAGTTCCAGCGGTTTGATCCCCGCCGCCGCAAAATTCATCCCGAAGTGATCGATGAGTTTCTCGTCCAATCCCTTCACATTCCACTGGTCCGGATGCAGCTTCTCGCCGGCAAACTCGTCCAGAATCCCGCTCAGAATCCCGCCAACATAATCCTCCAGAATCAGATCCTTCTGGTCCACGCCCTCCAGCAGTTGGCGCCGCAGCCCGTAAACCGCCTCGCGCTGCTTGTTCATCACATCGTCGTACTCCAGCAAATGCTTGCGGCTCTCAAAGTTCTGCGCTTCCACCGCCTTCTGCGCGCCCTCAATCCGCTTGGTGATCATCTTCGACTCGATGGGCTCGTCCTCTTTCATGCCCATCTTCTGCATCATCGTGCTCATCCACTGCTTGGCGAATATGCGGATCAGGTCGTCTTCCAGCGAAAGATAAAATCTCGACTCGCCCGGATCACCCTGGCGGCCCGCGCGCCCGCGCAGTTGGTTGTCCACGCGCCGCGACTCGTGCCGCTCCGTGCCCAGGATGATCAGCCCGCCCGCCGCGATCACCTGCTCGTGCTCTATTTGCGCCGACTCGGCGTGAACCCTGAAGACTTCGGCCCACTCCGGTTCGGCAATCTCAAACTCCTGCCCCTGGTAGTAGAAGCGCAGAAATCCCGCCGGGGCCATCGGATTGATTGCGCCCTCGGCCACGCTGATTGCCCGCGCTTTATTCTTTTTCACCAGTTCCTGTCGCGCCAGGAAATCCGGATTGCCGCCCAGCAGAATATCTGTGCCGCGGCCTGCCATGTTGGTCGAGATGGTCACCATCCCCAGCCGCCCGGCCTGCGCCACAATCTCAGCCTCGCGCTCGTGGAACTTGGCGTTCAGCACCACATGCTTGACGCCCTTGCGCTGTAAAATTCCCGAGAGCCGCTCGCTCTTTTCAATCGACGTGGTGCCCACCAGCACCGGCTGCTGCTTCTCATGCAGAGTGGCGATGTCCTCGGCCACTGCCCTGTACTTTGCCTTTTCGATCAGGTAAACCACATCGGGATTTTCCAGTCGCAGCATTGGCTTGTTGGTCGGAATCACCACGATCTCAAGCTTGTAAATCTTTTCGAACTCCGCCGCTTCCGTCTCCGCCGTGCCCGTCATGCCGCTCAGCTTCTTGTATAAGCGGAAATAATTCTGAAAAGTGATCGTGGCCAGCGTCTGGTCTTCCTTGCGGATATTCACGCCTTCCTTGGCCTCGATCGACTGATGCAGCCCGTCGCTCCAGCGGCGGCCCGGCATCAGGCGGCCAGTAAAGGTGTCTACAATTATCACCTCGCCGTCCTTCACCACGTACTCCACGTCCCGCTTGTAGAGCGCGTGCGCCTTGATCGCCGTCTCCACGTAGTGCTTCAGTTCCCAGTTCTCCGCATCGGCGATGTTGCCGATTCCCAGAAGCTTCTCGATCGTCTCCCAGCCCCGGTCCGTAACTCCAATCGTTCGCTGCTTCTCGTCCACGATGTAGTCGCCGGTAAGAAATTTCTCGCCCTCTCTGAGTTGCAAGCCAAGTTCCGCCTGTTTTTTTGTATCGCTGGATTCAATCTCCTCGCCCATCTCCAGTTGCGGCACAATCTTTCGCGCCCGCGCGTACTTATCCGTCGTCTGGTCGGTCGGCCCGGAAATGATCAGCGGCGTTCGCGCTTCGTCAATCAGAATCGAGTCCACTTCGTCGACAATCGCGTAGTAGTGCCCGCGCTGCACGCAATCCTTGATCTCAAACTTCATGTTGTCGCGCAGATAGTCGAAGCCGAACTCGTTATTCGTGCCATATGTAATGTCGGCCAGGTAAGCAGCCCGCCGCTCGTTGTCGTCCAGGTCGTGAACAATCACGCCGACGCTGAGTCCCAGAAACTCGTAGATCTTGCCCATCCATTCGGCGTCGCGCTTGGCCAGGTAGTCGTTCACCGTCACCACATGTACGCCATGCCCCGCAAGAGCATTCAGGTAGCAAGCCAGCGTAGCCACCAGCGTCTTGCCTTCGCCGGTCTTCATCTCGGCAATCTTGCCCTGGTGCAGCACCATTCCGCCAATCAATTGCACATCAAAATGCCGCATCTGCACCGCGCGCCAGCCGGCCTCGCGCACCACTGCAAAGGCCTCCGGCAATATCTCTTCCAGCGCCTCCCGCTCGGCCTCTCCCTGAGCAACCACCCGCTTCTCGGCAACCTCCCGCGCTTCGGCTTCGTGCCCCTTCGCCCGCAGCTCATCGGGGTTCTCAAACCCCTTCAGCCGCTCCGCCACCTGCTCCGCAATCCGCGCCTTGAACTCCGCCGTCTTGGCCCGCAGTTGTTCGTCGGACATTTGCTTCATGTCCGCTTCCAGCGCGCCAACCACCGCCACCAAAGGCATCAACCGCTTGATCAGCCGATCGTTCGCCGTGCCAAATATCTTCGTCAGAACTTTATCAAAAAACACAGGGTTCTCCGATTACCAGTGTAAATGCTGAGGGTTAGAACGAACGAGATGAGCCTCGTTCGCAGAAATGAGCCAGGGTGTGTGGCTGAAAACGCTCCCTGCCCCATCCTTTCTGTTTCTTTTTGCGGAAAAACCACGAACCCCAACTGGTCTGGCGGAGAGAGCAGTGGGCTTCAGCCCACTGAAAGAGCGTCAATAGAAAGCAGCCTTCAGGCCCAAATTCGACTTAAAATCACTGACTTTTCACACTTTTGGTCCGATTCCTGCTGGACCTTTCATGATTTTTTACACCCTCCTAACAGGACTTTCTTGCATATTGACCCGAAATTCCCCCGTTTGCAGGCTTGCAGGCCGTCTTATCACCCCCTTTTTGTACGGTTT
>Ga0224559_1001689_pt1 | contig 11952 bp, 8 predicted proteins | sample 714S33034metaG_FD_180676 | JGI IMG/M metagenome (GOLD analysis project Ga0224559, IMG submission 180676) | Peat soil microbial communities from Stordalen Mire, Sweden - 717 S3 30-34 | ecosystem: Environmental > Terrestrial > Soil > Wetlands > Peat | place: Sweden: Norrbotten County, Stordalen... | reverse complement strand
CAAGGTCGTTTACCCCTATGACACGTCGCCGTTCGTGGAGCTGTCGATCCAGGAAGTGGTCAAGACGCTGGTGGAGGCGGTCGCGCTCGTCTTTGTCGTGATGTTCGTCTTCCTGCAGAGCATCCGGGCGACGATCATCCCGACGGTCGCGGTTCCGGTCGTGCTGCTCGGCACCTTCGGCGTGCTCGCGGTGTTCGGCTATTCCATCAACACGCTGACCATGTTCGCGATGGTGCTGGCGATCGGCCTGCTGGTCGACGACGCGATCGTCGTGGTCGAGAACGTCGAACGCGTGATGCGGGAGGAAGGGCTCGAGCCGAAAGCGGCGACGCGCAAGTCGATGGGCGAGATCACCGGAGCGTTGATCGGCATCACCACCGTGCTGTCGGCGGTGTTCTTGCCGATGGCGTTCTTCGGCGGCTCGGTCGGCGTCATCTACCGGCAGTTCTCGGTGACGATCGTCTCGGCGATGGTCCTGTCGGTCGTCATCGCTCTGGTGCTGACGCCGGCGCTGTGCGCGAGCCTCCTACGGCGTCCTCAGGATCATGCGACGCAGAAAGGCGTCTTCGGCTGGTTCAATCGCCATCTGGATGGCGGCACGCGGGCCTACCGCAACGGCGCGAACGGGATGATCGCGCGCTCCGCGCGCTTCGTGCTCGTCTTCGTCGCCATCGCCGTGGCGATGGGCGTGTTGTATTTGCGCCTGCCGAATTCGTTTCTGCCGCAGGAAGACCAGGGTCTCCTGATCACCAGCGTGCAGCTTCCGGTCGGAGCGACCCAGGATCGAACGCTGCGCGTGCTCAAGCAGGTGACCGACTATTATCTCGCCAAGGAGAAAGACGCGGTGGAGGGGGTGCTCGCGACGACCGGTTTCGGCTTCAGCGGTCAAGGCCAGAACGTCGGCATCGCCTTCGTCAGGTTGAAGGCGTTCGACCAACGCAAATCGGCCAATCTGTCCGCCTCCGCCGTCGCCGGCCGCGCCATGATGGCTTTCAGCCAGATCAAGGACGGCCAGGTCTTCGCCCTCGCCCCGCCGATGATCCCGGGCCTGGGCAATACGAACGGCTTCGATTTCTATCTGCAGGACGTCAACGGCGCCGGCCACGACAAGCTGATCGAAACCCGCAACCGCTTGCTGGCGGCGGCGGCGCAAGACAAGCTGGTGGCCAACACGCGCCCGAACGGACTGGAGGACGAGCCACAGTACGCCGTCGACTTCGACCAGGAGAAGGCGAGCGCGCTGGGCCTGACGCTGTCGGAAATCAATACGACGCTGTCGACGGCTTGGGGCAGCGACTACGTCAACGACTTCATCGATCGCGGCCGCGTCAAGAAGGTCTATCTGCAATCGGACGCCGGTTTCCGCATGCAGCCGGAAGACCTTGGCCGCTGGCACGTGCGCAACGCGTCGGGCGTCATGGTGCCGTTCTCCGCCTTCGCTTCTGGACACTGGACCTTTGGCTCGCCACGCCTCGAGCGCTACAACGGCTCGGCCGCCGTCGAGCTCCAGGGCGAAGCGGCCGCCGGCGTCAGCTCTGGCACGGCGATGGATGAGATCGACAATCTGATGAAGCAGTTGCCGACTGGCTACGCGCACCAGTGGGCCGGACTTTCCGCGCAGGAGCGTCTGTCGAGCAGCCAGGCCGCCTCGCTCTACGCGCTTTCGGGACTGGTCATCTTCCTGTGCCTCGCCGCGCTCTACGAAAGCTGGTCGATCCCGCTCGCGGTCATGCTCACGGTGCCGATCGGCGTCTTCGGCGCGCTGCTGGCGGCGCTGCTGTTCGGCCAGACCAACGACGTCTATTTCAAGGTCGGCCTGCTCACCACGATCGGGCTGTCGGCCAAGAACGCGATTCTGATCGTCGAATTCGCGCTGGCGCGGCAGGCCTCCGGCATGGGACTCGTCGAGGCGACGCTCGAAGCCGCTCGGCAGCGTCTTCGTCCCATTCTCATGACGTCTTTCGCCTTCATCCTGGGCGTGGCGCCGCTGGCCTTCGCCAGCAGCGCCGGCTCCGGCGCCCAGAACTCGATCGGCATCGGCGTCATGGGCGGCATGATTGCCGCGACCGCGATCGGCGTCTTCTTCATCCCGCTTCTCTTCGTCGCCGTGCGCCGCCTGTTCAAAGGCAAGAGCAGCGGCGCCGCAACGCAGCCCGACGCTGATCGAGCGGCGGGGATGGCGTGATGGCGAACCGGCGAATCTTGGCCGATGTTTCGGAGTCGAGGATGATGGCGACGGCGTCGACAGGCAATCGAAAGGCCGCAGCGAATTCGCGCTCTCGCGCCCTGCATCTTGTCATAGCGCTGTCCAGCGTCGCGCTCGCCGGCTGCGCCGTCGGCCCCGATTACAGCACGCCGACGACCGACCTTCCGGCGCGTTGGGGGGACGCGAAGACGACTCAGACGCCGAAGGCGGCGAATCTGGCGCAATGGTGGCGTCGCCTCAACGATCCCGTGCTGAACGACCTCGTCGAACAGGCCGTCCAAGGCAATCTCGACGTCGCGACGGCGAAGGCCAAGATTCGCGAGGCGCGGGCCATGCAGCGAGAGGCGGTCGGCGCTTTGTTTCCGTCGCTCACGGGCTCCGGCTCCGCCACTCGCAATCAAGTCAGCTCGAATTCGTCTGGCAGCAGCGCCACGCCGGCGACGACCAGCGTCTACAATCAATTCAAGGCGGGCTTCGACGCCAGTTGGGAGCTCGATGTGTTCGGCGCCAACCGCCGCGCCGTCGAGGCCGCGACCTACGGGACCGACGCGGCCGAAGACGAGCTGCGCTCGACGCTCGTCACGCTGATCGGCGACGTGACGTCGTACTATGCTCAGGCGCGCGGCTACCAGGCGCGAATCGCGCTGGCGCGCCGGACCGCCGCCTCGCAGCGCGAGACCGCGGCCCTGACGCAAAAGAAGTTCGAGGCGGGATCGTCCTCGGCGGTCGACGCCGCCAAGGCTGTCGGCCAGGCCGCCACCACGGAGGCCGATATTCCGACCTACGAGGCCGCCTATGCGGAGGATGTTCATAAGTTGGGCGTGCTGCTCGGACGGGAACCGGCCGCGCTGTCACAACTTCTCGCGCGCGGCGCGCCGATCCCAGCGCCGCGCCTGCCTCTGCCGACCGGCATTCCCGCCGATGTCCTGACGTCGCGACCGGACGTCCGTCAGGCAGAACGCCAGCTCGCGCAATACACGGCGAAGGTCGGCCAAGCGGAGGCCGCGCTCTATCCCAGCGTCAGCCTCACCGGTTCGCTGTCGACGACGGCGCTCAAAGTCGGCGATCTCGGCAAGACCTCGTCCATCGGCTGGTCATGGGGACCATCGATCAACGTCCCCATCTTCAACGGCGGACAGTTGCGCGCCGCGGTCGACGTCGCTGACGCCCAGCGCGATCAATATGACATCGCATGGCGTTCGTCCGTGCTGACGGCGCTGCAGGACGTCGAGAATGCGATCGTCTCGCTGGCGCAGGAACGCGCCAAGACTCGCAGCCTGACCGAGGCGGCGCGCCGTTATGGCGAAGCCGCGCGCCTGGCGCGGTCGCTCTACGACGCCGGGACGCAGAGTTTCTTCGACCTGCTGGACGCCGAGCGCTCGCAATATTCGGCCGAGGATTCGCTGCTGCAAAGCCGCATCGCCATCGCGACGGACTACATCGCGCTCGCCAAGGCGCTCGGCGGCGGCTGGGACGGCGCGATCGACAGCTCGCGGCCGGAAGTGATCGACGTGAACACCGGGCCGCACATTGCAGCCTCGCAGCCTTCGGGCCAAGACGACCCTTCGGCCTCCGACGCACGAACCTCCAACCCTTGATCACGGCCCGATCGTGCTCTCGGCCAAGACCATATCGGTGAGATCGCGCTCTTCCGCCGACGCTTGACGCCGGCGTTACGGGGCGGGCGACGAATTGCGTAATTTCGCAGTTCCCTCCCGGTCAGCGCCAAACCCTTGCGGCCTGAACTGCTCCGCCCCTCGCCGCCCCACCCCAAGCCGGCGACCTTACCGAAGCATGGCCTTCCGAGCCTTTGGCTCTGTCGATGGCGCGCTTCGCGCGTCGCCTGCAGCGGGTCGTGTCACCCCGTAATGCCGCGAATTGAACCCACCGCCTTCGTGACGGCGAAACGAGATTGAGCGCCCTGTCGCCGCGACGCCCCTTCCTTGCCGTCGCAAGCGCGGATCCATATGATCGGGCATGCCCGTCGGCGAAATCATCATCGAAACGCAACGCATCGGCGCCATTTTGCGCGTCGCCGCCGTGGACGTCGCGACGGGAACCGAAGTCGTGTTCCAGGCCCCCACCACGGCCAGCCGCGCCTCGATCCAACGCCTTGCGGCCAGTAAGCTGCGGTATGTGATGAACAAGGACGCGACACCCAAGGAGTAGCGGTCTGCGTCAGCCAAGAAAGAAGGGCTCTGGCGCCGAGCGTTCTTGGGTTGCGGCGACTTTGCATGCCATCTGGCATTGCGGCATTGCGCACTACGGGAACGCTGACATAAATCCCCAAACGTATCACCCGTCGGTCCCTGCTCTTCGCCTCTTAGCCCAGCTGGTTAGGAGTGCGTAGGGAAGGGCGGCGGTTCATTCGAATAAGAGAATTATGCACGTTTCCCGTAATCCGGTCGGATCGGCGGATCCGCGAGGTCGGTAACCCGAGGATAGGCGAGGCGCCTTGAGGAAAGCGGTTTGAGGTCCCGAGGGAGGAAACAGTCTCCTTTCGGAGATCAGGAATCCGTAGGCCGCGACTCAAAGCGCCTTGTGATGGTGAGACCCTCGCCAGCCTCGTTCCTCATGGTGATCGAGCGCGAGTTCTTGCTTGAGTTCCTGATAGTCGCTCTCGATGCGCCAGCATAGCTTCGCCGTCTCGATCAGGCGCGTGATGGACACGTCCGCGGGCAAGGTCGAGAGCCAGTATTTGGTCGGCGCGCTTTCGCCGTGCCGCCATTCGATGAGCAACCGCTCCTCGTCGTGCGGCTGTCAACGCCACTAGTCGCGGTGGGCCGGCCGCACGCGCACAGCGGCGAAGCCTCGGACTTTCCGAGGACAGCCTGTTGAGGCTCCACACTTCCCAGCGATCGTCACGTCGCCCATTCTTTTCGCAGGATGGCGTACTGCATCGTGTTCTCGAATATCGGGACGCCTTCGTCATCCGTCACAAAAGATACGAACTCTCTGAACAGTCCCTCCCGCCTCATCCCCAATTTTTCACACAAGCGCTGCGAGGCGATGTTGTCTTCCTCTGCATAAGCGTAGAGGCGCCGGGCTCGCTTCACCGAGAACAGATGTTCGAAGAGAGCCCGTGCGGCCTCGGAGGCGAACCCGGCGCCGCCAAAATCCGCGTTGAAATTCCACCCAACGGAATATGTGTCGGGAGGCTCATGTATGCAGAACACGTCGCCGATCAGCCTGTCGGAGGTTCGCAAGCACACGGCAATATGCTCGTCGTTCTTGCTGCGCATTGCCACTTCTTCTTCCGCAGCACCGAGATCTTCTAACTTGAGAGAGAAGAAACAACTCGACCTGGGTTGGTGCAAATACGCAAACAGATCGGCCGCATCACCCTGTCTGAAATTTCTCAAGATCAGTCGATCGGTTTCGACAATGTCCATTCGAATTCCCTGTTGGGCTTCCATCAAGGAAAGAGATGCGATCCTTCGAAGCCAGCCAAACGGCAGCTCTTGCGATGGACACAGTCGCTTAAGGATATCATGGATTGGGCTCAATGCACATTGCGGGGACGCACTACTGGAGTGGACCCCGAAGTTGAGACACGGCTAATTCAGTGACAGGCTCCTTTGAAGGAGCCTGCAATTGAAGATGGCGCGATACCTTTCGATCGAAGAGAAGTTGGCTCTGCTGCGGCGTATCGAAGCCGGCGAGCGACTTGCGGCTGTGGCGGACGAGACGGGGGGCTGCGCAAGTCGCTTTGCGAATGCCGGGCAGCTTTTTGGGCGCACGGGACGGCATTACGGGGGCAATTCGGGCGTTGCGGAGGCAGGCGACGAATTGCGTAATTTCGTGGTTCGCGGTTCGTCGCCAAACCCTCGCGGCCTGAATCGCTTCGCTCCCCGCTAAGCCGTCGCCGCCAGGGAGACGAAACATATCCTATTTCCGCAAAGCCGCTTGCGAAGCGCGTCGTCCCGACAGGCCCCCGCCCGTCAGCCCCTCAGCGGCAGATCGCGCATCGGCAGGGTGACGAGGAAGCCGAGCGCGGCGAGGCAGGCGCAGGTCAGGAAGGCGAGGTGAAACCCGCTGACGAGGGCGGCCTGCGCCACGAGGCGCCCAGCCGCGTCAAGGCGGCCGGCGTCGCCCTGGCCGCGCAGCACGCCAAGCGTAACGGAATGTCCGAGGCCGCCGGCCGCGAGCCGGGCGGCGAAACGCGAGGCCAACAGCGACCCGACCAGCGTGCTGCCAAAGGCGCCCCCCATCGAGCGCAGGAACAGCAGCGCCGCGGTCGCCGCGCCGACGTCGCGGCGCTCCGCGGCGTTCTGCACGGCCACCAGGCTGGGCGTCTGGCAGAGGCCGATCCCGGCCCCTGCAACGAGCATGTCGAGCGCGATCAGAGCGTGGCTGGTCGCCGCGTCGACCCCGGCGAGCAGCAGGAAGCCGACGGCGCCTGCCGCAAATCCCGCAAGCATCAGCCCCTTGCAGCGGCCGATCCAGCGCGTGGCTTCGCCGGCGAGGAACGCCCCGACGATGACGCCGCCAAGGAACGGCACGATCAGCGCGCCGGCGTCCGAGGCGCTCGCCCCGTGCAGGAGCTGGAACAGCAACGGCAGCAGGAACGCCGCGGCGAAGATGCAGGCTGTCGCGAGGAAGCCGGCGGCGACGGCGAGCGACACCACCGGGCTGCGCAGCAGCCGAGGCGGCAGCAGCGGCTCGGGGGCGTTGCGCTCCTGCACGAAAAGGGCGGCGAACGTCAGCCCGGTCACGAGGGCGAGGAGAAGGATCGGCGGAGAAAGCCACGCATAGGCGTCCCCGCCCCAGCTCAGGATCAGCAGCGGGCAGGTGATGGCGATCGTCAGTAGCGCCGCGCCGGCGTAGTCGACGCGCGCCTCGAGCCGGCGCGCTTTCAGCATCTTCAAGGCCTGACTGCTCAGCACGAAGGCGGCGGCGCCGATCGGCACGTTCAACCAGAAGATCCACCGCCACGAGAAGGCGTCGGTGACCCAACCGCCGAGCACCGGGCCGGCGATGCTGGCGGCGGCCCACACGCCCGAGATATAGGCCTGGTATCGGCCGCGCTCGCGCGGGGCGACGACGTCGGCGATCGACGCCTGCGCCATGACCAGCAGTCCGCCCCCGCCGATCCCCTGCAACGCCCGGAAGACGACGAGCTGGGGAAGACTGCGCGCGAATCCGCACAACACGGAAGCGAAAACGAACCAGACGATCGCGGGCAGCAGCAACGCGCGCCGGCCGTAGAGATCGGAAAGCTTGCCGTAGATCGGCGTGGCGGCGGTAGAGGTGAGCAGGTAGGCCGAGACGATCCACGAGAGGTGGCCGTAGCTGTTGAGGTCCGCGGCGATCGCCGGCACGGCGGGCACGACTACGTTCTGGTCGATCGCCGAGAGCAGCATGCAGAGCAGGACGCCGGAAAGCACGCGCAACACCTGCCCGCGCGTGAAGGCTGGGCTGGCGGCGAGCGGCGACTCCGCCAACGTGGCGGCGGGAAGGGTGGGAATGGGAGCGGGAGCGTTCATGAAATCGTATGGCGCTCTGCATAATGCCCAAAGCGGCCGGAGCGCCGTCAAAACTTCGTGTGTGGCGATGAGGCTTGAGCCGCGAAGGGAGCGCCCCGTGCGCGTCTTATCTTCGTGACGCCGACAATGCCTTTGCCGGCGCCCAAACCCGGGTTATCCTTGTTTCATCGGCGCGACGGGTCGAAGCGGCGTCGGCCGTCGGAGGTCCCGCCGGAGGCCCGGCGGTCAAGGATGTTTCGGGCAAGCCGTTGAAATTGCAGAAGGCGCCGTCAAGCAAAGGCTTGACGAAGCTTGACATCGCTTGACAAAACTTGACGAAACTTGACGCGGCTTGACGAAAGCGCCGGCCAAATTTGACGGCCGTCAGCGGCGCGACGGGGACTGGATTGGGCCAAGCGGCGAAGCCGCCGTCGCGCAATCCGACGATCTGTTCCCGAACGCCAGGCCGTTCGGTCGAGGGCGGCCCGCGAGCGGCGTTATAGCATGCTCGGCAGGACGCGGTCGGGCGGGCGGTGACCGTCCATGAAGGTCTTGATGTTGATGATGACCTTTTCGCCCATGTCGTTGCGGCCTTCGTGGGTCGCGGAGCCGAGATGAGGCAGCAGCGTCACTTTGCCGGCGTTGGCCAGCGCGATCAGCTTCTCCGACACCGCCGGGGCGTGCTCGAACACGTCGAGGCCGGCGCTGGCGATCTCGCCCGCCTCCAGCATGCGGGTCAGCGCCGCCTCGTCGATCACTTCGCCGCGGGCGGTGTTGATGACGATCGTTTCGGGGCGCAGGTGCTTGAGCCGCCGCGCCGACAGCAGGTGATAGGTCGCCGGAGTGTGCGGGCAGTTGACCGAGACGAAGTCCATCCGCGCCAGCATCTGGTCGAGCGAATCCCAGTAGGTCGCCTCGAGGGCTTCCTCGATCTGCTGCGCGACGCGGCGGCGGTTGTGGTAGTGGATCGACATGCCGAAGGCGCGGGCTCTCAGCGCCAGCGCCTGGCCGATGCGGCCCATGCCGATGATGCCGAGCCGTTTGCCGGTGATTCGCCGGCCGAGCATCCAGGTCGGCGACCAGCCGGTCCAGCGCCCTTCGGGAATGACGCGCGCCCCCTCGGCGATCCGCCGCGCGGTGGCGAGGATCAGCGCCATCGTCATGTCGGCGGTGTCTTCGGTCAGCACGCTGGGGGTGTTGGTGACGGTGACGCCGCGGCGCAGCGCCGAAGTGACGTCAATGTGATCGACGCCGTTGCCGAAATTGGCGATCAGCTTCATCTGCTCGCCGGCCTGGGCGATCATGCCGGCGTTGATGACGTCGGTGATGGTGGGGACGAGCACGTCGGCTTCGCGCATCGCGTCGACGATGTCGCTCTCGCTCATCGGCTTGTCGTCGAGATTCAGGCGGGCGTCGAACAGTTCGCGCAGCCGCGTCTCGACGATGTCGGGGAGCTTGCGGGTGACGACGACGAGGGGCTTCTTCTTCGACATCAAGCCCTGTCCTCCCCGCCCTTTCCGCCGCCGGCGGCGGCCCGCCAGATTTCAACCACGTTCGTGCGCAATAGCAAATGCCTTAACGTTCCGTTCAGGACGCGCCCCGCAAATGGAGAGTCCCCGGCTGTGAGCCGCGGTCCGACCGTCGCGCCGGGCGTCGCCGCGGCCTCTCTAGCAGATGGCGGGGCAAAGACAAGGACGCCGGCGTCGCGGCTTCGTGTGGGTGGGGCATGATCGATTTCTTGATGGCGTTGCATGGGCCGCGCGCGCTGCGTTTCGTTCTGGCGGCGATGACCGCGCTGTGGGCGACGTTCGCCGCCGCCGATACGGTCGGCACGGTGACCGGCCTGCCGTTGCCGCGCTACGCCAGCCTCAAGACCGACCGCGTCAATTTGCGCGAGGGCCCGTCGAAGGACCACGCCACCAAGTGGGTCTACCAGCGCGCCGGATTGCCGGTGGAGATCACCGCCGAGTTCGACATCTGGCGCAAGGTGCGCGATTCTGAGGGCGTCGAGGGTTGGGTGCTGCATTCCTTGCTCTCCGGGCGCCGCACGGCGCTGGTCGGCGTCGGCAAGAAAGGCGCCGTTTACAAAATCTTCGGCCTGCCGCGCGGCGGCGGCGGCGTCGCCGCCACCCTGCAGTCGGGGGTGATCGCCAATGTCAGGACCTGCGACGGCGCCTGGTGCCTGGTCGACGGCGACGGATACAAAGGCTATATTGAGCAAGTTGCGCTGTGGGGCGTATATCCTAACGAAAAGATCCAGTAGGCGGCCGGCGCTGCGGCCGCGACGATAGGCTGCGAAGAGACTTTGGACGCGTTCGACGACCAAGACTTCGGCCAACGGGCGCGTCGACTTCGAGTGGACACCCTCATTTGGCTTCGCTGGCTGGCCATCGTCGGCCAGACCGCGGCGATTCTGACCGCCCATTACGCGCTCGGCCTGCAATTCCCAGTTTTCTACTGTTTTTTGTGCGTCGCCGCCTCGGTGGTGGTCAACGCCGGCCTGCGCGTGCGTTTTCCGGTCAGCCATCGGCTCGACGATTCGTGGGCGGTCTACGTCCTCGCCTACGACGTCGCCCAGCTCGCGGCGCTGCTGGCGCTGTCCGGCGGCCTCGCCAACCCGTTCTCGTTCCTGTTCCTCGCCCCGATCATGACGGCCGCCGTGGCGCTGCCGCTGCGCCGCACCTTGATCCTGCTCGCCTTCGCCCTCGCCTGCGCGACGGCGCTGCAATTCTGGAACGTGACTTTGCGGTGGCCCGACGGGACGGCGTTCGAGCCGCCGTCTCTATACGTCGTTGGGATGTGGATAAGCATCGCCGTCAGCGGCGCCTTTATCGCCATTTACGGCAGCCGGATCGCCGAGGAGGCGCGCCAGCTCACCAGCGCGCTGACCGCCACCGAGCTGACGCTCGCCCGCCAGCAGCACTTGAGCCAGCTCGACGGCATCGCCGCCGCCGCCGCCCACGAATTGGGCACGCCGTTGGCGACCGTCGCGCTGATCGTCCACGACCTCGCCGCCCAGCCGCAGCTCGCCGCCCAGTGGGCTGACGACCTGCGCCTGGCGGAAGAGCAGGTCGCGCGCTGCCGCACGATTTTGCGCAAGCTGGCGTCGCCCGACACGATCGCCGCGGCGTCGATGGAAGAGACGACGCTCGGCGATCTGATCGAGGAGATCGTCACGCCGCACCGCCTGCTCGACGTCGCCATCGAGGTCGAAAGCCAGGGAACGCCGCCCGAGCCGATCTGCCGGCGCAACGCAGGGTTGATTTACGGCCTCCACAATATCGTCGAGAACGCCGTCAGCTTCGCCGAACGGCGGGTGCAGGTCGCCGCCTCCTGGAACGCCTCCGAAGTGAGGATCGTCATCGCCGACGATGGTCCGGGCTTCCCGCCCCAAGTGCTCGGGCGGCTCGGCGAGCCTTACATTTCCACCCGCGGCGGGGCGGCGCGCCGGCGCGAGGACGAAGCGGCCGGCGGCCTTGGGCTCGGCCTGTTCATCGCCAAGGCGCTGCTCGAAAGGTCCGGCGCCGTTCTTGGGATCGCCAACCTGCCGGCGCCGGGGTCCGGCGCCGTGGCGACCATCGTCTGGCCGATCGAAAAGTTCGAACAGGGTCGACTACCGCTTCGACAGGCGCTAGAGAGTTAAGATTATGGCCAACCGCAACGAGACAGCCGAACCCGAAAGGGACTCCCTCAGCCCGCCGACCGGAGAGCCGACGGCGCTCGACAAGACCCTATTGATTGTCGACGACGATAGACCCTTTGGCGAGCGACTGGCGCGGGCCATGGGGTCGCGCGGCTTCACGCCGCGGGTCGCGATCAGCGTCGCCGAGGGGCTCGCCGCCATTCAGGCCGAAGCGCCCGCTTTCGCCGTCATCGACCTCAAACTCGGCGACGGCACCGGCCTCGACGTGATGAAAGCGCTCAAGGCCAAGCGACCGGACGCCAAGGCGATCATCCTCACCGGCTACGGCGCGATCGCCACCGCCGTGGTCGCGGTCAAGCTCGGCGCCTACGACTATCTCGCCAAACCGGTCAACGCCGACGAGATCGTCGCGGTGCTGACCGCCGAGCGCAGCCAGCACGTCGATGGTCCCGAGCATCCGATGTCGGCCGACCGGGTTCGCTGGGAGCATATCCAGCGCGTCTATGAGTCTTGCGAGCGCAACGTCTCGGAGACGGCGCGCCAGCTCAACATGCATCGTCGCACCCTGCAGCGGATCCTCGGCAAGCGCGCGCCGCGCTGACGCTTTAATCGGCGCCGCAAATAACCACGGCGATCAA
>Ga0224559_1001688_pt1 | contig 11967 bp, 11 predicted proteins | sample 714S33034metaG_FD_180676 | JGI IMG/M metagenome (GOLD analysis project Ga0224559, IMG submission 180676) | Peat soil microbial communities from Stordalen Mire, Sweden - 717 S3 30-34 | ecosystem: Environmental > Terrestrial > Soil > Wetlands > Peat | place: Sweden: Norrbotten County, Stordalen... | reverse complement strand
CGAGGATCGACGAGGTTAAGGAGATTTACGGGCTTGCGGGTCCACCACAGGCATGACTCGATACCGCACCTGCTGAAACTTACAGCTAATCCAGGCAAAGGTCACTTCATCCACGTGCTTCGCGCAGCAGTTCGGCGTGTTCTCGTTGGTTCTCGCAACAATGGTGAGTTCGGATCTATCGAATTTAGCTCCGGTCCCAGGCGCCTGAGCGTCGTACTTGAATTCCGCACTCTGAACCAAGGCACCGCCCCTGATCTCGAAGAGCAAAACGTATCCATCGGGGGAAGAGCTCCCTCCAAAGTGGGTAAGGTCTATCGACACTAGAGCGTGTTGCGGCTGTTCATTGCTTACGTCGAAGAGCCACACATTCTGCACGTCAGCATCGACGCCGCCGAACGGCCTGTCGCGATGACGGTATCTCCCGTCTCTCAATTGAATCCACTCACCGCCAAGATGGTATTTGAGATTGCCGAAATTCAAGGCCTTCAAGGAGGACACGTGTACCGAGTATGCGAGAGCGTCGGTGCTCACATAGACACTGTTGCTCTGGGCGGTGGCGCGGCCAATGAGGACGGCCGACAGATAAAAGGCCAATGCAGCGGAATAGATGAGCCTCTTCATTCACCACCATCAGGGGCGCGGTCGACACCAGGCCGGCTCCCGCCCGCCGGCGGAAATACCCGCAGCCGCTCCACGCGCCGGTCGGTGGACGCAACCACCTCCATGCGCAAACCAATCGGCTCCAGCAGCACCACCTCGCCGGCCAGCGGAATGCGCCCCTCGATTTCGCTCGCCAGGCCGCCCAGCGTCGTAGCTTCGTACGCAGCATCCAAATCGCTCAGGCCAGCCGATTCGCCGAATAGATCGGCTAGCTGATCCACGGGAAAGCTGCCCGGAACCACCCACACTCCGTGAGGCTCGCGCTGCGGATCCTCAATCGGCGTCTCGACCTCGTGCTCGTCGCGGATGTTGCCCACAATCTGCTCCAGCAAATCCTCAATGGTCACCAGGCCCGATACGCCGCCGTATTCGTCGATCACGATGCGCATGTGCTGCTTCTCGCGCTGCATCTCGCGCAGCAGCTCGTAGCCGCGCTTGGTTTCAGGCACAAAAACCGCCGGCCGCTGGATGCTGGCCACCGTTCGCGTGCGAGCCTCTTCATCGGCAATCTGCAACAGGTCGTGCGCGAAGGCGATGCCGGTCACGTTGTCCAGCGATCCGGAGTACGCCGGAATGCGAGAGAAGTTGTGCTCGCGCAGTTGGTTCAGGAACTCCTCGAGCGTGATCGAATCGCGCACCGCAAAAACCGCCGGCCGCGGAGTCATCACTTCGCGCACCAGCTTGTCGCCAAATTCGACAGCGGAACGCACCAGGTCGCGATCGCTCTCCTCGAGAATTCCCTCTTCCTCGCCGGCCTCGAGTAGCGCCTCCACATCGACTGCAGTCTCTTCTTCGGCGGTTACCGGCTCCTCCGCCAACTCGGCAACAGAGAAAAAGAAGCGCACAAAAACGGTGATGGGCGACATCAGCCACAACAGCAGACGGATGGGCCACACCAGCCGTCCCGCCCAGCGGCCGCGCGTGCGATTGAACAGCAGCGAAGGCAGAAGCTGGTTGCAGAAGATCACCACCAGCACCACGCCAAGCACCGCCTGCGCAATCTCCGCGTACGAAGGCGGCTGCCCCAGGTGAGGGCCGCGATCGAAGAGAACCGCGCCGAATTCCAGCGCGATAATGCCCAGCGCCAGTTGCTGCAGCACCGCCGCGGAGATGGCCGCGTGCTCACGGCTCAAGCCGAGTTGCGGCTCGACGAGCTCCTCCCATGCGTCGAGATTTTCTTCGATCTCGTGCGTAAGAATCTTGCCGAACTCCGAGTAGACGCGGCTGATGTAAGAGGCCAGCGTCTCAACCGCGGCCAGCAGCAAGACCATCACGATGGCAAGCGTACTCATGGGCGAGCGCTCCGGCTGGCGTTCGCGTGCGAGGATTTCGCGGCGCCCCTCCGGGGCACGGAGACATTTTGCGCTATCACTCCCAGGGCCGCGCTACGCTTGCTCTCCACCCCAACGACAACGACCCGTCGTTGGGGACCCCGGCCCTGGGCTATTCTCGATCCGCCCCTCCGGGGCGATTGGGCTGCGGTCTTCGCGCGCTCGATCAGCCCCTGCGGCAATCCCAGCCGCCCGCGCAGCAGCTGTTCGCGCCGCGCCATCTTGCCTTCATCGGTCTCGTGGTCGTAGCCGGCCAAATGCAGCAGCCCGTGCAAAATCAGGACCTTGATCTCCGTCGACAGCGAATGCCCCTGCTCCGCGGCCTGTCCCATCGCGGTCGTCACGCTGATGGCCACGTCACCCGCGATCTCCTCCGAGCCCGGACCCTCCGCCGGAAACGACAGCACATCCGTTGCCTTGTCTTTGCCGCGAAACTGGCGATTCAGTTTGCGAATGGCCGCATCCGTGGTCAACAGCACCGTGACCTGCCCCTTCAACCCCACCGCTTGCTGCGCTTTTGAAAGAAAGCTCCCCAGAGTGCGCGCCGATGGTAGACGAATTTCCTTTTTTGCAATTGGGGCGCCGGGCGCAACCTTGCGCACCGCCGAATTTGATCGCGGCGCGGGGGCAGACTCCAAATCTGGATCGAGAAGGATCATCATGCTCAGGGCCGCCGGAAGTGGCGGATGCGCGGCCCCTGTAGCTCTCCATTCTACGCTATGGTTGGATGAGCGCCGCGATGGTCCTCATGGGCAGGACCAGCCGCATCGAATCCGGCAACTGAAGGAATCCATGCGCCGCGTAGAACTTTACCGCCCGTTCGTCGATCGCGTCAATCAGGCGGTGACTCTCTCCCGCGCGGAGCGAAAAGCCCTCTCCAGCCGCTCATTTGCTTTGGGCGGGTGAACGAGAGCTTCAAAGAAAGCCGCGCGGTCGCGCTCGGAGAGGAGAAGACTCTGTTGGAGGTCGATCACAGCAGTTTGCGGCATGGGGTTTCTCCCTGGTTTCCGATCCGATACCAGTCTAAGTCCGATGGGAGAACGAAGCAATCTGGCATCCCACCCTAGCCGCAAAAACAAAGACGCGGCGAGGGTGGGGCACCCGGCTGCAGGATTACGTGGAGGCCGCGCTTTGGTATACAGGGCCGGGTGCCCCAGGTCCCGATTTTGGGACCTGGGATTCCAATCAACTCGGTGCGCGAAATCCTTGGTTGACGGTTATTGCGGTTTTGCCAAATGCTGACCAGTCGTCTGCTGCCGGTCCTGGCGCGTCTCCGGCCCAACCTCGATGGCCTCGCCCATCGCCAGCGGCAGCTCCTGCTGTTGCGGCTTGGCCGACTCGTAGGCGCGCACAATCCGCTGCACCAGCGCGTGCCGCACCACGTCGCAGTCCTCGAAGTGGCAGAAGTGAATGCCCTCAACCCCGTCGAGTATATTGATCGCGTCGAGCAGCCCCGACTTGCGCGGGTTGGGCAGATCGATTTGCGTGATATCGCCCGTGATCACCGCTTTCGAGTTGGCGCCCATGCGCGTCAAAAACATCTTCATCTGCTCGATGGTGGTGTTCTGCGCCTCGTCCATGATGATGAATGCGTCGTTCAGCGTGCGCCCGCGCATGAAAGCCAGCGGCGCAACCTCGATCGCATTTTTCTCCAGCATCTTGTCGACCTTCTCCGGCTCGAGCAGATCGTAAAGCGCATCGTAGAGCGGGCGCAGATACGGGTCCACCTTCTCCTGCAGGCTTCCGGGCAAGAATCCAAGCCGCTCGCCCGCCTCAACCGCCGGGCGCACCAGCACGATGCGGCTCACCTTCTTTGCATTGATCGCCGCCACAGCCATAGCTACGGCCAGATAAGTCTTGCCGGTACCCGCCGGGCCTACGCCGAAGACCATATCGTTCTGTTCGATGGCCTCGACATATTTACGCTGGTTGATCGAGCGCGGCTGCACCGTCCGCTTCACGCCCGCCGAGCGCTGCTTGCCGCTGTCGGAGAGCGAGCGAAGCGTGGTCGCCGCATCAGCCACCACCAGGCGCAGCATTCCATTCAGCTCCCCATTGTGTGGATTCACGCCCTGCTTGCGCAACGCCTCGAAGTCCTGGAAGATGCGCTGAACGCGCGCCACGCCCTCTTCCGGTCCAGCCACGTGCACGGCATCGGAGCGAAGATCGATCCGCACGCCAAGCGAATCTTCCATCAGCCTGAGGTTTTCATCGCGAGTCCCAAACAGGGGCTCAAGGTTGGGCGTGATCTCCAGAGCGATCTTCAAAGGAATCGGCTGCCTCCAGTGCTGCGTTGACGGGTTGAGGTGAACCTCTCGGCTTTGAAAGGGCGCGGTTCCAACCGCGCCGGCCGAGCGAGGGATCGAATCCTGGGCACTACACGCTGCGGAAAAACTCGATTCCAACTCCCGAATGTGTCAGGGCGCGACTTTAGTCGTGCCGCAAACACAACAAGAAAATCATGGGCTTTAGCCCCTGCTGGATGCTCTCCGCAAAATCGATTGTCGGGTGTTTTCTCCGCGGGCCGGCGCGCGTCAGGCACGGCCAAGCCGAAGCTCTGGGCCCTGGGGCGAAACCGCGGGATGGCATTGGCGACCAAATCGGGTATCTGCGCTTGAGAGTAGCGCCAACCGCCTGATGAGTCAATCCACCCAACCATGAATTTTGTTACGCCCTGTGCCTTTGCGGATACCCGCGGGCCGCCGCATCCCGATGTTGCGCCTCCACGGGCGAGTGGCCCACATCTCCATCAACCTCCAAGATTGGGTGCCCCAGGTCTCGACTTTGAGACCTGGGATAGCAGTGGCCTCAACGCCGGACTTCTTTCACACTCGAACGTCAATTCAAGCGAGATTGCCAATGCGCCTACCTAGAAGTCGATCGGTACCCTTTGGTCGGTCAGCGTTCCCCGCCTGCGAACCTCGCATTCGCCTTGCGTAAAATAACCGTCCCACGGTGCACAATGGTTCATAGAAGGGCAAAAAGGGAATCCCGGGAAGCTGCTGATACCCCCTCCCCCTCCTAGTCGCAGTATTTGATGCAAACAAAGCGCTTAGCTTAATTCGATCCGCGAGAATCGGTCATTTTGCACTCCAAAACAGGCCAAATCTGCCCAATTTTGAGCCGAAATCGCTCAAAATCACGCTACTCGAACTGCGCAAATTGACCCGCAATCCGATTTCCCGTAAACTAAGTAATTGCGAGGGATGCGGCTCGACAGGCATTCTGTGCCGCATCTCGCTCAGAGATTCTTCAGACAAGGAAGTTTAATGGCAAATCATGTATCGGCGTTGAAGCGCGCCCGCCAGACCGTAACCCGCACCGAAGTGAACCGCGCCAACCGCAGCCGTGTGCGCACCAGCCTGCGGGCTCTGCGCGAGGCTCTCGCCAAGGGCGATGTCAAGGCTGCCCAGACGCAGTATCGCGAGACCGTCTCCACCCTCGACAAAGGGGTGCAGAAGGGCATCCTCCACCACAACACCGTCTCCCGTTACAAGAGCCGCCTGAACGCGCGCCTGAAGACCCTGGCCACCGCCAAGGCCTAGTTTCGCGAAGTTCCCGAGGCTCCAAAACCGATCGAATCAAACGAACAGCCGGGGTTAACCTCGGCTGTCCTTGTTTTTTGGAGCGAGCCGAAAGTCGGTCTTGCGATCGTTTGATCCAGAAAGCAACCCCAAGGAACCAATCGAAGCCTTTCGGCGTCAAAGCAGATAGGAGCCGAGGGGAAGAATGTCGCTGCCGTCGCCATCAACATTGCCACGCCCTGCCGATGCGGAGTTGGCTTCTTCATTGGCAAAGCTGTGGCCGCATAGAGAGCACGAGTCGAATAGCATCAAGAATCTCTTTTGCTGCGTCGGCCTGCACCGGTGGCGTCCGTTGGATTTGAGCGAACTCTATCCGGATAAGGAAGTCCGGTATTGCTTTTGGTGCTCAAGGATCAGAGTCGATGGGATCGTCCACGACCCGTAACAGTCCTTCTGCGGCAATCTGAGTTTCAGCTTCTCAGGGTACGGGATCGACGGTTCCTATAGGGACGCTGGAGTTGCACGAAGCGATCCGGCGCAGGCCCATCCATCCGCCCCTGGCAATGCCGTACTTGCGCACAGCTTCGACGGCATAGCTGGAACAAGTCGGCGTGTATCTGCAGCGGATGAAGCGGCCGGTCAGGGGATGAAGATAGCGATGGTAGCCGTCAACAGAGGCGGCAAACAGATGCACGCTCACCTGGTTTTCGGGTGGACGCATCGCGTCCGCCCCAAAGAGCACAGCTACGACCAGGATTGCCGCCAGCCAAGGCTCCGGTCTGCCACCCCAGCGACAAGGATTGGTTGCCGGGGTGGCCGGCTTTAGGAACCGATGCCGCAATGTGGGCATTTGACGCTAGCCTGCAGGCGCTTGTTGCCGCAGTTGGGACAAGACACAAGGTTACCTTGCGGTCGCGAGAATATGTAGATCACAAGGCCGATGAGATTCAGGAAAAAAACCAGCGCCATCCAAAGAACCGCGCTGTCCATGCCGCGTGCCTTCGCGTCGCGGGCCACCCATACCAGCAAGGCAATGCTTATTGCAAAGAAGGCAATGGGAATGAAAATGAACGTGCCGCAACAGCCGCAGGCCGCCGCGCCACCCGCTGGATTTCCCGCGTTGTTCTGCGCGAAACAAGCAACCGGAGCGAGCAGAAAAAAAGCAGCCAGCGGCTCAACGAACTTCTTACATGTATGCATAGCTCACAGACTTTCTGAAGTGGAGTGATTTGGCAGCCAATGGTACGGGAGGAAGCGAGAGATGTCAAATGGAAAACGCAACGCGAAGATAAGCTATAGCAACTCGAAGATTCCCGCCGCACCCATGCCTCCGGCGCCGCTCACTGGCTTAGAACTCGTAACGGGCACTGAATACGGGGTAACGCCCCATCTGGTCGGCCTTGATGATTGGCTCCCCGCTGCTGTTGGCGCAGCCCCACCCTTGCTTGCAGTCGTTGAGCCACAAGTAGCCCAGCAGGTTGCCGCGGTTCAAGACATTTTCGGCGCCGGCGTGGATGTCGAAGACACCCTTCCGGGCGTGGAAGCTTCGTTCCAATTCCAGATCCAGGCGGTTGTACATCGGACCGCGGAGAGCGTTGATCTGTGTCACGTCGTAAATGCCTCGGTTTTGTTCATTCGAGTCGGCGAGATCGAACGGCGTGTAGGGGCGGCCGCTCGCGGCCGACTCGCGCAGGTCAAGCTGGAATCCCAGCGGAAGGCGAACATTGCCCGTGGCATTGCCAACCACCGGGATGTCGTAGTTGCCTCGCCGCCGAATTCCATCGAGGGCGCGGTAGGTAGTCTGGGAGCGGGAAAACGAGATCGTGCCTCTCACGCGGTTTCCCCAATGTGCGCGCAGCGCCAACTCCAGACCGCGGGCCTGAGCGGTTCCGGTGCTGGTAAGCGGAAGCCAGACAAACGCCTGCCCCAGCGTGTCCACCAGGTTGGATAACATCAACGCCGGGTACTCCGTGGAGACGGCTTCGCGCCGATAACTCTTCCAGTAAGTCTCGGCGTCCAGAGTGCCCCAGTTCGCCTGCCAGAGCCGCATTCCCAGAGCCTCTTGACGGACCAGCGTGGGACGAAGTCCGCGATTGCTCGTGTAACTGATCATGTTCATGAACGGCGGCAGTTGCGACGAAATGTTGAAGGACCCATGAAGACTCTGCCGGGCATTCAGCCGAAAGACCAGCGAGGCGCGTGGGTCCAGCGCATAACTGGCGGTTATGGCGAAGGTCTCGGCACGCAAGCCGGCGAGGAGTCTCCAGCGCGTGCCCCAGCCTCCCTCGGCCTCAACAAAGGAGGCAGTTTGGCCGGTCGAGAAATTGCGATGGAAGGTTACGGCGTCGCTGCGCGATGCATCGGCGCTGAAGGGCGATAACTGGCCGTTGAGCTGGGATACCAAATCGTTCGCGGTGGTCAAGTTAGCGCTGCCGCCCACCGATATCAGCCATCCGCGCAGGTCGGATCGCAGCGCATATTTCAACGCCGACAAGCTGTTGAGCGAGTCCTCGCTATAGGACGGCAGTAAAGCCGCCGGATGGCAGACCCCGTTGACAACCACAACGCCTAACTGTTGCTGCTGGCCTATGTTCTGGCGCGTGAGAGAATAACTCGCCGTAAGATCGGCGGTAACTCGCGGCGAGTAGTTATGTCCCCAGTCGAGCCCCTCGCTCGTGCGCCAGCCGGAATACTGGGTCTGAAAGATGCTGGTCGCCCCCCACGATTGGCAGGGCGTCATTTTGATCGAGTCTGCGCCGCTCAGGCTCAACACTGAGACGGTGTCGCGATCGCTGGGGTGAAGCTCCAGGCGTGACATGCCGTTCGTATACGTGGGAACGCCGTTGATACCGATATCGTTGGTCACCAGATTCAAAATGCTGCGGTGCCCCGAAATCAGCACACTGCCCTTATGGGCCAATGCTCGCTGAAATAGGCCGCCCGCGCCCGCAATGCCCACGGATACATTTCCGCTCTGGCGCTCATTTCCCTGCTCGCGCGTGTGTATTTCGATCAGCGAGGAGAGACGGCTGGAGTATCCAGCATCGTACCCATCGGACCTCATGCTCATGCCGCCAATGGCCGTGGAATCGATCATCGACGTGAACCCGCCATTGCTGCCGGAAAGCGAAAAGTGATTGACGTTCGGAATCTCGATGCCATCGACAACAAAGAGATTCTCTGTAGGATGGCCGCCCCGCACCAGCACATCGTTGTCCAGGTCGGAGTTCCAAACCACGCCCGGCAACACTTGCAGATAGCGGCTAAAGTCTCCGTAGGTTCCTGCCGATGAAAGGATCTCGGCCTGAGTTACTTTTGAGATCGGCCCCAGCGCACTTAGCACACCCGGATCGTCGGCAAACACGTGCAACGTGGTAGAAACTCTCGGCCGCGCGACCGGAGTTGGAGTAGTGGTTTCGATGGTCGCTTCTGAGCCCGATTCGGCCCCAACGGGGATCGCATGGGCAATCTCCTGCCGGGACTGCGCGAAGAAAACCGCGGGATGCACTGCAAACACGCATACCAGAGAACAGATTGCGATCGTTCGGCTCAAGGTCACTCCATGCACGAGATTTAGAGGCCGATCGCACATCGGCGGAAGAAGGATGCCAAATGCCAACAAGGCAGATCGGCGTGTAGGGGTCTCCCGCGCGCCAGTGAAGAGCTATCTCGAATGCATAATCGAGTTAGGACTCTCTAATGAAGTGTCGTTTGAATTAGGAAAATATGAAATATCTCGACTGCGCGCGAATAAGTAATGTATGTCTTGTTTCGCTACACTTCTAGCCAACAGTCGCACCGCCCGGATTCACGGAAGTAAGCATATTGGTAACTAAAAGTAACTCTGCATGGAGGCCAGGAGGAAGCGCCGGCTTTGCAAGCGCCGAGCAAGTTAGTCCAGCAACTCAAAGATTCCCGCCGCGCCCATGCCGCCGCCCACGCACATCGTCACCATGCCATATCGAACCTGCCGCCTCCGCATCTCGCTCAGCAGTGTCGCGGTCAGTTTTGCGCCCGTGCAGCCCAGCGGATGGCCCAGGGCGATGGCGCCTCCGTTCACGTTGATTCGCTCGGCATCGAGATCCAGCTCGCGGATGACAGCCAGCACCTGCGAGGCGAATGCCTCGTTGAGTTCGATCAGGCCAATATCGTTCAGGGTCAGGCCGGCTCTCTTCAGCACCTTGGGAATGGCCGTGATGGGTCCCATGCCCATCTCCTCCGGCAGGCAGCCAGTTACTGCGTACGCAACAAGCCGGCCGAGCGGAGGAATTCCCAACTCCCGTGCCCTATCTCTCTCCATCAAAACCACGGCCGCCGCTCCGTCTGAGGTCTGCGAGGAGTTGCCTGCGGTAACCGAGCCCTGCGCATGGAAGGCCGGCTTCAGTCTCGCCAGCGCTTCAGCGGAGGTGTCCGCGCGCGGACCTTCATCGGCGGAAAAAACCTGTTCCGTGACAACAGTCTTCCCAGCCTTTGCTCCCGGAATCGAACTGGTCACAGACACCGGGATCAACTCATCGTTGAAGCGCCCGGCGGCCTGCGCGGCCAGAGCCTTCTGATGGCTGCCGAGCGCGAATGCGTCCTGATCTTCGCGCGAGACGCCATAACGGCGGGCAACGCGCTCGGCGGTCAGTCCCATGGTCAGCAGCGACGCCGGATAATGCTCGGCCATGTACGGATTGGGGCTGGGTTTGAGGCCGCCAAACGGCAGCAGGCTCATCGATTCCGCGCCGCCCGCCACCACCGCGCGATCGCCGCCGGCGCGAATGCGCAGATCGGCCAGCGCAATCGCCTCCAGCCCTGACGAACAAAGCCGGTTGACGGTGACGCCAGGAACTTCGACCGGCAAACCCGCGCGCAACACGGCCCAGCGCGCTATATCCCAACCTTGTTCGCCCTCCGGCTGGGCGCAGCCAAGAATCACGTCGTCGACTTCAGCTTTGTCGAGCGCCGGTATCCTCTCGAGAGCCGCGCCCACGGCAAGCGCCGCCAGATCGTCCGGGCGGGTGGTGGAAAGTGCGCCTTTGGGGGCGCGGCCAACGGGAGTGCGAACGGCGCTGACGACGACGGCTTCCGGCATGAGAGGTGCTCCTTAGACTAACCTAATTCGGCAAATCGACAAGCGTCCAGGCGTTCTTCGCGTAGAAATGATAGACGGTGCGCCTGTCGACGACCGAATCTGCCAGCGCGTCGTGGTCGGCGAATGCAGGCCGATGCTCCATCCCCGACTGAGCCTGATGGATTCGCTCGGGCGATGCGGGATCGATGCCCCAGTTGAAGCCGAGCACGCCGGTCGCGTCGTGCACTTGCAGGCGCACGGTTTCCGGCGCCGAAGCCAGCACGACAAACTGCGCCGGCGTGTCACTGAAGAAGACCAGCAGCGAGACAGTCCCCTGTGCCGAGCACAGCACCGCCCAGTCCGATGAGCCGGCGCGCTCCAGGCTGGCATGGACCACATTTTCCGGACGATGCGCTTCGTAGGTTTGCGGAATCAGGCAACTGCGCCGGTTCAGAAAGCCCACGACCGTGGCGGGAAGCTCGGGAAACGAACTGACCGGCAGCCGGCGGATGAGGTATGGAGTTGAATGGCCAGCCTGAACAACCTGGCCGGATTCGGTGAGCTGCGATGGTCTTTGCTCCGGCGCGGGCGAGGCTCTCTGCCCTCTCGCCGGGGCAGTTGCCATCGCCAGTGTCGCAGCCGTGACCAATATGGATATCGCAAACTTCATGGTCAATTCCGCAGCGGCTTGCCGGTCTTCAGCGTAAAGGCAATCCGCTCCTGAGTTTTCCGTTCGCCGGCGAGAGAGAGAAACGCCTCCCGCTCCAGGTCAAGCAGGTATTGCTCACTCACCGGAGTGCCCGCCGTTACCCGCCCGCCGGCAAGTATATACGCGGCCCAGCGGGCAACCTTCTGATCGTGTTCCGAGGCATAACCGGCTTCGCCCATCAGATAGACTCCGGTCTCCAGCGTAGCCAAAGCCGCGGTGCCCGGAGCGGGAATCTGCGTCCTCGGCTGCGGAGCGGCGTATCCGGCCTGGGCGAGGGTTGCTGCCTGGGCCTTTGCGTCGAGCAAAAGCCGCTCGCGATTCATGGTGATGCGGTCCGCCCCAGCCAGCAGTCCCAGCGAACGCGCCTCGGTGGCCGATGTGGAGACCTTGGCCAGAGCGATGGTCTCAAACGTTCGCCTGAGCGCCGCAACCATCTCCGCCGATTGGGCAAAGCGCGACGGCGGATCGCGCGGGTCGGTCGGCGAAAGCGCAATGGCTTGGTCCACGGCCCGCAACAGCATCTCCTTGGTCCCGCCGCCGGCGGGAATCAGACCCACGCCGGCCTCGACCAAACCGATGTAAGTCTCCGCGTGAGGCTGCCGGCGCGCGGCGTGCAGGCATATCTCCGCGCCCCCGCCGAGTGTGAGGCCAAACGGCGCAACCACCACTGGCCGCGGGCAGAACTTG
>Ga0224559_1001687_pt1 | contig 11969 bp, 10 predicted proteins | sample 714S33034metaG_FD_180676 | JGI IMG/M metagenome (GOLD analysis project Ga0224559, IMG submission 180676) | Peat soil microbial communities from Stordalen Mire, Sweden - 717 S3 30-34 | ecosystem: Environmental > Terrestrial > Soil > Wetlands > Peat | place: Sweden: Norrbotten County, Stordalen... | reverse complement strand
GACACGTTACCAACCTGTCATTGAGAGTGAAGGCGGCCGTCTCTATCGTTTCCGAGGCGCGCATCAGCCTCTTCCTGCATAACAGGTAGATGACGGATGCGAGCAACAGGATCAGCGCCACCTGCTCCAGTTGGAACCTCGCCTGCGTCAGTCCGATACCGACCATGACTGCGCCCAGCAAGGCCAGGATCCAACTCAAAATCAGGTCGAGCTTCGGGCTTAGCTTCTCCAGTATCGAATGCTGTTCGATCAGACATTTCCCCTTTTGAGCAGGTAGATCACCGACACGATCCCCATAAAAACAATAAAGGATGGGAGCATATAGAGCGCCCTCAGCCTGTAATTCCTCGCAATATACAAGATCTGGTTCCTCACCGAGTAGTAGGCGTAAGACATGAAAGGAAGGCGACAACCGCCGGATGGGTAAGTATAGTGATAGAGAATCGATTTGGGCGCAAACAGTAGTTTATATCCTTTTTTTCTGAGCCTAAAATTGTACTCGGCCTCTGCAAACATATAATTTCCCGTGTAAACTGTTTCCTCAAACCCACCCTCCCCGGTGAACACGCTCCTTGGATACAGGGAGCACGCATGCACATCAACGACTTCCTGCACTGCTTCAAAATGTGGAGAATAGTTGTTGGAGATCAGACCGGTGAGGCGATCTATTTTACAGGGCTCTACCATGCCTGTAAACCTTATATCCTTGATGTAATCAAACAATTTCCTTTGAAAAGCAACCTGGTTCTGTTTATGGACTTGAACCAGGCTGGGCGTGACGGCGCCAACTTTATAGCCATCATTATTGAATGAAAAATACGTTTCGACAAGGATCTGGATGCTGTCAGGTTCTAAAACGATATCATCTTCAATAAAGAAGACCAGATCCCCTCTAGCAACAGCAAGCAACTCGTTTCTGGATTTATGAAGACCATGGTGGATGGAGTTTCTAAAATACCGGATCCTGGAGTCCTGTTCCTGAAATTCTTTAACGATTGCTTGAGTATTATCATCAGAGCAATCATCACAGATGATCAGTTCCCAACTCGTGTAAGATTGTGCATATAATGAATTGATGCAATCCGGTAGAATACCTGCCCTATTAAAAGTGGGTAGGAGCACGGAAACGCAGTTGTTCATTTTTCCTCCAGCATATCAGCTAGATCTAAAAAAATATTTTAACAGGATATCGGCAGATTTAACTATTCCTTTTAACTCATGCAGGCCATTTTTACGTAAAATATTATTCAGCAGCACGGGAACATAAGAAATATTTAGATAATATTCCTTGAGCGCCCGATCTACATAATGCTCTATATCGCTCTTGCTGAAATCCGGGTAATCGATGATGCATTGCTGCAATCCGTGGCTATCGATCGAATCCTCGAGATTATCGACCAACAAATAGCCGTTTTCCTTGACCCACTCGTAGAATTCGGTTCCAGGCATGGGGGTGGCCACGGCGAACTGGACGATGTTCGGCCTGATCTTCTTGGCAAAGGCCAGCGTCTGTTCGGCTGTCGCTCTCGTCTCTCCCGGCAATCCGAAGATGAAATCGGCCAGGATCATCAGCCCGGCCCGCCTGGCGTCCCTGGTGAATCTCTCGCTGTCCTGCGTGGTGATCCCTTTTTTGATGGCTGCCAGTATCTGTTCGCTACCTGATTCGTAGCCCACGACCAGCAACCGGCAACCGGCGTCCCGCATTTTTTTCATGGTATCATAATCGAGGGTCGCCCGGGCATTGCAGGACCAGGTAATCCGCAGCTTTCTTCTTCTGATCTCGTCACACACATCGGCAATTCTTTTCTTGTTGATAGTAAAAGTATCATCCTCTATGAATATCTCTCTCACTTCGGGCATTTCCCTGGCCACGTACTCGAACTCATCCACAACGTTACCGACGCTGCGCGCTCTGTACTTTCTTCCCATCAACGTCCTCGGCCATGAACAGAAAGTGCAGAGGTTGGGACAGCCCCTCCCGGTGAAAATCTGCACCATCGGGTGGAGTGTGTGATTGAGAAAATAATCCCGGGGATCGAGACAATCTTTATATACTTTTGCCACAAAAGGGATCTCGTCGAGCTCGTCGGAAGTGCTGAAATCCCTGGTGGGCGTGGTGATTAATGAATCGTCCCTCTTAAAAGAGATGCCTTCGACAGTATCCAGATCCACTCCCGCTTCGAGGGCTTGGGCAATGTCTCTGATGGTGAGATCGTATTCGAACCTGGCCACAATATCGACGCCATTATTCAGGATTATGTCCGGAAATTGTGAGGCCGGCGGCCCGACCAGGACCGCCACGGCGCCGGTAGCCTTTTTCAATTGACTGGCTAGCCCGATATCGTTGGTCAGGCTGGCGAAATTGGAGTCAACGACTATCAGGCCCGGTCCAAAGGCCTGTGCATCCTGCAAGACTTCTGATATGCCCCAACGACGCGCCGGGGCATCCACCAATCTCGCTTCGTACCCCGACTGAGCCAGTACCCCGGTAGCATACGCCAGCCAGATCGGATACCAGTACGTTCCCCCGCGGGACACCCCGCCCTGCCATCTCGTGCACCTGAAGAAACGCTCCACGGCGACACCTGTAGCAGACAGGTAGGGGGGGTGCAACAGATAAACCTTCATCTAGAATGCCTCGTTTCTGGTTGATTCCACCTTGTCCCATAATACTGAGACCCTGCCCGTCAGGAAATCTTTCCAGGCCAAGAGGACCAGGTATTCATTCAAGAGCACATATTCTATGGTTTGGAAGACCCCACCCATTGCCAGCCTGTTGCCCGTTCCCTCCTGCCCACGGCTCGAAGTCAACCGGGTCAACAGCAGGAGCAATGACATGAACACCAACACGCTCAGGGATAAATGGAGCAATATGAACAGGTAGTGCCGCGGCATCAAATAGAGGTAAAAAAGAAAAATCATGATCAGAATAAAGGGCGAGAACATCGGCAGAATTTTATGAGAAGGAAATATCAACCCCGCGTACCAGTTGCGAGGCACTGCCAGATAACCCAGGTAATTGAACAGGCATTGTATTGTGCCCAGAGCGGTCCGTTTTCGCTGCTTGATCTGATCTGCGGACGTGGTGGGCGCCGGTTCATAGACTACCGCCCGGGGTTCATACTGAATTCTATAACCACTTTTTCGCAATCTCACGCACATGTCCAGGTCTTCTGTGATAGCCTCCGGGTTTGCCGAGATCAGATGCTTCCGCCAGGCGCTGATCTCGCCGTGGAAAGTGCAGGCAGAATCCAATATCGCCTCGCCGCAACGCATGATGCTCTCCAGGCGCCAGTAAAACTGCGTCGATGCTGCCAGGCGATTGTCCTGATTGGCCACCACATATCTGCCGCCTACCGCTCCCACTCCGGCATCTTTGAAGTGCAGCATCATCTCTCTCAGAACTTCTCGATCAAACAGGGCATTGGCATCAGTTACCAGAACAATCTCTCCTCTTGCAGACTGTCTGCCGAGATTGATTGCCGATGCTTTGCCCTTTCTGGAACCCTCTCTGATCAGCGAGACGCTGTAACCGCGTTCTCCAGGACAAACATTTCTATAGCCTTCGACAAGATTGGCGGTGCAGTCAGTCGACCCCGAATCGACTACAATCACCTCATACTTTTCTTTTGGATAATTCAGCGCAGCCAGATTGTCCAGCCTGGCAACAATATTGCCGGCCTCATTGAATGTAGGCACGATCACGGAAACTGAGGGCTGAAATGAGCGATCCCTCTGTTCCGGTTCTGAATGCCTATAGATGACCAGCATCAACAAAGGGTATCCAACGAATTGCCAGATCAACAGCAATGAAAAAAATGTGAGCAATACGCTTATGATGATCATTGAGCAACCCCGTCTCAGTCGTTGATAATGTTGCAGTTCTACCGGATATTGAGCAGATCTGATTCCTTCGCCAAACACCGCTCCACATCAACGACACTTCCAGGATATGTCAGTCACACCTGTGAACATCCACACGTCTTCCGGCTATTACCGCCGAATGGGCGCTGCCTCGCTTATCAGAATTTAATTCTATCTGAAATCTCTGTCTGATCGTTGCCATAGCTACACTTAACCCGTGAGCAACCGGGTTGATCGTCGAGCTCTCCCCATGATAGATGACGGTGATCGGCACTTCCACCACACGCAACCCTAGCTTGCGGGCCTTGATAATGATCTCGGTGCTTATCGGCATGCCTTTCTCCTGCAAGGGCAGCAGCAAGGCGAGTGCTTTCTTGTTGTAGGCCCTGAAGCCACTCTGGGCGTCCGACATTTTCATCGAAGAAAAAACATTGTAGAGACCGGTGATGGCTTTGATGCCAAGCTTACGGTAGGCAGGCACTCTATTGTTATTGTTCAGGAAGCGGGAGCCAATAACTATATCTGCTTGCCCGGCCATGATTGGTCCAATGATGGCTGGAAGATCTTGAGGGTCATGCTGGCCGTCGCCGTCCATGGTCACTACAATATCCGCAAACAAGCGATTAGCAGCATCAAAGCAGGATTTTATAGCTTCTCCATAACCTTTATTAGGCTCATGCAAAACAACATCGGCCCCGGCCCGGGCTGCGTATCGAGATGTCCCATCACTTGATCCATCATCTACCACTACAACCCGATCAACGTACTGCTGTGTCTTCTTGATGATCGCTTCAATATATCCTGCTTCGTTATAGGCAGGAATGGTGGCCAATATCCTTGGTTGCGACGGCGATTCAACGGCAACATTCATTGCTCCCATGGCTTCACCTGCTTCAGCGAATGTCCTGTATGCAATGTTCTTATTCTTCAGATAAGGCGTTATCCCCTGCAAGGTCTCATTTATTTTCTTTATCAACCCTATTTTTATCTTCTTTAGACACATTTCCTTTTTTCCAGATGCTTCATCAGCCATCGGTTATTCCTGGCAGTTGCCTGCTCAGTGCCTTTCTTGCAATCCGCACCCTTCCCTCTGTTCAATGCCTGCCTGACCGACCCTTCGGTACCAGGCGTCCGGCCTCGCCCATTCCGAATCAACCCCTCTTCTTGCTTAAGAAATAAGAAAATGGATATTTACTTAACATTGTTATTTTTGCTATACTTCTCTTATACAACAAGCCTCAAGTAAATCCACGCCCATCTTTCCCAATCTGCGGCGTTGAGACTCTAGCGCCATCTGAAAACAAAAAGAGGAATGACGTGCATGCAAGATCAACCCCTGGTTTCTATTATTACACCCACGTATAACCATGAACAGTTTATCGGACAATGTATCGAAAGCGTTTTAGCTCAGACTTATACCAACTGGGAACAAATCATTATTAATGATGGATCTACTGATAAAACAAGTGAAGTGATTAAAACATATAATGATCGACGTATCCGCTATATTTATCAGGAAAACGTTGGCATATGGAAATTAAACGAGACCTATAACAAGGCACTGGCGTTAGCTAACGGGGAGCTCATTGCTGTGCTTGAAGGAGATGATTTCTGGCCACCTGATAAGCTGGATGTACAAGCGCCGTATTTTGTTAATAGAAATGTGGTCCTTACCTTTGGCAAACTAAATGAAACAAATACTAACGGATGTGCTATTGCCACACATCCTAGAAATTGGAACTGGTTTCCTCAGGAACGATCTGATGTCATCGAAAAGTTGATTTTGAGCAATTCCATAGGTGCTTGTACGGCTATGTGCCGTAAAAGCACATTATATGAAATCGGAGGTTTTCAGCAGCATCCTTCCCTTCCCGCTGTTGATTACCCAACCTGGTTGGAATTAAGCTTAAAAGGGGATTTACTTCCTATAGACCATATACTAGGGTGTTGGAGAAGGCATGATGGACAAATTACTGATCGTATTATGGTTAAACCGCAGATAGCAGAAAATCGTAGTGAAATTCCCATTAATTTTTTGGATAAAGTAAAAAGGGAACAGATATATTCTATTAATTTGACATCTTCTGAAATTCAGTCTATCTATGACAATGATAAAGCATATGCATATTTCTTTTTAGGAAGAGAAGAGTTAACTAAAAATAATTGGCCTGAAGCCCGCAAGAATTTTAATTATTCTCTAAATAAAGGAAATTGTATATTACGGCTTGGCTCATTAGTAGGATTACTCTGTGCTTTGACGAGAACCGATATGGAATGGATGGTTAAATTATTTCATAAACTTACACTCAGCAATGTAAAGTATAACCCGGACATTAGACTCCAAAACCAGAAACAAGAGAACCCCCGGCATTAACCCGGAGGCGTGCATGATCGCCCGGTCACAATGAACTGCGAGACATGACGGGAGTGGAGTGGAAGGATTGCTGACAGCAGGGTCGTTAAATGAGCAGGAAGTCGAGAACGACGGCACGTTTCAGGACGGCGCTTCGAACAGTCAGTGCCCGGCAGAAGGCACTGTTGTTGCACCCCCGCTGGAGCATGCGCCCGGAGACGGCGCCAGACGACGGTTGATCTGGCAAGGGTTGCTGATTATCGGGATCATGGCTGCAATCGCCTTCTGCGAGTATATCTTCGCCTATAAAAACGTGGCCTACGGCATCATCATATCCCTGGTATTGGTAGTGATCCTCTATACACTCCTGACCGTGAGTCCGCTGAGCGACGAACTGGCGTCAAGCATCGAATCCATCACCCTCGTGCCCCTGTACATACTGTTCACCTCTTCCCTGCCCTGGTTCTTCGTCCACCAGTACTTCCTGCTGCCGGCCGTCTATTCCTGCGTCCTCGCTCTCTGCTGGCTGCATATCTACCAGAAACAACTCGACCTCAAGCAGACATTCGGAGCAATTCCGGGGGGCCGTCAGCTTGTATGGCTTATTCCGGCAGGCGCCCTGATCGGCGTGAGCCTGGGATTCGTGGAGTACGTGATCCTGAGGCCCGCGCCCACTTACGGGCATGTCACCGCCGTTGAGATCGTGGTGAACCTTCTCTATATGCTCTTCTTTGTCGGCCTGGGCGAGGAGTTGCTGTTCAGAGGCTTCATCCAGAGCGACCTGTCCCGGCTCTTCGGCTGGCGGTGGGGCCTCGTCCTGGCCTCATTGCTTTTCAGCATCATGCACCTGACCTGGCGCTCGGTTCCCGAACTGTTCTTCGTGTTTGTGGCCGGCCTCATTTTCGGGTCGCTGTACCTGAAGACCAGGGGCCTCTACCTGTCGATCCTGGTGCATTGCATGAACAACGTGGTGCTGGTGGCGGTGTACCCTTACATAGTCGGAGCCGCTTTCAGTTACAGGGTGCAGTTATGGGTCTGGCAGCGGTTGACTTCGATCAATGCCAGCACTTTTATTTACCTGTTCCGGAGATGATGGAACACTTGCCTCTGCCTGATCGGGATCCTGCCGATCGTGCGCCAGGCTGCGACCGGCATGGCTGCAGTCGGCATCCGGCAGACTCAGCCTGGTTGGATGCCCGATGACGATCCTATTTCCCATTCTAAAGTTTCATCCGAATAACAGGCTGATCGAAGCGTAAATCCGTAATAAAAGGGCCGGCCACTTTTTTTCGGTGGCCGGCCCTTTTTTACTTAAAAACCATCAGTCGTGCTCAAGATCTACAGCCGCTGCCAGGGAAGTCTATCTGCAGGAAGAGTGTGATGCTGGCCGGTGGATCGTTGTTGCTGTCAGCGACAGTGACAGCCACGTTATACATCCCGATGTCGCCCGGGGTGCCGCTGATCACATTGTTGCTGAAGCTGAGGCCAATGGGCAGAGTGCTGCTGTCAACGCTGAAATCGTAGGTACCCGAGCCGTCGCTGGCATAGACATAGTTCGTGATCGCCTCGCTGGTGTAGGGGACGTTCATCATGCCGTCGGACAGGCTAGCGCCACCCGCAGTAAGGTTCAAGACTGATTTTGTTTTAAAACTGAACACAGCGCCGTAGCTTGTTCCTTCGGTGTTCGCGATATAGACCGTGTCATACGCCTTGAAGTAGTATTCTGTGTTTGCCGTCAATCCACTCGCGGCATAGGCAAAGTGGCCGGTCTGGCCGGTACTACCCGCCGGAACCTGCGTCCAGCGCGCCTGATCGGTGCTGTAGAGGAAACCGCAGGCGTTGATATCCACCCCGCTGCTGCCTGCGAGGCTCCCGTTCAGGGTGGCGGATGATGCGGCGATGTTGGATGCGTCATCAGTCGTAACGACATTGCCAGCATAGACGCTGTCGGTCACGCTGCTTGAGCTCGAGTCGTCAAGGCTATAGACGCTGTCGGTCACGCTGCTTGAGCTCGAGTTATCCCCCACGCTTGTCGACCCCGGTTTGATACTGCCCGCAACGCTGTCGGACCCCGAGTCGCCGCTGTTATAGACGCTGCCGGACACGCCTATGGAGTTGTCGGCGCTGTAGACCGGCGGTTGATTGCTGTCCGTAGCAGCACTTGCCGGAACGACAGCAGGAAGCATGCCCATCAACAACATGGCTATCATGGTCACTGGAATGAATATCCTTTTCTTCAACATTTTTTATCCTCCTTTCCATTCAGCTATCTAAAAGTTTACGCTTTTAACGGACTGTATAGCGCCAGGTTGTGATCAGACTTTCGTTCGAATATCCCCTCCTTAAAAACACTGTTATAGTTATAGTAGGCTTATTTCCTTTTTATGACAGCTCTCGTAATATGCAGAGCTTTTCCAAATTTCTCATAATTATGATTACGTTCAACAGAAAAATAGAAATCCCTTCTTCTTAATAAAAAAAATATTAAAACTATTTAATTTTTTCCATCTTCCCGCCACCCATGTTATATCTCTCTTCTCCCCGGCCATACAGCCTTATCGCAGTCCCCTGGCCTCCATATCACCCCCGGCGGGGTTGACTTCAAGCAAAGATAGACCCGAATAAAATAATATTTTCAAAAGAAGGAATATCAGATAACAGGTAGAATAATACTTTTATAGTGACGGGTCTAGGATATTACCAGATTCTTGGATGCTATCGCAGCGTTCTGCCTGAACATTTTCCTTCACTGTACAATTAGCGCCCCTGGCTTTATGTATCAATGACGCAGTTTTAAAAGTTCGAAAGGAGGAACAGGAGTGCGGAGAAAAATTCTGGACGTCTGGTTGGTATTGTTGACGTTATGTGTCCTTACGCTGTCGCTGCCCCTTCAGGCGTGGGCCGTACCCAACTTCAATGTCTGGTACAACAACGGCGCTCTCAATGGAAGTGCTGCAAATTGGAATGATTGGACTTGGTCGTATAAACAACCTCCAACTACGTCAGACTCGCAAGGCCTTCCATGCTTCAACAGCCATTACCCGCGGGTCTACACCTTTGGGGATTTTGAAGACATGGATTTAGATTCGACTGACGAAAAGACCAGTCCAGTTACAATTAATGGAAAGCAGTATAATGGATGTACGTTTAAGATTGCCTATTACGATAGCGCTGGCACTAAAGTACAGGAAACCGACAATTTAAGGACTGATGATATCGACCCTTATAACGTCGGTGATGGTAGCAGCGATCCAGAATTCGCCCAATGGTGGCTAATAGGTGGTAATTATAAGGATTCAGATCCCTATGAGCTATATTATACCTATGGTCAGGTTGACTATGATCTCAATACGCACAAGAATGCCAAGGCGGGCATCTGGCATGCGGTGGTGATGGAAGAGGACGACACGATGCCTGCAACGTATCAGGGTAATTCCTGGAACGCCACCAGTACCTATGACTCCGGCCGCTATGTGAGTATAGCCGCCTTCTATGTAGAAGCGAGCGCCATTCCCGAGTTCCCGTCTGCGGCGGCGACAGTGGCGGTAGTCGGGTTCTGCGCCGCCATCTACTGCTGGTTGCGGAAGAAGCGGAATGTCGCTCCGGCTTCTTAATTGAAGGGGAGTTAGCAGATGTTGAAGGCGCCACGCCTCACAATAGCCTATATCGTCTTGCTGGGTGTGCTGGGTGTGCTGCTGGACATCACCTTCGTGCATCCCCTGGTCAACGGTCAGGAATACAGCGCTGTCCAAAACGAGAGCCTGAGCAAGACCGATCAGGGCTGGACGCTCGACTTCACACTGGTCAACCCCTTTCCGAAAGAGACGGCTTTCGAGATCATGGTGGGATTGAACAGTCAGCAGCCGACTCAAGACGATGTGACCATACCCTCGGGCCACAGTTTTGACTTCGCAATGCCGGTTGACGCCGATCAGGTCAAACAGAGCTCGAAGCTGCTGGTGGGAATTTACAAGGAACATTCAAGCACTCCCTTTGAGCAGGAAACTCTTTATTTGACAAACGCCAACTACTCGGAAAAGTCCCCCACAAAGCGTTCGGCATCATAATTGTCCAGCACGCCCAACTCCCTAGGTCGAGAGGTCTTTATTTGAGATAGGAGATGATGGCTTGTGGATGGAAAGAAGCGGCTGAGCAAAAGTGTCTTCAAACTCGTTGTTGTCCTGCTCAGCATTGTCCTGGTGGGCACTTTCTGGCTGACTACCCGGGAGGCGCGGCAACCGGTCAGTCTGACAGTGATGCCCGAAGCACCGCGGCTGGGTCAGCCGGTGCTGGCGTCGTATTCCCTGAACAATCCTCGCGCCACCGACCTGGTCACCCGCTATCAGTTCTACGTCGACGGGACATTGCTCAGGGAGGGCATCACCACCATACCTCCTCTATCCAGCAAGACCTACCAGTATAGCTTTGCCTCTCCGGTCAAACTGGGAGACAAGATCAACTTCGACGTGGTCACCAGTTCTGCTCTGGGCAACTATGACAAGGAAGCCAGCCTGCCGCCGTTCCCGCCGCAGATCGCCAGCAGCTTCATCTCCTTTGCGTCTTTTTCCACGACCGTGATGAGTTCCATGGTCACCACCGCATACTACAACGGTAACTTTACCTCCACTCTGGGCTTGAATACCGGCCTGATCATCTCCGTCTCCCTGATCTTTCTGCTGATCTGTCTGGAGTTGGCTGGAGTATCGTTGGAACACCGGGTCAGTACATCCGGCCCCCTGTCCGGCGGGTTGCTCATGCTGCAGAAGTTCAGGTACCGGTTCTCCACCCTGTCCTGGATCCTGCTGATCATCTTTATCGGCATAGTCTATACGAAGATCGTGATGATGGGCATGTGATAGGGATGAACGGATCTCCTGCCTCGCACCCGGTACGCCCATTCTGAGGCAGGGATCAGTCCCCTCTCCCAATATAGCCGCAGCTCTCTGATTACACAGGTCGGCATTCAGATTATCAGCATGGAGTGCGATTCACATCAAACCGATAAAAACTCGAATGATCTGGTGGGGAGCAGTCAGCGTTACGCTGGCTGAGTTCCTGCTGGCCCGGACAAACTGGCGGATGTTGCTGGCCACCCTGTCCTACAACTATATTGTAACATCCAATAACGTGGCGCCATGGGGGGTGCTGGCGCTGGCCGCCCTCATGCTCTATCTCAAGCGGAAACAGATCCGGGCAGCCATGGACAACCGTCCGGCGCCCGTTCTCGTGGCTGCCGGCCTGGTGATTATCTGCCTGGCTTTTTTCATCCCCTTCAGGCAGCCTTTCTGGTTGTTGCGTCTGCTTACTGCCTCGGTGGGTGTTTTTGTCGTTATTTTTGGATCAGCCGCAGCGATCCCGCTGCTGCTGGTGGGCGCCTATGCCTTCATCATCGGTTATCCCCTACTGGTGCAAAGCTACCTGGAAGCAGGATACTCCGACACGGCTATGGCGCCGTCTATCTGGCTGCTGCACCTGTTCGGCCTGCACATCGTTGCCGCTGGGCAGACGTTAACATTCCCGCTGCCCTCGGGTATGCCGATGCAGGTATCTGTTCCCAGTTCCTGCGCCGGCACCGTCACCATGGCCGTGTTTGTGGTGATCTTCACCTTTATGATGCTGGACCTGCCACTCTCCCGGAGGCAGGCGATTCCCGTATTTCTGTTCGGGGCGGTGGGTACCTGGCTGCAAAACGTGATCAGGATCGTCCTCATCCTGTGCAGTGGCTATTTTTTTGGGGAAGACGCCCTGTGGG
>Ga0224559_1001685_pt1 | contig 11979 bp, 5 predicted proteins | sample 714S33034metaG_FD_180676 | JGI IMG/M metagenome (GOLD analysis project Ga0224559, IMG submission 180676) | Peat soil microbial communities from Stordalen Mire, Sweden - 717 S3 30-34 | ecosystem: Environmental > Terrestrial > Soil > Wetlands > Peat | place: Sweden: Norrbotten County, Stordalen... | reverse complement strand
CAGCCGCATGGCCAACCGCCAAACCGCCAGCAGCCCCACCGCCGCTGCCATCAACACCGCCTCCCGCGTTACCTCGGGATAAAACCCTGAAACCTTCCACCACAGCGTCAGGTAGATGCTTTCGAGCGGCGGATGCGCGTTGGTCAGCGTCGTGATCGGGATCAACGAACCGGTGCGGAAAAAGTCCCATGCGGCGGGAATATAGTAGCCCGCCTCATCCCAATAATAGGGCAGCCGCAGCAGCGTAAAGTGGCTGGCGTACAGCGCCGCAAACACCACCGGAAAAACCATCCAGAGTGGCAGGGGCGCGTCCAGCCGCGGCTCTAGCCGTTTTCTCAAACGCAAAGGATCGCTCCTGGAACGAAGTCACGGTGAAAGGCACGGAACAGGTAGGTTGGGGTTTCAACCCCGACATTCGCCCCGGCAAAATCGACGCGTGCTTTAGCCCCTGGGGTGTGCTTTTCGCGAAATTCACCTGTTATGCGCCGCATTTCCACCGCCTCTTCGAAATCAGTTCACCGGCCCTTGCGGAAAATTATGGCTCTGCGGCTCCAGGTTCAGCGCGCCGAAGGCCTGCTCGTACTGGGAAATGTTCTGCCCCAGCACATTCCAGAGCGCCTTGGCCTGCTGCGGGCTTAGGAAGATTGCCTGGTGGTTGCGGATAGTCACCTGCTCGGGGCTCTCGCTCAAGGCCAGACCGAACACAAGCTGAAAATCCCACACGCTCACGCGCACCTGCACGCTGTTGGCATAGGATTCCCGGTAATCGGAGGTTTGGGCGACGTTCAAGTGGGGCTGTTGCGGGTTTGGACTCATAGTGATTCCAGATTACTCCGGCCGGGCCAGAGACGCCGGATCCCAATTGTCACTGCCCCGCAAAAACACCGCCGGCTCAAACTGCTTCGCCTGTTCCGGAGAGAGAAAATGCGTGTGCGGATCGCGCTGTTCATGTTGCGCTCCGGGTCCCGTCGAATTGAATTCGGCATAAAAAGCGGTCTCGAGCGAATGCGTCTCCCCAGGGTGCCACTCCCGCCAGCCTGCCGGCTGAATGTGGTTGCCCATCTCCGTACCGATGTATGCCACCGTCGCGTAGGGCCGCCACGGCCTTCCAAGATAAACGCTGGTCACACCCGGCTCCGCGGTTAACTTGGATTTGTATATGACGTAACCGGAATCCTGCTGCGGATAAACTTTGCTCTGTGCCGTGATGAACCCCTCGCTGTGAAGATTGCTGTGGATCTCGCAGCGATCGAAGACGGCCTTGCTATTCCCAAAGATAAAATCGACGTTCCCGGCGATGAAGCAGTCAGAAAAATACTGCCGGGATGGAATGCAGACTTGCTTGTCGACAACGCAGGTGCGGTTGCCGGCATACACGGTGTCTTGGTTGCCCAGCAGGCGAACATTGTGAAAGACGGCGCGGTCGCCTGTGACCAGCAGCGCCACAGCCTGTGAACCTACTGGAACCTGCTCATGCGTAGCGTTGAAATCGTTCTGGAACGTAATGTTCTCCGCCAGAAAGTTATCGGCTGTTACATTCACGGTAGCCGAATGAAGCGTCCCTCCATTCGCGCCCGCGCTCTTATCCATCACCACCACTGTCTTGCTCGCATCCTTGCTCGCGCTGCGCAGTTGGATGTTGTTCTTATCGATGGTCAGCACTTCACGATAGGTTCCCGGAGCTACAAGCACCAAAGCTCCCTTCGCCGGCGCCGCATCGATGGCGCGCTGGATGGAGTAGAAGTCGCCCGTCCCATCGGCCGCCACATACAGAGTTTCGTCCTCCGGTGGAACCGTTCCAGCCATCTCCGGAGCCGTTGGCAGCGCGGGAAAGGGAACAAAGCGCGCATCGCAGTTCAACGGCTTTCCGACTGTGGAATCGGGAGTCTGCCGCACCGTCACATCTTCGCCCTTGGGCTCCAGATTGCCGCGCTTGCTCCCAATCGTAACTTCCGCATCCTTGACCAGCCACGTGGAGTGCTCCTGGTCGTCCGCAAATACATTCTGCAGCGTCAGCCCTAACTTGCGCTCCGCGTCCAGTCCGAGAAGCGTATAACTCCCCGCTGTAACTATGTGGATGTTATCCAGAGCAATGTCGCGGTAGATAGGAAGCTGATCTCCGCCAAACGTCGTGTAAAGCGGAGTGAATACCAGCGGATTCTTCGTGTCGCGAATGCAGACGTCGCGATAGGTCAGGTCGTGCACCAGCCCGCCTCTGCTACGGTCTGACTTGATCCGGATGCCGTTGTCCGCGCCGTCGACCGTCAGGTCCTCGACCAGCATGTGGTCGACCCCGCCATTGGTTCCGCTGCCGATGGACATGCCGTGTCCGGAATAGAAGTGATTGTGCAGAATTGAGATGTTCTGAGCCGGCCCCGCCTTGCTCGACTTCACCGCAACGTCGTCGTCTCCGGTATGAATCCAGCAATTCTCGATGGTCACATTGCGCGATGATCCCGGATCGATCCCATCCGTATTCCGCGCCGTCTTCGGTGTCATGATCTTCACGTCCCACGCCGTGAATCCATCCGTCTCGTTCACCCCGACATGAAAGTTGGGAGAGTTGCGCAATGTAATCCTGTACAGCGTGAACCGATCCGCGTGACGCAGTGAAATGAGCTGAGGAACACTCTGCTGCCGGTCGAGAATCTTCGCCTGGTGCGCCAGGTCCCACCAGGTCACATCCTGCCCCAGCAGCTTGGCCCCGCCCCGTCCATCGATCGAGCCGTCGCCCATGATCCCGCTATCCACCGCGCCAATTCCCGCGATCAACGGCTTGCATCCGTGCCCTCTTTCGCCCACCACGCCGCAACTGCCCGGAGTTAGATCGTAGACCCGCGAATCGCGCGAAGCAACCAGCGAAGTATTTGCCTCCACCACCAGCGTTACGCCGGAATGCAACTGAAGCGGCCCGGTCAGAAACACATTCTTCCGCCCTTTGGCGCGCAGCACCACAGCCTTGCCCGAGGCGCAGCTTTCCATCGCATGTTGAATGCGCTCCGTATCCAGCTTTCGCTCATCGCCGGGTGAAATCACCCCGTGAACAGCGGAGATACTGGCCTCCAGCGTAATGCAAGCCGAGGGAATATGTGGCTCGCTGACCTTTCGTGTATCCTGCGCTAACAACATCGAACGAGAAAGCAGCACAGATACCGTGCAAAACAAGACGAGACGTGGAAACCTCATTCTGAACTCCTCTCGGCGCGACCAGAAGTCGCGCTCAATGCCGGCGCGGAATCTGCGCAACAATCCAGCGAACCAATTCCCTGCCGCCGGCAAAATTGTCGTACGGCGCGGGCAATTTCCGCCCGTCCGTGTATTCGTTGTAAAGCCACGGATCGACCGTCGCGAAAACAGTGCCCTTGCCATACTTCGCCATCGCCATCAGAATTCCTTCATTGTCCTCGAACGCCGGCACGGCCGGAGCCTGCACTGAAATGTTGCACGTATCTTTCATGAACAGAGTATGAGGATCGTGGAAGATGGGACCGCCGCCCGGCACCGTGAGCTTCCCCGACTCGAACGCACTTCCAATTACGTGCTTGCGCAGCACGCTGTTGAAGTGAATGCCGAAGCGATCTGCAATCAGATTGAAGTGCTCCAGGTCGGTATTCACCGGATCGTTCGCCAGCAACACCAGTACGCCCCCGCCCTTCACCCATTCCGCAATCTGCGCGCCGTCTTCCAAATTCACATAATGCGGGTTGGGGTTCTTCGCCGGCGTATCGGGCGAGGCGATGATATAAACCTGCGCCTGATGGAGCGCAGTGACCGTCGGCTCTGTGTAGAGTGTTTTAGTTTGAGCGCCGAAGTTGCGGAAGATGTGGCCCAGCAATGAGTAGCCGTCGTTGCTCTCGTCGTTCCACTTGTAATGAAAATAATCCTGCTGGCCAAATGCATCGGCCCGCGTCTGGCTGTTGAACCACGCATCCACAAGAACCGTGTCGCCGCGCCCCAGCTTCGCATTCTGTGCGTTCTCATTCTCTACGCTCGCCAGCAGAAACGGGCCCACTCCCTTGGGATCGTCAGTTACCACCTTTTCGCTGAGGTAATAGGCATAACTCCCATCGCGGTAAGGTTCGCCGCCGAGCCCGCCAACCTTGACCGTCCCTGTAAGTGATACCGAGTCTCCCGGCCCAGTTTGGATGAAGTGACTTAGAATCCCCTTGTATCCGCGTTCGGCATTGGCAAGATAACTCGGCGGAAGATAGCCTTGGCGCACGCCTCGAGCAAGGGCATAGACAATCATGCAGGAGGCCGATGACTCAAGATAGTTTCCCTTCGCGCCGGCCTTATCCATTACCTCGTACCACGACCCCGAATGGCTGTCTTGCACCTGCGCAACCGCGGCTGCATCCCGATTGAGTTCGGCCACCAACTCCTTCCGCCCCACATCCTGTTCCGGATAAAAAGGAATCGTGTCCACCAGCGCCATCATGTGCCAGCCCATACCCCTGGCCCAGAACTGCGACGAGTCTCCCGTCTTCTTATCGGCCCAACGCTCCTGCTTCGACTCATCCCATCCGTGATAGAGCAAGCCCGTCTTCGCGTCGCGCGCATGCTCGTCCAGCAGAACAAACTGATGGGTAATGTCACTGAAGGCCTCGGGATGATGAAATGTCGCGGCATACTCGGCGTAGAAAGGCTCCGCCATATACAGCCCGTCCAGCCACATCTGATTCGGATATCTCTGCTTGTGCCAGAATCCCCCGGAAGCGGCGCGCGGCTGCTGTTTCAGTTGCTCATAAAGCAGCGTTGCGGCCTTTGCGTAGCGCGCATCCCGCGTCACGCCGTACAACAGCAGAAGCTGCCGCCCCAGCAAGATACTGTCCAGCTGATTCTCTTCCGCCTTGTAAGTCGGAATAGAACCATCGGCGTCCACAAACTGGTCGACAGAACTCTTGATGTACGTGTAATAGCGGCCGTCAGCCGTGTTGAACCACACGGCGTCCATACCTCGCAGCAGCGTTCCCAGTTCGTAGTTCCAGATCCAGCGGGCGCCCGCAGGCGCGAACCGCCCATCCGGCCAGCGCCCCGTTGCAGTTTTCGCCGCACGCACCGACCAGGGTTTGTCTTGTCCACGCACAGCCGAATAACTTCCGCTCACCAATGCTACGAACATCATCAAACAAACGAGACGATTGCTTCTCTTCATTTTGTCACCGGATACTCAGCGCTCCAGGCGTCAAGGTAAACCCGCAAGGCCGAAAAAGAAGAGGCTGCCGATTCGCACCGGCAGCCCCTTCAACTAGAGCGCGCGACAAGCTAGAACGAGATGCGCGCCGAGAACTGTGCTGCCTTGCGGCTGTAAATTGAGCTTTGGGTAACCTGTCCAAAGTTCGCATTGCCTACCGCCGTGCTGGCAACACCGAACAAGGTGTGGTTGGTGATGTTATACCACTCGGCCCGGAAATCCAGCTTGGACGCTTCCGTTATGTGCAGCGGGAAGCTGCGAACCAGAGCAAGATCCAACTGGTAATTGCCGGGGCCGAGCAGGTGGTACGGCGCGGTACGCGGCGAGTTGCCAAAGGTGTAAGCAGGCACTGTCGACGTATTGAGCAGCGACGTCTGCCCACTTGGAGGTGTTGGGCTGATGAACGGACCGGTGGGAGCCGTGGTTGTGCTGCCGATGCTGGGAACGATAAACGTGCTGGAGGAAACTGGGATCCCAGTTGGCGACGTCGCATTGTAATTCTGATTGTTTACGCCTTTGCCCCATTTTCCATTCTGGCGCGCCGAGCCTGAGAAGTTCGGGTTGAGCGTGGGCTCGCAAGTGGAGTCCGCCGGATTGGTCTGGCATGTCGATCCGGTAATTGCCAGTGGCGATCCCGAGAAGGCTTGGAATACTCCGGATAACTTGAAGCCTCCAAGGATCACCCGCTCGATGTTTTCCTCTCCGAGAATGGACCTGCCGAAGGGCAAGTCCCAGACGGTGGTCGCGACAAAGTGGTGCGCCTGATTGGACGTGGATACTGTCCGCTCGATGGCGTCCGCCTTATAGGCCGCTTGCGGGAAATTAACTATGGTTCCGGCGGGAATGGCGTAGCCAGTGCGGAATGTGCCGGCGTCGTCGATGGCGCGCGCGAAGGCATAGCTAACGTTGGTAGCCAATCCGTGCCAGGAACGGATGTTCAACAACGCTTGAAGAGCGTGGTAGTTGGCGTTGCCAACGTAACCCCAGGAATCGGCGGGCGCCTGGAAGGGGTAAGGTTTCAAGAGTTGGCTCAACGACTGAGACGTGACGAATTGACTCAAGCCCGTGCAGGGGAGGCTATAGGTCGTGCAATCCGCAGTGACCTTGGTGGCAGTTGTGCCCGTGTCGGCCAGGTGCGATCCGATGTACAGGTACTTCGGATCGAGCTGGTTCGCCTGGATTCCACGCGCATTATTGCTGTCCAGTTGCAGAAAGTGGCCTTCCGAGCCCACATAGGTAGCGGTGAGCGCGATAGCGTTGGTCAATTGACGCTGGAGGCCAAACGTCCAGTTGATATACTCCGGCGCGCGGCTGCCGAGATACGGATCGGGATAGGTCATGCTCGAAGGCGCCGCCGTATAGCTGGTCGAACTCCCGGCCAGGGTATTGGTGGTGTAGCCTGTACCGAACTGTGGACCAGAGGCTACGCCGGTCGCGGCCGTGTAAGTGGGAATCGCGCCAGTGCCGCTGCCTGCAACACCACTCGAACTATTCAGAAGCCCGTTCATTGCCGTCACGTCGTTGGACGACGAGAAAGACGGCCCGGTCGAGAAGCCCAGCGTTCCAATCGAGGTGGCGAGGCCGCCCACTGCGTCGCCGTGAGAAAACATGATGCCGTAGCTGGCGCGGATCACGGTCTTGGAGTCAAGCTGATAGGCAAGGCCGAGACGCGGGCCAAAGTTCTTGTAGTAGTTATTCACCGGCGTGGAGCAGTTGCAGGTGCCCGGCCCGGAGCCGGTGAACTGCAAGGCGCCGCTCAGGCCGGTTACCGGGTTGGCAAGACTGGGATTGAAGTAACTCTCGTAGTTATGCACTTCCCTGACTGTCGGGAAGAAATCGTAACGCAGGCCGAGGTCGAGAGTCAGTTTCGGCGTCACCTTCCAGTTGTCCTGGAAATAAGGTGAGGTCGCCCGGAAGCGCGCGCCGTACTCCGGATGCAAGGAATAATCAGTGAGGCTGCCCTTGTCGATCTGCCCCAGCAGAAAGCTCGCGTAGGACAAACCGGTGCTGGCTGCGGCGGTGTAGGAGCCTCCCTTGATGCCCGCGGTTTCGGTGACGGCCGCGGCGAGAGTAATGGGTGTCGTTCCGCCCGTGGCGCTAATTGTGTTGTACTCCATCCATGCAACCTGTGCGCCAAACGTGAACGAGTGCTTGCCCACGGTCCACTGCAGGTTATCGAGAGCCGTGAAGTTTGCGCCGAGGGTAAGGTTGGCCGTTGTGCCGCCCCAGTTGGTTGGGGCATCCGTGCCTGCATAGGTCACGATCGGAAAGGTCTGCTGCGCCTGGCCCGCGGGCAGTCCAGACATGCCCATTTTTGTCGCGGCATACGCAGGCGCCTGGTTGGGGTTGAAGGTAGGACCGTAGTACCTGGCATAACCCCACTTGACCTGGTTGATGATGTGCGGCGAGAAGACGTGCGTCTCTTCAATGATTCCCACCGCGGTCTTAGGCGCGTAGGTCTGGCCGTAGTTGAAGGGGACCGGCCCGACGTTGCGGCCCGCGGTGGATTGACCGACGGGATTCGAACTGGCCTGTCGGCCTATGGCCGCAATAAACGTGAGTGTGTCTCTTGAATTGACCAGGTAGTCGATTCGGTGCGTCATGGACCAATTGACCAGGCCTGTGGCGTTGGGAGAGACATAGTTATTTTGAAGAGTCGTGCCGATACCTGTTTTCGGCAGCAAGGCCTGCATCGCTACTGCAACAGGAGAGAACTCGCTGGACGGGATCACATTAGCGGGGCCGTTATTAGGCTGTCCTTGCGGCGGAGGATTGCCGGCCGGACCTTTGGTGCTGGTGTAAGTGTAGCCGTACTGATACCGGCAAAAACCATCGGTGGAGTGGGCAGTGCACAATGCCTGCGAGGATGGGTCATAGATATTGACGGGGACCCCGCTGAAGTCGCCCGCCTGTTGAGCTGCCGTGGGGAAGGTTATCGGCGTCGGCGTCGCGCTGGTGTAGCGGAACCCATTGTAGTTGCCGTAATAGAAGACCTTGTCCTTCCACGAGCCAAACGGGACCAGCGGACCGCTCAGGTTGATGCCGTACTCGTTGCTGTGCTCGACGGGCTTGACCGGTACGCCGGTTGCCGGATTGTTGATCTTGCCAAACCAGCCCCACGTGTCCAGCGCCGTATTCCTGAAGAACTCGTAAACAGACGCGTGGTATTTGGCGCCGCCCTGCTTGACGGTGTAGTTCATTACGCCCTGGCCTTCGTAAACGGCCGAGTACCCGTTGGTCTGCACCTGGAACTGGTCGATTGCGTCGACCGAAAAAGCGGTCCATACAAAGCGCGGGTCGCCGTTGCCGCCGGCGCGCACAAACGGGACTCCGTCGATGTAAACATCCGAGGCGGCTCCTCTACTGCCGGAGCCGTTGACCACGCCGACGTTGGTTGTGGCGTTGCCATTGGTCTCGTTGCCTTGCACGCCAGGCATCAGGTAAACAAAGTCTGTAGCGCGCCGCTGATCCGCTTGCCCATAAGCGCCCATCTCGATGGGAAGCGCCGCATACGTATCCTGCTCCATGGTCGCGCCCAGCGTTGCGTTGCTGGTTTCCAACTGCGGAGGAGCCGCGGTTACGGTAATCTCTACGCTCGCGCCGCCAACCGTCAGCACAGGGTTATATACCTGAGTCTCCAGCGCATTCACATGAACGTTCTCCTGGAGCAGCTTTTCAAAGTTCTTGGCGGTGGTGGTAACTGTATAGAGGCCCGCATCCAGGTTGGGGAAGCTATAGTCACCCGACCCCGTCGAAGTTGTCCTGACGGCGATGTCCGTGGCAGTGTTCTTAACCTCAATAAGGGCACCGGGAATTGCCGCCCCCGTCTTGTCCGTCACCAGACCGGTAATTTGGCCTTTTCCACTAAGCTGCGCCTTCGCGCTCAATGGCGTCATCATGGCGACGACCAACAGAACCAGCCATCCCAATCCCAGGCTGCTCAGGAACACGCGGCGCGGTCCCTCCGATAACACACTTGCACACAACCGTCTTGTTACAGCCAGTCTTCTCATTGAAGCCTCCAAAAGGTTTACTGTTTCGCTTGGGTCCTTCATTGCCTCGATCTCGAATCCAGGTACGTCACATCTCCGTGGCCCGCCCACTCTCCGATTTCGGACACACTTGTGGTCTGACCACTATTATTCTAGTGTAGTGTCCTGCACAAGAGTTGTTCTGTCAAATGGAAAATCGACTGCGAAAGTAATTTCAATACAGGTATTCTTTCTGTGCGAGTATAGAAACACAACATAATGAAATCCTTAATAGAAGAATGTCCACGCCGACTTTATGGCGAGTAGTCAGACCTCTCCGCGGCTAAAGCGTTTTATCTGAGTCCCTAAAAAATCTCCGGCAAATACCGTCAAACTCTTCACGGCGCGAAAAACGTCGCTCGAAGACTCGCCCATCCATCAGCGTAAGGAGACCTTTGCCCCCGCCTGCTGAGCAATTGCCTGCCCCTCGCCGGCTTCAATCACCACGCCCGAGCCTGAAACCTCGGCATATCCAATCGTCAATCCATGCTGAGCACTGATTTTCACATTGCGCAGAACTACGCCGGTAACCGGGGATTCCGGCAGCCCAACAATCGCTCCGGCTACCGCGCTTCCGGTGGCCGTAACATTTTCCAGCGTGATGTCGTGAAAGTGCGGCGTCAGCCGCGTAACCGGCTGGGCTGCTTCTCCATCGGGCGGAAGAACCTTGGGATAATACTCGCTGATAATCAGCGCATTCTTCACGTCCTTCATATCGATGTCGCGGAAGGTCAGATGACTAACATCGTTGCCGCGGTCCCGGTTGGCCTTGATGCGAATCCCGTTGTCCGTGCCCTCGAAGTGAATCCTCTCCGCCGTGATGTTCTGCGCTCCCCCGGCAATCTCGCTGCCGATCGAAAGTCCGTGCCCGTGCAAGAAGGTGCAATCGGTAATTGTTATATCGCGGCTCGGATCGTCCGGTCCCGGAGAGTTGATTGGTCCCGATTTGATGGCAACGTCGTCGTCCCCCACGTCGGCGAAGACGTGATCGATCACCACGTGCGAAGACGAGAACGGATCGATAGCATCCGTATTCGGGGAGCGCGCCGGCGCCAGAACCTTGATGTTACGAATGATTACATCGTCACAGTAGTAAGGAACCAACTGCCACATCGGAGAATTCTGAATCGTAACTCCCTCCACCCGCACATGCTTGCAATGGTCGAAGATAATCAGCTTCGGCCGCGGGTGGCCCGTGCCCAATATGCCCGCATCGCGGATGGCACGCGCCATCTGCCACCAGGTCTCTCCATTGCCGTCGATCACGCCTTCGCCCGTGATGGCAACATTGGTAGCGTTGGTCGCGCTGACCAGCGGTTGCAGGTCAGGCAGATGAAACATGGTCATCGCCAAATAGTCCGCATGGTCGGCGGATCCGAGCAACGTGGCTCCCTTATCGAGTTGCAACGCGATGTTGCTCTTCAGCACGATGGGAGCGCTCAGATAAGTTCCCGCAACAAGTCGAACCGTCCCGCCGCCGTGGGCTTCGCACGCATCGATCGCAGCTTGGATCGCGGCAGTATCCTTTGTGACGCCATCTCCCTTAGCCCCATGTTTGCTCGGATTGCATAGGTCGGCTGATGCGACCGCGTTGGCGGGAACAACCACAAAGCCGGCCACCAGGGCCAGCCCCAAAAGCAGGTGCGGGATCGACTTTTTCTGTTGCATTGATGGAACTCCTCGAAGGCGCTTGGCTTACTTTCAAAAACCGATCATACGCCTCCAAATGTCCAGTGGTCATACCACGCCCAAAAAGACAATCCGCCTCCCCTGAGCGTTCCTCAAATCCAAATTGTTTCTCGATTTCCGCTCGCTGCGTTTCTTCACCGCAGCTCACCGGGGGGCAAGGGACGCTCTCGACGGTCAGCAATTCTAAATGGATCAGGACATCGGCCATCCGATGAGCAGCGCATTGGTCTGCTCCCGTAGGGAGCCATCGAAAATAGCCCAGGGCAAGCACAGCGCAGCCCTGCAAAACGCCAGAGGGCTGGAAAAGATTTCCCGCCGCGATGGGGCACTTGGAATCATTGCCAGCGAACAGGCAACGGCTAATCAAGAGGGCATGGAAACTCAAAGCAAAGGCCGAGAGGTTGAAGAAGAAATACGGGAACGACTTGAGAGGCGACCTAGCAGTGCCGGAATCCGCTTCCAAGAGTCGTACCAAGAGCACATCGAAGAAACACGTCGATCCTAATGCCGAGGCCGGCGAGGCCGATCGACTTCAACAGGCGCAGCATCTTTTAGACAGCCTCATGGCGATGCCGCCGTCGTTCCTCCGCGATCTTGGTTTTGTACAGCTAGTGGACATTCTTGTCTCGGTGCCGGGAGCCGAAGCAGACGACCGCGCTCTTGGTTTTGTACAGACCCGAATCATGGAACCTGGGGCCGTGAAGAACATTAACGATTTCCTAGATATTATCCACGAGTATCGTCCGCTCTGGAATTGCGAGCGCATAGACAATCCCGACGGCCAAGCTGAGGGAAATTTCACGTGGCTGGCGAAGGATGAGTCTGGAAAAGTCCAGGGAATAGCATACCCACACTATTTGCCGGGTCCTAAGGGGGAACTCAGCGTGTTCCTAGAAGCGCCTGATGAACTTTACGAGGAGCGGAAGAAGAAGGTCCTCGACATCTTTGCATCGGCTGATATGTTCGGAATGGCACTTAGAAATACGCAACTCGCAGAGGCAGCGGGGCTGAGTCCCTACATAACCAAGCAGGTCGCTATAAGGATGGAGAACGAAGGCATCCTCG
>Ga0224559_1001684_pt1 | contig 11986 bp, 10 predicted proteins | sample 714S33034metaG_FD_180676 | JGI IMG/M metagenome (GOLD analysis project Ga0224559, IMG submission 180676) | Peat soil microbial communities from Stordalen Mire, Sweden - 717 S3 30-34 | ecosystem: Environmental > Terrestrial > Soil > Wetlands > Peat | place: Sweden: Norrbotten County, Stordalen... | reverse complement strand
GGCAAAAAAAGTGTATTCGCCATTGCTAAGGTTTGTTGAGAGAGTGATCTTGTATGCGCCCGAACGCAGCCTATCGGTAGTGAACGGGAGTATGCTCTTTTCGTCATACCCCGTGCTCGCGCTGTTCAGGCCCATCTTTCCAACAAGCGTTTCACGGTGATCCTTCTTCTCCACCAGCGAGAGCAGGGAAAACTGAGTAGGGCTGGTAATAATATCCGTCCCGCCCAATCCACCCAGGTTGACCGCTGGCGGAAAGTACATATAAAAGACAGGCCTTGATTCCGTAATGCGAAGGGAAGCGCGGGCTCCTGGAATATCTACCTTTACCTTTGCTTTTGCCAGTCCATAGGAAAAGGCCGCTCCCATCATATTGGACGTCTTTGCGCCGGTTACGCTTGCCCGATCGAGATAGACCATCTTTCGCTTCCCATCAGGCCCCGTGGTCATCAGGTAAACGCCAGGATCGTGTGGCGACGCCGGATCGTCCGGGTCATCCATGGCAGGTGTGGACGAAGGGGCAGAAGCCGCTCCACCTCGAGTGGCGCTGGGCGCGGCTGCTTTCGCCACAACCGCCGAAACCACCTTATCGCTGGCACCCGCGGTCTTGAGGGCTATGATCCCATCCGTAGTGGTGTCATAGACTCCCGCTTGAGCGTTGATTGTGGAAACGATCAAATCGTCTGACAGCCCAGCCTTGACCAGTTTTATGACGGAGTCATTGTTGAGTATCTGCTGAGCAACGAGCAGGGGACAAACAACCAGAAATAAAACTGTGAGAATGTTCTTCCGCATGGCTCATTTCCTTCCGATTCAAAACTGCAAAAATTGTCACTAAATTGCAGTAAAAATTGTTAGCCTAATGCTGGATATTTGCAAGAAGTTTTTAAAATGTTAAAAGTAGTGGAATTAAAGGGAAGTGGCTTCAGCCAAGCTGGTAGAGAGTCATATACGAATGTGGAATTAGTCCCAAAACATGTAAGTTGTTAAAAATAGATTCTTTCAGAAGTGCATCCCCCCTCCATGCTGGTCGTCTGTGGGAACACTGAAACAGAGCCCGTTGAGAGTTTGGGCTTCCAGGTCTCAACAGAGAGACCCTTCGACAGGTTTAACGAGGGCTCTTTAACCCCAACTGCATGGGTGTGATGCCCCCAATCCTTTCGCTCAAAAGAACGGCGAAAGAATGGGGGGATCTGACTCGGACAAATCAATTCTTTACTGTCATAGCGTCTGAGTTGACTGCCTTTTTACCTGTAACCCCTTCAAGTCCGGCCAACAAACCACGATATTCGTTTTTATCGGCCTGAAACGCAAGCCCGCCCTTCTTGCCGCTGTCATCCCATGTAAGACCGACGAAGTGCTTCTTCGATTTGGACAGCGCAAGTAAAGCGCCAATACCCAGCGAAAAGACAGCGACTCCAATAGCCGCTCCCACGCGCCGGTGAACATCTTGTCCATAGCTGATTTCTGTAACCGCCGCAACCGGAATGGCTGCAATCTCTGTATCACCCTTCTTGATTCGGATGGTGTTTCCGTCTATGAACAGCTTCATATCGGTTCCCGCCTTAACATCCGGTACCGAACCACCGTCATATACGATTTTGTAGCTGTTGTCGCCTGCAATAGCGCTGACGGGGAACAAAATGCAAAGTAAGAGTGCGAAAAATTTCTTCATAGGTCCACCTTTCAAATGGATGGTCGAATCCTTGTTTAACATCTACATATCAAATGATTTGCAGATGCCAGGGAAGAAGACGCGATAATGTTATTGCGCACGAGTTCTCTCCTTACGTTTCAAAACCGCCAAATCTGTTAAAGATTAGCAAAAGAATCATCAGCCCTAGTTCAGCTTTTCGCAAGAATATTATTCATGAGAGAAAAATTGGCGACAGACTTGAAAGGGCGCTGCATCAGCAGCGCCCTTTCAACATGGAAATCCGCTCTTTGGCGCAGGTCTATTACCGGCCGACTACCAGCACCACAAAGCTGCCGGGGACGAGTTGGGGTCGCAGGCGGGGATTTTCCGGCGTGGGAGCAGGACGCGGACCGAACTCGGCGGTGATCAGGTAGATGCGGTCTGCTGCGGAGTCATAGGCCATGGTCCGCGCGCCTGCCTGAGTGGGCAGGCTCTCGATGGTTGGATAGCCGGGAGCGGCAGCATCGACCACAGAGAGAATTCCATCGCGACCGCAGGAGGCAAAGGCCAGCTTGTGTTTGGCGTCCCAGCCGGCAGCGTCGGGCCCTTCGCCGATGGCGGGGTTGCCGAGCGACTTGCCGGTCTTCGCGTCGGTGACGGCCATCTTCTTCCCGTCGCAGACGCTGAAGAGCCTACCGCCGGCGACATCAAAAGCCAGTCCGCTGGGCGATTCGCAGCCGACGAGCGGCCACTCGGCGGTGAGCTTGCTGGTTTTGGCGTCGAGGCGGACTAGTTCATTCTTGTCTTCGATGTTGACGAAGACTGTTCCCTGGCCATCGACAACAGCAAACTCGGGCTTGCCGGAGAGCGGAATGGTGGCAACAACTTTCCGCGTGGCGGCATCAATCACGGTCGCGTCTTTGCTGCGGCCATTGAAGGTCCAAACGGATTGCGTCGCCGGCTCAAAGACGATGGCGTCGGGATTGGTCCCGGCGGGAATGGTGGTTACCGTGGCCAGGGTGGCGCGGTCAAAGACAACCACTGCGTTGCCGCCGCCGTCGGAGATGTATCCGAATTTGCCGGCTGTGTCGAGCGCGATGCCGTGCGTGCCGTGCAGGCCCGCGATGCTGCCCACGAGCTTGCCAGTCTGTGTATCGGCCACATCCACGCGTGCGCCGCGGGTGATATAGAGCCGGTGAGCTGGTGAATCAACAAGCAGATAATCCCAGCCGCCCTCGCCGCCCAGCTTCCAGTGGTCGATAATTTTGTAAGGTTGTTGCGCGGCAAGGGGGTGAACAGCAACAAGACAGCCGCAAAGCAAAGTCGCTACCGCGAAGGACTGGGAGAAAAGGCGAAGGCTATGTTTCCGGGACATAAATTATCTCCTAATGCAACAGACGAAGAATACCACTCGCTGGTTTCGAACAGGTGAATCCGCAGGCGATTCACGGCCTGAATGGATTACGCTCATAGAAGCACCTGAAAAGCGTTCCGAGGATCACACATTGCGCATTGTTCTCTCGAATATCGGCACGTATGGCGACACCAATCCGCTGATCGCCATTGCATTGGAACTGAAGCGGCGCGGCCACGTGCCGGTAATGGCGCTGCCTGCGGTCTACGGGCCTAAGATTGCGCCGCTGGGGCTGGAGTTCCACGCTATCCGGCCAGACATCGATCCCGCGAACACAGTTCTGGTGGAGATGGTCTACGACATCAAGAACGGCACGGAGCATGGGTTGAGGGACTTTCTTTTTCCCTCGCTGCGTGAGACTTATGCAGATTTGCTGGACGCGGCGACCAAGCCGGAGCGCGCCGATCTTCTGCTGCTGGGCGAGCTGAATTACGCGGGGCCGCTGGTGGCCGAGGTGACGGGGATTCCGTGGGCCAGCTACGTGTTGGCGCCGCTCTCGTTTTTCTCCGCCTTCGATCCGCCGGTGCTGCCGCCGTATCCGCGGCTGGCGCGGGCCGACAAAGTGGTGCCGGGCTTTGGGCGAGTCATCAATCGAGTGGCGCGCTTTGTAAGCCGCAAGTGGCCGGAGCCTATTTACGAACTGCGCCGCGAACTGGGACTGCCCCAGGGCGCGAATCCGCTCTTCGACGCCAAGCACTCGCCAAACCTGGTGCTGGCGCTGTTCTCGCGCGTGCTGGGCACCGCGCAAAAGGACTGGCCTGCGCACACGCTGATTACCGGCTTCTGCTACTACGACGCGGAATCCGGCAACGCGGCGCTGCCTGCGAATCTGGAGAAATTTCTGGCGGCCGGCGAACCCCCGGTGGTCTTTACGCTGGGCTCGGCGGCGGTGTTGGCGGCGGGAGATTTCTACGAAGTTTCCGCCAAGGCCGCAGCGCGGCTGGGGATTCGCGCCGTGCTATTGATCGGCACCGACCCGCGCAACCAGTTGAAGACCGCGCTGCCGGAGTCGGTCTGCGTGGCCGAGTACGCGCCTTACTCCAAGCTCTTTTCGCGCGCGTCGATGGTGGTGCACCAGGGCGGCGTGGGAACAACCGCGCAATGCCTGCGCGCGGGCAAGCCCATGCTCATTATGCCTTTCTCGCACGACCAGCCCGACAACGCCCGGCGCATGAAGCGTCTGAAGGTAGCGCGGGTGATTCAGCGCGGCAATTACAAGCAGTGGCGTGTGGCGCGAAAGCTAAAGGCGATGCTCGCCAAGCCGCAATTGGCGGAGAGGTCAGCGAGCGTGGCGCGGCAACTCAGCAGCGAGGATGGCGTGCGCACGGCTTGCGATGCGCTGGAGGAGTTGCACCGGAAGAGTCACTAGCTCTTGGCTGCTGGCTGGTTTTCACAACGTTGGAGTTGTGGCTCACCGTTTTTTGCTCTGAATGCAGAAAGCTGCAGCACGCGCTATACTTTTCGCACAGATATGCGTATCTTCGTCGCAGTTACAGATAAAGACTGGTTTACCCTGCACTCTTCGTCACGAAGCGTTGAGGAGGTAAATTTCTGGCGACCCTCGTCGGATACATCATTTAGGGCTCTGCAGGCCGGCGAACTGCTCCTTTTCAAACTTCATTCCCCCGATAATTTCATCGCAGGCGGAGGATTCTTCACAAGATTCATCCACCTCCCAGTAAACATGGCTTGGGACGTTTTCAGGGAAGCGAATGGTGTCAGATCGTTAACAGAAATGCGCGCGAGAATAGGACATTATAGAAAGTCTGTAATTGGACCAGCAGAGAATCCCACAATCGGGTGCATCATGTTGGCCGAGCCTTTCTTTTGGCCGAGGAGCACTTGGATCCCCACACCAACAGACTTCACGATAAACACCGTTCAAGGCAAGGGATATGATTCCGAGGCTGGCGAGGGACGAGCCCTATGGGAAGCCGTGTGCGAGCGTCTCAGAAGCATGGCCCCGGAGAGAATCGAGCAAAGTCCAGCTACTATGGCCGCAGTAGATTCGAAAGGATATGGAAAACCTCAAATAGTGTTGCCTCGATTGGGGCAGGGCCTTTTCCGCATTTATCTAACCGATTATTACGACAAGCGCTGCGTTATAACGGGGGAACGTACACTTCCCGTTCTGGATGCAGCACACATCAAGCCTTATGAAATTGTCCAAAAGCATGAGGTATCGAATGGCTTGCTTTTGCGAAGCGATTTACACAGGCTCTTCGACGATGGCTATCTCTCCGTGGACCCCTTGACAAGGCGCTTGCGAGTGAGCAAACGGATAAAGGATGAGTTTGAAAACGGCAAGGATTATTACAAGTTGGAAGGCACGGAAATTCGAGAACCAAATACACTCTGGGCCAGGCCGAATGCAGAAAACTTAGAATTTCATTACAACGCCGTATTTCTCCGATAAGACCAAAAAGCAGGTTTCTTCTAAACCTGCCGCCAGCGCAGAATCGGCTTGCGGGCTGCCTGCACCTCGTCCATTCTTCCCACGCGCGTGGAGTGCGGCGCGGTCTTCACCAACTCTGGCGTCTCCTCCACTTCTTTGGCAATGGCGCGCATGGCTTCGATGAAGAGGTCCAATTCCTCCAGCGATTCACTTTCGGTGGGCTCAATCATCAGAGCGCCGTGGACGATCATCGGGAAGCTGACCGTGTAGGGATGGAAGCCATAATCAATGAGGCGCTTGGCGATGTCGCCGGTCTTGACTCCTTTGGCAGCCTGCAGCTTGTCGCTGAAGACCACCTCGTGCATCGATGCGGTTTTGTATGGCAGATCGTAGAAACCGTCGAGCTTGGCGCGGATGTAGTTGGCGTTAAGCACAGCGTCTTCGGTGGTCTGGCGCAGGCCGTCGGGGCCATTCGCCAGTATGTAGGCCAGCGCGCGAATCATCACGCCCACGTTGCCGTAGAAGGCACGGACCCGGCCCAGCGATTGCGGACGGTCGTAGTTCCAGAACTTCGCGCCGTTCTTGTCCTGGGCAAGCACCGGCACTGGCAAGAACGGTTCAAGAAACTTTTTGCAAACCACCGGGCCCGAGCCGGGACCACCGCCGCCGTGAGGCGTCGAGAAGGTCTTATGCAGGTTCAGGTGCATCACGTCTACGCCGAAGTCGCCGGGCCGCGCTTTGCCCACCAGCGCATTCATGTTCGCGCCGTCCATGTAGAGCAGCGCTCCCTTGGCGTGAAGAATTTCAGCGATCTTCGCAATCTGGCTTTCGAAGACTCCAATCGTTGAAGGATTGGTCAGCATCAATGCGGCGGTATCTTCATCCACCTGGCGAGTGAGCGCGTCCAGGTCGATGCCGCCTTCGGCATTGGACTTGAGATTTTCCACTGTATAGCCGCAGATGGCAGCCGTGGCGGGATTGGTTCCGTGGGCCGAGTCGGGAATCAAAATCTTCTTGCGCGGATTTCCTTTTGATTCATGCCATGCGCGAACCAACAGGATTCCCGTGAATTCGCCATGCGCGCCGGCGGCCGGTTGCAGGGTAATCGCGTCCATGCCAGTGATTTCGATAAGGCAGCGCTGCAAGAGATCGATCACTTCCAGCGAGCCTTGCGCCAGCGAATCGGGCCGGTATGGATGCGCCTCGGCCAATCCCTCAATGCGGGCAACGTATTCGTTGACGCGCGGGTTGTACTTCATGGTGCAGGAGCCCAATGGGTACATGCCCAGGTCAATGGCGTAGTTCCACGTCGAGAGGCGCGTGAAGTGGCGGATGATCTCGATCTCGCTTAACTCCGGCAACTCTCCCGGCGTGTCGCGATGAGCAGCGCCGAGCAACGCAGCGGCATTCACAGCCGGCACATCCAGCGGGGGCAGCTTATAGGCGCGCTTGCCGGGCGAGGACTTTTCAAAGAGCAGAGCCTCGTTCTGCGTGGGGTGAGGGCGGACTTTGCCGATGGTGCGTGAAACCGAAACTTCAGATGTTGCCATTTTCGCCTCGCTGCTAACTCATTGAACCTATACTGGCTAACTTCGCTTAACAGAATCTTGTTGCATCATCGCGTGCCGATAACGCCTCTCGTTCACGTACCACACACAGCGCGCCCAAACGTATCCGGCAAAAGGACAGGCGATCAACATGCTTACCTCAAAAAGCCAGTCAAACTGCTTGTTGCGAGTAAGTGCATTTGTAAGTGAAGTCAGGACAAACATAATGCCGCCCCACTTCAGCACTCCCCGGTAGATAAGAAAGGATCGTCTTCCATTCTTCCGCTTTTTCTCCCATTTCTGGCGTTGCCGGTTAAACACTGCGGATTTGAATCTCTTGTACATCCGCACATCTCCATCCGCAGATGCAAACCGGGCCGCGTCGGCTGCGGCCTTTCAAAGCTATGCTTTCACCGCACTGGACGCCATCGTTTTCGCCGCGGCGTCGATCTGCTCACGGGTGATGATTTCGGTTGCGCACCAAAGCGTTGCGTTGCGCAGTTCGGGGTACCAGCGGCTCAGTTCAATGCCGCCGACGATCTTTGCATCGAGAAGCCGTTGGCTCCATTGCGCCGGGGCTTCTTCGGTTTGCAAAACAAATTCGTGGAAGTGGGGCGCGCCGGTAAATAGAAGTTTCGCTCCGGGTTGTGCGGAGAGAGTCTTTGCCGCATAACTCGCCTTGGCTAGGTTATGCTCGGCTAATTCGCGGATTCCTTCTTTGCCATAGACGCTGAGGAAGATAGTAGCCATCAGCGCAACTAATGCCTGATTGGTGCAGATATTCGAGGTGGCCTTTTCGCGGCGAATGTGCTGCTCGCGCGTGGAAAGCGTGAGGACGTAGCCGCGATAGCCGGTGCTGTCAACGGTTTGCCCGACAAGGCGTCCGGGCATCTGGCGGACGAACTGCTCCTTTGCAGCGAGGACGCCGCAGTACGGGCCGCCGTAGCTGAGCGCGACACCAAACGATTGCGCTTCCATGCTGACGATATCGGCCTCGACCGGCGGACGTACTACTCCGAGCGAAATTGCCTCGGCGATGGAAACGATCAGCAGCGCGCCTTTGGCGTGAGCAAGGTCGGCAATAGCGGGAATATCCTCGATGACGCCGAAGAAGTTGGGGCTTTGCACAAGTACGGCCGCGGTTTCATCGTTGACGGCGGCGTCGAGGGCGGCCAGATCAATGCGGCCAGTCTCGCGGTCATAACCTACTAAAGTTGAGGGCAGACCCTGATGTTTGGTGTAAGTGTCCAGCACTTCGCGGTACTCGGGATGAACGGTCGAAGCAACGACGGACTTGTCCCGGCCGGTGACGCGCATGGCCATCCTGACCGCCTCAGCAGCGCCGGTTGAGCCGTCGTACATGCTGGCATTGGCCACGTCCATGCCGGTCAACTCGGCGATCATCGTCTGAAATTCGAAGATAGCCTGCAGCGTGCCTTGAGTTATCTCCGCCTGGTAGGGCGTATAACTGGTGAGAAACTCGCCGCGCTGAATCAGAGAGTCGATGATGACCGGGCGGTAGTGGCGATAAACGCCAGCGCCCAGAAAGCTGGCATAGCCAGTCGAATTTTTCCGGCCTGCGGCGCGGAAATAGTCGATGATCTCGCTCTCCGCGTAGGCGCGGGGCACGTCCAAATCGCGATTGAGGCGATGCTCAGCGGGAATGACGGCAAACAAATCGTCGATGGAGGCCGCGCCGATTTCAGCCAGCATCTTTTCACGTTCTGCGGGAGAATTGGGAAGGTAGCGCATGATGCTCCTTTGGAGCAGTGGTCAGTGAACAGTGGTTAGTGGTCAGGGAACAGAGCAAAAAAAGTTCTTCGGTTCCCACCCTTTCGCAAAGAACGCGAAAGGATGGGGCACCCGGATTTCAAAAGGGAGTAGTGCATTCCAGTCCCTTAGTCCCTAGTCCCAGTCTCTAGCTCTCTTCCGCGACAAAGGCCTCATACGCGGCAGCGTCGAGCAGGCTGTCGAACTCGGCGGGGTTGGCCAACTCGACCTTGATAATCCAGGTTTCGTGGGGCTTCTCGTTGAGCTTGTCGGGCGCGGACTTCAGATCCTCATTGATGGCGGTAACCTTGCCGGTGACCGGAGAGAAGAGGTCGCTGACCGCCTTCACGCTCTCTACTGAGCCGAAGGTGGCGTTGGCGGTGACCGCGTCGCCCACCTTGGGCAGGTCTACGTAGACGATGTCGCCGAGGGAGTTTTGGGCGTAGTCGGTGATGCCAACGGCGCCGATGTTGCCCGTGAGCTCAATCCACTCATGCTCGCGGGTATAGCGGAAGTTTGCGGGATAGGCCATACGATTTCACTCCTCTAAATTGCGAAACCCCAGTGTACGACTTGGAGGGGCTGAAAGGAAACAGGAGTCTGGGGTCAGGGTTCTGGGATCAACTACTGCTGCGCCTTTACGCCGGGCCGAAGCCGGGATAGGGTTCAAGCGGAACGAGGGCAAGGATTTCCAGCATGCCGGCTTGCGCTATGGGAAGGCTGTCGAGAGCGGCTCGGACCTCAGCTTCGCTGGCAGCTTCCCAAAGGATGGCGGCGCCGGGAATGTCGCCGCGACGCCAGATCTGGCGCAGAATGCCCTGGGCGTAGAGTTCCTTTACGCGCTGGGTTTCACGGGCGGCTAGCTGAGTGAAGGTTTCGGGCGGAAAAGCGTCAATACGGCGGCGGGAAAGCGAGAAAAATTGCATGAGGAGATTGTAATGCCTGGAAAAGTTCTTTCGCTTCTTTGCCTTCCGCACTTGACACGCGCCGAACCTCCTTGTAATCTGCCATTCATGTTGATGAATCTCCAGGGGATGATGGCCTGTATGCCTTGCTGTTGCGTTTGTATACGCACAGGATGTCCTCTGGCAGGTAGAAACCAGGCTTATCAACCTTAAAGCCTGATTTCAGCTATAGAAGTTTCTTAGCCCACCGCCGGAAGTCGATCTGGCTGGTGGGTTTTTTATTGATAGCCCGCAAGATTCCTGACAGTCACGACGACATTCCCTCTGAGCCCATGAAAGACCCAACCCCAAAAAGAGGAGATTGCCTGTATGAACAGATTTGCGAGTCGAGTGCTGCCGGTTGTGATTGCGTCGCTGTTGATAGCGAATTCAGCGTCTGCGACGGACGGATATTTTTTGACTGGCTATGGAACCAAACAGCAAGGCCAGGGCGGAGCGGGCGTTGCCTGGCCCAGTGACAGCCTTGCGGGCGCGACCAACCCTGCCGGACTTGTTCTGGTTGGCAATCGTTTTGATATTGGACTGATGCTGTTTCGCCCTAATCGCTCGGCCACAATTACCAGCCCCAGCCCCGTGGCTGGCCACTATGACGCCAACCGAGTAAAGAACTTCGAACTGCCGGAGTTGGGCTACAGTCTCCAGTACCGACCCAACCTCGCGCTGGGCGTGGCAATCTACGGCAACGGCGGAATGAATACTTCATACAAGACGCCGATTCCGCTGCTGGGCAGTACGCGGGGCGGCGTCGATTTTGACCAGGTCTTCATCTCGCCTACACTGGCGTACAAGGCGGGCGCGCATAACTCCTTCGGAGTTGCCGTGAATATCGCCATCCAGCGTTTTGCGGCGGAAGGATTGCAGCTTGTTGAAGGCATCTCCAGCGATCCAACCCATGTGACTAACAACGGGTATGCCTATTCCAGCGGCGGCGGCGTGCGTGTAGGCTGGCTGGGCGAATTGAATCGCGTGGTGAGCGTGGGCGCGACCTATCAAAGTCGGACTTATTTGAGCAAATTCGATCGGTACAGCGGGCTGTTTGCCGAGCACGGGGGATTCGACGTTCCGGCCAACTTCGCCGGCGGCGCTGCGGTGAAGATTGGCTCCAAAGCAACGCTGCTCTACGACGAGGAACGCATCCTCTACGGGTCGGTCAAGTCGATTGCCAACCCCTTGGCAAGTATTTCTCCGCTTGGAACCGACAACGGGCCCGGCTTTGGATGGCATGACATCAACGTGGTCAAAACCGGGCTTGATTATGAAGTAAACCCGGCATTGACACTGCGGGGAGGATACAACCACGGCGGAGTTCCCTTCGACAGTTCGCAGACATTTTTCAACTTGCTGGCTCCGGCTGTGGTCAGGAACCACCTTCATGCGGGTGCAACCTGGACGTCCGTGAGCGGCAAGGAAGTCAGCTTCGCCTATATACACGCATTCGATAACACGGTAAACGGCGTGAATTCCATTCCATCGGCCTATGGCGGAGGAAACGCGAATTTGAGCATGTCTCAGAATTCGTTCCAAATCGCATTTGGATGGAACAGGGACAAGAAGAAATAAGGTGCGCGGGCTGGCGCGCCAGAGGAGGAAGAACGCAAATGACGACCTGGTTTTTCAGAGAGTGGCCGTGGTATGTGGCTGGCCCGCTAATTGGACTGTTTGTTCCCGCGCTTTTGATTGCGGGGAACAAATTGTTTGGGATTTCGAGCAACCTGCGTCATCTTTGTTCGGCGATTGCGCCGGGCGGGCTGGAGCATTTCCGCTACGACTGGCGAAAGGTGGGACTTTGGAACCTGGTGTTTCTGGCCGGGGTGCTGATTGGCGGATTCCTGGTCTTTCATAGCGGAGGAGCGCGGGATGTGGCCATCTCCGCCGAGACCAGGAACGCGCTGACCGCGCTGGGAATTCACGATTTCTCCGGCGTGGCTCCGCATGAATTGTTCTCCTGGCACGCCCTCTTAACATTGCGTGGGTTTGTGTCAATTGTGGCAGGCGGATTCCTGGTTGGCTTTGGAACAGCCTACGCCGGCGGATGCACCTCAGGGCACGCCATCAGCGGGCTGGCCAACTTTGAGCTGCCCTCGCTGATTGCGGTCATCGGGTTCTTTGCCGGAGGACTTGCCACGACGTACTTCATCCTGCCGTTGGTGATTGGAAGACTATGACGAAGGAAATTGCTGAGATTGAGGGTTGTGGCGCAGGGAGCCCAGACCAGGCCGAGGTCAAGCCGTCGTTTCTGGCGGTGTACTTGCTGCTTGGCAT
>Ga0224559_1001683_pt1 | contig 11989 bp, 10 predicted proteins | sample 714S33034metaG_FD_180676 | JGI IMG/M metagenome (GOLD analysis project Ga0224559, IMG submission 180676) | Peat soil microbial communities from Stordalen Mire, Sweden - 717 S3 30-34 | ecosystem: Environmental > Terrestrial > Soil > Wetlands > Peat | place: Sweden: Norrbotten County, Stordalen... | reverse complement strand
GCGCGTGACCTCAGGGCCGTTCTTCTCCACGCGCGCGGCGTAGGCCGCGTCGGCCGACTTCTTCAGTCGGTCGCGCATCTCCTCCTCGGTGATGCCTTCCTCCTTGGCCCAGTCGGCCAGCGGCGGGGCAATGTTGAATGCCGTTTCGACTGCGTGCGAGAGGCCTTCGATGTCCCAGGCCTCGGGATAGGCGTCGGGCGGAACATGCTTGGCGATGAGATCGTCGACGACGCCCTCGCGCATGTCGTCGATCATCTCTTCGAGCGAATCCTTGGCCATCATCTCGCGGCGCTGCTCGAACACGACCTTGCGCTGGTCGTTCATGACGTTGTCGTATTTCAGGATGTTCTTGCGCATGTCGAAGTTGCGCGCCTCGACCTTCTGCTGCGCCTTCTCGAGAGCCTTGTTGATCCAGGGGTGGACGATCGCCTCGTCCTCTTTGAGGCCGAGCTTCACCAGCATGGATTCCATGCGGTCCGACCCGAAGATGCGCATCAGATCGTCTTTGAGCGACAGGAAGAATTTCGAGCGCCCGGGATCGCCCTGACGGCCGGCGCGGCCGCGCAGCTGATTGTCGATGCGCCGGCTCTCGTGCCGCTCTGTGCCGATGATGTAGAGGCCGCCGGCGGCGATCGCTTTGGCCTTGAAATCCTCCACCTCGGCGCGGATTTCGGCTTCCTTGGCGTCGCGCTCGGGGCCTTCGGGCAGGCTCGCGCATTCCTGCGCGACGCGCATCTCGACATTGCCGCCGAGTTTGATGTCGGTGCCGCGGCCGGCCATGTTGGTCGCGATGGTGATCGCGCCCGGCACGCCCGCCTCCGCGACGATATAGGCTTCCTGCTCGTGGAAGCGCGCGTTGAGCACGGCGAAGAGTTTCGAGGGCTTGGCGGATCGCGCCGCCGCGTAGAGCTTTTCGAGCGCGCGGGGTTCGTTGAAGTCGATCTGGTGGTAGCCCTGCGCCTTCATCGCCTCGGCGAGCTGCTCGGATTTTTCAATCGACGTGGTGCCGACCAGCATCGGCTGCAGCTTGGCGTTCGCCGCTTCGATCTCGCGGGTGACGGCGCGCAATTTTTCTTCCGCCGAGCGATAGACTTCGTCGTCCTCGTCGAAGCGCTCGACCGGCACGTTGGTCGGGATGTCGACGACTTCGAGCTTGTAGATTTCGGCGAATTCATCGGCCTCGGTGGTCGCCGTTCCGGTCATGCCGGCGAGTTTGGAATAGAGCCTGAAATAGTTCTGGAAAGTGATCGAGGCGAGCGTCACATTTTCGGGCTGAACCTGTACATGCTCTTTGGCTTCGAGGGCCTGATGCAATCCTTCCGAATAGCGCCGGCCCGGCATCATGCGGCCGGTGTATTCGTCGATGATCACGACCTCGCCATTGCGCACGATATAGTCCTTGTCACGCTGGAACAGCTTATGCGCGCGCAAGGCCTGATTGACGTGGTGGACGATGGTGACGTTGGCCGCCTCATAGAGCGAGCCTTCCGTGAGGATCCCCGCCTCGCGCAGCAACTCCTCCATATGTTCGTTGCCGCGCTCGGTGAGACTGGTGGAGCGCTGCTTCTCGTCGAGATCATAATCCTCGCGATCGAGGCGCGGCAGCACCTTGTCGATTGAATTATAGAGTTCCGACTTGTCGTCCGAGGCCCCCGAGATGATGAGGGGCGTGCGCGCCTCGTCGATCAGGATCGAATCGACCTCGTCGACGATGGCGAAGGCGTGGCCGCGCTGCACCATCTGCGACAGTTCATATTTCATATTGTCGCGGAGATAGTCGAAACCATACTCGTTGTTGGTGCCGTAGGTGATGTCGGCGGCATAGGCGCGTCGCCGCTCGTCGTCCTCGACGCCATGCACCACAACGCCCGTCGACATGCCCAGAAACTTGTAGATCGCGCTCATCCATTCCGCGTCGCGGCGGGCGAGATAATCATTGACGGTGACAACATGGACGCCCTTGCCGGCGAGGGCGTTGAGATAGGTGGCGAGCGTGGCGACGAGCGTCTTGCCTTCGCCGGTGCGCATTTCCGCGATGCCGCCTTCATGCAGCACCATGCCGCCGATCAGCTGGACGTCGAAGTGGCGCTGGCCGAGCACGCGGCGCGAGGCCTCGCGGACCGTGGCGAAGGCCGGAACAAGCAGATCGTCCAGCGTCTTGCCGGCGGCGAGCTCCGCGCGGAAGGCGGCCGTCTTGCCGGCGAGTTCGGCGTCGGAGAGCTTCCGCCATTCGGGCTCGAGCGCGTTGATCGCCGCGACTTTCGGCCGATAGCTCTTCAGCCGCCGATCATTCGACGATCCGAAAATCTTCTTCGCGAGCGAACCCAGCATAATCAATAAACCCTTTCCCTGCCGTCAAACGGCGTCATCGACCCGGCCGATCACGCTGTTTCACCTTCTATATAGTCGTTCCGCTTCAACCAAACTTGAAAAGCGTCCCGCTTTCGCGCGGCTCCGCTCGAGCCGGGGCCGCTTCCTGTGCAGGCGCCGCTCTCTTTAGCTAAAGTCTAAAAAGACCCAGCTTTATCTTTGGAAAGGACCCGCGGATCGCTAATGTCGCGCCCCGGCCTGTGGCCTTAAGCGCCGCAACACTCACTTTTTTCGATAATCTTTGCGACCGTGGGTATTCATGAGTCTGTCGCAAAGCTTCCCGCCACGCCTCAAAAACTTCGCCCCTTCAGCTTTGGAGAGATAAGATTGCGCCCGGACCTTGTCAAACCCGCCTGTCCGTGCATGTTTCCGGTCCGCGCGCAATGGTCAGGCCTGCCCCCAAAGGTCTCGAGCGCGGCGCCAAGGCGATTTTTTGTTTCCTTAAAAAGCCCGGAGCACAACTGCATGTTCAAGAAGACATCCTCGCGCGCCCTCGCCGCGGGCCTCGCATCCGCCCTGGCGATCGGCGCGCCGTCGCTCCTGCTTGCAGACCCGGCGGCGGCCCCGGCGTCGACCCAAGCGTCCGACAAAGTGCTCGCCACGGTCAACGGCCAGAAGATTACGGAAAAAGACCTGAAGATCGCGACCGAGGATCTGGGACCGAGCCTGCCGCAGCAGATTCAAGGCAAGGCGCGCGAATCCTATATCCTCGATTTCCTGATCGACGGCGTCCTCGTCGCGCAGAAAGCGCAGGCCGAAAAACTCGACCAAACCAAGGAATTCGCCGACAAGCTCGCCTATTATCACGAAAAGCTTTTGATGGAGCTCAAGCTCGGCGAGGTGGCCAAGGCGGCCCTGACCGACGAGGCCCTGAAAAAGACCTATGACGACGCCGCCAAGGCGCAAAAGCCCGAAACCGAGATTCATGCACGGCACATTCTCGTCGCTACCGACGCGGATGCGCAGGCGGTGATCAAGCGGATCAAGGGCGGCGAGGATTTCGCCAAGGTCGCGAAGGAAGTCTCGAAAGACACCGGCTCCGACGGCGGCGATCTCGGCTGGTTCACCAAGGACAAGATGGTGCCCGAATTCGCCGAGGCCGCTTTCAAGCTTGAGCCGGGAACCCTTTCCGAGCCGGTGAAGAGCCCGTTCGGCTGGCACGTCATTGAGGTCGAAGGCAAGCGCCAGAAGACTTTCCCATCTTTCGACGAGGTGAAGGATCAGGTCAGCCGCTACGTCGTGCAGAAAGCCCAGAGCGAGCTGGTGACCGATCTGCGCAAGACCGCGAAGATTGACCGCGCCGAACCCGCAGTCGATCTCAACGCGCCTGGCGCCGCCCCCGACGCTCCCGCGGCTGCGCCCGCCGCACCGGCCGATCAGAAGAAGAAGTAAGCCGCGCCCGAAATCCGTCGCGCGAACCTTCGTGAGTTCGCGCGACGGGCTCGGGGCCGCGCGCTCGCACGCGCGCACTGTGCCGGCCAGACGCCCTTTCCGGATCGATCCCGCCGTCCCGGCGCGCGACGGGCGGCTCCGCCTTTAAGGTTTGCATCGAAGGATTCCTCCATGACCGCCCTGTCGCCGCTCGCGCCGCAATCCTATCCCGACCTGCCCGAAATCGACGGCGTCCGCTTCGCCGCGGGAGAGGCGGGCATTCGCTACAAAGGCCGCACCGACGTGATGCTCGCCCTGTTCGACAAGGGGACAGAGGTCGCGGGCGTCTTCACGACGTCAAAATGCCCGTCGGCGCCGGTCGACTGGTGCCGCGAGCGGCTGCCGGGCGGCAAAGCGCGGGCGCTCGTCGTCAATTCCGGGAACGCCAACGCCTTCACCGGCAAGGCCGGCGCGCGCGCGGCCAAGCTAACGGCAACCATTGCGGCGAAGGCAACGGGCGCGCCACAGGCGGAGATTTTCCTCGCCTCGACGGGCGTGATCGGCGAACCGCTCGACGCCTCGAAATTCGACGGCCCGCTGCAAAAGCTGGCGGCGAAGGCGAAGCCCGGCGAGATGTTCGAGGCCGCCAAGGCGATCATGACGACCGACACCTACCCCAAGGTGGCGACCGTCGGCGTCGAAATCGACGGCGTCCCGGTGACGCTCTCCGGCATGGCGAAAGGCGCCGGCATGATTGCGCCCGACATGGCGACGATGCTCTCTTTCATCTTCACCGACGCGCCGATCGCCGCGCCCGTCCTGCAAGCCCTGCTCTCGAAAAGCGTGCAAGGCTCGTTCAACGCCATCACCGTCGATAGCGACACCTCGACGTCCGATACGCTGCTTCTGTTCGCCACGGGCGCCGCGAGGAAGCGCGGCGCGCCGGAAATCACCGCCGCCAATGATCGCCGCCTCGCGCCATTCAAAGTCGCGCTCGACGTTCTGCTGCTTGATCTCGCCCATCAGGTCGTCAAGGATGGCGAGGGCGCGCGAAAATTCGTCGAGATCACGGTTGTCGGCGCGGCCTCGAACGCCGCCGCCAAACGGATCGCGCTCTCGATCGCCAATTCGCCCCTGGTCAAGACCGCGATCGCCGGCGAGGACGCCAATTGGGGCCGCATCGTCATGGCCGTCGGCAAATCCGGCGAAAAGGCCGATCGCGACCTTCTGGCGATCTGGTTCGGCGAAATCCGCGTCGCGAACAAGGGCCTGCGCGACCCGCGCTATGACGAGGCCGAAGTTTCCGAACTGATGAAAAAGCCGAAGATCGACATTTACGTCGAGATCGGCCTCGGCAATGGACAGGCGACCGTCTGGACCTGCGACCTCACCAAGGAATATGTCGAGATCAACGGCGATTACCGCTCGTGAGGCCTGCGCAAATGGAGAGGCGCGCCGCGTGAAGCTGCTGGTCGTCGTCGCCTGCGCCCTGATCGACGCGGACCGCCGCGTCCTGATCGCGCAGCGGCCCGAGGGCAAGACGCTCGCGGGGCTGTGGGAGTTTCCCGGCGGCAAGATCGACGCCGGCGAGCGGCCGGAAGCGGCGCTGATCCGGGAGCTGCGCGAGGAACTTGGCATCGAGGTGAAGGAAGCCTGCCTCGCGCCCCTGACCTTCGCGAGCTTCGCCTATCCCGACTTTCATCTCATGATGCCGCTTTATGTCTGCCGGCGCTGGGACGGAACCGTCGCGGCGAAGGAGCATCAGGCGCTGAAATGGGTGTTTCCGAAGAAAATGCGGGACTATCCTATGCCGCCGGCCGACGCGCCGCTGATTCCCGCTCTGATCGATCTTCTGGGGACATGAAGTCTACACCAGTTGCGCGACGCCTGTTGCGATTGGCGAAGCTTTCCTCACATGATAGAAAGCGATTGCAGATCGCAATTGGGAAAAGCGCCCGATTTGGAGGCTCTCGTGCACCGAAATTCGAAAGCTGGCATTGGTCTCTACGCCAGTTTCTGGCGCGCGATGGCGCAAATGGGCGCTTTGGGCCAGGAAAAGGCCGAATTGCCAAGGCGCCCGAAAACCATCGCAGCCGCCCTTAGTAACGACTGGAAGGCTGTGCGGAGCGATCTGAGGCGCGCGGAGCGGACATACGCCGAGAAAATGCGTCGTGCCGGATAATATTCCGCAAGTGAATGCAGGGGTTCAGAACGAAAACTCGGGCGAAGAAGGTCATATCCTGACGATCGAGGAGATCGGGTGGTCAGGACCTGTCCCCTCCCCCAACACGTTGCAACAATTCGAGGCCGTTCTTCCGGGCTCCGCGGCGCGTATCTTCGCACAATTTGAAGTTGAAGCCGAGCACCGGCGGCGCGCCGAAACGGAGGAGCTGCGCTTTCGGGAACGTGAATCCCACATCGGACAATTTCTCGCGGGGATTTTTGCTGTCGGCGCTTTCGGCGTCACCGCGTTCGCGCTCCATGTCGGGGCCTATAGCGTCGCCGGTCTTGTCGGAACGACGACGGTGCTTACTGGCGTGGCCGCCTTCCTCAATCGCAAGAATCCTGCGGCGCCGTCCATCGACCCCGACGATGTGGGATAAGTCCCGGCCGCCGACGACAGCCCGGCAGCGAGAGGAACCTTCGCTTGGTCGTTTTTGAAAATGTCGGCCTGCGCTACGGCATGGGCGCCGAAATCCTGAAAGACATCAGCTTTTCGATCGAGCCGCAGTCCTTCCAGTTCCTCACCGGCCCTTCCGGCGCCGGCAAGACCACGCTTTTGCGCCTCATCCTTTTGTCGCTGCAGCCGACGCGCGGCATGATCCGCCTCTTCGGCCGCGACGCGCTGACGCTCGACAAAAGCGCCATAACGGATCTGCGCCGCCGCATCGGCGTCGTGTTCCAGGATTTCCGCCTGCTCGATCATCTGACGACTTACGAGAATGTCGCTTTGCCGATGCGCGTGCGCGGCATGGACGAGGCGACCTATCGCGGCGAAGTCACCGAGCTTTTGCACTGGGTCGGGCTCGGCGATCGCATGAACGTCCTGCCTCCGGTCCTCTCGGGCGGCGAAAAGCAGCGCGCCGTGATCGCCCGCGCGCTCATCGTGCGGCCGCAATTGCTGCTTGCCGACGAGCCGACTGGCAATGTCGATCCGAACCTCGCGCGCCGGCTCCTGCGCCTCTTCACGGAACTGCACAAATCTGGCACGTCGGTCGTGATCGCGACCCATGATCTCGCGCTGATGGACCAGTTCGACGGCGCCCGCCGCCTCGTCCTTGGCGATGGCCGCCTGCATATTTTCGAGTGAACCCGATGCCCCGCGCCCGCGTGAAAAAAGGCCAGCGATGAGCATAGTTTCGACGGCGGGACGCGTCGTTCAGGCGGCGGCCGAGGCTCTGAACCGAAGGCGCATCCGGCGCGAATTCCGGCGCGAGAAGGCGCTTGTGCCGGCGGCGTCCATCGCCGGCCGCGCGCTTGTCACCGTCGTCGCCATCATGACTTTTCTCGCCGCGCTCGCCGCCGGCGCCGCGATCCTCATCGCCGACGCCTCATCCTCCTGGCAGAGCGAGGTCGCGCGTGAAATGACCGTGCAGATCCGCCCGGCCAATGGACGCGACATCGGCGTCGACGCCGAGAAGGCCGCCGACATCGCCCGCAAAGCGCCCGGCGTCGCGCTGGCGCGGGCCTACACCAAGGCGGAATCGGAAGCCCTGCTGCAGCCCTGGTTAGGGGGCAATCTCGATCTCTCGGAACTGCCGGTCCCGCGCCTCGTCGTGATCCGCCTCGAACCCGGCGCCAGCGTCGACGCGGCGGCGCTTCGCCACGCGATCGCAGAGGCCGTTCCGGGCGCCAGCCTCGACGATCACCAGCGCTGGCTCGAACGCCTCGCCGTGATGGCGAAGACGGTCGTCGCCGTCGCCGGCGTCATTTTCGTGCTGGTCCTCGTCGCCATGATCCTCGCGGTGGCCTTCGCGACGCGCGGCGCCATGGCGGGAAACCGCGAGATCATAGAGGTGCTGCATTTCGTCGGCGCCGCCGATGATTACATTTCGCGGCAGTTCCAGCGCCATTTCTTCCAGCTTGGGCTGCGCGGCGGCGCGATCGGCGGCGGCGCGGCGATCCTCGTCTTTTACGCCGCCTCGACGCTCGCCGCCTGGGCGCGCGCGACGCCGGGCGGCGATCAGGTCGAGGCGCTGTTCGGCGGCTTCTCGCTCGGCCGCAACGTCTATATCGCGATCCTGCTCATCACCGCCGGGATCGCGATCGTCACGGGGCTGGTTTCGCGCATCATCGTGTTCCGCCACCTGCGCGATTTGAGCTGAGGGGCGAATAGCGGATTTCTGAGCCGGGGAAAACGATCCTCCGGCTTGAAGACAGCTGGTCGCCCGCATCCCGCTCCTAGAACGCGCCGCCAGGTTCCGTCGCCGAGGAAGGCCTTTCGGCGGCGGGATTTTCGAAGGCCGTCGCCGGCCCGGCGTCGGCATCGCTCGTTGCCGTCGAAATGGCGTGGGCTCTCGCCTCTTTCGTCCTGTGCGGACCCTGCGCGGCGGCGTTCGCGTCGTCCGCTTTGCCGACAAGCGCAATCTTTGTCTTCGGCTGCTTGGCGGCCTTCTGCAAACCGGCCTTGTCGTGATGTTTCGCGTCAGCCGCATGCGACTTTGGCGCGTCGATCGATGCGGTCGCCTCCTGCGCCGGCTGCGCTTGGTCCGCCGCCTGCTGCTGGCCAGTCGGCGCGGGATTCGTCATCTGCGCCACGGGCTCAGCCGGCGGCGGCGCCATTGAAGCAGTCTGCGGAGCGCTTTGCGCCGCCGCCACCTGCATCGCGGCTTGCGTCACCTCGACCTGCGCCGACTGCACCGGGCTTTGCGCGGGGCTCTGGAGGAAGGCGAACACATTCGGCATCGCGTTCTGCGCCCGCGCCGGCGCGGGCGGCGGCGGTTCCGGCGCGAGCGGCGGCGAGTCCGCTGTGCGCAGCGCGGACAGCATTTGCTTTTTCTTGGCCTGGTAATAATAGCCGCCGGCGAAAAGCGCCACGGCGCGATCCTCGTCGCCCTCCGCGATCCGGTAGGCGTTGGCGAGATAGGGAATGGCGTAAGTCATGTTGACGTAAGGGTCGAACAGATTGTTCGGCGCGCCACTAAAGCCCATCGACCGCGCGGTGCCATATTTGATCTGCATCAGGCCGTAGCAGTGATTATGAAAAACCTTCGGATCATAGCGGCTCTCGCGCCGCAGGATGCGATGAACGAGGCTTTCCGGGACGCCATGCTTCTGCGCCTGCAGCGCAATGAAATCGTCATATGCGTGGGAGCGGTCGGCCGTTTCGGCGAAACTCGCCGAACAGCTCAAAGCCGCAATCGAAATTCCGAGCAGGATGCGCAGCATAAAGGTTCCCCCTTGACGGGGACGTTGCCGTCGCAGTGTGGCGGCAACGTGGCTGGCGGGGCGGTCGTTAACCTAGCGTAAAGCTTTTGGCGGCGGGTGTCGCCAAAAGGTCACACCAGTCGAAGCAAAATATGTCGCTTGCGGCCAAGCGAGAGCTTGATCATGCCGTCCGCCGCGTCGCCCGGCTTGAGAATGGCGCGCTCGTCCGTGACCGCATCGTCATTGACCTTGAGGCCGCCGCCCTTGATCTGCCGGCGCGCTTCGCTGGTCGAAGCCACAAGCCCCGCCTTGACGAAAGCGGCGAGGACGCCAAGCCCGTCCTCGACCTCCGCCGCTGCGATCTCGACGGCGGGCAGGCTCTCGGCCAGCGCGCCTTCCTCGAAGGTCTGCCGCGCCGCCTCGGCCGCGCCCTCGGCCGCCGCGCGGCCATGCACCATCGCGGTCGCCTCCGTCGCCAGCACCTTCTTGGCTTCGTTGATCTCGGCGCCGTCCAGCGCCTCCAGCTTCGCGATCTCGTCGAGCGGCAGTTCCGTGAAGAGCTTCAGGAACCTGCCGACGTCGCGATCCTCGCAATTGCGCCAGTACTGCCAATATTCGAATACCGGCAGCAGGCTTTCATCGAGCCATACCGCGCCCTGCGCCGTCTTGCCCATCTTGGCGCCCGAGGCCGTCGTCAGCAGCGGCGTCGTCAGCGCATAGAGCTGCGCCGTCCCGAGCCGCCGGCCAAGATCAAGTCCCGTGACGATATTGCCCCACTGATCCGAGCCGCCCATCTGCAGGACGCAGCCAAAGCGCCGGTAAAGCTCAACGAAATCATAGGCCTGAAGGCACATGTAATTGAATTCGAGGAACGACAGCTCGTGCTCGCGTTCGAGCCTAGCCTTGACCGAATCCATGGCCAGCATGCGGTTGACCGAGAAATGCCTGCCGATATCGCGCAGGAAATCGATGTAGTTGAGATGCGCCAGCCACTCGGCGTTGTCGGGCATGATGGCGTCTTTCGCGCTATCCCCGAAAGTCAGGAATTTCGAGAAGACGCGCTTGATGCCGTTCTTGTTGTCCTCGATCTGCTCCAGCGTCAGGATCTTGCGGCTTTCGTCCTTGCCGGAAGGGTCGCCGACCCGCGTCGTGCCGCCGCCCATCAGCGCGATCGGCTTGCCGCCGGTCTTCTGCAGCCAGCGGAGCAGCATGATCTGCACCAGCGAGCCAACATGCAGCGAGGCGGCGGTGCAGTCAAAGCCGATATAGGCGGTGAGGTCGCCCGTTTTCGCCCGGTCGTCCAGCGCGGCGAAATCGGAGCATTGATGCACGTAGCCGCGCGCGATCAGCGTCGCGAGAAAATCGGATTTGGGCGAAAAATCGTCTGACATTGTCCTGCTCGCGCGGCGCGTCCAAAGAGCGCGAGGTTTAGGGGCAAGCGCGGACGATGGCAATGTCGGGGGTTCAGTTCAGCGCATCGGGCCATTTGCGCGAACCATGGAAGACAGCCAGAATCTCGACCGCGTCGTCGCGCACGCGGTAAGGCGCGATGAAGGGCGTATCGACGATGACGAGTTCGCGCGTGCCGGCAATGTGTCCGGGACGCCCGATATGAGGAAACGCCGCGAGATTTTCCGCCTGATCGAGGATCGCCGTCACGATGCGGGCCGCGACGGCGCCGGAATTGTCGTGCTCGATAAATTCGCCGATGGCCTCGAGATCGCGCAGCGCCGGAAGTGTCCAGCGCACCCTCATCGCTTTGGCGCGAATTTCGTCCGGACGCGGGCAAGCTCTTCATCTGTCGCGAACTCGCCCCGATCGGCGGCGGCGAGTCCGGCTTCGATCTTGCCGATTTGCCATGCATTGAGCGCGACAAAATCCTCGATCGCACGCGCAACGAGCCAGTTGCGGGAGCGATCGGTCCTTTCCGCGAGCCGGTCGAGGGCGAGCAGGGTCGTTTCGTCGAGGCGAACGGTGAAGGGCGCCGGCATGGGACAAGCCTGACTTTTGTGGTTCGGATGTAGTCTAGATGAACCATCTCCGTGCTTGCAAGCGGTTCGGACATCTGATGGTTTGTTTGGCGAAGCCGTTACGCGCGGCCTTTTACGGAGCGCGATATTCCCAGGGTGCGAAATGACCTCCACCAAAGCCATCGGCCTGATGAGCGGCACCTCGATGGACGGGGTCGACGTGGCCCTGATCGAAACCGACGGCGAAAAAGCCATCGCCTTTCGCGGCAACGGCTTCTTTCCCTATGAGGAGGAGGACCGCGCGCTGCTCCGCGAGGCCATCGCCGACGCCGTGCGCCTTTCCGACCGCGCCGCCCGCCCCGGCGCGCTGGCCGCAGCCGAAACAATGGTCACCGCCCGCCACGCCGCGGCGGTGCAAGCCTTTATCAAACGCCACGGCCTCGACGGCGAAACAATCGACGTGGTCGGCTTTCATGGCCAGACGGTGCTGCATCGGCCGGAGCGGCGCCTCACCATCCAGATCGGCGATGGGGCGGCTCTCGCGCAAACCCTCGGCGTCGACGTCGTCTATGATTTCCGCGCCGACGATATGGCGGCCGGCGGCCAGGGCGCGCCGCTCGTGCCGGTCTATCACGCCGCGCTCGCCGCTAGCGCCGGGTTCAGGGAGCCCGTCGTCGTGGTCAATATTGGCGGCGTCGCCAATATCACCTTCATCGCGCCGGGCGCCGAACCAATCGCCTGCGACGCCGGGCCGGGCAACGCGCTGATCGACGATCTGATGCTGGCGCGCACGGGCGCGGCGCTCGATCGCGACGGCGCCGCCGCGGCCGCCGGAACCGCGGACGAATCGGTGGTCGCGGGGCTGATGTCCTATCCCTTTTTCGCTTTGGCGGCGCCGAAATCGCTCGATC
>Ga0224559_1001682_pt1 | contig 11992 bp, 9 predicted proteins | sample 714S33034metaG_FD_180676 | JGI IMG/M metagenome (GOLD analysis project Ga0224559, IMG submission 180676) | Peat soil microbial communities from Stordalen Mire, Sweden - 717 S3 30-34 | ecosystem: Environmental > Terrestrial > Soil > Wetlands > Peat | place: Sweden: Norrbotten County, Stordalen... | reverse complement strand
CATGCGGGCCGCGTGTTCGGCGGCGACTGACTCCGACATGGCGTGATAGAGCATCGAAAAAACGTACTGCGGAATCAGGTCGAAGAACAACTCCTCGGCCGGTTCCTCGTAAATGTAGTCCACCTGCGCGGTGCCGAACTTGCGCGCTTCCTCGTCGGCCTCGGCCGTATCCACCGGTTCGATCTCGATGCCCGCCGAGAGAGCCGCCTCGGCAGCGCGCGCAAGTTCAGCTTCCGTGGGCTCGACCACGCCCGTGATCTGCGGAATGCCAATCTGCATCAGCGGCAATAGCTTCTCAACCACCAGCCGCTGCGCGATCACCGATTTGAACTCGTTGTAGACGATGTAAGCGGCGTCGATCTCCTCATGCACATAGCGGGAGATAATGCTTTCAGCCAAGGTGAGAACGCGCGCCTTGTCGAGCTTCAAAAGCATTCCCGGATGGTCGCCTGTGACCTCGACGGGGGCCTTGCGCTCACGGATCTTGATGACGTGTTCGCTCTCCCGGGTGTGTGCGGAGTAAAAGGTCTCTTCGGAATAGACGGCGAAGGTGCCATCCTCGTCAGCGACAGTCTGTTCGGCATAAACTGCTGCCGGATAGCGGCGGCGCATCAGGTCGCGTCCCTTGCGGCCCACCGCCTCGATGTCGATCTCCTTGTCGGTGTTGCCGGAGATGAACTGAAAGGCCGTCTTCAGAATGTTGGCGTTAAAGGCGCCGGCGAATCCCTTGTCGCCGCTGACGATGATCACCAGCACCCGCTTCTCGGGGCGCGTGACAAAAAGCGGATGGCGCAGAATGCCGGTTTCCGGGTCGTAAATGTCGATGCGGCGGGTCAGCGATTCCAGGACACTGTTGATCATCCTGGCGTAGGGCCGGGCCGCCAGAGCCCGCTCCTGCGCGCGACGGAGCTTCGCCGCCGAGACCATCTTCATGGCCTTGGTAATCTGGCGCGTGTTCTTCACGCTGCGGATGCGCCGCCTTAGATCGAGTACGTTTGCCATAATCAGTTCTCAGTGGTCAGTTGTCCGTTAGCAAATTCAGTTTTCAGTCTCCAGTTGCCGGCGATAGTGCCCTTGCTGACAACTGAAAACCGGCTACTGATAACTCGATTACGCCTTTACCGCTACCGCGGCCGCCAGATCCGCCACAAAGTTCGCCTTGTATTCCTTGATCGCCGCGTGCAGCTTATCGCGCAGATTGTCCAGCTTCTTGTCCTTGGTCAGCTCGTCAATCAACGCCGTCTGCCCGCTCGCAAAGTAATCATAAAGGCCGTTCTCGAAGGCGCGAATGTCGGTGACTGCCAGGTCATCCAGGTAGCCCTGCGTGCCGGCAAAAAGAATCAGTACCTGCTGCTGCCAGGTCAGCGGATGAAACTGCGGCTGCTTCAGCAGTTCGGTCAGGCGCTGGCCGCGGTTGAGCTGCTTCTGGGTCAGCGGGTCAAGATCGGAGCCAAACTGCGCAAAGGCCGCCAGTTCGCGGTACTGCGCCAGATCCAGCTTGAGCGTAGCGCCCACCTGCTTGACCGCCTTGATGGCCGCCGAGAAGCCAACACGGGAAACCGAGAGGCCAACGTTGACGGCCGGACGAACGCCAGAGTTGAAGAGGTCGGTTTCCAGGAAAATCTGCCCGTCGGTAATCGAAATGACGTTGGTCGGAATGTAGGCCGAGACGTCGCCCGCCTGGGTCTCGATGACCGGCAGCGCGGTCAGCGAACCGCCGCCCTTTTCCTTGCTCATCTTCGAGGAGCGCTCCAAAAGGCGCGAGTGGAGATAAAAAACGTCTCCCGGATAGGCTTCGCGGCCCGGCGGGCGGCGCAGCAAGAGCGAAATCTCGCGGTAGGCCATGGCGTGCTTCGACAGATCGTCGTACATCACCAGCGCGTGACGGCCCGAGTCGCGGAAGAACTCGCCGATGTCCGTGGCCGCGTAGGGAGCGATGTAGAGCATTGGGGCCGGCTCGGAGGCCGAGGCGGCGACGATGACGGTGTGCCCCATGGCGCCGGCTTCGGTCAGCGTCTGAACTACTTGAGCAATTGAAGACCGCTTCTGGCCGATGGCGCAGTAGATGCAGATCAGATCGTTCTTGGCGTTGTTGATGATGGTGTCCAGCAGCACGGCGGTCTTGCCCGTCTGGCGGTCACCGATAATCAGTTCGCGCTGGCCGCGGCCGATGGGGATCATCGCGTCGATGGCCTTCAGACCGGTGGCCATTGGCTCCCGGACCGGCTGACGGTCGATGATGCCCGGCGCCAGACGCTCGATCGGCAGCGATGCCGTCGAGGCGATCGGCCCCTTGTCGTCAATGGGCTGCCCTAGAGCGTTCACCACGCGGCCGATCATGCCCTCGCCCACCGGCACGCTCAAAATCGTCCCGGTACGCTTGACCTCGTCGCCCTCGCTCAGTTCGGTGTAGTCGCCCAAAATCACCGCGCCCACCGAATCCTCTTCGAGGCTTAGAGCCAGTCCGGCAATGCCGTGCGGGAAGCTGAGCAGCTCGCCGGCCATGGCCTTGTCTAGTCCGTGGATGCGGGCAATGCCGTCGCCCAGCGACGTAATGGTCCCGACTTCGTCGACCTGGACCTTCGAGTCGTAGTTCGCGATTTGCTCGCGAAGAAGTTGCGTAATCTCGTCTGCTTTGATCTGAGCCATTTCTGTTCCTCAGGGATCAGGGGTAAGGGTTATGGATCAGTTTCAACCGCTGAGTGCGGCCACACCGATCAAAAACCGCTAATCCCCTTAATCCCCCTCGTTTCGATCTCTTCTTCTGAAACTTCGCTAATGAAAAACTTCGATTCCTGAGGTTGGATTCGTTCTGAACCCCGCCCCTGAACCCTGATCCCTGCCGGCTTCAGCCGGCGATCAATGCTTCCTTCAACCGTTCCAGCCGTCCGCGGACCGAACCGTCGTAAACTGTGGAGCCGATGCGCACCACCGTTCCGCCGAGGAGGGATGCGTCCAGCTTGAAGCTAGCCGCGATGCGTTCGCCAGCTAGTTTTTCCACCCCACCCAGCAACCCGGTGCGATCCTCCGCGCTGAGTTCGCGAGCGGTCACAATCTCCACCGGGCGAATGCCCAGCCGCCGCTGCATCTCCGTTCGATAAGCCGCAACCACATCTCGCACCTGGCCGATACGATCATTGCTGATGAGCACCGCCAACAGGTTGCGTAACTCCTTCTGCAGGCCGAGCTTCTCATTCAACAGGTCCAGCACCGCGACCTTTTGCGCCGCGGCAACGGCCGGGTTGACGAACAATTCGCGCAACTCGGCGCTTCCGTTCCAGGTAGCAATAAAATCGTCAATTTGCCGTTCGAGGGCGGCCGCATCCAGCTGTTCCTGGATGGCCACATCGGCAAAGGCGCAGGCGTAACGCGCAACAAAGGCTGCCATCTAGTTCTGCCCTCCCTTATTCGCGGTGCGCAAGGCCGCATCGCCGAGAAATTCAGCAATCAGGGCCTGGTCGTTTTCCGGCGTGAATGTCAACTGCTTGGCGGCCTGTTCGATGGCCAGATCGGCAGCAAAGTGGCGCAATCCGCGCCGGGCCTGAGCAGCCGACGAGTTGATCTCCTGCTCGGCGGAGGCGATAATGCGGACGCTCTCTTCGCCAATCGTGGACTTGATGCGCGCCTCATCCTGCTTGCTCTCTTCCTCGACCTGGGCACGGATCTGCGCTATCTCTCCGTCCAAACCGGAAAGCTTGGCTTCGATGACGCTCAGCCGGGCATTGGCGTCTTCGGTCGCCTTGCGGGCCGACTCGATGTTCTCACGCACTGTTTCAGAGCGCTTGCGCAGAACCTTGGGCAGGATACGGAAGAGAGGAATGCCGATCGCCAGCACGATGATGGCGAAGTTGATCCCCTCGAAGATGCGCGCCGCAGTCTCCACATCCAGACCGAGCAACTTGGCGATCGTCTTCACCACGGGGGCGTGCAGGTAAACGTTGTTTTCGTCTTGCTCTGACTTGGGAGCCGCTTCTGGTTGGGGTGAGGCGGCGTTCTTCGCCGTAGCAGCCGGCACCGGCTGAACTGCGGAGGCGGATTGCTGAACTGAGATCGGTTGCTGAGCAACAGCCTGGAAGGGAACGGCAGTCAGTGAGGCAGACAACGCCGTCAGCAAAGTGATGCGAAGAAATAAGGTGGAACAATGCGAATGCACGGCGAAATCTCTCAACGGGAACCCCCGGCAGCCAGCGGCAGTACGGCGCGAACCACCTGATTGGCCAACTCCGCGGCAGATGCCTGGATGGACTGCCTGGCGTGAGCGGCCTCAACCTCCAACTCAACCTTGGCCTGGCTCACCTTCTGTCCGGCTGCCTTGCGAGCCGCATCCAGCGCCGTGTCGCGCTCGGCGCTCCACTGCTTCACGCGGGCCTCGCGCATTTTGAAGACCTCGGTGCGGGCCTGACGCAGTTTGGCGGCGTATTCCTCCGCCCTGGCCTCTGCCTGCGCAATGGCGCGATGTGCGTCTTCAACGGCGCCCACGGTGCGCGTGCGGCGTTCTTTCAGTATGGCCGACAGCGGCCCTTGCACCAAAAACTGATAGGCCAGGACCAGCACAATGAAAAGCAGAATTGTGGGCACAGCGCCAAGCAGAAGCGTCCCGACTTGTTGAATGATTTCTTGCATACCAGTCCGGTTTGTCCAATTTATTCAGGCGGTCAGCGTGGTTCCTGTCGCGGGTGGAACATCCTAATTTTTATCAGGTGCGCCCCGCCAAGGTCAACGCCGATGCCTTATTTTTTGTGGAGTTCCATGATTTTTTGTGGAGTTCTGTGACTGCGGTCACGATTAGAAAAATTCATGAAAAAATCGACCTGATTTTGTCAGAAAAAGGGCTTAGAATAAGACTATCACCTAGACCCGCTCCAGGGTCCAGCGGGCGGCCAGCTTCGGGAAGTTCTTCCACTCCCGGAGTTGGCGGCCCGCCTCTTATTTTCAGGCTATTTTTCTTTTTGCAGCCATTTATATCCATTTGCTGCACTTTCACAATGGTTTTGCTGCGAGCCCATCCCGCGCTTTTGCCCAGCAGGCGTCTCCAGGAATAATTAAACTTGCCCCCGGCTCTTGAACCCCTGTTCTCTATTCCCCGTTCCCTGTTACAACCACAGCTCCATGTGTCCTGGACAGAGATTTGCAGCCTGCGCGGTCAGCTCTTCGGCCAGCCCAAAACCATAGCGGGCAAAGTAATAAGCCGTGCCGTGCAGGCGCTCCTGCAACCCGCCGCCGGGATAGAGCGCTTGGCTGATGGCCTCGGCGTGGCGCGTGAGCGCGGCCTCGCGAGCGAGCTGAAAGTTGGCCGCCAGACGACGCAAACGGTTCATCTGGTAGCGCATCTTGCTGGCCGAGGTCTCAGCCGATCGTCCCAGATCCGCATCGAGCCGCCCCATCCACTCCAGCAGCGGCGTCAACTCGGCCTCCAGCGCCGCGCCCGCTTCCGCCAGCTTCTGCTTCCCCTCGCCGGGGATGGCCCGGGCCGCCAGAAAATGTGCCAGCGAGGCCGCCCCTCCGTTTGCGCATTGCTGAAAAACGCCTTCCAGCGTTAGTCCATGCTGTTGGAGCAATTCCCCAATCGCAGGCTCGACCAGTGTGGCTGAAAACCGCGGCAGCACCGGAGTTATCCGGCCCAAAATGCGCTCGTAGAGCACGGCGGATTGGGCAAAGTAGGCCACCTCCGCCGGGCCGCCAACCATGACCGAGGTTGAGAGCAGAAAATCCTGAAAAACCGGCCGCAGCAGCGCCGAAGGCGAGATGCGCTCCGGATCCGCCTCTAAAATCCCCACCAGGTCGGCCGTCGAATAGCTCTGCCGCCCCGCCTGCCATAGTCCCTCCGGCTCACCCGCCGCCGGAGCCAGCCGCTTGAGTGCCAGCCGCGCGCCGCTGTGCTCATCAACCAGGAACAACAGGCTCGATTGTGACCCCACGGCCACCTGCGCGTTATAGCCGGCCGCTTCGAGCTGCCGGTTGCGGTCGAGTAGCGCTTGGTGCAGCTCATCGGCGCGCTCGATGGCCGCGCGCAGCACCGGCGCTCCCATGCGGTGCGCCGCGCCGCCGCTGGCGTCCAGCACCAGCAACCCCTGCGCGGCAAAGGCTTGGGCGTAAAACTCCCGGAAGGCCTGGGCGAGAGTGCGACCCGGCTGGTAGACCGCGGCCAGCGCCTCCAGGGCGTCGGAGGGGCCGAGCAACTCTCGCGCCTCGTCAATAAGCGGCGTGATCGAATCGTCCAGAACGATGCCGCCCACCGGCCGAGGCGCTGCGGGAGCAGTCGAATACTCGAGCCTGCGCAATTGGTGGCGCGCGGGAAAAACCACGTGGTTGATCTCGGCAAAGTCGTGGTCTTCGGTAGCCAGCCACAAAATGGCGGCGTGCGGACTGCCAGAGGCCGTGGCCTGGCGGGCGCGGGCCAGCGCGGTAGCCACTTTGAACGGCGTAAACAGCGGACCGCCGAACAGGCCCACCTGCTGGCCGGTCACCACTACTCCTGCGCCGCCGCCGAGCGCGTCGAGCGCCCCAGCGGCAGCCAGCGATGGCGAAACGTTCTGCTCCGCCAGTAGGCTCACTAACTCCGGCCAGTGCGTGGGAACGGCCGGCCTGCTAGCCCAACCGCTCAACCCGTCTCGACTCTGGCCAGGCCCGTTCTCATTCTCTTGTTGCAGCCGGGCATAAGCCTGTGGCAACAGGGCATAAAACGGACGCGCCGCCGCCGCTCCGGCGCAGTAGTCCAGAAACAGCCGGTGAAATCCCGGCACCACGGTAATCGGAAGGCACTTTGCGGTCAACAACTCGCTAACTCATTTTCCTGGCAATCTGAAATCTCAAAGCAACGCCAATGTGTTTGTGCGGAAAGGAAATTTGAGCGGCAACAAATCCGGCTCGTATTTTGAAATCTTACGCCAGCAGGCTTGGATGCACGAACACGCATAAGTTTCCGCCGCGCTGCCATGGCGGTGCGTATACTTTTGGTGCGAGTACTCTTTAATTCGATTTGCACTTCGATCGCGCCTGAAGGAGAATCCGGAAATGCCCAAAAAAGAGAAAGCCATGAAGGCCGCCGCGCCGCTCAAGGCCAAGGCTGCTAAATCCAAAGCCACCAAACCCAAAGCGAAAAAGTCAGCCGAACCTAAAGCCGCAAAAGCTTTGAAACCCAAAACCGCAGCGGCTCTGAAACCCAAGGCAGCGAAAGCCCTCAAGCCCAAGGTGAAGAAGGCTCCCAAAGCGCTCACGCCCGCAGTCAAAGTTGAAGAAGCGGCGCAACTGCTCAATTCCGAGGTGGTCTTCGATGGCCGGGTCTTCCAGGTGCTATGTGACCGGCTTATCGAGCCGGGCGGCGCCGAGGTTACGCGCGAGATCGTCCGCCACAATGGCAGCGCTGTTATCCTCGCGGTGGACAACGCGAAAAGCCGGCGCGACCCCTGGATCGTAGTCGAACGGCAGTACCGCCATGCCGCCCAACAGTTTTTGTGGGAGTTGCCAGCCGGCAAGCTGGAGCCGGGCGAGGAAGCCATCGAAGGCGCCAAGAGAGAGCTGGAGGAGGAGACCGGTTACCGCGCAAAAACCTGGAAGCCGCTGGTCGAGTACTACGCCAGCCCTGGCTTTGTCGGCGAAGCAATGAAGGTCTTTCTGGCCGAGGGTCTGGTGGCCGGCGACGCCCATCCGGAGGACGACGAGCGAATCGAATTGCGCCTCGTCAAACTCTCCGAGCTGCTCAAGCTGATCGAAAAGGGCGCGATTCAGGACGGCAAGACTCTGACCAGCATTCTCTTGTACGCGCGCCTGATTGCGGGAAAGTATAAGAAATAAGGCATTTCCAAAGGCGCAGAATTGCCGTTTGGGCCCGGTAGTTTTTACTTCCGGGCCTCTCCCCGGTGACGAAGGCCTATTGCCGGGTGCCTTGCTCCCCCAGCAACCAGAACCCACCTATGGAACCCCGGCCTGGAAATCGGCCTCCCGACTGCCCTGTTTTTATACAGAATGCCTATAAAAGTGTCCTGATTTCGGTCAGTCGTTTTCTTCCCACAATAGGCCGCGCTCTTTCCAGCCTGCGCCGGCTCCGCTGGCGCAGAGGCTATTTTTTAATTTCAGTGAACCCTTTTTAACTTTTTCACGTCTTACTGCTATCAGTGAGCATTCCCCTATTCAGTTGCTCACCGCACCATCACAGGATGCAAGGAAGGCAGGAACCTGTGGCTCAGTATAAAGGGAAGGTCAAGTGGTTCAACAACGCCAAAGGTTACGGATTCATCGGGCGTGATGACGGGCCGGATGTATTCGTCCACTACTCATCGATCCAGTTGGACGGGTACAAAACCCTGAAAGAAGGCGATGAGGTGGAGTTCGACATCGTTGAGGGTCAGAAAGGCCCCCAGGCGGATGCGGTGATCCGGTTACGGGACACCTCCGCCCACAACGCAGCTTAGGAGCGTGAAAGGTCAGGCTAGGCGCAGAGCCGCTGCCAGACAAAGGTCTACGTGTGCGCCCATTTTCACTTTGGTCACAATGCGCATCGCCGCCCGCGAATCGCTTGCGCCATAAGCTTTTCAGCCGGTTACCAATAAACGTATTTCTTTGAAGCTCTATTCCGTCCGGTTTCTCCGCATCTTCTCTGCGGGGAGCCATAGTCGGCCTGTTTTGGCCTGCCAGGGAGAATTTTTTACCGGCAAATGCGGGATTTGATGGCCCATTTTACCTCCGTAGAGATAAGATAGGGCGCTATGAGCCTACTCGATCAGGAATCCGCGGGAAAAATCGACGGGGCCGCTCCCGGCGAAGAATACACCAAGGGAAGCAGCCACCTGATCTGGGCCAGTCTCATCGCGGCCCTCGTGGTCAGCGCCGCCATTGTCGCTTATGTGCTGCTGGGCGAAAAGCCACCTGTGGCCACGGGCGAGATTGTTCAGGTGTGGGCGTGTCCGCAGCACGTTGAGACCTCGGGCTTCGACGCCAATGGCGCGTCGATGGACAAGGAGAGCTTTAACCGGGTGCTCCTCTTCGCCCATGTGAAGTTGCACAACCGGAGCGATAACCCTATTTTTCTGGAAGATATTCTGGCCAACACCAAGCTGGGGGACGGCACGCTTTCGGTCTCCGCCGGAAGCCCGGCCCAGTTCGAGGAAGTCTTTGTCGCCTACCCCAAGCTGGCCGCGCTGCATAGCGGTGTGCTCGCGCCCCGCACGGTCATCGCTCCCGGTCAGAGTCTGGACGGAACCGCCTTCTGGACCATTCGCAGGAGCAAACAGGAATGGGAGACACGCCAAGGGCTGGACTTCACCTTCAAGTTCCAGTACCAGCCCAGCCTGCGGCTCACGCCCGGCACTGCGGTTACAACAGTGCCCCAATAGATCTGTTTAGTGAACCGTGGACGGCGCCGGCGCATTTTTGGGTGTCGTAAGGTAGCCGCTGATCTGATTCTTCGAGCCGATGGTATTCACCACGATCTCGAAGAGCAGCGGCTCCTTGCCGCTGTAGAACTGCAACGGCTCGTTCACGTTCCGGTCCTTCTTTTCGTACTGTCTGTCGTCCGAGTAAACCAGCAGCGTAAAGCGGCTTTTCTTGGGGTCTGCCTTCTTCAACTCCAGGCTTACCGTGCCTACGGGCTTTCTTTGGCCCTTGGCCAGGGTGAACTCGTAGTAGTTTCGGTCGCCCTTGTGCTTGAGCAACTCCAGTTCGTCGTGATTGCGGGCGATCAGGCTGCTGTGGCTGCTCAAATCCCCTTTAATCGACTCCAACTGGCTCAGCGCGGTGGCCAGATCGCTCTGCGTCTTGCCCAGATCGGTCCTCACGCCGCCCACGTCGGTCTTCACTGAAGAAACCGCGCTGGAAACGCTGCTCACCTGTTGAGCGGTCTGTTTCTGAGCACTCTCCAACCGCTGGCTCCTCGCCTCCTGCAACTCCTCGCGCTCGATAACCTGCTGGGCGCGGGCTTCCATCTGCTTCTGCGTCAGCCCCATGGAGTTGCCCAGCGCCTCGGTAGCCACTTTGAGGCGGGCATTGGTTTCGCGCAGTTCGGCGGCCAGTTTTACATTCTCCTGCGTGGCCTCGGACAGGCCAGCTTGCTGGTTGGCCACTTTGCCGCTCAGCGAATAGCTCCAAATCAGGCCGCCAACTCCTGCCAGCAGGGCCACGGCAAGGGCCGCCAACAATGCGCCGGAATTGCTTTTAGAGGTGACGGAGTAGCTTTTAGGGGAATTTTCAACTTCACTCATCTTATTTACCTTTCTTGGGCGGACCGCTATGGCGGACCGTTTTGCGTGGTGCAGCGCCTTACCGTCCAGTCCAAAGGCGCTCTTGGTTTAGACGCTGCCCCAGAGGAATCTTTCCCGGAGTTCGGTCTGAAACAACAAATTACGAACTCCCTGCTCCGGCCGCCTGCCGGGAATCTTCAGAGTATAGAATGATTTCCGCCTCTGCGGGGAAAGCTGACGGTCATTTTCACAGGCACTGCCGGATTGCTTCCATTGGAGGGCCGATAAACCTCTGCTGCGCCAAAAAATGCGGCTCCGGGGCGGTTTTTGAGCCGCTGTCGTCTCAGGGCAATCGCATTTGAATCTTTAAAGGGTACTGGCTTCAGCCCGTACGTTAATTTGCTGAGAAGAAGAGGGCTTTAGCCCCTGAAGGGAGAGACAGCACGTTTGCGAGCTTGTAGTTTTGATAGAATCGGCACCACGCGCACTCTGAAACCAAGGAAAAGTCTACACAGAGGCTGCCCTCAGGGGCTGAAGCCCCGCAGATTTTGCGCTGTTGACGTACGGGCTAAAGCCCGTACCCTTCATTTCTCGCGCGAATTTCAAATGCGATTGCCTTGGCTGTCGTCCCACGCTTCGTGACAAGCAGCGAATCGCTACGATATAAATGGTTTTTGCACCAATTTCTGGCGCCAGGCTCTTTTGAACGGTCAGGACAGTCGCCGTGTCCGGCAACAAAATCGTCGCAGGGAGGAGATCCGAAGGCTATGTCGACTGTTGTCGCTGGAAAAGGTTTGGAAGGAGTCGTCGCGGCAAACTCCGGGATCTGTTGGATCGACGGAGAAGCGGGCGTGCTGTCTTACCGCGGAATTGACATTCACGAGTTGGCCGAGCACTCGACCTTCGAGGAGACTACCTACCTGCTGTGGAATGGCATTCTGCCCAACCATTTGGCGCTGCGCGAGTTTCAGTCGCAACTGGCGCTGGCCCGGGGGCTCGACTTCCGCATCGTCAGCCTGCTGCGCAGTATTCCCGCCTCGGCCACGCCCATGGAAGTGCTGCGTACCGCCGTCTCCGCGCTCAGCTTTTACGACGCCGACGAGAAGGACAACTCCCACGACGCCAACGTGCGCAAGTGTTACCACCTGACCGCACAGATGGCCATGATCGTGGCCATTTATGACCGGCTGCGCAAGGGCCTGGAGATTGTGCCGCCCGACCGTTCAATGAACCACGCCGCCAATTTTCTTTGGATGCTGAACGGCGTCAAACCCTCCGAAACCGCCGCTAAAACTCTGGACATGGCCCTGGTTCTGCACGCCGAGCACGAGCTGAACGCCTCGACCTTCGCCGCCCGCGTCATCGCCGCCACTCTTTCCGATGTGCATTCAGCCGTCACCGGCGCCATCGGCGCGCTCAAGGGGCCTCTGCACGGCGGCGCCAACGAGGGCGTCATGCGCATGCTCTACGCCATCGACAAGACCGGCGCCGACCCGGTCGAGTACGTCAAGAGTATGCTGGCCGCGCGGCAGAAGATCTCCGGCTTCGGCCACCGCGTCTACAAGACCGAGGATCCCCGCGCCACTCACCTGCGCAAGATGAGCGAGGAGTTGGGCAGGGACGCCGGCGAGCCCAAATGGTACGAGATGTCGCGCGCCATCGAGCTCTACATCAACTCCGACAAGAAGCTGAACGCCAACGTGGACTTCTACTCGGCCTCGACTTACGCCACGCTAGGCATCGACGTCGATCTCTACACCCCGGTCTTTGCCATCAGCCGCATCGCCGGCTGGGCCGCGCACATCATCGAGCAGTTG
>Ga0224559_1001681_pt1 | contig 11993 bp, 10 predicted proteins | sample 714S33034metaG_FD_180676 | JGI IMG/M metagenome (GOLD analysis project Ga0224559, IMG submission 180676) | Peat soil microbial communities from Stordalen Mire, Sweden - 717 S3 30-34 | ecosystem: Environmental > Terrestrial > Soil > Wetlands > Peat | place: Sweden: Norrbotten County, Stordalen... | reverse complement strand
GCGCACAATAACCTGGGAATCGCATTCTCGCGCATTCCAGGGCGGCTGCCGGACGCCATCGCGGAGTACAAGGAAGCGCTGCGGATCACACCGGATTATGCCGGAGCGCACAATGACCTGGGGATCGCGTTGGCACGTATTCCCGGACGGCAGCAGGACGCGATCGCAGAGTACCAGGCGGCGCTCCAGGCCAATCCAGACTTGGCCGATGCGCATTACAACTTGGGAAATTTGCTGTCGCGCACTCCCGGACGGCAGCAGGACGCGATTGCGGAGTACCAAGCCGCGCTGCGGATTGACCCCGATTACGCGGAAGCGCACGCCAATCTGGGAGTCCTGCTGGCCGCGATGCCCGGACAGCAACAGGACGCCATTACGGAGTACCGGATCGCGCTGCGAATCAATCCGAATTATGCGGAGGTGCATACCTACCTGGGAAATGCCCTGATACTGATTCCCGGACGGTTTGCCGACGCCATCGCCGAGTATCGCGAAGCGCTGCGGATCAAGCCGGATTATGTCGAAGCGCACTTTTTCTTGGGGAACGCCTTGTCCCATATTCCCGGAAGTCAACAGGATGCAATCGAGGAGTTCCAGGCGGTGCAACGGCTCAGGCCGGACCTTGCAGGCATTGCGAATCAACGGATACAAGCGCTGCAAGCAGTTGGGCAGCCTTGAGATCACTCACCCTCCGCCAGGCGCGGATTTGCCTTTTCCTTGCACACTGGAGATGCCTCTCCAGGCGGATCGCCGGCAAGTTCGCGCATCAGGACATACAGAAGGGTGATCGGCGATAATCGGTAACGGCGTTGGGAGTGAGTGGCGTATGGCTATCCAAACAGGCACAGAACCAGATGAAGAATTCGACGGCCTCATGGGCAAGCTCATTGATTGCCATCGCAAGATCGATGATTTGAATCAAGCCGTCGCGGCTCTTTATTCGGCATATAAAGCGGATGGCCGCCTGAGCGCGGAAGACGAATGGCGGTTGCGATCCGGCACGGAGCAGCTCAAGAATCTCTTCGAGAAACACATTCAGGTGGAGGAGCAGATTGTCTTCCCGCTTGCGGCGCGGATACCGGACGGCCAGCCGCTGCTTTCCGTCGTTGTGCCTGCCTATAACGAAGCAGCCACTTTGCATGGCGTCATTGCACAACTGCTGAAAATTGTGGAAGCAGGCGAGATTATCATCGTCGACGATTGCTCTACCGATGGGACGCCGGAGATTGCCGACCGGCTGGCCGTTGGACAGCCGAGGATCAAAGTCGTTCATCACCAGGCGAACGCCGGAAAAACCGCGGCGCTGAAGACGGGCTTTGCACGGACGACAGGCAAGATTGTCATCGTGCAGGATGCCGATCTGGAGTACGATCCACGGGAGATCTGCCACGTGATTGCGCCGATTGTGGAAGGCCACGCGGATGTGGTCTTCGGCTCGCGCTTTCTGGTGCGCAAGGCCGCGCGCGTTCTGTACTTCCGCCATTACATTGGGAACCAGTTGCTGACTTTTCTCTCGAATCTATGCACCAACATCAACATGACCGATGTGGAAACCTGCTATAAGGCCTTCCGCGGCGAAATCATCCGCAACATGACGATCACCAGCAGCGGATTTGGCTTCGAGATTGAAGTCGCCGCCAAGCTGGCCAAACTCGGAGTCGTCATCTATGAGGTGCCGATCTCCTATTATGGCCGCACCTACGAGCAGGGCAAAAAAATCGGCATGAAGGATTTCATTGCGGCGCTCTTGTATGTTTTCAAGTTCAATTTTCTGTGCAGCCTGAAGAATTCCTTCAAGACTCTTCCGCTCCCCAAACGGGCGCAGCAGCCGCCAGATGGAAGTGAAGGGTAGCCTTCCGGCTTTTCGCTCTCCGCTCCGCATTCTGCTCTAGCCCTCGACATTCGGATTGATTTTCTTCTTTGGCGCGGCCTTTTTCTTTGTGGCTGACTTCGCTGGAGTTGGTTCGCTGGCGAGGAAGACGGCGCTGCGCAATTTTGGTGGGTGGGGGGCGGTCTTGGCTTTGGCGATGGCCAGGTCGGCGACTTCTTTGACGATCCAGTCGAAGTTGGCTTGGCCGATGGAGTGGAGGTCGGCGTCGGGGACGGGGTTCATGAAGTCGATGGCGTAGGGGACGCCGCGCTCGACGGCGAACTCGACGCTGTTGAATTCGTATCCCAGAGCGCGGCAGAGCTTGAGGGCCTCCATGCGCATGCGCTTGAGGAGGGTGCGCGGGACGGGCGCGGGGTTCTCGACATAACGCTCGGAGTGGGGACGGCGCGGGTCGTATTCCATGATGCGCACCTTGCGCTGGCCGACGACGTAGCAGCGGAAGTACTCGGTGAACTCGATGGCCTTCTGGTAGACCATGCAGAGGTCGCGCGTCTGGTCGTAGGCGCGGAAGAACTCCTCGCGGTTGTGAACGTGGTACACGTCGCGCCAGCCGCCGCCGTGGATGGGCTTGAGGAAGCCCTCCTCGCCGACGGCGGCAAAGACTGCCTCCCAGTCGAGCGGGTATTCGAGGTTGCGCAGGGTGCGGTCGGTGGCGCCGGGGGGGAGCTGCTTGTGGGGCAGCAGGACGGTGGGCGGAACGTGGACGCCGAGCTTGGCGGCGAGGGCGTAGTTGAAGAACTTGTCGTCGGCCGAGGTCCAGAACGGATTGTTGATGACCACGGTTCCGTGCAGCGCGGCGTGCTTGAGGAAGGCGCGGTAGAAGGGAACGAGGTGGGAGATGCGATCGATGAGGACCGCGTAGCGCGGCGGCTTGTTCTGATTGCCCTGATTGCCCTGATTACCGGCCTCGACCGCGCCGGTCAGCACGAACTCGGCCTGAATGCCGTTGACGTTGCGGGCGTTGATCTGCTCGACCAGCGCGCCGGGGAAGCTGTTCTCCCCGCCGAAGAGAATGCCGATCCGTTTCATGGCCGCCCTCCTGAATGCTTGCATACAGTGTACGGCAGGGATCAGACTTTAGTACCTATCCTTTAAGATTCTGCCTTCCAGCAAGGCGCGTGGAGATGGCGTTGCCTAAAGGGCTGGTTGAGCTGAACGCGCCGGGGAAGGCCCAATAGCCCTCTACGCGGTTTCCCCCCGCATCGCCTCCAGCAGCTTTTCATCTTCCTTGGTCAGTGTCGCGCCGGCCAGCAAGTCGGGCCGGTTGGCGAGCGTCTTGCGCAACTGCTGCTCCCGCCGCCATTTGCGAATCTGCTTATGATCGCCGTTAAGCAGCGCCTCCGGGACGCGCAGGCCGGCAAACTCCGCAGGCCTGGTGTAGTGCGGATAGTCGAGCAGCCCGCCCGCTCCGTGCTGCGAGCGCGGAACGCCTTCCTCATCAGTGGTAATCTCGGCGTCAGCCACGCCAAAGCTCTCAAACTCGCTCGACGCCTCATTGCCCAGTACCCCCGGCAGCAGGCGCATCGTCGCGTCCACCACCACCGCGGCGGCCAGTTCGCCCCCGCTCAGCACATAGTCGCCGATGGAAAGCTCCGTGTCGCAATAGAGATCGTTGATGCGCTCGTCCACGCCCTCATAGCGCCCGCAGATCAGCACGACGCGCTCTTCTTTGGCCAGTTCGCGGGCCATCGCTTGGGTAAAGGGACGGCCTTGGGCGGAGAGCAGAACCACGCGGGTCTTGGGAGCCGGATCAGAATCGGTAGAAGGACTTTCCTCAGAGGCTAAAGCCCAAATTTCTTTCGCATCATGAGCGGCACGACTAATGTCGTGCCCTTTCAAAACAACATTTTTCTCCGAAGCTTGTTTCGCATCGAAAAAAGCCTCCGCCCGCTTCGCCTTGGGCGCGATCCCCAGCGCGGCCATCGCCTCGGCCAGCGGTCCCGGCTTGAGGAGCATCCCCTCGCCGCCGCCAAAGGGCCGGTCGTCCACGGTGCGATGCCGGTCGTGGGTGAAGGCGCGCAAATCATGCACCCCAACCGAAACCCACTCTTTGGCCAGCGCGCGGCGCAGAATTCCGTTCTCGAAGAAGCTCGTGAAAAACTCCGGAAAGATGGTGACAATCTCGAATCGCATACTTCTCGATCATAGCGGCTATGCGCGATGCCTAGCCCAAGAACATCATCGTCAGATGATTCACCACAAAGGCCGCGACCCAGGCCAGCGCCAGCATATAAAGAAACTGCGCAGCCGGCCACTTCCAGCTATTGGTCTCGCGGCGGACGACGGCCATGGTCGAGGTGCATTGCATGGCGAAGGCGAAGAAGATCATCAGCGCCAGCGCGCCGCCCAGCGTCATGTCGTGATTGAGCGCGGCGTGCAGGCTGAGCCTCTGCGTGCCGGGGTCTGCGCCGTAGAGCGTACCCATGGTACTGACCATCACTTCGCGGGCCAGCACACTGGAGAGCAGCCCAATGCCGATCTTCCAGTTGAAGCCCAGCGGAGCAATGGCCGGCTCGATGAAGTGGCCCAGCTTGCCGATTACGCTATCGGCCAGTTCCGGCGCGGCGATGGCCCCAGTTGCCGTGTGCATCACCGGCAGATGCGCCAGCACCCAGAGCGCCAGCGTGACGCAGAGGATGATGGTGCCGGCCTGGCGCAGGAAGACGCGCGCGCGATCCACCAGCCGCAGGCCGAGCGAGCGCAGCGTGGGCATCCGATACTGCGGCAGCTCCAGGATGAAGGGCGCGTCGTTGGACTTGAGGATGGAGCTTTTCAGCAGCCATGCGGTGGTCATCGCGCCCACAAAGCCAGCCAGATACAAGCCCAGCATCACCAGTGTTTGCAGGCCGAGAAAGCCGTGCAGGTAGGTGGTGTTGGGAATGAAGGCGGCAATCAGCAGCATATAAACCGGCAGGCGCGCCGAGCAGGTCATGAAGGGCGTGACCAGGATCGTCGCAAAGCGGTCGCGCTTGTTCTCGATCACCCGCGTGGCCATGATCGCCGGAACCGCGCAGGCGTAACCGGAGAGCAGCGGAATGAAGGCTTTGCCATTCAAACCCGTGGTGCGCATCACGCGGTCGGCGATCAGCGCGGCGCGAGAGAGGTAACCGGAATCTTCCAGAATTCCGATAAACAGAAACAGCAGCAGGATTTGCGGCAGAAAGACCAGCACTGAGGAGATGCCCTTCCATGCGCCGTCCAGCAGCAGCGATTGCAGCCATCCGGCGGGAATGAGCGGCCTGACCAAGGCTCCGGCGCGGGCCAGGATTGCGCCAAAACCGTCAGAAAGCGGCTGGCCGATGGAGAAGACCACCTCGAAGACAGCCACCACTACGACCAGAAAAAGCAGCGGCCCCCAGAAGCGATGCAGCAGCACATCGTCGATCTTGCGCGTGCCCTCGACCGAGAGCGGCGCGCGATAGCCGGTGCGGCGGCTGACCTGCGCAGCCCAGGCGTGCGCGCTGGCGGCGTTGCCCAGCACGGGCAGGGTCAGCGGCCTGGCGGCGGCGCGTTGCGTCTGCTGGTTCAAAAAAAGCGGAATGGCGTCCAGCCCGTCTCCTTTGACCGCGCTGATCTGGGCCACCGGTGCGCCCAGTTCGCGGGCCAGCTTGAGGGCGTCCACCTTGCCGCCGCGCTCCGCCATCAGGTCGCTCATATTCAGCAGCACCAGCGTGGGCAGGCCCACGGCCAGCACCGGCGCGGCCAGCATCAACTGGCGCGTCAGATGCAGCGAATCCATCACCAGCAGCACGGCGTCCGGCTTGGGCGTACCCGGCATTTTGCCGCGCAGCACGTCGATGGAAACCCGCGCGTCCTCGCTGAAGGGGTCCAGCGAGTAGATTCCCGGCAGGTCAATCAGCGTCAGATCCTCGCGGCCCACGCCGGCCATCACGCCCATGCGCTGCTCGACGGTGACGCCGGGGAAGTTGGCCACCTTCTGCCGCAGGCCGGTCAACTGGTTGAAGAGCGTGGATTTACCGGAGTTCGGCGGGCCAATCAGCACCACCGTGCGCAGCGTCGCGTCAAGCGGCGGCGCGGAGGGAGCTTCAAAGGCTGGGGTCTCGCAGCAGGCATTCATCGCGTGGCCTCGATCTCTTCCGGAATCTCATGAATGCTGGGTGCCCCAGGTCCGGATTTTCGGACCTGGGAGTCCATGAACCCAATCCCATCCGATTCGTCCGCGGTTTCCATCTCGTCCAAGCTGGCCGCCCGCACGCGGATCGCCGCCGCCGTCTCCCGCCGCAGAGCAATCTCCATGCCATCCACGCCGTAAACGGTGGGGTCGCCGGCTGGAGCGCGGCGCAGCGAAGTCACCAGCGCATCGGGAACAAAGCCCATATGCATCAGATGGTTCTGCACGGATTCAGGCAGTTTGAGGCTTACCAGAACCCCGCTCTCGCCCACCTTCAGATCGCTCAACACGCTCAACCGTCAAACTCCGTCCGGCTTCTGAAAAGCCCGTTTTCTTGAATTACGACTAGATTAGTCGGATTTCAGTATACGACTATTTCTCCCCAATTCGCAAACGATCTTTCCCGCTTTGCGCCGCGCTGGTCCGTTTGCACTCTTTATCGGAAGAAGCAGGCTTCTGGATCAGCCTCCGCCCCCAAAAAAGCATTTAGATTCAGAAAGCCATCCTGATAACCTCCTCATAAAAACCCTCCTGTTCTGGTTACCGTGGTGTAACGGTCCACATATCAATGATCGCAAAACCAGTTCAAGAATCCAGCGCTTGAGCCGAAGAAGGTCATAGGGATCGGGTGAGGTTTGCTCACTTAATGCATTTTTCCTTTTGGTGTAGAGTCGATCTCTTGCTTACTCAAGTTTGCCGGTCGCTGAAAGAACAGGTAGCGCCGACCTCCTGGTCGGCTGTCGCGTGGACCTCCCGGTCCACGCCGCACACTACACCAACAGGAGAAAAGCTTTTGCGCCCGGCTTCCGGGCTGGCCTGGAGGAGCATTCATCATGGCTTCATCTTCAATGATCTTCGAAGTCTATGCGCCGGTCGAAGCGGATTCCCTGCCTGCGCCGTGGCAAGAGCAGCTGCGCATCTGGCTGCCGGTGCTGGCCTTCGCGCTTCTTGTGGCCCTGGAATCCACCTCCTATTTTGGCGCGGACCGCACCAGCGAGCCTCTGCGGCGGCTGGTCGAGGCGCTCTTCGGCTACGACGCCTGCGTCCACTGGAATCTGATTCACATTCTGATTCGCAAGACTGGCCACTTCATCGGCTACGGCGCCTTTTCACTCGTCTGCTTTCACGCGTTCTGGAATACGCTTGGCGGCGTGGCCAGCGGGATGGGGAGGCAGTTGCGGGCGCATGGGCTAGCGATTCTGACCACCTTCCTGGTGGCTGGCGCGGACGAACTGCATCAGAGCTTTGTACCCAACCGCACCGGCCTGTTCAGCGATGTGCTGCTGGATACCTGCGGCGGCGCGGCGATCTGCTTGGCGCTATTTCTGACGGTGCAGATGGCGGAATGGATCAAGCGGGTGCGCGCCCTGCCTGATTCAGAAACCTTGGTATCGGTGGCCGTCCGCTAACCGGCCTGAGCAATCACAGTACGCGGTTGACGTCGGTTCTCACCACACGCGCCGCACGCCAAAATCGTCCAGCAGCGGGTCATTGCTGAGCAGCGGGATATTCTCATGAATCGCCTGCGCTGCCAGCATACGGTCAAATGGATCTTTGTGAGTTCCGGCCAAGAGTCCAGCTCGCTGTGCGTGTTCCGGCGTGATGGCAAGCAGCAAATATCCCGCCCCAGTCACCTCTGCAACAAAATTCTCAGCCAAATCTTGCGCAAATTCAAGCTTTCCCAACCGATACTTGGTCGCAATCTCCCACGCTGAAGCAGCGGAGACGATCAATTCATTGCCTGGAATTTGAACAATGCGGCGCGCGCGCGGCGAAAGTGCCGCTTCATCGAAGGCTGCCCACAGAAGCGTGTGTGTGTCGAGCAGAATCTTCACTCGCCTTCACCATTCCACAGGCGCAACTCATCCTCGGGCAAAGGATCGAAGAACTCCGGCCCAACATTCCCGCGTCCCTTCAAGAATCCTATGCGCCGGCTCGCCGGATTCGGATCAATGGCCACCAGGCGAGCCACAGGCGTCCGTTTACGCCCTGAGGTAATCTGCACCTCTTCTCCAAGCCGCGCAAGGCGCAACAACTCCGAGAGGTTCGTCTTGGCTTCAAAGGTCGTGGCGCTAATCATAATTTTCTTTACCTGCTAGCCTATCTTAGCTAGGAAGTAATCCGCAAGTCAAGCTAAAATTTCTCTGCTCCGCCCTGATTATCCTTGCTGGCGGATGTGCTCGGCGCGGACCTGGCTGGCGGTGAAGAGGCTGAAGAATGGCGCTCCGGCGGCGGCGGCCTCGACGGCGGGGCGACCATTAGCCTCCTCGCGCTCGACGATGCAAACCACGGCGGCGACCGTCATGCCGGCCTCGCGCGCGGCCTCCAGCGCGTTGATCGTCGATGCGCCGGTGGTGCAGACGTCGTCCACGATGATGACGCGCGCGCCGGGCTGATTGAAGCCTTCGATGCGGCGGCCGGTGCCGTGGGCTTTTTCCGCCTTGCGCACCAGAAAGCCATGCACGAGCGGCGCGCCGGATTTGGATTGCGCCCGCCAAGCGCTGGCCGTGGCCACGTTGGAGACGATCGGGTCCGCGCCCATGGTGAGTCCGCCGACGGCTTCGGCCTGAATGCCGTGCTCGTTGAGAAGGTCGAGAATCGCTTCGCCGGTGAGCCGTCCGCCCTCGGCGTGCAACGTGGTGGTGCGGCAGTCCACGTAGTAGTCGCTGGTGCCGCCGGAGGAGAGCTTGAAGAAGCCAAGGCGGAAGCTGAGGCGGGCGAGCAGAGAGAGCAGTTGCTGGGCGTGAGTCGGGGTAGTCATCGTCTTCGATTCTACAGTTCTCAGTTCACAGTTGTCAGTTGTCAGTTGTCAGCAAAGACAAGATGCATCAACAAATCAAAATGGAGGAAGTTCAGCGCAATCAACACAGTTCCTCCCGGAGGGAGGAAGCGATAATAGCCTAGGGTGAAACCCTGGGTTAGCTGGCGTCCAAGAGAGATTTTCGCCCTGTAGGGGCGATGCGAAATACCTGTTCGGCTGCTGGAAATGCGCAAACTCAGTAGGCAAGCAACAAGACTGATCCCTGATCACTGACCCCTGATCACTGACTTCACATCTAGTCAAAGTGTCTGAATCCTCCCGTGCCGATGAGCATGACGGAGAAGATCAGGAGGTTGTAGCAGGAGTGGACCAGCGTGCTGGCGGCTACGGAACGCAGCTTGAGGCGCACCGCGCAGAGGATCAGGCTGACCACGACCAGCAACAGAAACGGCCCCAGCGAGTGGCCCTGCTGATCGGCGTGAATTCGGGCGAAGAAAATACTGGTTGGGATGGAAGCGGCAATCATCGCCGCAATCGACCACTGCGGATGGCCGTTTTCGTCGAGGACTACACTACATTTTTTCTTTGAGGAGTAGAAATTTACCCAAGCCCAAACCAAAAATGCGCTAATACTCCAAAGGGCGAGAATGAGGAGACAAATAATCACATGGGATGTCAGAAAACAAACTGAAAAAGGTATCCAAATTAGAACAGAAGCCACGATGATGGCAGGAATGGACGATTTTAGTCGATTGTCTGAATCGAATTGCAAAGCAGAATTATCAAAGAAATTTTCTACGATCCAATCAAATGCAGTACCAAAAGCCGGGAGGACAAAGCCGCGAAAGAAGATCTCCTCGAAGAAGGGCGCGAGGGTGATGCCGAAGAAAAACATTGTCCAGGCCGCGCCGGGCGAGCGGAAGAGGTCTTCGATGGGCGCGTGTTCCGGTCCAGGCAGCAGCACTTCCACCAGCAAAGCCAGGCCGAAGCAGCTCAGGGCGATGAGGGCTAGCCGTCCGCTCCAACGCAAGGCCGTTCGTCCGCGCCAGTGAATGCCGGAAAAGAAGCTCTTCCGCCAGAAAAGCGGAAAGAGAAAGAAACCGAGGACCAAGGCAACAAGATAAAGAATGGCCTCGAAGCCAAGAAGATAGGGCGCGTTGGTTTTGATCTGATCTTGCGTGGTGACGCCGCCCCAATGAAGAAAAAAGGCAACCAGCATCAGCACGGTCGCGCAGAGAAATCCAAAGAGCAGGAATGCAGACAGCAATGCGAGATGGCCCAGATGAGGGATGCGCGCGGGCGGAAGCGGGGCGGGCGCCTCGAAAGTGAAAATCAATGGCTCGGATACAACGTTGGAGGCAGGTGATTCCCCGGTCCCCAAGAGCGAGGGACCGGGGGCACCCAATTCTGATGCGGGAGATAAATCTCCACCCGGCTCATTCGGCGTGAATTCCAGATCACTCATGGCAGCACCGTCTTCTTTCTGCGGGAGGCGGATTTCTTTTGGGCCGTCTTTTTTACGGCTGTCTTGGCCGTCTTCTTTGCGGCGGTGGGCTTGCGCGCGGCTTTCTTGGCCGGTTTCAAAGCTGTTTTTTCCGGTTCGGGTGCGGGGTTTCCCACCCATTCCGCTGAAGAGCGCGGAATGGATGGGGTACGGAGCTGGTTTTCACGGAGCTGATTTTCCGACTCGCTGATTGCCTGACTTGCTGATTCAGTTTCATGCTCGAAGAGTTCCTCCGCCTTCGCCGCTTCCAGCCGCCCATGGCTTGATTTATAGTAGCGAGCCAGGAACTGGCCGGTGTACGACGCAGGCGTGGCGGCAATCTTCGCGGGGCGGCCTTCGCCGACTACGCGCCCGCCGTCCTCGCCGCCCTCCGGGCCAAGGTCAAGAATCCAATCGGCGTTGCGGATCACGTCCAGATTGTGCTCGATGATGATGACCGTGTTGCCCAGATCGGCCAGCCGGTGCAGCACTTCCAGCAGCCGCCGCACATCGTCAAAATGCAAGCCCGTCGTCGGCTCGTCCAGCAGATACAGCGTGCGGCCCGTCTGCCGTTTGCTCAATTCACGAGCCAGCTTCATGCGCTGCGCTTCGCCGCCGCTGAGCGTGGTCGCGCTTTGCCCCAAATGAATGTAACGCAGGCCGACATCGACCAGCGTTTGCAGCTTCTGGCGGACCTGCGGCACGTCGGCCAGCACGGTGAGCGCGTCTTCGATGGTCAACTCCAGAATGTCCGCGATGGAATGCCCCTTGAATTTGACCGCCAGCGTCTCCTGGTTGTAGCGGCGGCCATTGCAGATTTCGCACTGCACGTACACGTCGGGCATGAAATTCATCTCGATGCGCCGCTGGCCATCGCCCTGGCAGGTCTCGCAGCGGCCGCCGCTGACGTTGAAGCTGAAGCGCCCCGGCTTGTAGCCGCGCTCGCGCGCCTCGGGCAGCATCGAAAAAAGGTCGCGGATGGGCGCGAAGACCTGCGTGTACGTTGCCGGATTGGAGCGTGGCGTGCGGCCGATGGGCGACTGATCGATGCGCACGACTTTGTCAATTTGCTCCGCACCGGTCAGTGATTCGTGCGCACCGGGTTCCTCGCGCGAGCCATAGATGGACTGCGCCAGCGAGCGGTACAAAATATCGTTAATCAGCGTGCTTTTTCCTGATCCGCTTACACCAGTGACAACAGTGATCACGCTGAGAGGAATGCGGATGGTGATGTCTTGCAGGTTATGCTCGCTGGCTCCATTGATGGTGATCCACTTGCCGGTAAGCGGGCGCGGATGGTCGCGTTGCAGCATCGGCGTCGCGCCGCTCAAATAGCGCCCGGTGAGCGACTCCGGGCAGGCCATGATCTCCGCCGGCGTGCCTTGCGCAATCACATAGCCGCCCAGACGCCCTGCGCCAGGCCCAAGGTCAAGCACGTAATCGGCGTGGCGGATGGTTTCCTCATCGTGCTCGACCACCAGCACAGTGTTGCCCAGGTCGCGCAGCCTCTCCAGCGCTTCGATCAGCCGGTTGTTGTCGCGCTGATGCAGGCCGATGGATGGCTCGTCCAGAACGTAAAGCACGCCGCGCAGCCGCGAGCCGATCTGCGTGGCCAGGCGAATGCGCTGCCCCTCGCCACCGCTGAGCGTGGTTGCATTGCGGTCGAGAGAAAGGTAGGTCAGCCCGACGGCGCAGAGAAACTCCAGCCGCAATGCAACCACGCTCA
>Ga0224559_1001680_pt1 | contig 11993 bp, 5 predicted proteins | sample 714S33034metaG_FD_180676 | JGI IMG/M metagenome (GOLD analysis project Ga0224559, IMG submission 180676) | Peat soil microbial communities from Stordalen Mire, Sweden - 717 S3 30-34 | ecosystem: Environmental > Terrestrial > Soil > Wetlands > Peat | place: Sweden: Norrbotten County, Stordalen... | reverse complement strand
GTCGCTTACGCGACCTACGCCGGCCTCGACGATCCGGTGATCGACGTTTCGCTGACCCCCAACCGGCCCGACGCGACCGGCGTTTCCGGCGTCGCCCGCGACCTCGCCGCCGCCGGCCTCGGCAAGCTCAAGACCCACGCGCCTCGCCCGGTCGCGGGAAGCTTCGCCTGCCCGACGCCGCTCAAGCTCGACTTCACGCCTGACGACGCCCGCCTCTGCCCGGCGTTCGCGTTGCGCCTGGTGCGCGGCGTCAAGAATGGCCCGTCGCCGGAATGGATGCAGAAGCGGCTGCGGGCGATCGGCCTGAGGCCGATCAGCGCGCTGGTCGACATCACCAATTACGTCACCTTCGATCGCGGCCGACCGTTGCACGTGTTCGACGCCGCCAAGGTCAAGGGCGCGCTGCACGTGCGCCGCGCGCGCGCCGGCGAAAGCGTGCTGGCGCTCGACGGCAAGACCTACGCGCTCGACGAGTCGATGGTCGTCATCGCCGACGACGCCGGCGTCGAGTCGATCGCCGGCGTGATGGGCGGCGAGCATTCGGGTTGCGACGAGCACACGCGCGAGGTGCTGGTCGAGAGCGCGCTGTGGGACCCACCTAACATCGCCTCGACCGGGCGCAAGCTCGGCATCGTCACTGATGCGCGCTATCGCTTCGAGCGCGGCGTCGATCCCGATTTCTGCATTCCCGGCGCCGAGCTGGCGACCCATCTGATCGTCGACCTGTGCGGCGGCGAGCCGTCGCGGCTGATCGTCGAGGGCGATCCGGTCAAGCCGAAGCGCGCGATCGACTTCCCCTACGGCGAAGTGAAGCGGCTGCTCGGCGTCGACATCCCGCAAAGCGAAGGCGAGGCGATCCTGGCGCGGCTCGGTTTCGAGCTCAAGAACGGCAAGGCGATCGTGCCGAGCTGGCGGCCCGACATCGAGGGCAAGGCCGACATCGTCGAGCAGATCGTGCGCATCGCCGGCCTCGACCGGGTGCCCCCCGCCCCACTGCCACGCTCGAACGAAGGCGTGCCGGCGCCGGTGCTGACGCCGCTGCAGAAGCGCACCCGGCTAGCCAAGCGCGCGCTGTCGGCGCTGGGCTTGCGCGAAGCGGTGACGTGGTCGTTCATCGCCAAACCGGCGGCCGAGTTGTTCGGCGGCGGCAAGCCCGAGCTGGCGCTGGCCAATCCGATCGCCGCCGATCTTTCCGACATGCGGCCGAGCCTCGTCCCCGGCCTGGTCGCCGCGGCCGAGCGCAACGCGCGGCGCGGCTTCGCCGACGCGGCCTTGTTCGAGGTCGGACAGGTCTTCCTCGGCGCCGGCGAGAACGATCAGCGCGTCGCCGCGGCGGCGGTCAGGCGCGGCTTCGCCAAGGCGCGCGGCGAAGGCCGCCATTGGAGCGGCGGCGGCCCGGTCGACGCCTATGACGCGAAGAGCGACGCGCTGGCGCTGCTCGCCGCGCTCGGCGTCGCGGCCAACGCCGTGCAGATTGTCCCCAGCGGCCCGGCGTTCCTCCATCCGGGCCGCTCGGCGACGCTGCAGTTCGGGCCGAAGAATGTCGCCGGCTGGTTCGGCGAGTTGCATCCCGCCGCGCTCGAAGCGCTCGACGCCGAAGGGCCGCTGGTCGCCTTCGAGATCGTCGTCGACGCGATCCCGCCGGCCAAAGCGCGGCCGACCAAGGCCAAGCCGAAGCTCGAACGCTCCGAGTTCATGCCGCTGTCGCGCGATCTCGCCTTCGTCGTCGCCGAAAGCACGGCGGCGGGCGACATCCTCAAGGCGGCGCTCGCCGCCGATCGCGCGCTGATCACGGCCGCCGACGTGTTCGATGTCTATCGCGGCGCCGGCGTGCCGGACGGACAGAAATCGGTGGCGATCGCGGTGACGCTGCAGCCGCGCGAGCGCACGCTGACCGACGCCGAGATCGAAGCGGCCGTCGCCAAGGTCGTCGCCGAGGTCGGCAGAAAGACCGGCGCGACGCTGCGGTGAGACGCTTCGCTTCATCCGTCGCCGTAACGCTCGTCTGCGCCGCGCTTGCGGCGCCGGCCGCCGCGCAGACGCCGGATCCTTGCGCCCGATTCGAAGCGCCGCTTGCCTACAACGCCTGCCTCGCCGCGCACGGACCGAAAGCGGGAGCGACGCGCCCGGCCGCGCATGGCGGCGACGCCGGCGGCCCGGTCCGCCGCACGCCGCTCGGACGCCAGCGAGTTGAATTCAGCGTCGGCGACTAGCGCGCTTGCTCGCGGTAGAGCGCCGTGATCCAGCTCCACAGCGCCACGCTTCGCGCCAAGGCCGCTGCGGGCGTCGTCGCAGTGACGCTCATGTCGACGGCCGAGACGGATTCTCTTGCGCTTGCGGCGTTCAGCGCGACAGCCTGAGGCTCGCCCAACCTTCGAGATCGATGCGCTGGCGCAGGAAGAACCCTTGCGCGCGCCAGGCGGCGAGGACGCCGGGAACGTCCGCAAAGAGCAAGCCGGAGACGATGGCGTCGCCGTCGCGCGCAGTGACGGCGGCCAGCGACGGCGCGAGCAGGCGCAAGGGCTTGGCGAGGATGTTGGCGAACACGACATCGTAGTGCCCCCCCTCGCGCATCAGTAGGTTCTCGACGCCCCGCGACAGCAGCGGCCGGCAATGCGCGGCGACGCCGTTGAGGCGCGCGTTGGCGCTGGCGACTTCGACGGCGACCGGGTCGAGGTCGCCGAGCCAGACCCTGCGCTTGAGGACCTTCGCCGCGGCGATGGCGAGCACGCCGGCGCCGCAGCCGACGTCGAGGACTCGCCGCGGCCGGCGGCGTTTCAGCAGGCGATCAAAATGCAGCAGGCAACCGCGCGTCGTGCCGTGGTGGCCGGTGCCGAAGGCGAGACCGGCCTCGATCTCGATCCCGACGTCGTTGGCCTTGAGCGCGGCGCGGTCGTGCGCGCCGTGGACGAGGAAGCGACCGGCCCTGACCGGCGCGAGGCCGGCGAGCGAATTGGCGACCCAGTCGCGCTTCTCGGTCAGGCCGAATTCGACGCGACGCGCCGCGTCCTCGCCCGCCGCCGCGGCGACGAGTTCGCGCAACGATTCCTCGTCGGGCTCGAAACCGAAATAGGCTTCGACCAGCCACGCCTTGCCGCCGCCCGGCCACGGCTCTTCGGTCTCGAACGCGGTCGAGGCGGCCTCGGCCGGCTCGAAGCTCTCGACGATCAGATCTGCGACGGCGCGCGCCCGCTGCTCGTCGGCGATCAGCCGCAGGCGATGCGCGGCGTTGTTGGGGGGGAGGCCTTCGAGCATTGCAGATTCCTAATGAGTTGGCGCGCTGCGGGCCCTCATCCGGCGCTTCGCGCCACCTCTTCCCGCAAGCGGGAGAGAGTTGGGATGAGGGCCCGTACCACGCGTGTTCATCGCCCGCCACCCTCGTGGAAGAAGTCGTAGATGCGCTTGGCGGTGGCGGCGTTGAGGCCGGGGGTCTTTTCGAGGTCGGCGAGGCCAGCGTTGGCGACGTCCTTGGCCGAGCCGAAGGCGTGCAGCAGCGCGCGTTTGCGCGCCGGGCCGACGCCCGGGATCTCGTCGAGCGGGCTCTTGACGAAGTCCTTCTTGCGCCGCACGCGGTGCGTGCCAATGGCGAAGCGGTGCGCCTCGTCGCGCAGCCGCTGGACGAAGAACAGCGCCGGATCGCGCGGGGCGAGCTTGAACGGCTCGCGGCCAGGAATGAAGAAGGTCTCGCGCCCGGCGTTGCGGTCCGGCCCCTTGGCGATCGAGGCGAGCGCCACGCCTTCGACGCCGAGCTCGGCGAACACCTGCCGCGCCGCCTCGAGCTGGCCGCGCCCGCCGTCGATGACGACGAGGTCGGGCCGGTCGGGAAAGACGTCTTGCCGATCCTCCTGAAGATCCTCCTCATCCTGAGCCGCCCGCGAAGCGGGCGAGTCGAAGGACGAGGAGGATCGGGCTGCGTCAGGCGGCAGAGCCTCGTCCCCTTCCCTCGTCCTTCGAGACGCGCCCTCCGGGCGCTCCTCAGGATGAGGGAAGGGCGACGCGCCCTCCGGGCGCTCCTCAGGATGCGGGAACAGTTCAGTGGCGCGGGCCCCTGCGCCCGCGGGGGGAGCTTCTGCGCCCGCGGGCGGGGACGCCCGCGCCGCGCGCTGCGCCTGCTCCTTGGCGAGCCGCGCGAAGCGGCGGGTCAGCACTTCACGCATCATTGCGTAGTCGTCGCCGGGCGTCAGCGTCGCGCTCTTGATGTTGAAGGTGCGGTACTGGTTCTTCACGAACCCTTCCGGCCCGGCGACGATCATCGCGCCGATCGCGTTGGTCCCCATGATATGCGAATTGTCGTAGACCTCGATCCGCCGCGGCGCCGCTGCGAGACCAAAGGCGGCGGCGAGCGCCGTCAGCAGCTTGGCCTGGCTCGCCGCTTCGGCGAGCCGGCGCGACAGCGCCTCGCGGGCGTTGCGCAGCGCGTTGTCGACCAGCTCTTTTTTCTCGCCGCGGCGTGGCGCGCCGATGGCGATGCGATGGCCGGCGCGGCCGCTGAGAATTTCGCACAAGGAGTCGCGCGAGGCGACGTCATGGCTAAGCAGCACCAGCCGCGGCGCGGGACGTTCGAGGTAGAACTGGGCGAGAAAGGAATCGAGCACCTCCGCAGCCGCCAGCGCGCGGTCGGCGCGCGGGAAGTAAGCGCGATTGCCCCAGTTCTGATAGGTGCGAAAGAAGAACGCCTCGATGCAGAACTGGCCCGCCTCCTCGGCGATGGCGAAGACGTCGGCCTCCGGCACCGAATGCGGGTTGACGCTTTGCTCGCCCTGGATCGCCGACAGCGCCGAGATGCGGTCGCGCAACCGCGCCGCCTTCTCGAACTCGAGCGTCTCGGCCGAAGCGGTCATGTCGCGCGCCAGCTTCTGGCGGATCACGCGGCTGCGGCCGGAGAGGAAGTCGCGCGCCTGCGTCACCAGCTCGGCGTAGTCGGCCGACGCGATCTCGCCGGTGCAAGGGGCCGCGCAGCGCTTGATCTGGAACAGCAGGCACGGCCGCGTGCGGTTGTCGTAGTAGCTGTCGGAGCAGGTGCGCAGCAGGAAGGCGCGCTGCATCGCGTTGAGCGTGCGCGTCACCGCGCCGGCGCTGGCGAACGGGCCGAAATAGTCGCCGCGGATCGAACGCGCGCCGCGATGCTTCATCAGCCGCGGCGCTGCGTGGCCGCCGGCGATCAGGATGTAGGGAAAGCTCTTGTCGTCGCGCAGCAGCACGTTGTAGCGCGGCTTGAGCTGCTTGATCAGATTGGCTTCGAGCAGCAGCGCCTCGGCCTCTGTCTCGGTGGTGACGAACACCATCGAGCAGGTCTGCGCGACCATGCGGGCGATGCGGATCGATTGCCGTTCCGGCGTCGTGTAGGCCAGCACGCGCTTCTTGATCGAGCGCGCCTTGCCGACATAGAGCACCTCGCCGTCGGCGCCGATCATGCGGTAGACGCCGGGGCCGAGCGGCGCGTGCCGCCAGAACGACTTGACCACCGCCGCGCCGCGCGCCAGCGACCCCGGCTCCGCCGGCGCCTCTTCGAGCGCGAGATCGAGCGGCGGCGAAGCCTCTTCCTGCTCCGCGTCGTCAACCGACTCGGGCGGATCGAAGCCGGCTGTGGGGGGAGGCTTGGGCGCGCCGTTCATGGAGCAGATTTAGGCTGAGGGGAAGGATTGGGGAAGGGAGCGGTTCTTGTCGACGCGCGCGGCGAGCGCGTCCGGCGCGAAGCGCCTTGACGGAGAGCACCGCGGCGGCGGAATGGGGCGCGGTCGGCGACCGCGCGCTACAGGGCGCGCCAAGCCAATCCCGGCCCATTTCCTCCAAACATGTCCAAACATCCTCTCGGGCGAATCGGGAGATTTCAAGGGCTTACAAGGCCCGCCGTGTCGGGCGGTCACAAGGCTTTGTCTGGCGGACCGGCGCGTGGCGTGAGACTGTGGCCGCCGATTCGGGCCCGTCGCCCCTCCCCGACAACGGAGTTTCTGATGGATCGCAGGCGTTTCCTGCACGCCGCGGCGCTCGCAGCCGCCTCGGCGCCGTTGCTGGCGATCGCCGGCGCACCGGCCCTCGCGGCGGCGGGCGCGATCGACGTCGAGGCGATCCTCAACGATCCGGCGACGCCGGTCGCCGGCGATCCGGCCGGCGACGTCACGATCGTCGCCTTCATGGATTACAATTGCCCGTTCTGCAAAAAGTCGTCGCCCGACCTGGAAAAGTTCGTCGATGACGACGGCAAAGTGCGCCTCGTCTACAAGGACTGGCCGATCCTGACCAATGCGTCGGTCACCGGCGCGCATCTCGCGCTGGCGGCGAAGTACCAGGGCAAATACCGCGAAGCGCATGTCGCGATGATGAACATTCGCGGCCAGAAGGTCGACGACGCGAGCCTGCTCGCCGCGGTCAAGACCACCGGAATCGACATGGCGCTGCTCGACGCCGATCTCAAAGCGCACGACGCCGATATTTCGACGCTGCTGAAGCGCAACATGAGCGAGGCCGACCTGCTCGGGCTCAAAGGCACGCCGGTTTTCTTGATCGGGCCTTTCTTGGTCGCCAAGGCGCTCGACTACGACGAGTTCAAGGTGACCGTCGCCGACTTCCGCGCCCGCATCGCGAAGTGAGGCGAGCACGGGTGGGCGACACCTTCTCCCGCTTGCGGGAGAAGGTGGCCAGCGAAGCTGGCCGGATGAGGGAAAGCGCGCGTCGACTCACCCTCACCCCGCCCTCTCCCGCATGCGGGAGAGGGAGTCAGTACCCCCTCTTCCGATCGACCACATTTCGCAGCGGTTCGCCGCGCTCGTGGGCGAGGATTTGTTCGGCGACGGCGCGGGCGATCGCGTCGGGGTGGGAGATCGCGGCGTTGTGCGGGGTGACGAAGACCGCCGGATGGCGCCACAGCGGCGAATCCTGCGGCAGCGGCTCGGTCTCGAACACGTCGAGCGACGCGCCTTTCAGTGCGCCGGAATCGAGCGCGGCGAGAATGTCGGCTTCGACCTGCAACCTGCCGCGGCCAGCGTTGAGCAGAACCGCGCCGCCGAGCCTTCCGTCGCGCGGCAACTTGGCGAACAGCGCCGCGTTGAGGATGCCGCGCGTCGCGGCGGTGAGCGGCAGCAGGCAGACGAGCATATCGGTGCGCGCCAGCATCGCGTCGAGCCCCGCGGCGCCGTCGAAACCGGCGATCCCCGGCGCGGTCTTAGGGCTGGCGCTCCAGGCTGCGACCGGAAAGCCGAGCGCCGCAAGCTTGGCCGCCGCGTCGCGGCCGAGTTCGCCGAAGCCGAGAATGCCGACGCGCACGTCGCGCGCGGCGGGCTGATCGTCGTCGTCGGCCCACACCAGCTCGCGCTGCTGGCGCTCGTAGCGGCGCGCCTGGCGCAGATGCATCAAGCCATGCAGCGCGCGACCCATTCGCTCATCCGCGCCGTCAGGTCGGGATCGACGACGCGGGCGATCGGAACGTCGGGCAGATGGGGGTCGGACAGGATATGGTCGACGCCGGCGCCGAGCGAGAAGATCGCTTCGAGCTCCGGCAGTTCGGCGAGCAGCCCATGTGGATGGCGCCAGACGATCGCGGCGCGCACGGCGGCGCGGTCGACGAGCGTTTCCGGCGTGACGATCGCGTGCCCCGGCAGCAATGCGGCGAAGCGCTTGCGCCACGGCGCCGCATCCCAGCCGGAGATGGCGAGCAGCAGGCTCACACGCCGCCGCCGATTCGCGCCACAACGGGATCGGCAATTTGGCCGGCGGCGCGTCGCCGATGTGATAGGCGTCGCCGAGGCGGCGGCTCGCCGCGGCGGCGCTCGCTTCGTCGCGCGCATGGACGAGCGCCAGCGGCGCGTCGGCGGAGACTTCGGCGCCGATTCCGGCGAGCCGGGTCAGGCCGACGGCCGGATCGATCGCATCGGACGCGCGGGCGCGGCCGCCGCCAAGTTCGACGACGGCGAGGCCGATTTCACGCACGTCGATCGACAGCACGAAACCGGCGCGCTCCGGCGCGGCGGCGGCGACGACCGGCGCCGTTGGCAGCAGCGCGTGCGCCTTGGCGAGCAGATCGGCCGGCCCGCCGAGCGCGGCGACCATGCGCTCGAAACGCTCGGCCGCGGCGCCGCTGGCGAGCGAGCGCTCCAACGCGGCGCGCGCGCTGAGGCGGTCGCGCGCCAGACCGGCGAGCGTCAGCAGCTCAGCGCCAAGCGCCAGCGTCACCGCATGCAGCCGCGCGTCGCGCTTCGCGCCGGTGAGATAGTCGACGGCGTTGAGCACTTCGACCGCGTTGCCGGCGGCGCTGGCCAGCGGCTCGCCCATGGCGGTGATCAGCGCCACGGTCGGCAGGCCGGCGCCGTTGGCGACCGAGGCGATGCTCTCGGCGAGATCGCGCGCCCCTTCGAGTGTCGGCATAAAGGCGCCCGAGCCGGTCTTGACGTCCATCACCAGCGCCTGCAGCCCGGCGGCGAGCTTCTTCGACAGGATCGAAGCGGTGATGAGGGCGATCGATTCGACCGTCGCGGTGACGTCGCGGATGGCGTAGAGGCGGCGGTCGGCGGGGGCGAGATCGGCGGTCTGGCCGATGATGGCGCAGCCGGCGTCGGCGACGACCTGGCGAAACAGCGGCAGGTCCGGTTGCGAGATGTAGCCGGGGATGGAATCGAGCTTGTCGAGCGTGCCGCCGGTGTGGCCGAGGCCGCGGCCGGAGATCATCGGCACATAGGCGCCGCAGGCGGCGAGCATCGGCGCCAGCATCAGCGACACGTTGTCGCCGACGCCGCCGGTCGAGTGCTTGTCGACCACCGGCCCCGACAGATTCATGTCGCGCCAGTCGAGCGTCGCGCCCGAGCGCGTCATCGCCCGCGTCAGCGCGACGCGCTCGTCGAGACTCATGCCGCGGAAGAACACCGCCATGGCGAAAGCGGCGGCCTGGCCCTCGCTGACCGCGCCGGAGGTCAGGCCGGCGATGAATTCGCCGATTTCCGCTTCACTGAGCGCGCGACCGTCGCGCTTGGCGCGGATAATTTCCTGCGGCAGGGTCATGGCGCGTCTTCGTACGCCGCAATAAAGGCCTTGAGAAGAGCGCGGAACTGGCGCGAGCCGCGCGCCGCGACCGCCTGCGTCTCCGCGTGGCTGGGGTCGCCGCCCGACAGGCCGGCGGCGAAATTGGTCACCAGCGAAGCGGCGACGCAGCGCAGGCCGAAATAGCGCGCGATCAGAACTTCCGGCACGGTCGACATGCCGACCAGATCGGCGCCGAGGATCTTCGCCGCGCGGATCTCGGCCGGCGTCTCGAAGCTCGGGCCGGAGAACCACATGTAGACGCCTTCGCGCAGCTCGACCTCGGCGGCGCGCGCGGCCTCTTTGAGCGTCGCCAGCAGCGCGCGGTCGTAGGCTTGCGTCAACGGCACGAAGCGCTTGTCGCCCGGCAGGCCGATCAGCGGATTGGCGCCGGCGAAATTGATGTGGTCGACGATCGCCGCCAGCGCCGGGGGCGGCCAATCGGCGTGCAGGCCGCCGGCCGCGTTGGTGAGCAACAAGGTCTGGCCGCCGAGGCGATGGAAGGTCTCGATCGCCGCGAACATCTCGCGCGCGTCGCCGCGCTCGTAGTAATGGCCGCGGCCCTGGAACAGCGCGACGCGTTTGCCGGCGAGCTTGCCGATGACCAGCCGGCCGCTGTGTCCGGCGACGCTCGGCACGGGAAAGCCGGGAATCTCGGCGTAGGGAATGGCGACCGCGTCTTCGGCTTCGTCGGCGAGGCCGCCGAGCCCCGAGCCCAGCACCAGGCCGAGCGATGGCAGCGTGGAGATTCCGCGATCGGCAAGCGCGACGATGGCGGCGGCGGAAGTTTGGATCATGCCGGCCTCTCACAATTCACACTATTCAGTAAATTCGCAAATATCGGGGCCGCAAATCGATAAGGTTTCAATTATGTATTTCGATTCTATCATCGAAAATTACTGATGTGACCCGACGCAAATTCGACTGACCGGTACACCCTAAGACGCTTGATCAACTCTCCACGGGCGTTTTGCTCGCATTGAAAGGATACGGTTTAAGTAGGCACCTAAATATCGCGCCTCATCTTTCTTCGACGCCAAGAGGAGAATCGGACTATCATCGCGTTCCACCACTTCATGATTAAGTCGATGAGACAACGTCGACTCACTTAGCATCAAGTCGTGCGCCTTAAGCCTATTCCACTGCATTGAGTCTTTCACGTATAGCGTATTTACCAGCTTAAGATGATTAAATATTTCGGCACGGCTCGCCCCAGGAAGATCAAATCGAATTAAAAGACGAAGATCAATCGCCACTTTCGGTTTCAGGTCCAATATTAGGTTACATAGAGTTTGCCCATGTATCTGATCCATCGACACTATTACAATACGCCGTAAAGTCGTACAATCGTCAAAAGGAAGAGAAAGCTGAAGCCCATCGCCTGCCGCTAGATTACAACGCGGTTCGACCGCGGGGGCAAACTTTTCCTCCGAAGGACTTGAGGGCGGAACCAGTCGAAGATCGGGGCGCTTCATCGTCATCTCGCGAGAGCTGCTTCCAGTTCGGGATACGCCACCGTGAAAGGAGACCAATCATCACCCCATTCCGGGGCAACCATTTTGAACTCGCCCGTAATTTTATCCTTTAGCTTCCATTTTTCTTCGAACGCGCGCCCATATAACCTGGGAGCCACTCCGACGAAGGGATGAAAGAGCACCTTCCCGTGGTTACGTGCCCCAGTAGGCGTTGAGGCGCTTTGCGCCTCTTGGGAGAATACCGCCCTTCTAGGAGACGTCCATTTTGAGGGATCGACCTCTATGGAGTCTTTGTGCAAATGAACTGCCAAGCTCTTGGGATATGGCTCAATGTACTGAACCTCGTAAACACCCGCGCTAACTATGTGGCGAGCGCAATAGTGACACGGGAACGTCGTCACAAAAAGCCGAGTTCCAACAGTCGACACACCCTCACGGCCAGCCGAAAGAAGCGCATCCATTTCTGCATGGACAGCGCGACTGAATTCAATTAATTGCCCAAGTCGTGTCTTCCGAATTGCAGCCGTCAACTGTTTCTTATCTTCAACTACACCAAGCTGTGGAATGGCTTCGACTAACTCGTCTATAATAGCATTTTGTTCCCGATTGCTGCTGCAGTACCGGGGATCACGAAACGCACAACGATGGTCCGGAGCTAAATGTTCAGAAGAGAAATGCTCGCCATAAATCCCTCCGCCTGGACGGGGAACTTCGTTTGATCCAGTCGAGATGACCGTCCCGTCCCCGTCAACGAGCGCCGCTCCCACTTGGCGCGACAGACAGGCGCTACGAACACGCGCCGAATGCGCGTGATGCATCGCCGTCTCCTCTATCGATGGCCTGACGACCCTATCGTGCGAGATTATGCTTATGAGGCGACCCAGCGCTTCATCTAGCAGCTGCTTTTCGTCCGTCGGATCAGAAAACGTATTGTCGACAAAAAAGTCCGCCTCGAAGAACGCCTCAGTCACATGTTGGCCGTGTGTATTCGCTGAATCATCAGCGTCTCTAGCGATGAATTTCTTGGCAACCCTTTTATTCTCTGGCCGAACTCGGTCTGGATCTGTAAAGTACTTGCCTAGTATCCTCTTCTCTCTTTCCGACTCTTCACACACAACTCCAATAAGCGCAAAAGAGTTGGCGTAGGTGCGCCGCAGGAGGTTCACCTCGGCAGGATGCCGAATTGATTCGATTAGGTAGGCTCTTTTTTTGTCATCCGGTTGTACGGCCTGTCCCTCGACGTAAGACTGCTCGGTTGCCATTGCGCGCCGTTGAGCGATTTCTCGAAGCGCCGCTCGCGCCACCTCCGCGGCATCTTTCTCGCGCATAGCGTCGCCGAGATCTTGGAGCTTTTCTACGACACCCAGAGTTTTTGTGCCCTTGGCTGGAACATCGCGGCCATTCGCATCCGCCCACTGCCGGATCAGGCCACTCGCCTTGATTGACTCACAAGAATACCCTGCGGCCTCACACGCCCTAGTCAAGGACGTGATCACGCGTGATCCACCC
>Ga0224559_1001679_pt1 | contig 11993 bp, 11 predicted proteins | sample 714S33034metaG_FD_180676 | JGI IMG/M metagenome (GOLD analysis project Ga0224559, IMG submission 180676) | Peat soil microbial communities from Stordalen Mire, Sweden - 717 S3 30-34 | ecosystem: Environmental > Terrestrial > Soil > Wetlands > Peat | place: Sweden: Norrbotten County, Stordalen... | reverse complement strand
AGGGGATTCGTACCCATACGCCCATTTCGCTAGGATTGATTCTCGCTTTACGCCAAATCGCCAATGCGCTCGGTCAGGGCACATAGATCCTCGAAAGTCGGCTTTTCGCCACCGATGTCTACGTGCGAGATATTCGGCCGCACCCCCCAGGCAAATCCGCGAACAGCGCCGCTGCGCCCCCATTTTCATCCTCCGGTCACCCGTTGCAGAGAATTACCCACCGTCGGCGCACAATCGAAGAAGAAACAAGGGAAAACTCCCTCTGAATGGAGAAGCCGCCATGATAAAAGCCTTACAGCCCCTGGCTCCCGTCGGCGCGGCAGGCGAGCCCAGCCCCGCCTGCAAAATCCCCGCCGTAGCCCGCTGCTGCGAGGCTTGGCAGCTCGCCTACGATGCGGAATTGAAGAAAGGAAAGCACGACTGTTTGGCCCGCGAGGCCGCTGGCGGAGCCTACCGCAACGCCATGCCCCCGCTCTCCGATACGGAAAGCATCCGCGATTTTGTAGCCTGCGTCGCCCACGGCCTGCTCATCAAAGCCATTGAGGACAACAGCGTAGGCAAGCTGATCTACGCCGCACAGGTTGCGCTATCGGCCGCCTCCAGCCAGTCGAAGAGCAAGGCCCCGGTCGCCGCCGACACCCCCTCCCCCTCCCTCTTTTTAGCTAACTGATAGAAACCAAACACGATACGGTTTTTCATATATCGTAAGTCGTAGAAACTAAACAACTTCGGCGTACTCTCAGCCGCGGCCAATCGATGCCTATCCTGACTTGCTTTTCGCGGCCAATGGGAGCGACACACTAATCTGTGCGCCGCCGCTTGGACGGTTGCAGGCAGTGACCGTCCCCCCATGAGTACGCGCGACCGCATCGATAAAAGCAAGGCCAAGTCCGTGACCGTTGGATTGCTTCCCCTTCACGCGCCTTTCGAACAGGTGGGGCAAAACCTCCGGAGAAAATCCCGGCCCATTGTCTTCGAGTACGAGCATCGCAAAATCGTCTTCAGCCCGAAGTTGAACCGTCACCGAGCTGGCGGAAGGAAGATGCTTCAGCTCGTTATCGAAGAGGTTCGCAATCATGCGATGGATGAGCGATTCATCTCCCTCGATCTTCAGCGATCCAACGCTGCGCAGCTTGATCTGCAAGCCTGTTTCCGCCATGCTCGGTTCGTACAGGTCGATCATGACCTTGAGCAACGCATCGAGGTCGATCTCGCTGCGAGTCAACCGCAGCGCATCCGCCTTGGCCTCGGCCACATCCAGTGACTTATTGAGAAAGTCGGTCAGCCGATCCAGTTCATCGATCGCGGAGACGATCGACTCCGCCTGCTCACTTTGCGTCTCGGCAGACAACGACATCTCGAGTTTCCCGCGAATTGCGGTGAGCGGACTGCGCAGGTCATGCGCCAGCGAATCCGTGATGGTGTGCAGTTGATGGATTGAGCTCTCGATCCTGTCGAGCATGCGATTCAGCGTCAAGGCAAGGTGACCCACTTCATCCGTTCGCTCCACCGTCGGCACTCGCGCGCCAAGATCGGAATGTCCGATCCTCGACGCGGCCTCTGTGATTCTCCGCACGTGACTCAACATCCGCCGCGTCGTAGTGAAGACGATGCCAAACCCGAGCAGGACAATCAGCAACCACAGCAGGATGAAGCGCAGGCGCAGACTGCGGAGCACACGCAGCTCATCGCGTTCCGACAGTCCCAGGTAGATGTAGCTCCCGTCGTCGATGCGCGTGGAGGCCACGCGAAAGGGAACGCCGAATCCTTTCACCTGCACGTCCGTTGGGTGGTCGGGAACAATTCTGCGTGCCTGGATGGCGCGCAGATTCGGCTCTCCAGTCCCCGCGCCGACCCAGAGCTTCAATGAACCGTCGTCGCCGGTCTGCAGAAAGAACACGGAGTCGTTCGAGGTGCCTTCCGACTGGTCCTTGTTGGGCACTTCCTTCCCCGCCAACTCCGCAACCTCTCCAACAACCGTGTCGTAGACAGCGTCTTTCGGAGTCCGCTCGGCAACGTCGGCTAGCACTTCAACCTCTCCGGACAGCCACGCGTCGCTGCGGCGTTGAATGTCTTCGGCGACAAATCGATGAAGGAACACGAAGACCAGCATGGTCCCAATGGCAAACGCCAGAGTTGCCCAGAGTGAGATGCGCCAGGCGGCACTGCGCATAACTGGCTTAGCGGTCTTTGAGGACATAGCCTACACCTCGAAGTGTGCGGATCAGCGGTTGTTGTCCTTTGCCGTCGACCTTTCCCCGCAAGCGATAAATGTGAACGTCGACCACGTTTGTATCGGGCTGGATCCGCATGCCCCAAACTTTATCCAGAATCATCGAGCGGGTTACGACGCGCCCTGCGTTCCGGCAAAGGTACTCGAGCAAGACAAACTCCTGCTGTGTCAACTGCAGGAGTTCTCCGCCTCGCGAGGCCTCCCGTCTCAGAAGATCCAACTCAAGATCCAATACCCGCAGCCGGGTCGCTTCGCTTGCAGCCGGACTGTTTCGCTTGAGCAGGTTACGTAGTCTGGCTAACAGCTCCGCAAGGGCGAACGGCTTGGTGAGATAATCGTCCCCCCCTTGCTCCAGGCCTCTCACCCTGTCATCGACGCTGCGCCGCGCCGACAGAATCAGCACAGGCGCGCGAACCCCCAGTTGACGCAGCCTGAGGATCAAGCTGATTCCATCCTGGTCCGGCAGGCCGAGATCAACGATCAGGATGTCGAACGGGCCTTCTACCGCCAACCGCTCCGCAGTCTTGCCGTCAGCGGCCGCTTCAACCTCATAGCCGGCCTCCTGGAGCGACGATCGCAGGAAGCGCTGAATGTCAATTTCGTCTTCGACGAGCAGAAGCCGCATGTGGCGATAGTAGTGCATTTCAGTTCAACTTTCATAGGCGCGCGTCCAAGGATTTCCTCTCCCCGCAAGAAAACTCGCATCGCAGCGGCCAGATGAACGATTTGTCATCTCTGCGTTGGTTAGCTGTCATCGTGCTTCACTATGCTTGAAAAAGGCGATCGGAGCATTTCAAACCACTTGAGAGTCAAGACAACAACATGAACAAATCGTCATCTGCGATGACATAGATTTCCGCTATCGAATGAGGCCGCGCATTCGTCTCACGGTTGCATGCCAACACTTCAGACAGACTCTTAAGACCGCAATCGGAGACCCACTGCCCACCGTATCTTGAGCCGAACGAAGAGAACACAATGAGGACAAGCGTGACAGCGCCGCAAATGACGAACACACTGAACATGACGCAGTTCACCGAGGCGTTTAGAAGTTGCATGCCGTTGCCTGTGACTCTCTACCCGTCATTCGAAGAAGCACTGCGGCACGTGCTTGACAATCCCGGCAGCCTCGTCCGCCCGCGGATGGTCTTTCAGGTGGCTAAGGCGTACGGTCTTGAGGAGACCGCGGCCAAAGAGCTGGCAATCGCGCTCGAATACTTCCACACGGCATCGCTGGTCTTCGACGATTTGCCATGCATGGACAATGCGACGGAGCGGCGCGGCGTGCCGTGCGTTCACTTCGCGTTCGGAGAGGCAGGCGCGATTCTTACCGCCCTTGGTCTCATCAACCGCGCCTACGCTCTCACATGGCGGGCAGTGTCCTGCACATCGCACCAATGTCAGTCTCGCGCGCTGACTTACATTGAGCAGTGCCTTGGTGTTGATGGATTGCTGAATGGGCAGAGCCTCGATCTCCACTACGGGACTCTGCCGCACAATCGCGAAACCACCGAAAGAATCGCACGTGGCAAGACAGTCTCGTTGATCCGGCTGACGCTCGTTCTTCCCGCAATGCTGGGCGGCGCCTCGGCTCGCGAGCTCCAGCTTCTGGAGCGTATTTCGCTTTTCTGGGGTCTCGCCTATCAAATGGTCGACGATCTGAAGGATCTGCTTGCGAGCTCGGAACAATCGGGAAAGACGGTTGCCCGCGACGTCCTGCTTGACCGGCCAAACGTGGCGTCCGTGATGGGAATTCCCAGCGCCATCCTGCGTCTCAGGAGGTTTATCTGTCTTGGCGACCGGACGCTCGTACTCGTTCTGAAGTCGAGACCGGAAATGATGTTCCTTGGAAAGCTGCGGAGCGATCTGGAGGAAGAGCTTCTCAAGGTTACTGGCAATGTTTGCGCCTTGAGTTCGGGAGAGGAGCGATGATCTTCTTCAAACTGATCGTGACGAATCTGCGCCGCCATCGCATCCGTTCGCTCATCAGCGTCGCAGGCATCGCTTTCAGCGTGTCTGCCATGCTGACAGTTGTCACCATTCTGCAAGGAGCCATCGGGATGTTTTCCGGCATCCTTTCGAGCGATAGCGAAATCATCGTCTTCGAACGCAATGTCTCCGATCTCTTCTTCAGCAACGTTCCTGCCACGGCGTTGGAAGAAATCGCAGGCTGGCCGATGGTGCGGCGGGCCGACCCCGTGCTCTTTGGGATTGTATCCAGCGCCGACCATCCGATCATTACCTGTTTTGGCGTGACGGCGGACGACGCGCGAATTCGCAAGGCTATCTGGATCCAGGGCGATCGGTTCGCATTTGGGCAACACTCCGACGATGTCGTTCTTGGCGAACGCGCCGCGGAGTTTCTCGGCGCGAGACTCGGGCAACAGGTGCCCATTGGTCACGGGGTCTTCCACGTTATCGGAATTTTGAAGACTGCCAATGGATTTGAAGACGGCGGGGTATTCATGCCACTGAGTTCCGCGCAGTCCTTCTTTCACAAGGAAGGCACTTCGTCGGTGATCACAGTGAAGCTGCGCGGCAAGGACGATGCCGCGCTGTTCAATAGCAAGGTGAAAGAGAAGTTTCCCGACCTGATCGCTCTCGAAGACGCGGAGTTCACCCGCTCATATTCGCAGTTCAAGATTCTCAAAGCAACGGCGTGGGCGGTGGGCGGATGCGGCTTGCTGCTGGGCGGGCTTGGCGTGGCGAACACGATGATCATGTCGGTGTTCACGCGCATCCGCGAGATTGCGATCTTGCGTGTGAATGGGTTCTCTCACGTGCAAGTTGCCGGAATGATTTTTGGCGAATCCGCCGTCGTATCTCTGCTAGGCGCGGCGCTGGGTTTGCTGACAGGGACTTGTCTTCTCGTAGCTCTGAAGGAAGTCCCCGCGCTTCATGGCTATGTCGACGTTTCTGTTCAACCGGTGGTGATGGTGATCGTGGTCCTTCTCGCCTTAAGCACCGGAATTGCCGGTGCGCTCTACCCCGCGGCCTATGCAATGCGCATCCGAGCGGTGGAGGCGCTGCGCTTCGAATGAATTCTCTCGTATTGGAAACGAAGGCCCGGAATTCCATCGTTCTTAGCGCCGAAGGCGTTTGGAAGAGCTATGACAACGGAGCTATTGCCGTGTTGAAAGGCATTGATTTCGAAGCCATCGAAGGCCAAACGACCGCGCTGTGCGGTCCATCGGGCTGCGGCAAGAGCACGCTTCTTCACCTGTTGGGCGGCCTGGATTCCGCCGATCGCGGACGGGTGTCTGTTCATGGAGTCGAGATTGATCGCCGCTTCAATCGATTGCGCTTTCTCAGGCACGAGGTGGGCTTCGTGTTTCAACTCCACAATCTGATTCCGGATCTGACGCTGGAAGAGAACTGCCTCATTCCGACTGTTGCTGCGGGGACCGATCGGCGGATCGCACAGGAACGATTGTTGCAGCTTGCCAATCGCACCGGTCTGACCCATCGTCTCGGTCATCGAATTCAAAAGCTCTCTGGTGGAGAGCGGCAGCGCACAGCGCTCTGTCGCGCCCTGATGAACCGGCCAAAGATTTTGTTGGCCGACGAGCCTACCGGTTCACTGGACGAAGCGGCCAGCGTCGCGGTCTTTGATTTGTTGCTCGATATCGTGGCCAGCGAAAACGTGACCCTGGTGATGGCCACGCACGATCGCAACCTGGCCGAGCGCTGCGACCGGCTTCTGGAGATGCACGATGGCAAGATTCATGAAGTCGAATACGCTCGATGAGACCGTGGCTCAGCGCCATGCCGCGCGGGCCGTCGCCAACGCCGCATGGCATGCCCTGTTATGGCTTGTCATCGCGAATGCGATCGGTGTGATGCTGGCGATTCTCCTGCTCGTTCCGGCGTTGAATCCACTACTGGGCGAGTGGACTTATGGTCGCTGGATCATGGTGCACATGAATCTCGAGCTCTACGGTTGGACCAGCCTTCCCCTGGTGGGATTCCTGTTCAGTGTTTACGACGCTGACCGCGGCGTCACGGCGCAATGGTGCAGGCCTGTTCTCTGGGTGTGGTCTATGGCGCTGGGCGTGGGAGCGCTCTCCTGGCTCTCCGGTTACTCCAGCGGCAAACTCTTTCTGGACTGGAGCGGATATGCCCGTGTTCTATTCCCTGCTGCTCTTGTCGCTGTTTGGATACTGTTAGTGTTTGCCCTCATTCGAGACCGAAGCGCGTGGAGAGGCGCAGCACTAATTTCGTTAACCGTCAAGGTCATCGGCCTCGTCGTCCTTTCGGTTGTCCCCTTTGTCATGTACGCCGCAGCGAGCCCCAACGACTATCCACCCGTAAATCCTGCGAGCGGCGGCCCTACAGGCGCGAGCCAGTTGGAATCATCCCTCGCCATCGTTGCGATTCTGCTCGCGATTCCCTTCGGGATTGCACGTCGCAAGACCCGGAGCATCGGGATCATCGCCATCGGATGGATCGTACTGGTTGCGGAATCACTGCTTTGTGTCGCAATGGGTCGCGCCGACATCAGCCATCACATTCCGTCGCAATACCTCAGCCTGGGCAGTCTGCTCGTCTGGCTGCCGCTGACTCCGGCGTACTTCGAAGCATTCGAGTGGCACAGCAACACGCGACGCTGGCGGCTGGCTTTTCTCTGGTGGTGGGCTGCGTTGCTGGTTACGGGCTGGGTCTTTTTTCTTCCCGGAGTCCTCGACCACTTCAAGTTTACTGATGGCCTCGTCGGGCATTCCTTCGTCGCCATGGCCGGCTTCACATCGAGCTTCATCATCTTCGTCATGGTCCAACTGCTGGGCGACGGCGGATGGATCTTTAATCGAGCGCGGGCCTTTAATCTGTGGAATGCCGGTGTCATTTCCTATGTTGTTGTGGTGACGGTCGCTGGCTGGCGCGAGGGCTTCGACCCGGCTTTCACCATTGTGCCCGGAACTGCGCGCAATGTCCTGTATGTTCTGCGACTCGTTACCGGCATCCTCATGTTTCTTGCATCTCTCGACTGGCTTGTCGACGCAACGACTCTGCTGCACGAGCCCGCCCCGTTATCCGTCCAGGCATACATTGCACAGGAGGAGACTGCATGCATCGTCCAATGATCTTCGGCTATCAGATACTCACCGGGCTCTCCGACGCTTCAACGGGAGCGCTGCTCATGATCGCGCCGGTGTTCACTCTTCGGCTGATGGGGCTCCATGTGCCCACGGACTCGCTCCCGTTTCTTTCGTTCATTGGCGCGTTCGTTCTTTCCGTCGGGCTGTCTTGCCTGTACGGCGCGTACCTCATCTCGTATTCCGCAAGCGTGCCGAGACTGGAGATGGTTTGGCTGCTGACGGCGTTTACGCGAAGCGGAGTGGCCATCTTCATCGTCACGCAGATCCTGACGCAGACGCTCGAGGCCGGCTGGATCACGGTTGCATTATCGGATGGAGCGTGCGTGCTCATTCAGGCGATTGGTCTTCGCAAAGGCTGGCTGGCCCATGCCGTTCAGTAAAGACAGCAAATCCGGCTGGCAGGGCATGGCCCTGGTGGCGATCACGTATGTCTACTTCCTGATCTTTGCGCAGTTCGCGTTTCTGAAGCGGCTGGCGAGTCTGGGACTGACAGACACACCCCTGAAAGCCGTCATGGCGGCGATGGCGATTGGAGGCATCCTTTTCAGCCTGCTGGCTCCGCGGGTGAGCCGTTGGCCTTCGCCGGCCATGCGTCTGCGCATCGGACTCCTTGTTTCTGGAGCTGCGGCATTTCTCTCGATTCTGCCTCTCGATCTCCCCGCATTCTTGGTCGTGTCGTTCCTGATCGGTTCCGGGCTTGGACTGCTCACCGTAACGCTCGTTGCCAACCTTCGCCTGTGGCTGAGCAATCGCAACCCGCTCTTTGGCGTAGGCCTGGGAACAGGTGCCGGCTATCTCCTATGTAACTTTCCGCCGTTCTTCACCGCCTCGCCTGAGCTGCAGGCGACTGTAGCTGGTTTGTTGTGCCTCGCGGGAACTGTAGTAGTCGCGATGCCCACTTTGGCAACGCTGGAGGAGAACCAGAAGCGGCCGCAACGAACCATACCGTTTCTCCGCGTCCTACTTTGCTTTACTGCGCTTGTCTGGCTTGATTCGGCTGCCTTCTTCATCATTCAGAATTCCCCGGCGCTGAAGGCTGGAACCTGGCAGGGGTCAACCCACCTGTGGACTAACGGCCTGCTGCATCTAGCTGCCGCATTGATCTGCGCATGGCTTCTGAGCCGCCGCAAACTGTCCTTCGTTCTCTCCGCGTCCTTCATTGCGCTCGGAGCCGCATGTCTCCTGCTGCTCGATCCGGATCGCGTCGCACTTGCCGCGGTTCTCTATCCCATCGGTGTCTCAACGTACTCTGTCGCTCTCGTCGCTTATCCATCCCTGCTCGCATCGGCTTCGTCTGTAGCGGAGCGAGGCCGTCAGGCCGGATGGATCTACGCTGTTGCAGGCTGGCTCGGCTCAGCGATGGGAATCGGCATGGGACAGAATCTCGGCCATGTTCCCCCAGTGTTTGTTGCCGTGGCTGGGGCGGTTGTTCTGCTGCCGTGGCTCCTCAGCGCATTGCGCCAACGTACTCGTGAAGTTGCCCTCACCGCATTCGTGGTTTTTGCGGCCTTCATTGTCAACCGCTTTCTTGCGGCCGGTAATGCATCGCCCCAACTTACGCAAATTGAGCGCGGACGCCAGGTCTATATTTCGGAGGGATGCATCCACTGCCACTCGCAGTATGTGCGGCCGAATTCTCCTGACGTGCTGATGTGGGGGCCGGTCGAATCGATCACGGAGATTCGCCTTCAGCGTCCGCCGCTGATCGGCAATCGCCGCCAGGGGCCCGACCTTTCTCAAGTTGGCGCGCGCCGCTCGGCCCTCTGGCTAAAGGCCCATTTCTACGATCCCGCTGAGGTCAGCGGCGCCTCAGTCATGCCCCCGTTCGCGATGCTCTTCCGCGATGGCCGCGGAGACGATCTGGTAGCCTACCTCGCCAGCCTGCACGGTGCGGGGATAGAGCAGCACATTGCAGAGGAGAGAGCGTGGCGGCTGCCCGCTGAGGCCTTGCACGAGGCCGACTTGGCATTGGGCGAACGGCTCTTCGAACGCGACTGCGCCTCCTGCCACAGCAAGAATGGACGAACCCGGCAAGCCTGGCAGGCTTCATTCAAACGCAGTCCGCCCGATCTTGCGGTTGGCCCCTATTTCTATCTCCAACCCGCCGGTTCCGTAGCTCTGCGCATGGAGCGGGTCGCCCAGATAGCCAGGTTCGGAATTCCCGGAACCGAAATGCCCGGACACGAGTACCTGTCGGATCAGCAGATTGCTTCGATCAGCCTGTGGTTGTCGCGGGTCATCGCGCAATCGAATCAAGAATATCAATAACCCAAATCGGTTTGGAGAAGAATCATGAAAACCTACGGCAAAGCTTTCTTCCTCGCGCTCACACTGTCGCTCGCAACCGCTGCTCTGGCGCAGCGACAGACATTCACGATCAATACAGATGCCAGCAAGGTCGCGTTCGCGCTCACCGGGACGGGCCACTCAGTGAGCGGTACGTTTCGAGTGCAGAGCGGCTCGATCGACTTTGATCGGACTAAGTCGACGATTGCAGGATCGGTAGTGGTCGCGGCCGGCAGTGGCGACAGCGGCGACAAGGGACGGGACAAGAACATGAACACGCAGGTCCTGGACGTGGGCCACTTTGCCGAAGTGTCCTTCGTGCCAAGGGGCTATCAGGGGACAATTGCTGCCAGCGGAGATTCCACCGTTCAGGTCAACGGGGTCTTCACACTCCACGGCACTCAACATGACCTCACCCTTCCAATGCAATTGCATATCGACGGCGCCAACCTCACAGCGAAAGGGCACTTTACGGTCCCCTATGTGCAATGGGGCTTGAAGGATCCAAGCGTGTTCGTCCTCAAGGTCGCCAAAGAAGTGGGGATTGATCTTACTCTGGTTGGCCGCGTATCCCCTTCAAACTGAACCGAAGGCATCGTGGAGATCGTGATCGTGCCGAGTACTGGCGCCGTGACCGCGTGACTGTGTAATCGCCGGAATGTAGCGCCGGTCTCCAGACCGGCTGTCGCGCGGGCGTCCACGCCCGCGTTCGTCCACGAGCAATTACCACATCACACGGCCAAGGTGCTAGCGTCAAAACAGCCTGGACACGGCGTTCGAACACCCGGCCGCTTTGCATAATCGCACCATTCAAACTCTCCGCCCCGGCCAACTTCCGGATGGCCCGTGACTCGGGAGCAACGCGGAAGTGTTGAGCTTGTACCAAGCTCAATGAGTGCATTGGCGATGATTAATCTGAAGTTTTTTGGCCGCGACATTAACCCGTTTTGGAATCCGCCATATCCTCGCCAGGTGCCTCGTTGTGGCCTGCGCTAGGGCTCCGAGCCTCTCGAAAAAGCGATTGCATTCCCGGATTCCGCTCAGACAAGAAACTGATCTACAAACCGATAAAGAAGGGCGTTCAGAGTGAAGAAAACTGCCCGGATACAACTTGCAACGCAGATCATCGCCCGAGTCAAAAAAGAGATGCAGGAGCCGCGATGGATGGAGTCTGCCCGGAACGGCATGCGCGGCAAGGTCGCACCTTTTACAACCGAACCGGGGATCCGACTTGAGAAAGCGTGATGCTGCTTTATATGAGCTTGCTCAAGGGAATGTCATTGAGGCTTTAGCGGAGCGGATAACTTGCCAGATTGATAACGCAGTTTTCATAAACTCGCAATTGCGTGTAGGTCACAGTTGCTCAACGGATCGCGAAACCTCAGGTCACAATAGGGTATGAACAAGCTCGGATCGGTTTAGTTCTCCTTTTCTGCTTTGCAATGCCCTATGCGGCGCGGGGACAGTTCGTGGTGGTCGTGCACCACCATCACCATCATCACTACGACCGCAATCTCAACCAGTAATCCATCCAGGTGGCGAAAAGGCGGCTGTTCCACACGGTTGCAACCCGCGCCGGCCATCGGATGCGCGTGTCGTGTAGAGCAAATACCGCCGTCTCTCAGTTCAGAGGATGGCGGAGCTGAGAAGATTGCCGGCAAGCTTCAAGAGTTGGTCGGGAAGGTCGAAAGAGCCTTCGAAGAATAGGCAAATCATGATCGAACCCAAGAACGAGAGAGGTTCATACGCAATGGAGCAATCAGTATTCGAACACGTGGGCCAACAGATTGACGATACAACGCACAAGGCTACCCGGGCGGCATCTGCTGTTGTGGATGCGCTGGAAGACACTGTCTTAGCAGCTCGGCGCGCGGCAAGAAATGACGTTGACGCCGCTACGGAACTTCTTTATAACACAAAGAGGCGCTTGCAACGGCACCCGCTTGAAACCGTCGCAGTAACATTTGCGGCTGGCATTGCGGCTGGGACAGCGATCGGCTGGATGATGAAGCGGGGAAACTTGCAGCAACGGAGCGAATAACCTCGAAGGGCATCCAATAACCTGGTTGGACTTCGCGTTCATCCTGTCGACGACGATCCCGGTAGGCTTCGTCGGCAGCAGCTTGTATCTCAGCTCGGAGTTTAGAGCCTGGCCCGGGAAGGGATCTAATGGGATGGGGACACCTGACTCGAATCACGCCGTCGAGGATGGTCTCGCAACGGTGAACTCCGACGCTCTCGGCACTACAGCGACTCTTCCCGCTCCGGACGAGTCTCACATTCCCGCGAAGGCAAAGCAACATAACATTCGCGTCTCCCCTGCTGTCCTCGATGCGGCGGGAAAAGAGGGGGATGAGCTGCTTCGCTCTTTGCGGACA
>Ga0224559_1001678_pt1 | contig 11995 bp, 9 predicted proteins | sample 714S33034metaG_FD_180676 | JGI IMG/M metagenome (GOLD analysis project Ga0224559, IMG submission 180676) | Peat soil microbial communities from Stordalen Mire, Sweden - 717 S3 30-34 | ecosystem: Environmental > Terrestrial > Soil > Wetlands > Peat | place: Sweden: Norrbotten County, Stordalen... | reverse complement strand
TATTGCGAACGAAGTAAAACTTGTTCCAGCACCCGAAGAACGAAAGCCTCCTGAAATGGGGAAACTTGTCAAAATCATTATAGGTCCACAACATCCCGCATTATTAGAGCCGGAAAAATTTGTTGTAACCGTCGATGGAGAAACTGTAACAAAGGTTGAACCTCGAATTGGTTATGTACACAGAGGTATAGAGAAAGCATCTGAAACTCGAACTTACGTGCAAGATGTTTACTTAGTTGAACGAATCTGCGGAATATGCAATGCGTGCCATGCTTATGGTTTAGTTGCAGCAACAGAAAAAATATTAAAAACCCAAGTTCCAGAACGAGCCAAATATTTACGTGTAATAGATCTTGAGTTTAACCGACTACATAGTCACTTGTTGACTTTAGGACATGCAGGATTAGAAATCGGTTACGAAACATTATTCCAATATTTCTGGAGAGACCGAGAACCAATCATGGATCTCATCGAGTTAATTAGCGGTAACCGCGTTTATGCGTCCCTTATGACAATTGGTGGAGTTAGAAGAGACTTAAAAGAAACTGATTTCCCAAAAATTAAGACAACTTTAGAGGATCTGCGAAAGAAGATACCGTTCTATAGACAAGTTTACGAAAATGAACCATCAATAAAAGCTCGCATGAAAAACGTTGGCACACTCTCAAGAGAAGACGCAATAAAACTATGCGTTGTAGGTCCAGTAGCAAGAGGGTCTGGATACGATATCGATGTACGAAAAGATGATCCTTACGAAGCATATGGCGAAATTCCATTTAATAAAATAGTTTACACTGAAGGCGATACATGGGCTCGAATGAATGTTCGAATGGATGAAGTTGAAGAAAGCATCAACATAGTCCTTTATGCGCTTGATCATATGCCATCAGGACCATTCCGAGTTGATGTACCTCGAAATGTACTCGCAGGAGAAGCTGTAAGTCGTAACGAAGCGCCAAGAGGCGAACTATTTTATTACGTGAAAAGTAACGGTACTGCTTTCCCAGAGCGAGTTAAAGTTCGTACTCCCACATTTGCTAACATCCCGTCATTTCTCAAAACAGCAATTGGCGAAAACATAGCTGATGTTCCACCGAACTTTGTAAGCTTAGACCCCTGCTTCTCATGCACTGACAGGTGACGCAATGATTGATATTTGGCTAATCCTACGAATTCTAATTTTCCCAGGTTTCGCATTCATACTTCTATTAACTTTGTTTTGCGATTGGGTTGAACGAAAATTTGAGGCTCGTATACAAAACCGTGTAGGTCCCATGGTTGCAGGACCAGCGGGAATTCTTCAACCATTAGCAGATTTCATAAAGCTACTGACAAAAGAAGATATTGAACCAAGAGATTCCAAGAGAATCGTTTTCAAATTTGCACCTCTTGTTGCTTTCACAATTATGGTTTTTGCAATATGCTTTTTGCCTATTGATGGGGCCAGCGTTCTTTCTACAGGAGGATTTAACGGCGATTTAATTATTATTTTAGCGTTTTCAACAATTGCAAGTTTTCTGCTCTTTCTCTCAGGATGGGCATCTTGCAATCCTTATGGAACTATCAGCGCCGCAAGAGTCCTAACTCAATTCATGGGTTACGACATACCGCTTTTTCTTATTGCGTTAACACCCGCATTTATCGTGGGCAGTCTAAGCATATTCACAATTGCTTCAGGAGTAACTTTAGCTTCAGGCCAAACTATTCCCATTATACTTTTAGCGCCATGGGCTTTCGTTTTATTCATTATAACAATGCAAGCAGAACTGGAAAAAGATCCCTTTGACGTTCCAGATGCAGAAAGCGAATTGGTCGGAGGCTTAGAAACCGAATTCACAGGCGCAAAACTAGCTTTCCTTCATTTGACACGCGATGTGCAAATAGTTTTTGGTTCTGCATTAGTAGTTGAATTGTTCCTTGGCGGTCCTTATGGTCCAGTATTCTTTGGAGTGCCAGCATTCTGGTATTCTTTGTGGTTTGTCCTAAAACTCTTGGCAGTCGTAATTATAACAGAATACATAACAACTCTTTTTGCAAGGTTACGCATTGATCAGGTGTTGTCAGCTAACTGGAGAATACTGTTGCCAGCAGCAATATTGTCATTGATGTTAACTGTTGCATTAGTAACATGGGTTTATCCGTTGGTGTAAAACAATGGCGAAGACAAAACCAAAGAAATCACGTATATCTCCGATGTTCAAACGGACCATCTCTCACCTCTTCACCAAACCCTATACGACCAAATATCCATTCGTGAAGCCCAAGCTTCCAGAAGGTTACCGAGGTAAGCCTGAATACACAATTAAAGCGTGTAACATGATTGAGCTCTGCGGAAACAAAGGCGAGTTATGTTTTGATGTAAAGTCATTAGTCAACACAAATTGTACTGTGTGCTGTCGAGATTGTCCAGCAAATGCAATCGAAATCGTTGAAGTTGACGGCAAGAAACGTCCACAGTTTGATCTAAACAAATGCATTTTCTGCAATCAATGCGTTGACAGCTGTCCCAGAAATGCAATAACTTGTACTGATAACTATGAGTTAGCAACGACGGATAAAGCGTCTTTAATTAAAAAGCCACAACCGAATGCAAAGGAAGGTACAAAACAATGATTCTTGAAATTATCTCAATAGGACTAATAATTTCCGCTTGTTTAGCGTTGTTTCTTGATGAAATGGTCTATTCAGTTGCTGCTTTAGCAGGAACTTTTCTTTTCACAGCATTACTCTACATTGTAAACGGCTCCGATTTTGCAGCTATTTTCCAGTTTGTGGTCGGCGTTGGAACATTAGCCATCTTGTTCTTGTCAGGAGAAATGTTGGGCAATAAACCGACGAAGAAAGCTTCATCCAAGAAAACCTTTGCCTTGATTGGCTTGGGCGCTGTCTTGTCTTTACCCGCGATTTTTCTTTCAGTTTCTGGTTCAACAGGAACAACATCTGATGCGTTTTTTGGAGATGCATTATGGAACCTGAGAGGCGTTGACGTCGTAATTCAATCGTTGGTTGTTTTAACAGTTGCATTAGGAATCGCCATAATATTATATGAACGCAGGAGCGGTGAGAAATAATGGACTTTGTAATTTTATCTCTAGTAATGCTGACACTTGGAATCTATGGTTTGCTAACTAATCGTCAGCTCCTCAAAGTATTCATTTCAGTTGAACTAATCGCTACAGCTGCCACTTTAAATTTCGTTATGCTTATTTCTTCTACGGGCCAAGGCTTAGGACAAGCAATTCTGATTCTGGCGTTTTCAACAGATACCGCTGTTAGCGCAGTAATTTTGGCGTTACTTGTTATTGTATCAAAAAAGTATGGAACTAGTAACATCAGTGAAATATTAAAAATGCAGGGAAAAGTCGAAAGTGAGGCTGAAGCATAATGACATATGACAGTATTGCTGCATGGCTTGTTTGGATAATACCACTCATTGCCTGTCTTTTCGTACCAATTATTGCGAAGAAAGGTGATAAAGTAAGAAATTACTTCGTGATTGCAATTGCCGTAGTTGTAGCTTTTTTGGCATTTTCAATGGTGCCTGGCGTATTTTTCGGCAACGGCCAAGTTGAATCATCGACCCCCGTCAGTTGGATTCCAGGCCTCAACGCTGGAGTATTCATTGACCCACTAAGCGTATTATTCACTTGTCTAATTGCGTTCTTCGGCTTAATCATAGCCGTTTACTCTTGGGGCTACATGAAAGGCGAAGAAGGACTAACACGATACTACTTCTTACTTATGCTCTTCATCGGCTCAATGATAGGACTAGTAATTTCAGATAACATGCTTCAATTGTTTATTTTCTGGGAAATGGTGGGCTTGTGCTCGTACGCCTTGATTGCTTTCTGGTATAAGCGTCCCGAATCAATCAACGCGGGTGTAAAAGTTTTCATCATGACTCGCATCGGCGACATATCATTGCTTGCCGCCATCGGCTTACTCTACGCAGGTCCACTCATAAATGGACAAGCAATCGGGTCATTTAGCTTCCGAGATGTAATGCAAGCACTTTCAACAGCCGCAGGCAATGGGACCTTAAACCTGAACCTGATGGTTGTGGTTTTCTTCTTGGTTTTAGGCGGAGCAATTGCAAAGTCCGCGCAGCTTCCATTGTTCACTTGGCTATATAGCGCAATGGAGGCACCAACCTCAGTCAGCGCCCTCTTACACGCTGCGACAATGGTTAAGGCAGGAATCTATCTTCTTGCAAGATTCATACTAATTGGCTCAGTTGCAATGCCATTAATTACGGCTTTGGGAACTCAGTATTGGTTTGCGACAGTTACTTGGATAGGTGTCTTAACTGCGCTTGTTGGAGCAACTTTGGCTATAACTACAACTGACATCAAAGGAGTTCTCGCTTATTCCACCGTCAGCCAAATCGGATTCATGATGGCTGGCTTAGGTACAGCTGTTGCAGGAGCCTCATCAATCGGTTGGTTCGCCAGCTTATTCCACATGGTAAGCCACGCTTTCTTCGAAGGTTTGGGATTCCTTCTAGCAGGAGGTATTATACATGCCATTGGCACCCGAGACATGCGTTTAATGGGTGGCTTAAGAAAAGCTATGCCTGTTACCTTCATTTTGATGGCAATAATGGTTATAACTACAAGTGGTTTGCCACCGTTTGCCGCCTTCTTCAGCAAAGGCTTAATCATCCAAAGCGTAACTGACGTAAACTTGATCCAGGCGATTCTGCTTTATGCCACAGCTGCCATCACGTTTGCTTACGTAATTCGCATGTTAAGTTTAGTTTTCATGGGCAAAGAATCAGAGCACTTACAGAAACAGCATGTGCATGAAGCTCCTAAAGTAATGTTGATCCCCGCTGCAATTCTTGCAGGGTTATGCATTGTGTGGGGATTGTCAATGACAGTTGTTGCGAACTTTATGCATTTGAACAGCCTTGGCCTCTCTATCCTCGGTTCATTCACTGATATAGAGACACCAATCTTCCTAGCCCTTCTGGTGCCAACTGGTTTGCTCGTTTACTATGCATATTACAAAAATGTTTACGCCATACGAAGTGTTGGTGGTGGGTCAAACCCAATTGCCACAATGCTAAAGCACGCTTACTTCTTCGACGACTTCTACGGCATATGCGTCAAGGGACTTACGAAGCTATCTGACGGCGTCAAATTTGTTGAAGATTCAGCAAATCAACTGACGACCAGCTTTGCAGCGGGGGTAGTGGTCGCTGCTTCCAAACTGAAGAAGGTGCCATCAACAACGGTTCAAAACTACATTGCAGCAGCAGTGGTGGGTTTCATCCTGATCATAGTGCTGATCATACTAACCATCGGAGGACTTTAACAAAATGTTTCCAGCTCTTTTAGCAGTATTCGCTATTCCAACCATAAGCATACCATTTGTCTACTTAACAGGAAAGAAATCGCCCAAGGCAGCCGCCATCTTTGTAGCCTTAATCGCGTTAGTCAACATCATTTTAATTTTAACCACAGTACCAACAGTGCTCAATGGAACAATTATCAACGGTACGCTTCAGCACCGATATATTGAACCCTACTCATGGATCAGCGTCATAAACACGTCATTTACACTTTTCACAGATGGCATTAGCATTTCTATAGCCTTAATCAGTCTTGTCTTAGTTTTCGTAGCCTCGCTCTTTTCAATAACTTACATGGCTGGCAAAAAACATCTCGCCGCCTATTATGCACTACTATGTATGCTTTCCGTTGGTATGGTAGGTGTTTTCTTAACATCTAACCTGATTTTATTCTATTTCTGCTGGGAACTAATGCTTGTTCCAGCTTTCTTCATAGTTGGCGAGTGGGGATATAGAGACTCATACAAGCAAGCTTTCAAACTTTTCATATGGACACATGCAGGCGCCGTCTTTGTGCTTTTGGGCATCGGAGCAATCTATGTAGCAACAGGCGGACAAACTGACATGTTCACAGCCCAAACAGCCTTGATGGGCGTGGGCGTTGCGGGTTCAAGCATTATTAAGTGGGCTCTTGTCGCGTTAACCGCGGGGTTCGCTGTTAAAATGGCTGTTATACCTGTCCACATATGGCTTCCTGACGCTCACTCCGAAGCTCCAGCTCCAATGTCCGCATTACTTAGCGGTGTCATAATTAGCGCAGGAGCTTATGCAATTCTGCGTCTCTCACTGGGCATGGTTTTTCCAGCAGTTGGAATAACATTTGGAACAAACTTCCTATACGCATTAGCCATAGTAGGTGTGCTCTCTGCTTTCTTTGGGTCACTGGTCGCGTTAGTTTCAACCGACATCAAGCGGCTTATCGCCTACTCAAGTATAGCTCACATGGGCTACATAATGTTCGGACTATCCCTTTTTCCAGTAAGCGTATTTGCGGGAGCAACAGTAATTTCTCTTGCGATAGTAGGAACGGTGCTTCACATTGTCACCCACGCCATAAGCAAAGGTCTTCTCTTCCTCACAGCAGGAGGGGTCATGCATCAAACCGAAAAAAGAGATATCCGCAAAATGGGTGGATTAGCAAGCAAAATGCCGTTCACAGCGGTATCATCAACAATAGCCGCGTTAAGCATTGCAGGAGCACCACCGTTCGCGTGTTTCATCAGTGAATTTCTAATCTTCGTAGGCGCTTTTCAAGTAATAAAAACTGACAGCTTCTACATTTTACCCACTGCCCTCATGCTCATAGCAACAGTGATTTCGCTGGCTTACATGCTAAGATTCACATCGAAAGTTTATCTTGGTCAACCTGCAGCCGAAGAAGTTGTGGAGGGCCAAGAGCCACATAAAATTGTTGATGTATCTAACTGGATGAAGCTGTCCTTAGCTATATTGGTAGTTCTAGTTGTGCTTGTAGGAATCTACCCGACCTTCTTCTTGCACCTAATCCAAACAGTGACCTTCGGAGGTCCAATCTAATGGTTGAACTAATAGACGTTATGTTACCGATAATTACTCTAGTAATCGCGGCATTGCTAACTATCCCAGTTTTCAGATTTATAAGAAAAAGCACAAACAAAACTGCATTGACCTTGGGCTGGTTCATAGCAATATTTGCAATAGCAGGCGCAACCGTAGCTAACTTGGCACTAAACTATTACAGTACAACCAATCCTGGCATTCTAAGTTTAGGCTTAACCAGTGCTTCTTCGTCAATGTTCTCAAGCGCCTTCATGATAGACGCAATCTCCATTTACATGTCAATAATCATAGTCGCCATCAGCGCCGTGGTTGTCGTTTACACAGTGTTCGCGCTTGGCTCAAACGAACGTCCTTCTGAACGATATTTCGCCATAATGCTAATGACTACTGCAGGGCTACTTGGCGCAGTCCTGGCAGGTGACCTGTTAACATTCTTCATATTCTGGGAAGCTGCTACAGCAGGCGCAGCTTTCTTAATGCTCTATAAGAAAAATGTCTCCTCGATCAATGCCACCTTAAAGTATCTTATTATGGTCATCATTGCTTCCGCCTTCATAATTTTTGGGTATTCACTTGTTTACGGGCTAACAGGAACTTTAAACTACTTAGCAGTCGGAAGCGCTTTAACACATTTAACTGGTAACAACCTGCTAATCATCGCGTTCGTATTCATTGCCGCTGGATATGCCATTGAAGCAGCAATCGTGCCCTTCCACTTCTGGCTACCTGACGCGTACACTGCAGCTCCTGGACCATCAGCAGCTTTCCTCTCAGCTCTTGTTGATCAAGGCAGCTACTACATCCTAATCAGAATACTACTGTACATAGTCGTTCCCAAAGGCTCAAACGCAGTGCTAGATTGGACTTTGATGCTAGCCGCTTTGGCAGCTGTATCAATGATTGTCGGCAACTTATTTGCCCTTATACAAAGTGACGTAAAACGCTTAATCGCATACATCTGCGTTGCAGACGTCGGCTATAACCTTGTAGCAATATCAAGCGTATCTTCATTAGGTTTACTCGGCAACCTTTACTTCTTCCTAATCGGCGGAATCACCACAGGTCTTGCCTTCATGGCGGTCGGAATCCTAAACAGTCACGGATTCAAAAGCATGGATGACTTAGCTGGCGTAGGCAAGAAAATGCCCCTTGTATGCTTAGCTTTAGTAATGGCAGGGCTTTCATTTGCGGGCGTTCCACCGTTCGGCGGATTTATAGGTAAATACTTAGTGTTCACCGCAGCAATCGAAGCAAACTTGAGTTGGCTAGCAGTTATAGGCGTTTTGACAAGTGTTCTGCAGACCGCTTACATATTCAGATTAATCTATGTGATGTACGGCAAAAAAGCCAAAGACGAAACCAACATAAAAGAATCAAAACGTATACTGATCCCGGTCTTTATCTTAGCTTTCACGCTGATAGTCTTAGGCTTGTTCCCAAACATCGTTTTGAGCCTAATTCACCCGGTCGTAGGGCAACTTCAGACAATTATTCCAACGCTGCCATCAATCTAAGAAAATAGGCTTGACCAAAACAATCAAAGACAACTCTTTTTTATTTTTATTTCCATTTTCATAGAACAAATAAAATATGAAAAAACATTGGAAAAAACAGAGTATGATTGTTTACTCATGTTTGCAATGCTAGACTTCTATGCTTGTCCTTTTGTTTGCTTCAGTTCCATTAGATACTTCGGGAAATTGATCCCTAATTCTCTTCTCTGCAGCTACCTCCGCTTCCTCCAAGATTGCTAATGCGTCCTCGTTTACCGCGCCAAGATTTACCGGCGATTCTGACGATTGGTTAGTTGACATGCAGATGTCGCCTAATAGACTTCCAATGCTTTCAAGTTCTTGGCTTGCCTGTGGCAAAATATCCGACATCCCCGAGCGCACAGTGTTTAGTACACTTTTCGCCGGAGCTAATACTGCAACTAAGTCGCCGACTTCTGAAACGGTTCTAAGACGCATAGATACGCTTTCTAAAGCAAGGGATTCTTGAATCAGCATTTTTTCTACTTTGCGTATCTCCCCCAGTTCGTTAGCATATATGTTTGCCCGTGCGGAATCTCTGTTTGCCATTGCTTTTATTACGGATTGGAAAAGGGCTGCATCACGGTTTTGAAAGCGTTGTACTGCAGCATCTAATGTTTTAGTTTGAACATCTAAGCGTTGAATAACCATGTTGATTTGATCTTTTACATTTTCAGCTGGCTTGCCGACGCTTCTAATTTTTGATGTTAATGATGGACCTTCTTGCTCTTTACTTTTCCAATGATTGATGAATCGGTTACCCAAATTAATTTCTCCTAAATTTAGTTTAGCATAACCTAGGATAGAGAATATAAAAAATTGTTTGAAATAATAAGTTAAAACCCGAAGCGGCAAAAGCCTCTTTTTTAATTTAATTTCTAAATTATTAACCACTTGAAAGGTGCTTTTTAATTGAATTTGTCGAAAGTCATGGTAACTGACAAAATTTTGTATTTATAGGCTTCTAAGAAATCCAGTTTTTTATAAATTTGGGTTGTAGTTTGGTGTTTTGATTCGTCGGTTTTTGCTATAATAATATATCAAAAAATTCACCGATGATAGGCGCAATCAGCAGTCCAAATACTTGATACCAGACACTCCAGAACAAACTGGCATTTTCACTTAGTTAAAGAGCGATTTTTTTCGAGTTTCATCTTTCAAAATCTTATTTAGTACAGCCATCTCTGAACTCAACTATTATGTTCAATGTTGTTAATTTGAGCTTTTTTGACTAAAAAATTGTCATGTTTTTTATGTTCTTTTATTTTCTTATTTGGCCGCTACCTAAAATGACGTATTTTGTTGTTGTTAGGTGTTGTACGCTCATGGGTCCTCTTGCGTGGAGTTTTTGGGTGCTGATGCCGATTTCTGCACCTAACCCGAATTGGTTTCCGTCGGTGAAACGTGTGGATGCGTTCCAGTAGACTGCGGCAGAATCTATTTCGTGTATGAACTTCATGGCTTTGTCGAAGTCTGCTGTGAGAATTGAGTCGGAATGCTTCGTGCCGTATTTGTTAATGTGAGCTATGGCTTCGTCTAGGTTTTTGACGACTTTGACACCTATGATTAGGTCAAGGTATTCGGTGTACCAGTCTTGTTCTGTTGCAAGCTTAACGTCAGGAACGATTTTTTGGGTTTCTTCGTCGCCTCTAACTTCCACACCTTCCTTTCGCAGAGCAGCGATTACAAGAGGGAGGTAATGTTTGGCGATTTTGCTGTGGACGAGGAGTTTTTCTGCTGCGTTGCATGTTCCAGGTCTTTGGCATTTAGAGTTTATCACTATTGGTGTTGCTCTTTCTAAGTCTGCATCTTCTTCAATGTAAATGTGGCAGTTGCCTGTTCCTGTTTCAATAACTGGGATACGTGAATTTTCAACTACTGTTTTGATTAAATCCGCGCCGCCTCGAGGAATAAGGACATCAATGTATTGCCGCATGCGCATCAACTCTTTCGCATCTTTACGGTCAGGGGAATTCACTACTTGAACCGCATCGACGGGAACATTTGTTGCAGACAAAGCTTCTCGTAGGACTTCGCCGATGGCTATGTTTGATTGTAATGCGTCTGAGCCGCCTCTGAGAATAACCGCGTTACCTGATTTGATGCAGATGCTTGCAGAATCAGAGGTTACGTTAGGTCGTGACTCGTAAATTACGCCCACAACACCTAATGGAACGCGAACTTGGCTGATTATCAAGCCGTTGGGTCTGGTCCAGGTGCTTATGATTGTGCCGATTGGATCTGCTAAGGCTGAAACTTCCCGTATGTCCTTAGCCATACTCTGAATTTTCTTTTGGTCAAGCGATAAGCGATCAAGTAATGCTGCTTTGAGCCCTTTAGCTTTAGCTGCTTCGACGTCTGTTTTGTTTGCAGCTAAAATCTTTTCAGCGTTCGCTTCAAGGGCATTTGCCATTCGGCATAGCGCTGTGTTTTTGGCTTCGGCTGAGAGCTTTGCCATTTCAACTGAAGCTCTCTTTGCTCTTTGACATATTTCGGTTATCATTTTTCTTCCCCGATTAAGTGAATATTTCTATGGTCAACGGCTTCTTTAGGCTTGTCGCTTCCAAATTTCTTTTGAACTTCTGACGCTTGTAAGCCTTTAATCAGGTTTAATTCGCTGCTTGTATAGTTGGGGTTGGCTTTTGCAAATTCATCCTTGTTTTCGTCAACTAGATTGACGACGTCGCCGACGTTGAAGTTTCCAACAATCTGCGTTACTCCAACAGGCAACAAGCTTGACCCTTCAAGAATCGCTTTCTTTGCGCCTTCATTTACGTGGATTTGCCCTTTAACCGCGGCTCCATAAGCTATCCAGCGTTTTACGAAAGGCATGGTTTTCTGCGGCTTAAAAAAAGTGCCAACATCTTTCCCTGAGATAATATCAATCAGCACGTTTTTTCTTCTGCTATTTGCAATTACAACTGTTATGCCGCAAGAAGTAGCTATTTCAGCTGCTTTAATTTTACTCTGAATTCCGCCTCTTCCCAATTTGCTTTTCCCGTTAAGAGTGGCTTTCAGCTCAGGCGTTATGGTGTCTACTGTTTTGATTAGTTTTGCACCTGCCTCTTGGGGATCAGCTGTGTATAAGCCATCAACGTCTGAGAGAATTATGGTCATGTCGGCGCCCATTGCTCCAGCTACTAAAACAGAGAGGATGTCGTTATCGCTGAAGTTTACTTTGTAGCCTTCAGTTCGCCTAAGTTCAGTTACTGAGGTCACGTCGTTTTCGTTTATGATGGGGATTACGCCTGATTTTATTAGCATATTTAACACGTTACAGGTGTGCATGTATGATGCTCGATTGGAGAGGTCTTCGGCAGTGAGTAGGATTTGTGCAACTTTTAATTCGTGTTCTTTGAAAAGCTCCCGATACTTAGCCATCAAAACGCTTTGACCTGTTGCAGCTGCCGCTTGTTGAAATACCACATCGTTAGGTTTTGGAGGTATCCCGAGTTCTGCTATGCCTGCAGCTACTGCTCCTGATGTTACAAGTACGACTTTATCTCCCTGCTTGGTTATAGCGGCTATTTGATCCGTCAGTTTTCGCATTTCTTCTTCATCAAGAGTTCCT
>Ga0224559_1001677_pt1 | contig 11996 bp, 10 predicted proteins | sample 714S33034metaG_FD_180676 | JGI IMG/M metagenome (GOLD analysis project Ga0224559, IMG submission 180676) | Peat soil microbial communities from Stordalen Mire, Sweden - 717 S3 30-34 | ecosystem: Environmental > Terrestrial > Soil > Wetlands > Peat | place: Sweden: Norrbotten County, Stordalen... | reverse complement strand
GCCGAACGCTTCCCCAGGGTTTCACCCTGGGCTATTTTCGACTCCTCCCTCCGGGAGGAACTGCGCTGGATGCCTCGTTGCTTCCCCATTTAGAATTGCTGGCCCGCTTGCGGGACGAGGACGCTCCCGCGCCATCTGCGGGACCGTCTCCGAGTCCTTACTGCAATCCGTAAACGGTCTTCAAAACCCGATCCGCAAGAGCCTTGGGGAGCGGGGCGTAGGAGAGATTGGATGCTTCGCCTTCGCCGGAATTGACGATCCAGCTCAGAAGATCCTTCAGCACCTTGCCCTTGGCCGCATCCGGACAATGGACCGGAATCAGCAGGTAGGTGAAGCTGGAGATCGGATAGGCATTGGCGCCCGGAGCATTCGTGATCGAGACGCGGTAATCGGCCGGGATCGCCTTCACGTTGGCGCCGGCTTCGGTGACGCCTTGGATCGAGGCCCGCTCCCAGTTGCCGGCCGCGTTCTTCACTTCGCCGAAGTTGATCTTGTTCTGCAAAGCGTAGATCAACTCGACGTAGCCGATGGCGCCGGGCAGTTGGCGCACCATTCCGGCCACGCCTTCGTTGCCCTTGCCGCCCACGCCCACCGGCCATGCCGGCGAGGAGCCCTTACTTGGCCCCTCTGCCCATTCCTTGCTGACCTTGCTCAGGTAGTCAGTCCAAATGAAGCTGGTGCCGCTGCCGTCGGAACGATGGACAACGATGATCTTCTGGTCAGGCAGCTTCGCGCCCGGGTTGTCCTTGGCAATGCGGGCGTCGTTCCAGTTGCCGATCTTGCCCAGGAAGATGTCCGCCAGCACATCGCCGCTGAACTTGACGTCGTTGACGCCGGGAACGTTGAAAATGGGCACGACCGCGCCGAGCACAGTGGGAATATGCACAAGTTTGACCTTGGATGCAGCCAGCGCTTCATCGGTCATGGGCATGTCGGATGCGCCAAAGTCCACCAATCCGCTGGTAAACTGCTTGATCCCGCCGCCGGAACCGATCGACTGGTAGTTGATCTGGACCCCGGGATGAGCCGCGGCATACTCGCTAAACCATTTGGAATAAATTGGATAAGGGAAAGTGGCGCCAGCCCCAGTCAAATTCTGGGCGTGCGCGGCGCTCACAGCCAATACCAACAACACAACGCAAAGCAATGTTTTTTTCACGGAGAGCTCCTTGCAGACTTCCTGCCGTTAACGATTGTCTACGCGCAATGTTACGGGGGGTTGAATGGCGGGAAAGTTTGTTCAAAATTCTTGTTCTCCGCCAGCGCGGTTCATGCAAAACTTCTAAAGCGCAACGATGCCTCTCTGTGTGACTGACCGCGCTAGCTGCTCGCCGGAACTTGCTTCTCGCCTGCCCCCGCATGCGCAATCGGCAATGTGAAGTGGAACTGGGCGCCGGCTCCGAGTTCGCTTTCGGCCCAGACTCGTCCGCCATGAGCCTGGACAATATGTTTGACGATGGCCAGGCCGAGCCCGGTGCCGCCGGACTCGCGCGAACGGGCTTTGTCGATGCGGTAGAAACGCTCGAAGATGCGCCCTAGATGCTCAGAGGCGATGCCCGGGCCGAAGTCCTGTACCGTAAATTGCACCTCGGATTCCAGAAGCCGGGCGCCGACGCGAATCCGCTTGCCGGCAGGGCCGTACTTGAGAGCATTTTCGATCAGGTTGCCGAAAACCTGGTTCATGGCGTCGGGGTCGGCCATGACCGTTGTGTCAGGCGCACCCGCGAATTCAAGCTTAACCTTGGAATCTACAATGATTCCGCCCAGCGACTCGATGGCGTCGTGAACCAGCGCGGAGGCGCGAGTGGACTGGAGCACGGCCTTGTAGTCGGGGCTCTCGACGCTGGCCAGCGCCAGCAGATCTTCCGTGAGCCGGTTCATGCGGGTGGCGTTCTTGAGAATCACGGCGAGGAATTCACGCGTGGTTTCGGGCTTCGGATTCGGATCCTCGACCAGCGTTTCAACGTAGCCCTGGATCGACGTGAGCGGGGTGCGAAGTTCGTGGCTGACGTTGGCGATAAAGTCGCGGCGAGACTTTTCAGCGGCCTCGATACGGGTCACATCGTGGAGAACGACAAGCGCGCCGCCGCTGGGCAGCGGAGCTGCGTTGATCTCGAAGATGCGGCCGGGCGCCAGCGAACTGGCGCGGCCGAAGCGCACTTCCCGGTTCTCAAGAGCGCCACGGACACAAGCCAGGACCTCCGGATCGCGCACCGAATGCACCAAAGGGCGGCCGGGATGGATCTGGGTGCCGGCGATTTGCTGCATAACGGCATTGGACCATCGCACCAGCCCCTCCGGGGTGATGGCCACGACCGCCTCCTGCATGGAATCGAGCATCGCGGCCAGCTCCTGACGCCGGCTTTCGATCTCGGCAAAGCTTTGCCCGAGTCGCTCCGCGGTCTGGTCCAGAGCTGCTTCCATGGCGGAGAGTTCATCGTCGTCGCGCCGGCCAAGACGCGCGCTCAAATCCCCGTCGGCGATGCGCCGGGCAAAGGCAACCACGCGCTGAAGGCGGACCGAGATGCGGCTGGCAACCCAGGCGGCAATGGGAATGGCAACGGCCAGCGCAATGAAGCCGGACCACAGCGCTTCGCGGCCCAGCAGATGCAGATTCACCCCCGCCGAATGCTCAACCAGGCGGCGAAAAACAAACTCCATCACCCCGGTGTGCAGAACCAGCAGAAGCACCAGCAGCATGAGGAGTTTGGTGAATACTTTTTGGGTCAAGGTCGCCGCTCCCATCCAGCACTCTCGGCCTGGCGGCCGGCTTGGCTACTCGCCCTTGGGAAGCTCGAATCGATAGCCGGCGCCCCGCACCGTCTTCAAGTAGCGCGGATTCTCAGGATCGACCTCGATTTTCTCACGGATGCGCCGCACATATACATCGACCGAGCGGGGAGTGACAAAGCGGGCGTCGCCCCAAACCGCGTCGAGCAGGTGGTCGCGGCTGAAAACCCGGCCCGGATGGCGCGCCAGGTAGTCCAGCAGGCGGAACTCGGTTGCCGTGGTGGTGGTCAGCTCGCCGCGCACCGTCAACTGCATGGCGCCGGCGTCGATGATCACCTCTTCAAAACTGATGATCGAGGGCGACGTGGGCCGTTCAAACCGGCGCAGCACGGCCTTGACGCGGGCCACCAGCTCGCGGGTTGCGAAGGGCTTGGTGATGTAGTCGTCGGCGCCCAGCTCCAGGCCCAGCACGCGATCGTTTTCACCGGCGCGAGCGGTCAAAAAGATAATCGGAATCGTAGACAGCGCGGAGTTTGCGCGCAAACGCCGGCATACATCCAGGCCGTCTCCACCCGGAACCATAATGTCCAGCAGAAACAACGCCGGAGGTTGGCGCTCGGCATCGGAAATCACGTTGGTCGCGGTGTGAAACAGGCGTGCCGAAAATCCGGCGGCTTCAAGGTGATGCTGCACCAGCCGCGCGATATCGGTGTCGTCTTCCAGAACAAATATGGTTTGGCTCAAACGGTCGGCCCTCACCCGGCGGCCGTTTGCTGTCAGAAGGCTGAGGCCGCACGGAACCATTAACAGAGTAATGCAGCCGGGCAAATAGATTGCAAACGTTTGATGAATTTGGCCCCAGGCGGGGTGGATCAACTTTCTCTTGACTCCCCACTGCGGGCTCTGCAACACTTCGTGCGCGCATCCGGACGCCTTTTCGGCAACCGCTGATTCGTTCCAGCGGCAGCTCCCCGTAGTCCCCCGCATCGGGCCTAATACTACAGCTGTAGATCGGAAATTCCGGAGAGAGCAGGGGGTTTCAACCCCCTGAAAGAGAGCGAAATAACACGGCTTTTAGGCCCGGGCCATTGTCTTTTTTCTGCAACGAGGCATAAATGCAACTGTAGTACCAAGGACAGCAAAAATCGGTGGCTCACCGTAACGAGCAGCGGCAAACGGCAACGGCCCCTGGGCGCCGGATGACACGGCCTGTTCCGGACAAAGACTCTGGCCGTGGACTAATTGAAGACTTCATGCAAGAAAGCAGACCGGGGAGTTGATGATGTCATGTGCAACTCCCCGGTTTTTTGTGTATAGGCGATATTGGACTTGTGAGGCCGGAAGCATTTCAATCGATAGCACTATCCAACGAGGAGAAATATACGTGAGACAGCTCAAGTTCCTTCTTGCCCTCCTGGTGGTCTTGTCCCTGGGTGTGCCCGCAGTTCTGGCTCAGACCTTCAGGGTTGGCGATCATGTGGAAGCCCTGCCCTTCGGCTACGACTGGTATCCCTGCGTCGTGACCAGGGCAGCCCCGAATTACATGGTCAAGTGCACCAACATCGACGGAACGACCACCGACTTTGGAGTCTCAACCAATCGCGTGCGCGCTGACAGCGGGCAAGCCGCGGCGACGATGGCCGAGCGGTGGGCGAAGCGGTTCCCCGTAGGCTCACGCGTTGAAGCCGCACCCTATGGTGAGCAGAATGGCTACCACTCGTGCACCGTCCTGAATGTGAAAGGCAATGGAGCCGCCATCGGCATCTATCATCTGAAGTGCGACATGGGCTATGAAACCGGCCCCGCCGAGGTGGACGTGGGCGCGATCGATCACATCAGGGCAGCGACCCATGCGGCTGCAAGCACGCCTGCCGGGAGCCAGCCTGCGATCAACGCTTTGCAGGCTCCGCCGAACGCACGGCCCAATGCGGCACAGACCGGAAGCGGCAATGGAACGATTCCTCAAGGCGTCTACCAGTGTTGGTCGAGCGGTCGAGCGAATCTCATGCTCAACTTCAGCGTCACCGGTTCAAACCACTACGCCGGCGCAAACGGTAAGGCCGGGGTATTTCAATTCGATCCCGGCTCGGAGCAAATCGCATTCAAGGGCGGCTCTCTGGATGGGGTCATGCCCCAGGGCTTCTATTCCATCTATCATGCGCCGCAGGGTCGGCCAACCGTGAGCTTCCGCAATTCCCATGGAAATGAGGTTGCTTTTTGCCAGAAGAGGTAGCGGGCGAACCGTCTGAATCTCCTCGAATATGCTCGCCCTCGGAGCCATTCAGCCCTAGCTATTCAAAGAGTCTGTACTACCTTTGATTTCGCAAAAACAAGCCGGGGAGCTGCCCAAATCACGGACAGCTCCCGGCTTGTCGCGTATAGGTCACCGTAGAGGTGGCCTCTGATGCCGGAAGCGCAACTCCGCCAGTCGTGGACCCGCCAACTGGCCGGACCGGTAATCGCCGCGGGCCTGGTCCGTCTGGGGCTGCTCGCCGTTGTGCTTGCGCGTAGCGGAAACGCCGCTCTCTACCGCGCCGATACTCTCAGTTATTTGGAGCCGGGACGTAACCTCCTGCTGCATGGAAGCTTTGTGGAAGCCGGCTTGCCGGACATAGCGCGAACGCCCGGATATGCCCTGTTTCTGGCCCTGGCAAGCGTCGCCGGACCCGTCGCCGCGGCTCTCGCGCAAGTCATTCTGTCCACGTTTTCGGTTGTGCTGGTCTGGCGGCTGGCGCGCGCGTTTTTTGCGGACCGCCGCATCCCCATCGTTGCCGCCTGGATCTTCGCCTTTGAGCCGCTGTCCATCGTTTATTCGATCCTGCTGCTATCGGAGACGCTGTTTCTGGCGCTCTTTCTGATGAGCCTCATCAGCCTTGTCGAGTTCCTCCGCACTCGCCGGCTGCCGGGCCTTGCGGCAGCGGGACTGTGGCTGGCGGCAGCAACCTTTGTGCGTCCGGTGACCTACTACCTGCCGGTAGCGCTTGCGGCGGGATTGAAGGTAATTCTCGCGCCTGTTCCAGGGCTGCGCTGGAAAGCTCCCGCTGTGCTGCTGCTCAGTGTCTTGCCGTGGCTGGCCGCATGGCAGATACGCAACCGTGTGGAAACCGGCTTCGGAGGATTCTCCAGCATTCAGACGCAAAACCTCTACTTCTTCAGCGCCGCCGAGGTAACCAGCCGCTTGGCGCACCGGACGCTGCCAGCGGTCCAAAACGAGCTTGGATATAACGACGAGCAGCTTTTTCTTCAACGCCATCCCCAGGCAACAGGATGGAACCAGGCACAGCGGCTGGAGTTCATGCACACCGAAGCGAAGCGGATATTGCGCGCGCACCCATGGTTGTTTGTGCGCACCCATCTTGCCGGGTCCATTCGAACGGCGCTGAATCCAGGCGGCGCGGTTCTGCTCGACCTGGTTCGCGCTCCAGTCGACGATGAGGCATTCGCGCGCGAACGCGAGGAGGGCCCGTTGCGCGCCGCGCTGTGGATGGCCGCAAACCATCCCTGGCAGATGGCGGTGATGGCCACGCTGGGCGCGCTGTTGCTGGGGATCTACGTGTTTGCGGTCCTGGGTGTCGTGCGGGTCGCCGCGCCGAGAGCATACCTATGGCTGCTGCTGGGCGTCACCCTCTACTTCCTCGCCGTATCCGGCGGGGCGGTAGCAGCGGCGCGCTTGCGGCTGCCCGTCATGCCGATCGCCTGCGTTCTTGCCGCGGCGGGGGTTGTACACTGGCGCCGGTCTGTTGTTTCTCGTGATAGCCGTAGACTACGCTGAAGGCGCGGCCCGGTTTCTATTCCAGGCCGCGCCAAATGAGGGGGAGCGCATGACGGGTACGATCCTGTTGATTGGTCTGGTGGTCGGATTGATTTCCGGCGTGGTGGGCATCGGCGGCGGCGTCTTATTTGTTCCGGCGCTGGTGTGGCTGCTGGGCATGAATCAGCACAAGGCGCAGGGTACTTCGCTCGGGGCTCTGTTGTTGCCTGTGGGCGCCTTCGCCTTTTTTGAGTACTACCGCAAGGGCAATGCGGACATTCGCGTGGCGCTGCTGCTTGCCGCCGGGTTTCTGGTGGGCGGATACTTCGGCGCGGTCGGGGCGCAGCACATTCCCGAACTCTGGCTGCGCCGCATCTTTGCGCTCACATTGGTCCTGATCGGCGGGCGGATGTGGTTCCTGCAGTGAAGCGCGCCCGGCTTCAAACTTATCCTGTTTTGATTTGAAATAACGAATTGTTATAGGTTAAAGACCGCGGCGATAAACCGCATTGCTCAGATCGACTGCACCGGCAGCAGCGTCAGATCGTCCACCAGACCTACTTCCTTCTGCACAAAAGGCTCGCCATAGCGAACGCCCGCGAGCAGGCCGTAGTGCCGCGCCTCGGCAAAGGTGCGCTCGCGAATCTCCTCTTCAGGGACAAATAGGCCGCCGCCAGCCGCCTGGTTTGCATACTGTGAACGGTAGGCCATCAGCGCTCGATGGCGCTGCTCGATGAAGGGCGTGATATCGACGATGAAGCTGGGCCGCACGTCGGCATAGAGGCTGGCGTAAACGATCTTGAAGGGTCTGTGCGGAGAGGAACCCGTATCCACCTTGGCCAGGCCGGAGAGAAAGCATGCCTCATAGCCAAGAGTAGCGGTCGTGGCGTGGTCGGGGTGGCGTGCTTGCCAGTAGGGCAAAATCACAACGCGGGGGCGAAGCTTGCGGAGCACGCGCACGATCTTGATGCGGTTTTCGTGAGTGTTCTCAATTGCGCCGTCGGGCAGATCGAGAGCCTGCCGCCATGCAACTCCCAACACGTCCGCGGCGTTGGCTGCCTCTTGGGCACGCTCTTCGGCGCTGCCGCGCGTTCCAGCCTCACCCTGTGTAAGGTCCAGGATGGCGGTGCGCAAGCCGCGAGAGGCCATCCGCAGCAGGGTTCCGCCGCAGGTTTGCTCCACGTCGTCGCGGTGCGCGGCAATGGCCAGAACGTCAACCGCCGAGGGATCGAGAACGGGGTTGACGGGCATTGGATTAGTAAACAGTGTTGTTGGTGTCGGAAGTCGCGTCCATGTAAGCCACGTCGTATGCGGTTCCGGTGACGGTGACGTACTGGTTGTCGATCGACGACCCGTCCACAGTGGAGTTGATGTAGACCTGACCTCCCTGTGCCGAGTAGATCTTGTGCAAACCGGTGACCGCGGCAATGCCGGTTGCGTCGCCAATGTAGGGCAGAATCGTGGTCACCGTGTTTTTGGAGGTGTCGAACATGGTGAGGCAGCCATAGGGCAAGCCAGTGGCAGCACGTACGCCGTTGGTGCACTTGGTCATGCCAATCCACAGAGTATTGTCGTCGCCCTCCAACATGCGGCTCATGGCGCCTGGCGCTCCGTCGCTGATCGCTGTGGGCTTGGAAGCAGTGTTGTTGGCGAGATTGACCACCGTCAGTTCGCCGGCAAAGAGCGTTTGTCCCTGCACCTGTTGAGGCTGCTGGCCCACGACGTACATCGTTGTGGTATCGACCAGGGCATTACTGGCGCCGCCTGGAATCGGAATGGTGGAAGTAGCGAGCGCGGCATTGGTGGGCAGAGTTCCGGACTGCTGGCCGATAAGAAAGATCATCGGAGCAATCGGCAGCGGCGTGATCGAGGCTTTGCTGCCGCCGCATTCCGGCCCGCAATTAAGGATGTATGCGGTTCCGCCGTCAGCGGAGAAGACCGCTTTGATGGGCCGGTCGAAAACCAGCGGCGCTCCATAATAGTTGCCGGTTGCGTCCACATGGTCTGGGCTTTGCGCTTGGAACAGGCAATAGTTGGGTATGTTCTGAGGCTCGCAGTCCACCGCCGCCTTGGGCCAAGTGGTCGGGCCTCCTGAGAAAGCCGTGGTCTGCGCGGCGTTCAGCTTGCGCGGATAGTAAATGTAGTTCGAGTTCTGGACGAAGGCGAACGCCACCGAACCGCCGGGATTCACACTCACGCGGTACACGCCTGGAAGGCTCAGCGGAACGGATCCGCCGAGGGCATGGTCGACCACCGTGAACACGTGGCTCCCCTGGTCGGCTGCAAAGACGTAGGTCTGGTTTCGGGTCATGAACACACTGGCGGAAAGGCCATTCAGCCCGCTGGAATTCCCGCTAGTGCTCTCCTTGGAGTAATCAATCGGATCCAAGCTGCCGTCGCCGTAACCGTAGACCGCGCCCGTCGTCTCCTCGGGCATGTTCTGGATGGTGATGGGCAACGCGGCCGAATAGCCGGCAATCGAAAACGAGGCAGGCGTTCCCTTGTAGCCGCTGCGGATGTCGTAGTATGCATCCACAAATGACAGGGCGCCCTTAGTGTATGGACCGGGGTTCTGAACGGCGATAAGAACACGGTTGAGAAGCCCGCTAGGGGGCAGATTTCGGCCCGCGAAATAGGTGGTCTTCCCGCAACCGGCCACCGCGGCTGCAATAATCAGGGCTGCGCTGGCGTATAGCAAAATACTTCTCTTCTTCAAAATCCCTTACCTCGACGGAAAGCGCGGTGCATGCCGCGGATGATTGCATCGACAGGGTTACACTGCCCTGCTGAGGTTTGAGCGGCCGGGTCCGCCGCGTGAACACCTGAAAAGCGGCTGCCCGCGCAGGAAACTGACCACAGATTTCTCCGGCCGGAAACCGGTGCTGAACAAGGTTATGACTCCCGAAGTATAACAAAGTGGGCCGGTGGTTTGGCGGGCAGCGCCGGACTGGCATAGCATGACAGGAGAATGCCTTCGCTTGCCGACATCTTCGCCAACCGTCCCGTACTGGCTGACGGCGCCATGGGAACCGTGCTCTACGCGCGGGGGATCTCCATCAACCGTTGCTACGACGAAATGAACCTTTCCGACCCGGAGTTGATTCTCTCCATCCACGAGGAATACCTGCAAGCCGGCGCCGAACTGCTTGAAACCAACACCTTCGGCGCCAATCGCTTCCGGCTGGCGCGGCACGGATTGGCCGCCAAAGTGGCTGAGATCAACACGGCCGGAGTGCGGCTTGCCCGGCAGGCCGTGAAACATCTGAAAGACAAGCAAGGGGGCGAGGCATGGGTGGGAGGTTCGGTGGGCCCGCTCGGCGTGCGCCTCGAGCCGCTGGGCAAGACCGGGCTCGACGAAGCCAGAGCCGCCTTTTCCGAGCAGATCCGGGCCTTGAAAGATGCCGGCGTGGACATGCTCATCATTGAGACAATGCCTGCGCTCAATGAGGCTCACGAGGCGCTGGAGGCGGCGCGCGAGACCGCCCCCGATCTGCCTGTGCTGGTCATGGTGACGGTGGACGACGAGAGCAACTGCCTTGACGGAGCTTCTCCGGCCCATGCGGCGGCTCTGCTCACCGAGTGGGGAGCGAGCGCCATCGGCGTAAACTGCTCCACCGGCCCAGCCACGGTGCTCACCGCCATCGAAGCCATGCGCCCGGTCACCTCGCTGCCGCTGGCCGCCCTGCCCAACGCGGGCTTGCCGAGGGCCGTCGAAGGGCGCAACATTTACCTCTGTTCCCCGGAGTACATGGCCAGTTTTGCCCGCAAGGCCATCACCGCCGGGGTGCAAATTGTGGGTGGCTGCTGTGGTACCACGCCCAACCACATCCGGGCCATGCGTTTGGCCATGCGGGCCCTCGACGCACAGGCGCGCGTCGAGGCTTCCGGCGCCGTTCCGGAACTGAATCCCGAGACGCCGCCGGCGCCGCTCGGCGCACGCTCCCGAATCGGCGCGCTGGTCGCGGGAAAAAGCTTCGTCACCCTCATTGAAATCGTTCCCCCGCGAGGAATCGACTGCAGCAATGAGATCGAGGGCGCGCGATTGCTGGCCCAGCTCGGCGTCCACGCCATCAGCGTCCCCGACTCGCCGCGCGCGTCGGCACGCATGAGCGCGCAGAGCCTCTGCATCCAGATTCAGCAACACACCGGCATTGAGACGATTCTCCATTACACCTGCCGCGACCGCAACATTCTTTCCATCCAGTCCGACCTGCTGGGGGCCTCATCCATCGGGCTGCACAACATTCTTTGCCTCACCGGCGATCCGGCCAAGCTGGGCAATTATCCTGACGCTACCGCAGTGTTTGACGTGGATGCCATCGGTCTGGTCAACATCGTGCGCCGCCTGAATCATGGCCTCGACATCGGCTCGAACGCGATCGGCGTGAGCACCAACTTCACCATCGGCATCGCCGCCAATCCCGGCGTGCCCGATATCGAGCAGGAGCTGCGGCGCTTTGCCTACAAGGTCGAGGCCGGCGCGGAGTATGCCATCACCGAGCCCGTCTTCGACCTGCGCCTGCTGGAGAGCTTCCTCGAACGCATCAAGGAGTTCCGAATTCCGGTCATTGCCGGCATCTGGCCGCTCACCAGTCTGCGCAACGCCGAATACATGAAGAACGATCTGCGCGTTTCCATGCCGGAAGAAATCATGCTGCGCATGGCCCAGGCTGAATGGCCCGAGGCCGCCCGACGCGAAGGCATCAGGATTGCGCAGGAGATGCTGGCGGCGGTGCGTCCCATGGTCGATGGTGTACAGGTGAGCGCGCCCTTCGGCCGCTGCACCACCGCTGCCGAAGTGATCGCCAGTGTGCTGTTACCAAGCACCTAAGGAGCATCCAAATAAGTCGATGTTTTGAAAGGGCACGACTTCAGTCGTGCCGCAAACGCCGCAAGACCAGCGCGAGCTTTAGCCCCTGAGGGCGGGAATGACGAGCCAAGCTCCGGTGATACTTCGGTGGTTAGAAGGTGGCTAGGTGAACAATGTCCAAAGGTCGATGGATAGCATTGCTGGCTGCATGCCTTTGTGGAATCGCTCTGGCTGCAATTCTTCTGGCCCAGCCTGATTCCGAAGAAATCTCGAACGTGCGCTATTGGGCGTGGAAACATGGCCTAGCAAGAATGAACTTGGATCGGGCACTTGACGAAATGGTTAACGACACTGGGCGCGACAGCGTAGTTCTTGGAAAAACGAAATCGGAGCTGGATGCCGAATTCGGCTTTACTATCCCGGTTGAACAGGCAGATTCCTACGTCCAGTACTGTTACAAGAACTCGCAATACACGAAGAGCAAGGCGATCATGCTCAGGCAAAGCCACTGGATGGTCCTCATGCGGGACGGCAGAGCCGTAGAGCTCATCCGAGTATCCGGTTGCTAGCTTATTCGCCGCAGGCCGTCCATCGGAGCGGAGCCTAGCTTGACAAAGGGCATGAGGCAGGATGAAATGGATGTATTCCGTACGCTCGTAGGCGAGCATGTTACGGCAAACCCCGGAGCGAGGGCCCCGGGGTTTG